>JAESGM010000079.1_pt1 | contig 303835 bp, 303 predicted proteins | sample 9269721 | NCBI WGS metagenome assembly JAESGM01 (sample SAMN15720920, study PRJNA650825) | algae metagenome | isolation source: Komarekiella atlantica HA4396-MV6 and co-occurring heterotrophs from... | place: USA: Theobald House, Kauai, HI | collected 2009-07-29
CCTGGCCGGTCAGCGAATCCGCGACCAGCAGGATTTCGTGCGGCTTGGCGACGGCCTTGATCTCGGCCATCTCGGCCATCAGCGGCTCGTCGATATGGGTGCGGCCGGCGGTGTCGAGGATGACGACGTCATGCCCGCCGAGCCGAGCCGCCTGCACCGCGCGCCGGGCGATGTCGACCGGCGACTGGCCGGCGACGATCGGCAGCGTCGCAACTTGAGTCTGCTCGCCGAGTTGGCGCAACTGCTCCTGCGCGGCCGGGCGGCGCGTGTCGAGCGAGGCCATCAGGATCTTCTTGCCCTGGCGCGCGGTCAGCCGCTTGGCGATCTTGGCGGAGGTCGTCGTCTTGCCCGAGCCCTGCAGGCCGACCATCATCACGACGACCGGCGCGGGCGCGTTGAGATCGATGGTCGCGCCTTCCGCGCCCAGCATCTCGACCAGCTCGTCATGGACGATCTTGACGACCATCTGGCCGGGCTTGATCGACTTCAGGATGTCGGCGCCGACAGCCTTGGCGCGCACCTTGTCGGTGAAGGAGCGGACGACCTCGAGCGCGACGTCGGCCTCGATCAGCGCACGGCGAACCTCGCGCAGCGCCGCCGAGACATCCGCCTCGGAAAGCGCGCCGCGGCCCGTCAGGCCGTTCAGGATGGAGCCAAGGCGCTCCTGAAGCGATTCGAACATCCGTCGTCCTTCATGTCTCGTGCGTCGTCGCCCGAGAGGTAATGCGTGCCGCGCCGAAACCCAACAGCCCAAAGCAAAACGACACCCGGGGGCGCTTTGCGCTGCCGGGTGTTGACCTCCGGGATCGGCCTCTTCAAGGAATGAAAAGCGCCCCGGTCGGCTGCTCGGAGTTGTCACTCGTCGCGGAAACTGGCGGCCTTTGACCGCAAAAACGCGGCCGAGTCAAGGCAGGCGCTCGCTCCATCGTGATGCACAACCCATGGACGAGCCCTCAATCTGGGCTAGCATGGCCATAACCGCCACCCAAAGGAGGAGGGCAAAGATGCAACGCTCCGCCGCAATCGGGGCCGCGTTCGCCGGCATGATCTTCGCCGCGACCGCCGCCATTCCCGCACTCGCCCATCACGGCTGGGCCTGGGCCGAGGAGGAGTTTTCGGAACTGACCGGAACGGTCCGATCGGTCTTCGTCGGCAACCCGCATGCGCGCCTCGAGCTCGAAGTCGAGGGCGAAGTCTGGACCATCGAACTCGCGCCGCCCGCCGCCACCGAGCGCGCGGGTTTCACCGAGGACGCCGTGGCGACCGGCGAGGAGGCGACCGTTGTCGGTCACCGCTCGCGCGACGCCGATGAGCGGGTCTTCAAGGCCGTGCGCGTCGTGGTCGGCGAGGAGACCTACGACGTCTATCCGCGCAGGCTGCCGCCGGTCTGACGGGTGGAGTTCCTTGCCGCACTGGAGGCGCTGGCGCCGATCGAGGCGCTCAAGGTGTCGTTCTACGCCTATCCGGTCGTCAACGGCCTGCACGTCCTGTCGATCGGAATGCTTGTCGTCTCGATCCTGCTGCTCGACCTGCGCATCCTCGGCGCCTTCGCCGGCCTTCCCGAAGCGGCGGCGACGCGGATATTCCGCCGCCTCGCCTTGACCGGTTTCGGCGGCGCAGTGCTGACCGGCCTGCCGATGTTCGCGATCCAGGCGACGACCTATGCGACGAACCCCGCCTTCCGCATCAAGATGGCGCTCCTCTTCGTCGCCGGCCTCAACGCGGCGCTCTTCGCCGTCCTGCGCGCGCCGCAGGCGAGGCGTGGTTTGGCCACGCTTTCCATCGCCCTTTGGCTCGGCATCCTGTTCGCCGGCCGCTTCATCGGCTTCGTGGAATAGAAAACGCCGCCCCGGCGAACCGGGACGGCGTCTTGTCACAAAGCGGATGCACCCCCTACCAGGGACGGACCCAGCCTTGAATCACGGTCTGCTTGTCGCGGTGGTTGCCGCCCATGACTGCGCCGAAATAGGCGGCGACGGCGGAGATCAGCAGCGATGCGGCGGTGATGAAGGCAGCGATCATGCCGACGCGGCGCGCCTGATCGGCAGTCTCGCGGGCCGTCGCTTCGAGTTCCTGCGCCTGCGCCCAGACCTCGTCGACGCGGGCCTGCGCCTCGGCTTCCTCGACGCCCGTGCGGGCGGCGACGACGCTGGCGAGATAGGCCCGGTCGCCCTCGGCCAGTTCGCCTTCGGTGACGGCGGTGACGAGGATGCGGCCGACCTCAGAGCGCAGCTCTTCATTGGCCGTGTCGGTGGCGGTGCCGGGACGCAGCAGGCGGTCGGTCAGAAGCGCGTTCGGATCGATCTCCTCGACCAGCGTCGCAGCCCCGGAAGCCGCACCGCCGACGGCATTGCCGACAGCGTTCGTTGCGGAGCCCAGAACGGCCGAGGCGCTGGAGAACGCCAGCACCGCGCCGACCAGCACGCCGAGCCCCCAGACAAGAAGGCCGTGCGAGCCGTCGCGAATGTCGGACTCGTCCTCGGTCGCGTCATAGTTGCGGCGGCGCAGGCGGCCCGTCAGGTAGCCGCCCGCCATGAAGGACGAGACCTGCACCCACAAGAGCCACAGGGCGGCGGCGATGGCGAAGCCGACCAGCGACATGCCCGAGCCCTCATAGGCCGAGCTGAAGGTCAGGCCGAGCGCCGAGCCGAAGGCGAGCAGGACGAAGGAAATGGCCGAGGCAAGCACCGTGCCGCCGATGATGGCGGCCCAGTCGACATAAGACTTCTCGTCGCCGGTCGCGATCGCGGTCGCACCGACGGGCGGCGTCGGCGCCGCGCCGTAGTCAGGATTCATGGAAGGTCTCCGAGTGGGCGCTTAGCGCAGGCCGAGAAGGGACAGGAGGAAGAGAACGACCACGACGAGGCCGACGAGGTAGATGATGCCGTGCATGTTGAACTCCCAGGCATTTCAGTTGCTGCGGAAACAACACGCGAATGTGACCTTCGTTCCGTGACGGCCACAAAATCGCCACTACCCCGCGCGGGCCGTGACGGGGGCCGTCCGCGTGACTATCCCCTTGCCCTCGTCCATGTGGAGATAGAGCGGATCGAACAGCGCGAATGCCTCGAGTTTTTCAGGGCTGAGGATCGTCAGCACCTGCCCGTCGAAGGTGATGAGCCCCTGCTTGCGCAGGTCCTGCAGCACCCGGTTGACGTGGACGACCGACAGCCCGGTCATTTCAGCCAGATCCGTCTGGCGCAGCGGCAGCGCCACGCGGTGCCCCTCGACCAGGTCGACGATGCGCGCCCGGTAGTAGATCTCGCAGAAGAGATGCGCGATGCGCTCGGCAGCTGTGCGCTGCCCCATGCTCAAGAGCCATTCGCGGCTGATCGATTCCTCCACCAGCGTCGCCCACCACAGCGCCCGCATGATCCGCGGATAGCGGTCGGTCATCTCGAGAATGCGCTTTTCGGAGATGACCCGCACCGCCACCGGCGTCAGCGCCGCAATCGAATGGTCCATGCGCTTCAGGACGAAGACGCGCAGATCGCAGATGTCGCCGGAGACGAAATAGCCGAGGATCTGCCGCCGCCCGTCGGGAAGCGCCTTGTAGCGGATCGCATAGCCTTCAACGATGAGGTTGACGCCGGTCGGGTTGTCGCCCTCGCGGATGATGTCCTGGCGCGGGCCGACCACCACCGGTAGGTCGGACAGGGTCGCGAGCGCCTGCCGCTCCTCGTCAGTGAACTGCGTGAAATGTTCGAGCTTGCGGATCAGCGCGTCCATGGTCGGTCTCCGAAATGGCTCGTGTATCGCAAGGTGCTAAAACGTCGCCGCAACGAAAAAGTTCGTTTGCGGACAACGGGATGATTTCGCCGTAAGCGCCAATTTTCTGGGCGGCACAGTGGTCGGCCCTGTGTCTGGCGCGCCACTCACCTGTACGACTTTAGCCTATGTTTGGGAAACCGCCTAATAGTTGAGTATTGACTAACAAATGTAAAAGCCGGGCCTATCGGACTTCGCTAAAGCGGAAGGACTTTCCTGCGCAATCACGTCGCAGGAGCCTTGATTCTGTGCGGCCGGGTCTCATTTTGCTCGATGCTCTTCTTTTGAAATTGGGCCGCCGGGGCCATGATGGCGAGCCGATCGCCGGTCTCGCGCAACTGGGATTGCGCGATCGTCAGTTCAGCCAGGATCAGGACCTGACGCGCGAGGGCGACCGCTCCGCCAACGTGACGCTTCTGACGGACGGGCTCGCCGCCCGCTACAAGCTCCTGTCGACCGGCCGTCGCCAGATCACCACGCTTCTGGTTCCCGGCGATTTCCTCGACCTCTCCAGCTTTCTCGTGCCGCGCCGCGATTTCGGCGTCGTCGCGGTGACGGCCTGCCGGGCCGTCACCATCGAGCACGAGCAGTTGCGCCGCGTCTGCGAGGCCGACCGCGCCGCGACCTTCCTCCTGTGGACCGAGACCTCGATCGAGGCCGCGATCCAGCGCGAATGGCTTGTGTCCATGGGCCGCCGCTCGGCCAAGGGGCAGATGGCGCATCTCTTCTGCGAACTGATGGTGCGCCTTGCCGCCGTCGGGCGCAGCGAGGCGTCGGCCTTCCATCTGCCGCTGACGCAGAACGAACTCGCCGACGTTCTGGGCATGTCGCCGGTTCACGTCAACCGGGTTCTCAAGGAATTGCGGCGCGATGGCGTCATCGCCTGGCTCAACTATCGCATCGAGATTCTCGACTGGCAGGGCCTGGCCGAGGTCGCGGAGTTCAATCCGGCCTATCTCGGCCTTGAATCGGTCGTTCCCGGCCGCAAGGCGGGTGCCGCTCGCCCGCAGGACGCCGCCGCAGCCGCCGCACCGAGCCTGAAGTAAGCCGGCTTCGAATCTTCAGCCGTAGGTCGGCGCCTTGGCCGCGCTGGTCGAGGGCAGGTAGGCGTCCGCTTCCACCGAAGCGCGCGCATCCGTCTCGCCGATCTCGTCGAGCAGGCGCGCGCGGGCCCGGTTGAGGCGGCTCTTGATCGTTCCCATCGCGCACCCGCATATCTCGGCGGCCTCCTCGTAGGAGACGCCGAGCACCCCGATCAGCATGATCACCTCGCGCTGCTGCTCCGGCAGCCGGCCCAGCGCCTCACGGATCTCGTGCCCGCGCGCCGACCATTCCTGGGTGGCGAGCACGGCCGGGCGGCCGGCGGCGTCGTCGGCGAGCGCCGGCGCCTCGCGGCTGGTCTTGCGGATCTTGGTGTAGAAGCTGTTGCGCATGATCGTGAACAGCCACGATTTCATCGCCGTTCCCGGCTGGAACTGGTGGATGTTGGCGATCGCCTTGGTCAGCGTTTCCTGGACGAGGTCGTCGGCATCACTGACGTCGCGGTGGAAGGTGCGGGCAAAGGCGCGCAGGGCCGGAATGAGGTTCACGACCTCGCTGCGTGACTGGTCCGAGCGTGACGCATCCGACGATCGGTCAAGTCCACCAACCGCTGTCGGCATTCGCTGGCTCCGTCTGATCGAAAGCATTTCCGTAAGGACTCCCGCGCGCGAGCGGAACCCACGGGCAGGAATGTCCGAGCGCCGCAATCGTTCCCGCCGGATTGCTAATTTTCAGGCGTGTCGCTCGCCCCAGGCTCTGGCAAAATCCGGGTCGCCTTCGTAAGCTCCGCCCCGTTCAGGGAGGACGATCGTGACGGCACCATTTCGACCCTTGATGGCCATCTATCGGGACTGGCTGGAGGAGACGCGCGGCCTGACCTTTGCCGACCACCAGGCGATGTGGGAATGGTCGACGAGCGACCTCGACGCCTTCTGGCAATCGATCTGGGAGCATGACGGCGTCCACTCCCCGACGCCGCATTCCGCCGTCCTCGCCGAAGACCGGATGCCCGGCGCGGTGTGGTTTCCGGGCGCGACGCTCAACTATGCGCACCAGGTCTTCCGCCATGCGGACGCGGCGGACGCCGCCGGCCAGCCGGCGATCGTCGCCGAGGACGAGCGCGGCAACCGCGCCGAAATGTCGTGGGCGGACCTGAAGCGCCGCACCGCCTCGCTCGCTGCGACGCTGCGCGACATGGGCGTCGGCAAAGGCGACCGCGTCGCAGCCTACCTGCCCAACATCCCCGAAACCGTCATCGCCTTTCTGGCAACCGCCTCCATTGGCGCGATCTGGAGCGTCTGCGCGCCCGACATGGGCACGCGCGCGGTGATCGACCGATTCCAGCAGATCGAGCCGAAGGTGCTGATCGCCGCCGACGGCGTTTTCTATGCCGGCCGCGCGCTGGACCGTTCGAGCGAGATCGAGGAAATCCGCGCCGCGCTGCCAAGCGGGCCGAAGCTGATCCTGAAGGAGACCGGCCACGCGGCGGCGAAGCTGGCCTTCGACCTGTCGTTGGACGACGGGCTCGCCCGCGACGATGCCGGCACCGCTTCTTTCCAGCCCGAATTCCTGCCCTTCGACCATCCGCTCTGGATCGTCTATTCCTCCGGCACGACCGGCAAACCGAAGGCGCTGGTCCACAGTCATGGCGGCATCGTGATGGCCGTCTACGCCGCGCTCAAGCATCTCGACATCGGCCCAAGCTACGCGCCGAACTCGCTCGGCGAGCGCTTCCACTGGTATTCGAGCACCGGCTGGATCATGTGGAACTGCCAGGTCAACGGCCTTCTCGGCGGCACTACGATCTGCCTCTTCGACGGCTCGCCGAGCGGCCCGAAGGACGCGCCCGACTGGGGTACGCTCTGGCGCTTCGTCGCCGGCAACCGCGTGACCATGTTTGGCGCCGGCGCGGCCTATTTCGGCAATTGCATGAAGGCGGGCGTCGACCCGGCCGCCGAAGTCGACCTTTCCGGCGTGCGCGCGCTCGGCTCCACCGGCTCGCCGCTGCCCGAAGCGGTCCAGAACTGGGGCACGGACGCCTTCGCGCGGATGGGCCGCCCGGACATCTGGTGGTCGAACATTTCCGGCGGCACCGACATTTGCGGCCTCTGGATCGCCGGCAACCGCGAATTGCCGCTGGTGCCGGGCCGGATGCAATGCCGCCAGCTGGGCGCGCGCGTCGAAGCGTGGAACGAAAGCGGCGAAAGCCTCGTCGGCGAGGTCGGCGACCTCGTCTGCGCGCGGCCCTTCCCGTCCATGCCGGTGTTCCTCTGGGGCGACCCGGACGGCAGGCGCTATCTCGATTCCTATTTCGACATGTTCCCCGGCATCTGGCGCCACGGCGACTGGCTCTCGATCGGTGAGGACGGAAGCTGCGTCATCTACGGCCGCTCGGACGCGACCATCAACCGGCACGGCCTTCGCATCGGCACCAGCGAGATCTATTCGGCCGTCGAGGACCTGCCCGAAATCCTCGATTCCATGCTGATCGACCTCGAATATCTCGGCCGGCCGAGCGAGATGCTGCTCTTCGTCGTGCCGCGTCCGGGCGAGGCGGTCGACGCGGCGCGGATCAAGGGCGCGATCCGCCAGGCGGTGTCGCCCCGCTTCGTGCCCGACCGCATCGTCGAGGCGCCCGCCATCCCGCGCACCCTGTCGGGCAAGAAGCAGGAAGTGCCGATCCGCCGCCTCTTCCTCGGCCACCCGATCGAGAAGATCATCTCGCGCGAGACCATGGCCAATCCCGAATGCCTCGACTTCTATGTCGGCGAAGCGCGCGCCCATATGGATGGAGCGCGCAAGGCCGGCTGACCGGGAAATGCGTCAGGGCGAAATTCTTTGTGAGTTCTTCGGAACCGCGCGGTGGGTCGGGCGTTTTCCCGGCCAGAAGATGACTGCCAGATGGCAGCGCCGCGATTGGAAAGCCGAACCGATGACCACCAAGACCCGCCTCGCGAAACTCGCAGCCCTTGCCCTGGCTTCCGCCATCGCATTGCCGGCAATGGCCGGCGCGGTCGTCCTTCCCGATCTCGGCCCGATCCCGACGATGCGCCCCGATGCATCGGCCGCATCGCTCGCGGTCCCCGCTGCGCCGCAGCCGGCCCGCGAAGTGATCCAGATCTCCACCACGGCGCAGGAAATTCCCGACGCCCGCCGCGACGTCCGCGTCGTCGGCGCCAACTTCCTGCCCGATGCGAGCGAGGAGATCGACTTCGCCGCGGCCAGCGAACAGAACTTCGCCGCCGTCGGCTATGCCGAGTGGTTCGTGATGACCACCGTCCAGCGCATGTTCGAGACGCCGGAAGAAGACGGCACGCTGCAGCTCGCCTCGAACGAGGTGCAGTAGGTCCTAAAGGACTTCGAGCTTCACCCGGGCAACGCCTTGGCTGATCATGCCGACCGCCTGCGCCGCCCCGCGTGACAGGTCGATCACGCGCTTGCCGACGAACGGCCCGCGATCGTTGATCCGCACCACGACGGCCCTGCCGTTGCGCTCGTTGGTCACGCGCACCTTGGTGCCGAAGGGCAGCGTCTTGTGCGCGGCGGTGAGTTCGTTCATGTCGTAGCGCTCGCCATTGGCGGTCTTGCGCCCGTGGAACTGGCCGCCATACCAGGAAGCCGAACCGGTGATCGTCTGCAATGCCTCGATCTTGTCATCGTTTGCATGAGCGGGAAGTCCTGCGCCCAGCGCGAGGATCGAGGCAGCCAGCACGGCTCGTGCCGCCTTGGAATGGAACATTTCTTGAAAACCCCGGTTAATCGGTTCTTTACCGATGCGTTTTTCACGGGGGTGTGAACTGACGGCCGGATTTGACGACAGCTTGCGGCTCCTGGGGCGATTCCAAGGCCATTTCCGGGCGAGCGTCCGTGCGTGTGCACGACTTCCCCTGCGGCAGATTCCATTGATCGGTTCATGACGCGCAACCCTGACGTCACGCCCGAAAACCCCGGTTTCCTGCGGGATACGGGCCGCGCCATCGGCGGCGCGCTTGTCTTTTCGCTGCCCATGCTGATGACGATGGAAATGTGGCAGCTCGCCTACACGATGGAAGCGTGGCGTCTGGCGATCCTTCTTGCCGTCGCCGTGCCGCTCCTCGTCGGTCTCTCGCACATCATCGGGCTGGAAGAGCGCCGGACGATCCGGGAATCGGCCATGGACGCGTTCTTCGCCTTCGGCATCGCCGCCATGACCAGCCTCATCGTCCTGACGACGCTCGGCGTCCTTGCGCCCGGCATGTCCGGCGACGAGATCGCCGGCAAGATCGCGATCCAGTCGGTGCCGGCCGCCATCGGCGCGCTGCTTGCGCGCAGCCAGTTGCACAGCAGCGACGACGACGCGCTCGGCGACCGCGAGGAGACCTATGCGGGCGAACTCTTCCTGATGGCGGTGGGCGCGCTCTTCCTCGGCTTCAACCTGGCGCCGACCGAGGAGATGATCCTGATTTCCTACCAGATGAGCGAATGGCACGCGATCCTGCTCGTCGCGATCTCGGTCGCGGCCATGCACGGCTTCGTCTTCGCCGTCGAGTTCAAGGGCGGCAGCGAATTGTCGGAGGACACCCCATGGTGGAGCGCATTGCTGCGCTTTACCCTGCCCGGCTATGCCATCGCGGCGCTGATCGCGCTGTTCCTGCTCTGGGTGTTCGGCCGTACCGACGGCCTCGCCTTCGAGATGGTCGTCATGGCCGTGGTCGTGCTGGCCTTCCCGGCCGCCGTCGGCGCCGCCGCCGCGCGGCTGATCCTGTGAGACGCAAATGAGCGAAGACGACCAGACCGAACGCTACCCCGTCAACCGCGACCCGCACCCGGTCGAGTGGATCATCGGCGCCGCCTCCGCGCTCGGCCTCGTTGCGCTGATCGGCTACCTCGCGATCACCGCATTGTCAGAAACCGGCGGCCCGCCGATATTCGAGACGGTCGTCGACGAAGTCCTCGCCGCAGACGGCGCCTGGCACGTGCGCGTGACGCTTCGCAATGCCGGCGACAAGACCGCCGCCGACGTCACGCTCAGGGGCACCGCCAGCGACGGCGAGGAAAGCGACGTCACCTTCGACTACGTGCCCGCCGGCTCGACGCGCAAGGGCGCGCTTCTCTTCGACGCGGAGCCATCAGGCCTCGAACTCTCCGTCCGCTCCTACACCGCCCCCTGATCGATGCAGGCAGGGGGAACAACTGGCCGGGTCTGGCTGTTGTCTGGCAGATCGCGCGATGCGCGTGCCTGCCCCGAAGGAGAGACTGTCCCGATGATCCGAATGATGCTCATGGCGCTCGGCGCCTATACGCTTTACCGCATGTATGTCCCGCTCGATGGCGAGGGCGGCTCGCGCGAACTTCTGTCCGACATGCGCGCCCGGCCGGCGCGCGGCGCCCGGCGCGTCCGGGGGACCGGAGCCCGGTCGTGACCAGGCTCGTCTACGAGGTGGTGGAGCATGACGGCGGCTGGGCCTACAAGCTCGGCGACGTCTTTTCCGAGACCTTCCGCACCCACGACGCCGCCAAGGCCGCAGCCGATCGGGCCGCCGCCGAACAGCAGCTCGGCGGCGACGACGAAGCCATCGAATACCAGGATCGCGACGGCGTCTGGCACGAGGAACAGGCGAGCGGCGGCGACCGGCCCGAGGTCGAGGTCAAGGACGGCGACTAGAGTTTCGGGAACGATCGGCTGAGATAAGGCGATCCCGCCGCGCCGAAGCGCCACTCGAGATCCACCGCCTTGGAAATCCCGATCCGCCGGCCCGCAACCAGTTCGGGCCGGCTCTTGCGAACCAGCGCGCCGTGAAGCGGCCGCCCGTTCCACCCTATATCCGCCCCAAGCGCCTGCGCGAGCCGCCCCGGCCCTGCGCAGAGGAGTCGCTTGGCCTCCAAGCCGCGCCGCGCGCGCATCGTTTCGATCCCCATCAAAGGCTCCAGCGCCCGCAACAGCACCGCGCTGCCCGGCGTGCAGACGATGTTGAGACACCAGTGCAACCCGTACGACCGGTAGACATAGGCCGTTCCCGGACTGCCGAACATCGGCGCATTGCGCGGCGTCGGCCCGCGAAAGCTGTGCGAGGCGGGATCGTCATGGGCGTAGGCCTCCGTCTCGACGATCAGCCCGCTGGCATCGCCGGCAACGAGTTCCATGCCGATCAGGTCGCGCGCGACCTTGACCGGATGCCTGTCGAAGAAGGTCGCCGCGATGCCGTCAGACATGAAGCGGCGGGTCGTCCTGCTCGTCCGGGTTCGGGTTGGGCGTCTCGTCCGGCAGGCGGTCGGGCTCCGGCTCGTCGATCGGCGGCGGGGCGGGCGTCGGCGGCAGGTCGCGGCCGGGCTCGTTCGGCTGGCGCGGGTCGGGGTCGGTCAGGGGCATGGCGGGTCTCCTTGCCACGAGAAACCGCCCGCTTCGCCAACCGTTCCCGTCAGCCGACCGCGAAATCGTAGATCAGCTTGACGGCGAGAACCGTCAACAGCGCGAGGATCGCCCGGTCGAAGGCTTCCTTCGAAAAGCGCTTCGCCAGCGCCGCGCCGACCGGCATGAAGGCGAGGATCGGGATCATTGCCAGGAAGGACAGCGCCAGCCCCTGCCAGGTCAGGAGCCCGAGTGCGCCCATCATCGGAACCTGGGCGGCCGTCATCACGGCGAAGAAGATCGAGACGGTCGAGATGAAGTGCGTGCGCGTCAGGCCCATCGCGTTGAGGAAGGTCAGCGACACCGGCGCCGACAGCCCGCCCGAGCCCTGCAGCACCCCCGCGACCGCGCCGGCAGGGATCGCCAGTCGCGTCGCAAGCTCGCGGCCGAGCAGGAGGTCGGGCCGCGCCAGCCGCGCGCCGATATAGAGCAGCACCGCGATCGCCACGATGAGAAGCAGCACGCGCGGCGAGAACGCCGCCAGCATCACCGTCCCGCCGATCACGCCCGCCGCGCCGGCCAGCGAGAAGGCCACGACGAAGCGGTTCGGCAGCCGGTCGCCGCGAAACTGCCAGGCCTGCCAGACGTTGGTGAGAAGGTTCGGCACCAGCATCGTCACCACCGCGACGCGCACGTCGAACATCATGGCGAGCGCCGGAACGGCCAGCACCGGCGCGCCGGCCCCCGTCGCGCCCTTGAGGACGCCGCCGGCGGCAAGGCAGAGAAACGCGATCGCGAGTTCTGGCATCAGGCTCATGGCCGCGTTGGCTACGCCTCGCCGTCGCGGACTGCAACGCAAATTCTTTCCATGTGAACAAAATTGCTTGGGCCAGCCCTTCAATTCGCCAAGCGCCGATCCATATATCGGACGAAGCCGATATGTGCGTGAAACCGATGTCCAATGACGATTTGATCCTGAAGGCGCTTTCCCATCCGGTCCGGCGCGACATGCTCGCCTGGCTGAAGGAGCCGGAAAAGCACTTCGCCGATCAGGACCACCCGCTGGAAATGGGCGTCTGCGCCGGCCAGTTCGCCCGCTGCGGCCTGTCGCAATCCTCGGTCTCCGCCCATCTAGCGGCCCTGTCGGAAGCGGGGCTGGTGACGCCGCGCCGCGTCGGCCAGTGGGTTTTCTACAAGCGCGACGAGGCCGCGATCGCCGCCTTCCGCGCCACGCTCGCCAATCTTTGAACCTCCCCAGCAGAAAGAAGGACTTCATGTCGAAACTCTTCGAACCCGTTCGCGTCGGCGAAATCGAGATCGCCAACCGCATCGTCATGGCGCCGCTGACGCGCAACCGTTCGCCGAATGCCGTGCCCACCGACATGGCCGTCGAATATTACCGCCAGCGCGCGTCCGCCGGCCTCCTCGTCACCGAGGCCACCGCCATCACCCATCAGGGCCAGGGCTATGCCGACGTGCCGGGCCTTTACGGCGCGGACCAGCTCGCCGCCTGGAAGAAGGTCACCGACGCCGTCCATGCCGAGGGCGGCAAGATCGTCGTCCAGCTCTGGCATGTCGGCCGCATCAGCCACTCGACGCTGCAGCCCGGCGGCGAACAGCCGGTCGCGCCGTCCGCGATCCGGGCGAACGCCAAGACCTATCTCGTAAACGAGGACGGTTCGGGCGGCTTTGCCGATACGTCCGAGCCCCGCGCACTGGAGACGGAAGAACTGCCCGGCATCGTCGCCGCCTACGCCAGGGCCGCGAAGGCCGCGGTCGAGGAGGCCGGCTTCGACGGCGTCGAGATCCATGCCGCCAACGGCTATCTCATCGACCAGTTCCTGCGCTCCGGCTCCAACCAGCGCACCGACGCCTATGGCGGCTCGATCGAGAATCGCGCCCGTCTCCTCTTCGAGGTCGTCGACGCCGTCACGGCCGCGATCGGCGGTGGCCGCACCGGCATCCGCCTCTCGCCGGTGACGCCGGCGAACGACGCGTCGGACCCGCAGCCGCAGCCTCTGTTCGATTACGTCGCCAAGGGCCTTGGCCGGTACGGCCTTGCCTATGTGCACGTCATCGAAGGTGCGACCGGCGGCGCGCGCGACCACAACCAGGGCGACACGCCGTTCGACTGGGCGCAGTTCAAGGCGGCCTATCGCGGTGCCGGCGGCACCGGCGCATGGGTCGGCAACAATGGCTACGACCGCGAACTGGCCGAGAAGGCCGTATCGGAGGGCCGCGTCGATCTCGTCGCCTTCGGCCGGCTCTTCATCGCCAATCCCGACCTCGTCGAGCGCTTCGAGCAGGACGCGCCCCTGAACGAGCCCGACCGCAAGACCTTCTATGGCGGCGGCGCGAAAGGCTATGTCGACTATCCGTCGCTGAACTGACGACGATGAGAGGGCGGCGCCGCGAGCGCCGCCCTTTTCGCATCAGCGCGCCCCGAGCGCCTTTAGGACGAAATCCGAGACGCCGGCGGCATAGGCATCCGCGCTCACGCCGCGCTTGGCGTATTTCGGCCGCTTCACGTACCAGTCCTGCAGGAGCGGCTTGATCAGCGCGGCCGCGAAGTCCGGATCGTCGACCTTGAACACACCGCGCGCTACGCCCTCGGCCAGCACCCTGGCGAAGATCGCCTCCGTCGCCGCCTCGCTGGCGATCGCGCGCTTGCGCGCCGGGGCGGGAAAGGATTTCGCCTCCATATAGGCGAAGACGAAGAAGGGCTGCATCGCCTCGCTCAAGAGAACGTGCATCGCGATCAGCCATTCCAGATGCACGACCGGATCCGCGCGGACATCGGCGGGCGCGGCTTCCAGCAACGTCTCGGCCGCCGACGACACCTCGCCCAGGATCATGACGAGCAGCGTCTCCTTGCCGTCGAAATAGGAATAGAGCCCGCCCATCGAGAGGCCCGCCGCGTCAGCCAGGTCGCGCAGCGACATCGCCTGGAACCCCTGCCGGTTCGACAGTTTCAGCGTCGCCTCGATGACCTTCGACAGCTTCGCGACGGCGACATGCGACTTCTGCGTGCGGATGTGGTCGCGATGACGCGCGAGGATGCGCGCGGCAGCGGCTTGAAGCGAATAATCGCCATAGGGTGCGAGGCGCTTTTCCAGCGACACGAGCGGGGCCTCCCCGGCAAGTTCGAGCATCGTTTGCGAGCTCCCGCTGACGCGGCGCGGCCCGCATTGCCAATCTGGCACGATTGCGATAATAAATCGAGCGCTCGCTCGATTCTTAAGGATGTTTCCGATGGATTTCACGATCTCCCCCCGCATCGAGGACTATCGCCGCCGCGTCGCGGCCTTCGTCGACGCGCATGTCCTGCCGCTCGAAGCCGACCGCGCGAATTACGACGCGCATGAGAACATCCGCATCGACGTGCTCGACGCGGTGCGGGAAAAGGCGAAGGCGGAAGGGCTCTGGTGCCTTCAGTTGAAGAAGGAGACGGGCGGGCAGGAGCTTGGCCGCATGGGCATGGCGGTCTGCTACGAGGCGATGAATCGCTCGATCTTCGGCCCCGCCGTCTTCAACTCCGCCGCGCCCGACGACGGCAACATGATGGTGCTGGAAGCCGTCGGCACCCCCTACCAGAAGGAGCGCTGGCTGCAGCCCATCGTCGAGGGCAGGGTGCGCTCCGCCTTCGCCATGACCGAGCCTGCGCCCGGCTCCGGCTCCGATCCCTCGATGATGCAGACCAGGGCCGAGAAGCGCGGCGACACCTATGTGATCTCCGGCCGCAAATGGTTCATCACCGGCGCGGAGGAAGCGCAGCACTTCATCGTGCTGGCGCGCACCTCCGACGATCCGCGCAAGGGCTTGACCGCCTTCCTGTTCGACCGCGACCAGCCAGGCTGGCGGATCGACCGCCGCATCGACATCATGGGCCCCGAGGAACATGGCGGCCATTGCGAACTGACCTTCGACGGGCTCGAAATCCCGGCTCGCGACGTGATGCTGAACGAGGGCGACGGGCTGAAAGTCACGCAGATTCGGCTCGGGCCGGCACGGCTGACGCACTGCATGCGCTGGCTCGGTCTTTCCAAGCGCTGCGTCGAGATCGCGACCGAATATGCGGGCCGCCGCGAAGGCTTCGGCCAGCGCCTCGCCGACCGCGAGAGCGTGCAGTTGATGCTCGGCGACCTCGCCATGAAGATCGAGATCGCGCGGCTTCTCGTGATGAAGGCGGCCTGGGCGCTCGACAACGGCTCGTTCGCCCGCAAGGAAGTGTCGATGGCCAAGATCCAGGTCGCCAACGTGCTTCACCAGGCGGCCGACACGGCCCTGCAGATCAACGGCGCCCGCGGCTACTCCAAGGACACCGCGATCGAGTGGATCTACCGCTATGCGCGTCAGGCCCGCCTCGTCGACGGCGCCGACGAGGTCCACAAGATGGTGCTGAACCGGCACCTTACCGACGAAGGTGCTGATTTCTGGCGTTGGCCGGTCGACGCCTGAGCGAATGAATGAAGAAGACCCGGCATCGCTGCCGGGCCTTCCTATTTTTACTCGCCGCGCACGGCCCAGTAGGGGATCGATCCGACATCGACGCCGAAGAAGCTCGTCAGCACCGCATAGCCGAGCGTCGAGATGACGACGATGGCGGCAAGGTTCAGCCACAGGCCCTGCGTCGCCATCTGCGGGATCGTGACGTGGCCGGAACCGAAGACGAGCGCGTTGGGCGGCGTCGCCACCGGCAGCATGAACGCCATCGACGCGGCCAGCGCCGCCGGCACCGCCAGCATCAGCGGGTTCTCGCCGAGCGAGATGGCGAGCGCGGCGACGAGCGGCAGGAAGGTCGCCGCCGTCGCCGTGTTCGACGTGAACTCCGTCAGGAGCAGGATCACGCCCGACACCAGAACCACGATGCCGATCAACGGAAGCACGCCGGCGATCGTGCCGACTTGGCCGCCGATCCACTGGTCGAGCCCGGTCGAGACGACCGCGGCCGCAAGGCTGAGGCCGCCGCCGAACAGCACCAGCACGCCCCAGGGCAGGCGCAGCGCATGCCGCCACTCGATCAGCGCGCCGCCCTTGCCGTCGCCCGCCGGCAATACGAACAGAACCAGCGCCGCGAGGATGGCGATCGACGTGTCGTTGAGACCGGGAACGTAGTCGTCGAGAATGGTCCGGAACACCCACGCGAAGGCGGTGACGAGGAAGACGATCGCAACCCGGATTTCCGGCACCGACCACGCGCCGAGCTTGCCGATCTCGGAGCGGAACAGCTCCGCGGCACCCTCGACCTCGCCCTTGTCGAGACGGATCGTAACCTTGGTCAGGAACAGCCATGCAGCGGCCAGCATCACGACCGCGACCGGCACCCCGATGATCATCCAGCGGCCGAAGCCGATGTCGTAGCCGTAGGTCTGGTTGAGCGCGCCGGCGAGGAGCGCGTTGGGCGGCGTGCCGATCAGCGTCGCGACGCCGCCGATCGAGGCCGCGTAGGCGACGCCGAGGAGGAGCGCGAGCGGGAATTTCGACTTCGCCTCGCCGGCGTCGTCAGCGAGCAGCCCGACGACGGAAAGCGCAACCGGCAGCATCATGACGACGGTGGCCGTGTTCGACACCCACATCGACACGAAGGCGGTCGCGAGCATGAAGCCGGCGACGATGCGGCCCTGCTGGGTGCCGGTGCGCGCGACGATGTTGAGCGCGATGCGGCGGTGCAGGTTCCAGCGCTCCATCGCGAGCGCCAGGATGAAGCCGCCCATGAAGAGGAAGATGATCGGGTCGCCATAGGGCGCGGTCGCCGCGCCGCCCGAGGTCGCTTCGGTGACCGGGAACAGCGCGATCGGCACGAGCGCGGTCGCCGGCACCGGGATCGCCTCGGTGATCCACCACACGATCATCAGGCTCGCCACCGCGACGACGCGCCAGCCCTCGACCGAAAGGCCTTCGGGAGCGGGAAGGAAAAGCAGGAGGAAGAAGAGGAGAAGCCCGGCGAGGATGGGCACCGGCTTCAGCGGAAATCGCTCGTTCTGGCTCGAGGTGTCGCCCACGCTTTGGCACCTTTCTGGCTTTTTGGGATGGGCGCTCCTATCCGGCCACGCCTGCCGGATCAACCCTTGGCTGTGCGCTGCACGCTCTCGTGGTGCAAAATTGCGCCGCTTGCGTCCATGAGTCACGCCGTCGTGACCGCACGACGGACGTCTCTTAACCTATCGTTGACCATGTGAGCCGACGCTCGAGCGGGGATTTATGGGGGCTTGCCATGGACGACATGCCGAAGACGCCGCGCGATCTGGCGCCCGGCACGATGCTGACATTCCTGCTCGTCACCTGCGGCGCGGGCGTCTGGGTCGTCACGACCTTCTCGCCTCTGCTGCGCATGAACTGAGGCGCGCAAAAAATAGGCGGCCCCGCTTGCGCGAGGCCGCCCCTGGTCCGCCGTCCGAAAGTTAGAAGGGCGAATCCGGGAAGTAGTAGTTCTCGGCATTCTCCTGCGTGATCAGCACCGAGCCGATGATGAAATCGCCCGACACCGGCGCGTTGGAGACGAAGTTGAGCGCGGTGAGCTCGATCGCCGTGCCGATCATCGCCGGCGGATAGGTAACGTTCGCCGGAACCATCTCGTCGCCGTCCATCACGCGCTGGATCATCTCCTTCATGCCGGCGCCGCCGAGCACCCACATCTCGCCTTCGCGGCCGGCCTGGTTGATCGCCTCGATGGCGCCGACGGCCATGTCGTCGTCCGAGGCCCAGACGGCGACGACGTCCGAATTGCGCGACAGGAGGTCCTGCGTGACCTCGAAGGCGTCGTCGCGATTCCAGTTGCCGTGCTCCATGCCGACGATCTCGATGCCCGAGCCCTCGATCGCGGCCTCGAAGGCCTCGACGCGCTCATTGTCGATCGTGGTCGGGATGCCGCGCAGGACGATGATGTTGCCGCCCTCGGGCAGCTTTTCCTTGAAGAACTCGCCCGCGACGCGGCCGAATCCCGGATTGTCGCCGGCGACGTAGAGGTCTTCGATGTTCTCCTGGGACAGGCCGCGGTCGACGACCGTCACCCACTTGCCGGCTTCCTTGACCCGCGCGACGGGGCCGGTCAGCGGCTCGGATTCGAACGGCAGGACGACCAGCGCGTCGATGTTGCGCGTCGCCATCATGTCCTCGATGTCGGAGACCTGCTGGCCCGGATCGGAGGCTGTGGACAGCACGAAGTCGAGATTCTCGTAGCGCTCTTCCAGCGAATCGATCGTCGCCTGGGCGTGGAAGTTCATGCCGCCTGCCCAGCCATGCGTCGCGGCCGGGATCGACACGCCGATCACGGCCGTCTCGGCATCCTGCGCGTAGAGCGGGGTGGCGAATGCGACGCCGAGCGCCAGCGCGCCGGCCAATGCTTTCAGTTTCATGGTCTCTCTCCCTTGGTTAGCTCGCTTTGGAGCGGATTTGCCCGTCACCGTTCCGCCTTGCGCTGGCGTTGCAGGACGACGGCCAAAATGATGATCACGCCCTGGATCGCCCCGTTGAGATAGGGGCTGACCAGGTTCGCGAGATTGAGGATGTTGTCGATCAGGCTGAGGATGAGGACGCCGACGACGGTGCCCCACACGCGGCCGAAGCCGCCCTTGAGCACGGTGCCGCCGATGATGACGGCCGCGATGGCTTCCAGTTCCCAAAGGACGCCGGTCGAACTCGATGCCGAGCCGAGGCGCGGGACATACATGATGGTGGCGATGCCGACGAGGATGCCGAGCAGCACGTAGGTCATCAGCCGCACGCGGTCGACATGGACCGCCGAATAGCGCGCCACCTGCTCGTTGGAGCCGATGGCCGCGCAATGCCGGCCGAACGGCGTCTTGCGCATGATCGTCTCGCCGAGAACCGCGACCAATGCGAAGACGATGATCGGCCAGGCGACGCCGAGCAGCCCGTCATAGTAGACGGGGCGGTAGAGTTCGCGGACCTCGAAATTCAGCGACAGCGTGCCGCCGTCGGCGAGCCAGGTGATCAGCGAGCGGAAGATGCCCATCGTGCCGAGCGTGACGATGAAGGCCTCGATCCGCGCCTGCGTGATCAACAGGCCGTTGACGAGCCCGGCGACCAGCCCGACGGCGAGCGCCGCCGCCATGCCGATCAGGATCACGCCCCAGCCGACGCCCATCGACGGCACCAGCGCGTTCATGATCAGGATCATCACGCCGGCAATGAACGCCGCCATCGAGCCGACCGAAAGGTCGAGCCCGCCGGAGGTGATGACGAAGGTCATGCCGACCGCGATGATGCCGATGAAGGCCGAGCGCGCCAGCACGTTGGTGACGTTGCCGTAGGACAGGAAGTTCGGGTTGAGGAACGCGCCGAGCGCGACGAGCGCGATCAGCGCGATCACCGGCCCCCAGATGTGGAAGTCGATGCGGAAGCCCGAACGGGCGGGTGCGGCTGTTGCGGTTTCGCTGGTCATGCTGCGGCCCTGCCTTCAAGACCCATCGCGTGGCGCACGATCTGGTCCTCGTTGATTTCCTTCGCCTGGAGCACGCCCGTGATGCGGCCCGAGCGCATCACGACCACCCGGTGCGAGAGCCCGATGATCTCGGCCATCTCCGACGAGATGACGATGACACTCTTGCCCGAGGCGGCGAGCTTCTGGATGAAGTCGTAGATCTGCTGCTTGGTGCCGATGTCGATGCCGCGCGTCGGCTCGTCGATGATGACGATGTCCGGCTCGGCGAGCATGGTCTTGGCCAGAAGCAGCTTCTGCTGGTTGCCGCCAGAAAGATTGCCGACGCGGATGTCGCGCGAGGGCGCGCGAACGTCGAATTCGGCGATCGCCTTCGTCAGTGCCGCGTCCTCGGCCTTGGCGTCGATCGTGTAGCGCCCGAACCGGTCGAGCGCGAGCAGCGTCAAATTCTCGCGCATGCGCTGCGTCAGGACGAGGCCGCGTCCCTTGCGGTCCTCGGTCAAGTAGACGATCCCCGCCCGCCGCGCATCCTTGACCGACCCGATCGCGACCTCATTGCCGTCGACCTCGACCCGGCCCTGTGCCCCCCGCACGCCGATCAGCCCTTCCATCAGCTCCGTCCGGCCCGCCCCGACGAGCCCGGCGAAGCCGAGGATTTCGCCGCGCTTCAGGTCGAACGAGGCGTCGTGGACGATGTCCTCGACGGAAAAATTCTTCACCGACAGCACCACGTCGCCATCGGCCGGAATGTGCTTCGGCGGGAAGAGGTTGGAGAGTTCGCGGCCGACCATGGCCTGCGCCATCTGGTCCTCGCTCATCTCCCCGGCGCCCGCCACCGCGACGCGTGCGCCGTCGCGAAAGACGGTGATCCGATCGGCGATCTTCGCCACTTCGTCGAGCTTGTGCGACGTGTAGAGGATGGCCGTACCCACCGCCTTCAGGCGCTCGATCTGGCGAAACAGCACCGCCGCTTCGCGATTGGTCAGCACCGCCGTCGGCTCGTCCATGATCAGAACGCGGGCATTGCGCGACAGGGCCTTGGCGATCTCCACCATCTGCTTGTCGGAGACGGAGATGTCGGAGACGCGGGCATTGGGGCTTACCCGCGTCTCCAGTTCGGACAGGAGCCTTGAAGCTTCCGCCCGCATCGCCTTCTTGTCGAGAAAGAAGCCGCGCTTCAGTTCCCGACCGAGAAAGATGTTCTCCTCGACGCTCAATTGCTCGGCGAGGTTGAATTCCTGATGGATGAGGATGACGCCCTGGTCTTCCGCGTCTTCGCTGGACGAAAAGGCGACCGGCTTGCCGTCCAGCAGCAGCTCGCCCTTGGTCGGCGCCAGATAGCCCGACAGGATCTTCATCATTGTCGACTTGCCGGCGCCGTTCTCGCCGATCAGCGCGTGAACCTCGCCGGCATGGAGCGAGATGCCCACCTCGTGCAGCACCTCGATCGGCCCGAAAGACCGTGAAACGTCGCGCGCTTCGAGGATGGGCGACCCGCTCACAGCTTGACGAAGCCCCCGTTCTTTGCCGACGAACGAACGCAGGCGTCGATGAATTTCAGCCCCTCGACGCCGTCCTCGACGGTCGGATAGACCACATCCGCCGGCACGGCCTCGCCGGCATTCCTCGCGCGGATCGCGCGGGCGGCCTCGGCATAGATGTTGGCAAAGCCTTCGAGATAGCCTTCCGGGTGGCCGGGCGGAATGCGGCTGACGCGCGCCGCCGCCGCGCCGGCGCCCGCACCGTTGCGGGTGATGAGGCGCTTCGGCCCGCCGAAGGGCGTGAACCAGAGCTTGTTCGGCTCTTCCTGGCACCATTCGATGCCACCCTTGTCGCCGAAGACGCGCAGCTTCAGCCCGTTCTCGCAGCCGGGCGCGACCTGGCTCGACCAGAGCATTCCGCGCGCCCCGCCGGAAAAACGCAGCATGATATGCGCATTGTCGTCGACCCGCCGGCCCGGCACGAAGCGGTGCAGTTCGGCGGCGAGTTCCTCGGTCTTCAGCCCGGTCACGAAGGACAGGAGATTGTAGGCATGGGTCCCGATGTCGCCGATCGAGCCGCCCGCGCCCGACTGCGCCGGGTCGGTGCGCCAGGCCGCCTGCTTGGAGCCCGTCTCTTCGGCGGCTTCCGTCAGCCAGTCCTGCGCATATTCGGCCTGCACCACGCGGATCGCGCCGAGGTCGCCATTGGCGATCATCTCGCGCGCCTGCCGCACCATCGGATAGCCGGTATAGTTGTGCGTCAGCACGAACAGCACATCGCTCTCGCCGGCAAGCTTGGCCAGCTTCTTCGCATCCGCCAGCGTCGAGGTCAGCGGCTTGTCGCAGATCACATGGATGCCGCGCTTTAAAAATTCGCGCGCGATCGGAAAGTGCATGTGGTTGGGCGTGACGATGGCGACGGCCTCGATGCCGTCCTTGCGCCGCGCCTCGCGCGAGGCCATGTCGCGGAACGAGCCATAGATGCGCTTGTCGTCGAGCCCCAGCGCCCGGCCGGATTCCAGCGCCCGCTGCGGCGTCGAGGAGAGTGCGCCGGCGACGAGCTGGAACTCGCCGTCGATGCGCGCCGCGATGCGATGCACCGCGCCGATGAACGCATCCTTGCCGCCGCCCACCATACCGAGCCGGATCGGGCCGGCGCGCTTTTCGGAGGTTCCAGCAATCATCAGCCCAACCCCAGCATGCGCCGGTTGGCGGCCTCGTCGGTGCCGCCATCGGCGAAGTCGTCGAACGCCTTTTCCGTCACGCGGATGATGTGGCTTTTCACGAACTCCGCGCCCTCACGCGCGCCGTCCTCTGGATGCTTGAGGCAGCATTCCCATTCGACCACGGCCCAGCCGTCGAAATCGTTCGCCGTCAGCTTCGAGAACACCGCGCCGAAATCGACCTGACCGTCGCCGAGCGAGCGGAAGCGGCCGGCGCGGTTCACCCAGGGCTGAAAGCCCGAATAGACACCCTGCCGGCCGGTCGGATTGAACTCCGCATCCTTGACGTGGAACATGCGGATGCGCTCGGCATAGATGTCGATATTGTCGAGATAATCGAGGCACTGCAAAACATAATGCGACGGGTCGTAGAGCATGTTGGCGCGGGCATGGTTGCCGACGCGCTCGAGGAACATCTCGAAGGTCGTGCCGTCGAACAGGTCTTCGCCCGGATGGATCTCGTAGCAGATATCGACGCCGCAGGAATCGGCATGGTCGAGGATCGGCTTCCAGCGCCGTGCCAGTTCGTCGAACGCCGTCTCGATCAGTCCCGCCGGCCGCTGCGGCCACGGATACATGTAGGGCCAGGCGAGCGCGCCGGAGAACGACGCCATCGCGCCGATGCCGAGATGCTTCGACGCGGTCAGCGCCTTCTTCACCTGGTCGACCGCCCATTCCTGCCGCGCCTTCGGGTTGCCGCGCATCGCGGGAACGGTGAAGCCGTCGAAACCTTCGTCATAGGCCGGGTGGACTGCGACGAGCTGGCCCTGGAGATGCGTCGAAAGCTCGGTCACCTCGACGCCGTTTTCGCGCGCCGTGCCGGCGAATTCGTCGCAATATTCCTTGGAGGAGGCTGCCTTGTCGAGATCGATCAGGCGCGCGTCCCAGCTTGGAACCTGCACGCCCTTGTAGCCGCAGTCCGCGGCCCATCTGGTGATGGAATCCCAGGAATTGAACGGCGCTTCGTCGCCTGCGAACTGCGCCAGAAAGAGCGCTGGGCCCTTGATCGTCTTCATGCCTCTCCTCCCGGACGCCTCCACGCCCGTCTTCCGATTTTTCGCATTTGCCGCGCAAAACTGCTGCGCTGCAGCTATGTAATCGATTGCATGAAACTAAAACAGAGAATGTAATGGATTACAAGCGGCTTTCGTCGCGACGCCGAAATCGCCGATTGCCAAGCGCGGAGAAGCCTTGCACAAGCCCTTTCACATGAGGGCGGGAGAGAAGATGAAGGGGTTTCCCAAAATCAGGGACGTGGCGGATGCCGCCGGCGTGTCGACGGCTACCGTCAGCCGTGCGCTGTCCGCACCCGACCGCGTCTCGGCCGACACCCGCGCCATCGTCCTGAAGGCCATCGAGGAGACCGGCTACCGGGTCAATCACGCCGCGCGCAATCTGCGCCGCCGGCAGGCGGGCGGCATAGTCGTGCTCGTCCCGAACCTCGCCAATCCCTTCTTCTCGCAGATCCTGTCCGGCATCACCTTCGCCATGGCGACCTCGGGCTACAACGTCCTGATCGCCGACACGCGCCAGGCGCCGAATGCCGAGCACCGCATCCTCGACTATCTCCACAACAACCGCGCCGACGGGCTGATCGTGCTCGACGCCAACCTGCCCGAAGACGTGCTGTCCGCCGGCGACACGCCGAACCACCATCCGCCGATCGTCTTCGCCTGCGAATGGCTCGACGCCGACCCGCGCCCGACCGTGACCATCGACAACGAGGAGGGCGCGAAGCTCGCCATCCGCCATCTCGCCGACCTCGGCCATACGCGGATCGGCCATCTGATGGGCCCGCCCGACAACATCCTCACCATCACGCGGGCGAAGGGCGCACGCGCCGCACTCGCAGAGATCGACCTTGCGATCCGCGAGGACTGGTTCTTCGATGGCGACTTCTCGCTCGCCTCCGGCGCTGCCGCCGCCCATGCCTGGCTTGCGCTGGAAGATCGCCCGACGGCAATCTTCTGCGCCTCCGACGCGATGGCCTGCGGCTTCATCGGCGAACTCCACCACAAGGGCGTGCGCGTGCCGGACGAAGTCTCGGTCGTCGGCTTCGACGACATCGAGATCGCCGCCCATTTCGTCCCCTCGCTCACCACCATCGCCCAGCCTCGCGCGCTGATCGGCGAGACGGCGGCGCGCAAGCTTCTGGCGCTGATCGCGGAAGGCCGCGAGAACGGCAGCGCGACCGGTGCCTCTGACGTGCTCCCGGTCCAGCTCGTCGCCCGCGAAAGCTCCGCCCCGCCGCGCTGATTCATCGACACCGGAAAACGATTCCCGTTTCGACCCAGTTATCGGATCGAAATTCTCCTCCACGGCAATAGTTTGAACGGCGCATACCCCTCTCCGGGCCTTCCGCTCCCCTATATTGGGTGCAGAAATTCCCCCCTCTCAGGAGAGACGGCAATGCGCATCGCAGCCCTGGCCATGACCCTCGCACTCGGCGCCGCCGCGCCGGCCTTCGCGCAAGCCCCGGAGGTGACGCCGCTCGTCACCGCCGAATGGCTGAAGACCAATGCCGGCGGCGAGAACGTCGTCGTGCTCGACATCCGCGACGAGATCGAAGGCACCGACCTCGGCGAGACGCCCTATATCGAGAACGCCGTCGTCGCGCCCTATGCCTCGGCCGGCTGGCGCACCGAAGTCGACGGCGTGCCGGGCATGCTGCCGCCGCTCGACCAGATCACCAAGCTGATCGGCTCGCTCGGCATCGACAATGACGACCATGTCGTCATCGTGCCCTGGGGCACAGATTCGTCCGAGTTCGGCGGCGCGACCCGAATCTACTGGACCTTCAAGCATCTCGGCCACGACGCCGTCTCGATCCTCGACGGCGGCTGGCGCCAGTACGACGCCGCCGGCCTGCCGCGCGTCGCCGAGGCCCCGACGCCGGAAGCGGCCGAATTCACCGCCGAGATCAACGACGACATCCTCGCGACGACCGAGGAAGTCCAGGCCGCGCTCGACGCCGGCGTGACCCTCGTCGACGGCCGCCCGGCCGAACAGTACGAAGGCAAGTCGAAGAGCCCGGTAGTGCGCACGGAAGGCACCATTCCCGGCGCGGTGAACATCGAGCATTCCAAGCTCTACAGCGCCGAATACGCAACGTTCGCCAAGCCCGAGACCGTCGAGGCCCTCTCGACCGCCGTCGGCCTCGCCAAGGATCAGGAGAACATCGCCTTCTGCAACACCGGCCACTGGGCCTCGATCGCCTGGTTCGGCCTGTCCGAAGTCCTCGGCAACAAGCAGACCGCCATGTATGACGGCTCGATGGCCGAATGGACCGTCGACGAAAGCCGCCCGGTCGAGAACAAGTCGGGCACGTAAGCGGCCCTTTCCCGGCGGCGTTCCGCCGGCTACGTTAAACGCTCCCAAGCACGAATGTCCGGCCCTGCCGGGCATTCGCTTTTTTGACCGCAACGAACCGGACATCATGACCGACGCCGCCTTTCCCCGTCCGAACTACCTTCCGCCCGCCATTCCCGACCGCGCGCCCATGCTCGTCGCGGCGACCGCGCTCGTCGCCGGCTTCCTGCTGATCGCGTGGCTGGTCGACCTGCGCCAGGCCGGCCTTTTCGTGCTCGGCGGCCTTCTCGGCGCGACGCTCTACCACGCCTCGTTCGGGTTTACGGGCGGCTGGCGGCGCATGGTGGTCGAAAAGCGCGGGCGCGGCATGCGCGCGCAGATGCTGATGATCGCCGTCGCGGCGGTCGCGATGATCCCGCTTCTGGCCGCCGGCAGCCTCGGCGGACAGGCACTCGCGCCGGCGACCGCGCCGATCGGAATCTCGGTCCTCGTCGGCGCGGCGATCTTCGGCCTCGGCATGCAGCTTGGCGGCGGCTGCGGCTCGGGCACGCTCTTCACCGTCGGCGGCGGGTCCTCGCGCATGCTCGTCACGCTCGCCTTCTTCATCGTCGGCGCGGTCATCGGCACCGCGCATTTGCCGTGGTGGCTGGCCCTGCCGTCCATGCCCGCCATCAGCCTCGGCAACGAGATCGGCATCGGCTCGGCGATCCTCGCAACGCTGGCCGCACTCGGCCTCGTCGCACTGGTGACCGCCCTGATCGAGCGCCGCGTCCACGGCAATCTCGAGGCCGAACCCGCCCCGGCCCGTCCCGGCTGGACATGGATCCTCTCCGGCCCCTGGCCGCTCGTCGGCGCGGGCGTCCTGCTTGCGCTCCTCAACATCGCGACGCTGCTTCTGGCCGGCCACCCCTGGTCCGTCACCTTCGGCTTCGGCCTCTGGGGCGCGAAGGCCGCGCAAGTCGCCGGCATGCCGGTCGAGACATGGGAGTTCTGGAACTGGCCCGGCCCGCAGCGCGCGCTGTCGTCCTCCGTCCTCGCCGACACGGTCTCGGTGATGAATTTCGGCATCATCCTCGGCGCCGGCCTTGCCGCGAGCCTCGCCGGCAAGTTCGCGCCGAAGGTCGCCGTGCCGTTCCTGTCCATGCTGGCCGCCGCCATCGGCGGCCTCCTGATGGGCTACGGCGCGCGGCTGTCCTTCGGCTGCAACATCGGCGCGCTCTTTTCCGGCATCGCCTCGGGCAGCCTCCACGGCTGGCTCTGGTTCGCCGCCGCCTTCGCCGGCTCGTGGGTGGGCGTCTGGGCCCGCCCCCTCTTCGGCCTCGACGGGTTCGCGAAGAAATGAGCGCACGCAACACCGTCCTCTTCGGCGCAGCCCTCGCCGCCGCCACCGCGGCGATCGCCGTCGATCACGTCAACCACCCAGTGCAACGAGCAGCGGCACCCGTCGCCGGGCAGGCGCAATCCGGTTCCGCCCCATGCGCCGCCGCAGCGCCCTGCGCGGCGGCAGCTCCATGTGCAGCGGCAGCCCCTTGTGCCGCCGGCGCGCCATTGGCCGCTCCTCCACCCCCGCCCGCGCAAGCACCGTGCGCCGCCGCAGCTCCCTGCGCGGCCGCCGCACCGCAAGCCCTGCGCGCGCCGCCTCCGCCGCCCGCCGCACCACCGGCTGAACCAACCCAGCTCGCGCCCCCACCTCCGCCGCCGACTCCCCTGCCGGACCCGAATGCGGAAGCGCCCGACCTCGTGGTGGAGTAATGACCGACGCCAAGGCCCGCGCCCGCGACGAGATCGCCTTTTGCGAAGCGCTGCTGGCCAAGGGCGGGCAGAACGTCCTGACCGAAACCCTCCGCGACGCAGCCGGTGTGACGGTCTGGGATCATTACCCGCAAGGCGACGTCTTCGACCCCGCCTCCGGCGCGCAATGGTTCTACCACTGCCACCCCACCGAAGAGGGAGCGGCCGAGCACGGCCATTTCCACTGCTTCCTGCGGCCAGACGGTATTGCCGGCCCGATCCACCACCTCGCCGCCATGGGCGTCGACGCCTATGGCAGGCTGCTCCGCATCTTCACCGTCAACCAGTGGGTAGTCGGCGACGACTGGCTCGACGCCGAAGCGACCATCCCGCTCGCCCGCCGCTTCGACATGCAGATGCCGCGCCCGTCCTATCTGGTGAACCGCTGGCTGACCGCGATCTTCGCCGCTTATGAGGACGAGATCGCGCACCTGATCGCCGAGCGCGACCGCGTCCTCGCCGCCCACGTGCCGCCGCAAGGCACCGCCGCGCGCGACGACCGCGCGCTCGAAGTCACGTCCGAGCTACTGCTCGCCGAGCTTCATTGACGGGTCGTACTCGACCCCCGGCACGTCCTTGACCACCGCCTGCCCGCAGCGCATCGCCTTGGCCTCCGCATCGTAGGCATAGGTCGGCGAGCCGTAGAGGTGCCAGCCCTTGGCGAGCGCATTCGACACCTTGTGGCAGAAGCTCGAATCGTCCGGTCCCGTCAGCAATCGGTAAAGCCGCATCTTCTTTCCCTATCGTCCAGCTTTCGTCAGCAGTCGCTCGGCCTGCTCCAGATGAAGCCGCTCGACCATCTTTCCATCGAGCGAAATGACGCCTCTGTCGCGGTTTTCCGGCAATGCGAAGGCCGAGCGTATATCTTCGGCTTCGGCGACCGCCGCCGCGCTCGGCGAAAACGCCGCATTGGCCGGGTCGATCTGAGCCGGATGGATCAGCGTCTTGCCGTCAAAGCCCATGTTCGCGCCTTCGCGGCACTCCGCGCCGAACGCGTCGAGGTCGCGAAAATCGTTCGACACCCCGTCGAGAACGTCGAGCCCGCCCGCACGCGCCGCAAGCACCATCTGCATCAGCCACGGCGTCAAATAGCGCCGGTCCTGCGTCGCCAGCACGCCGGTATCCTTGACCAGATCGTTGGTGCCGGCGACGAGGCAGGCGAGACGCGCCGCATTGTCCCGTCCGAGTTCGGCGATGGCGCCCAGATTGAGCATCGCGCGCGGCGTCTCGATCATCGCCCACAGCCAGCATTCGGTGTCGCCCCGGTCGAGCAGCCGGTCGGCGTCGAGAATGTCGCGCGGGCCGTCGACCTTCGGCAGCAGCACCGCGTCCGGCGAAGCTTCGCGCGCGGCGCGCAGGTCATCGCGGCCCCATTCGGTCGACAGCGCATTGATCCGCAGCACGGTCTCCGTCGCGCCAGCGCCGCGCCCGGCGATGAACCGGCACGCCGCCTCCCGCGCCTCGACCTTCTGCGACGGCGCAACCGCATCCTCGAGGTCGATCACCACCGCATCGCAGGCAAGCGTCGCGATCTTGGCGAGCGCCTTGGCGTTTGTGGCGGGAACATAGAGCACCGAGCGGCGCGGGCGGTTGGGTCGCATGGTCATGCCGCTTTGTGGCCCGGCACGGCGGTCGCTGCAAGTGTCGGATGCTTGCGTCAGTATCGAACGAAGAGGCCTGGACCCCTGTCACAAGGACAGGGGTGACGGCATCGCCGTTGAAGCCAATCGCACGCGCTGGAGACTGACATCCACGTTTCCGCCGTCACCCCTGTGCCTGTCACAGGGGTCCATGCCCCGCCCTCTCAACCCCAAATTCCGCCCAGACCACAGCACGCCACATCCACCCAAGATTCCGCCCAGACCACCCTTGCCCCCACCGCCCGAAACTGATTCCCTCCGCCCAAACGGGAACCCATCCATGCACCGCGACATCCTCATCGTCGGAGGCGCGATCGTCGGCGCGTCCATCGCCTATTTCCTGCGCGAAGAAGGCTACCGCGGCACCATCGCCGTCATCGAGCGCGACCCGAGCTTCGCGCAGGCCGCGACCACTCTCTCCTGCGCCTCCATCCGCCAGCAATTCTCGATCCCCGAGAACATCCGCCTGTCGCGGTTCACGCTCCAATTCTTTCGCGAGCTTCAGGCCCGCTTTGGGGCAGCCGCCGACATCGCCTTTCGCGAAAAAGGCTACCTCATCCTCGCCAGCGAGGAGGGCCGCGACATCCTCGCGGCCAACCATCGGGTGCAGATGGCGGAGGGCGCCGACATCGCGCTCCTGTCAGCATCTGAACTCGAAGCCCGCTTCGCCTGGCTCTCGGCCGAGGGCGTCGCCGTCGGCGCTTACGGCCGCAGCGGCGAGGGCTGGTTCGACGCTCATGCCTTGCTCGCCCTTCTGCGCACGGCGCTGAAATCCCGCGACATCGACCTCGTTCGGGGCGAGGTCGATGCGATCGCCCGCAGCGGCGACCGGGTAACGGGCGTCACGCTGGCCGACGGCACCACCATCGAAGCCGGCCTCGTCATCAATGCCGCTGGTCCCAATGCGGGAAACGTCGCAGCCCTCGCCGGCCTCGCGCTCCCGGTCGAGCCGCGCAAGCGCTCGGTGTTCGTCTTCGAGGCCGCGCATCGCTTTGACGACATGCCGCTTCTTGTCGATCCGTCCGGCGTCTATGTCCGGCCCGAAGGCTCGGTCTACATCACCGGTGGCGCCGAAGACCCGAGCACCGACGGCCCAGCAGATCCCGCCGATTTCGAGCCCGATTGGCCCCTCTTCGAGGAAGCGATCTGGCCGGTCCTCGCCGCCCGCATCCCCGCCTTCGAGGCGCTGAAGCCCGGCCGCGCCTGGGCCGGCCACTACGACTACAACAGCCTCGACCAGAACGCCGTCATCGGCCCCCATCCCGACGTCGAAAACTTCCTCTTCGCCAACGGCTTTTCCGGTCACGGCCTGCAGCAGGCGCCGGCGGTCGGCAAGGCGCTCGCCGAATGGATCGTCCATGGCGAATACCGCACGATCGACTGCACCGCCTTCGGCTATGTGCGGATTATGGAAAGTAGTCCGTTCCGCGAACTCAACGTGATCTGAGAGGCTTTGCGTTGCCGCCCCGCTTTGTGTAAAGGAAGCGCAACAATCGCAACGGAAACGGGCTTCGGAAGATGGAAAAGTTCACGAAACTGACGGGCGTCGCCGCACCGCTCCCCATCGTCAATGTCGATACCGACATGATCATTCCGAAGGATTATTTGAAGACGATCAAGCGCACCGGCCTCGGGTCGGGCCTGTTCGCCGAGATGCGCTTCAACGAGGATGGTTCGGAGAACCCGGATTTCGTTCTGAACAAGCCGGCCTACCGCAACGCGCAGATCCTCGTCGCGGGCGACAATTTCGGTTGCGGTTCGTCGCGCGAGCACGCCCCCTGGGCGCTGCTCGATTTCGGCATTCGCTGCGTGATCTCGACCTCGTTCGCCGACATCTTCTACAACAACTGCTTCAAGAACGGCATCCTGCCGATCACCGTCAGCCCGGAAGACCTGGACAAGCTCCTGGACGACGCCTCGCGCGGCGCCAACGCCACGCTGACCATCGACCTCGAAGCCTGCGAAATCCGCGGCCCGGACGGCGGCATGATCAAGTTCGACCTCGACGCCTTCAAGCGCCACTGCCTCTTGAACGGCCTCGACGACATCGGCCTGACGATGGAAAAGGCGCCCTCGATCGAAGGCTTCGAGAAGAGCTACGCCGAGACCCGTCCCTGGGCCTGATCGCGCGCATGGAGCCCTTCGTCCCCAAGCGCCTGGAACCGGTCGCCTTCGGCCTGTTCCTCACCTTCTTCATGACGTTCATCATCACCGGCATCTCGACGGTGCTGGTAGCAGGCGTCAACGCGCCCGGCTTCGCCGCGCTCTGGTTCCGCGCCTGGATGTCGTCCTGGGCGGTCGCGTTCCCGGCCGTCCTCGTCGTCGCACCCTTCGTACGGCGCATCCTGCGGGTCATCGTCCGCCCAGCCTGAACGGTGAAAACCGGCCGTGAAGCCGGATTTCCTTGTTCCGCCACGAAAAACGGCTAAACCGTCGCGAAAGCTCTCCAATCCGAGGATCGCACGCGTGACGAACCAGACCCTGACCCGCTTTCTCGTCGAACAGCAGCGCCAGCAGGATGCGCTTCCCGGCCAGCTTCGCCTGCTGATCGAGATCGTCGCCCGCGCCTGCAAGGCGATCAGCCATTCGGTCAACAAGGGCGCGCTCGGCGGCATGCTGGGCGATCTCGGCAGCGAGAATGTGCAAGGCGAAGTCCAAAAGAAGCTCGACGTCATCGCAAACGAAATCCTGCTCGAGGCCAATGAGTGGGGCGGCCACCTCGCCGCCATGGCGTCGGAGGAAATGGAATCGATCTATGCGATCCCGAACCGCTTCCCGCGCGGCGAATATCTCCTGCTCTTCGATCCGATCGACGGCTCGTCCAACATCGACGTCGACATCTCGGTCGGCACCATCTTCTCGGTCCTGAAAGCCCCGGCCGGCGCGGAAGGCCGCGAGATCGACGAGCACGATTTCCTGCAGAAGGGCGCAACGCAGGTCGCCGCCGGCTACGCCATCTACGGCCCGCAGACCCTGCTCGTCCTCACCGTCGGCACCGGCGTCTACGAATTCGCGCTCGACCGCGACATGGGCTCCTGGCGCATGACGCAGGGCAACATCAAGCTGCCGAAGGGCTATGCCGAATTCGCCATCAACATGTCGAACTACCGCCACTGGGCCCCGGCCATGCGCCGCTATGTCGACGAGTGCCTCGCCGGCAAGGACGGCGCGCGGGCCAAGAACTTCAACATGCGCTGGACCGCCTCCATGGTCGCCGACGTGCACCGCATCTTGAAGCGCGGCGGCATCTTCATGTATCCGTGGGATGCCCGTAAGCCCGAGATGCCCGGCAAATTGCGCCTGATGTACGAGGCGAACCCGATGTCCTTCCTGATCGAGCAGGCCGGCGGCGCCGCTTATGACGGGCGCACACGCATCATGGACATCGATGCGACGGCGCTCCACCAGCGCGTCGGCGTGGTGCTGGGCGATCCCGACGAGGTCGAGCGCGTCGTCGCCTACCACCGCGAGGCGGACGAAGTGCCGGCCCCCGCGCCGGTCGCGCCCCGCGCCTGATCCTCTGGACCAGCGCCTGGCTGACGGAAAGGCTGGACGCGGCGGTTCTGGCGCAATATCAGCGTCATCGACGAAAACCTGTCGCATGGTCATCCATGCGGCCCGCAAAGTTCGGAGACCCTTCATGGCATCGCGCAAGCTTCTTCTTCTCCCCGGCGACGGCATCGGCCCCGAGGCCATGGCGGAGGTCCGCAAGCTCATCGCGGTCATGAACGACGAGATGAACGCCGGCTTCGAGATCGAGGAAGGCCTCGTCGGCGGCGGCGCCTACGACGCGCACGGCCAGTCGATCTCCGAGGCCGACATGGCAAAGGCGATGGCGGCCGATGCGGTGCTGTTCGGCGCCGTCGGCGGGCCGAAATGGGACGGCGTGCCCTACGAGGTGCGCCCCGAGGCGGGCCTCCTGCGCTTGAGAAAAGACATGCAGCTTTTCGCGAATCTGCGCCCGGCCATCTGTTACCCGGCGCTCGCGCAGTCCTCCTCGCTGAAGCCGGAAGTGGTCGAAGGCCTCGACATCCTGATCATCCGCGAACTGACCGGCGGCGTCTATTTCGGCGAGCCGAAGACGATCACGGATCTCGGCAACGGCCAGAAGCGCGCCATCGACACGCAGGTCTACGACACGTTCGAGATAGAACGCATCTCGGGCGTCGCCTTCGAGCTGGCGCGCACCCGCCGCAACGAAGTCTGCTCGATGGAAAAGCGCAACGTCATGAAGTCGGGCGTCCTGTGGAACGAGGTCGTCACGGCGACCCACAAGGCGAAATATTCCGACGTCAAGCTCACCCACATGCTGGCCGATGCCGGCGGCATGCAGCTCGTTCGCTGGCCCAAGCAGTTCGACGTCATCGTCACCGACAATCTCTTCGGCGACATGCTGTCCGACGTCGCCGCCATGCTGACAGGTTCGCTCGGCATGCTGCCCTCCGCTTCGCTCGGCGCGCCGGACGCCAAGACCGGCAAGCGCAAGGCGCTCTACGAGCCCGTCCACGGCTCGGCGCCCGACATCGCCGGCCAGGGCATCGCCAACCCGATCGCCATGATCGCCTCCTTCGCCATGTGCCTGCGCTATTCCTTCGAGATGATCGCCGAGGCCGACCGCCTGGAAGCCGCGATGTCGGCGGTGCTCGACGACGGCATCCGCACGAAGGACATCGCGTCGGACGGCATGAAGACCGTCTCGACCACCGAGATGGGCGACGCCATCGTGGCGAAGTTCCGCGCCGCCTGATCCCGATTCGGACCGGTTTCCAAGCCGCGCCCGTTTGGCGAAACAAACGGGTCGCGCTTTGCGCGATCCGCGGCAAAGCGATCCTTTCCGGCCGATTGACCCCCCATCGGCCGGAATGCTATTCCAACGTCAACTGTCCGCGCCCGCCACGCATATGCCCGCGAAGCCGCACGAGCGCTAACGCATGTCGCCCGAAAGTGGGAACCGGTTTCGGGGTGACGACATGCGCAGAGTTGCAACAGCCTCAAGGATGATCATGCAGACCGCCGCACTTGCCGTGACGACCGACGACGCTCCCGAATTCCCGATCCCCGCGAACACCTTCGCCGAGCGCGTCGTCTCGGTGACGCACTACACCGACAGCGTGTTCTCCTTCCGCATCACGCGGCCGGCCGCCTTCCGCTTCCGCTCGGGCGAGTTCGTCATGATCGGCCTGCCGAACGCCGAGCGCCCGGTGTTCCGCGCCTATTCGATCGCCAGCCCTGCCTGGGACGAGGAGGTCGAGTTCTATTCGATCAAGGTCGCCGACGGCCCGCTGACCCAGCACCTGCAGAAGATCCAGCCCGGCGACACGGTTCTGATGAAGCAGAAGCCGACGGGCACGCTGGTGCTCGACGCGCTGACGCCCGCAAAGCGCCTCTGGATGGTCGCGACCGGCACCGGCTTTGCCCCTTGGGCGAGCCTGCTGCGCGATCCGGAAACCTATGAGAAGTTCGACGAAATCGTCGTCACCAACACCTGCCGCGACGTCGCCGACCTCGCCTATGGCGACCAGCTCGTCGCCTCGCTGGAGAACGATCCGCTGATTGGCGAACTGACCGCGGGCCGCGTCAAATATGTCGCGACCACGACGCGCGAAGCCTCGCCGCAGATGGGCCGCATCACGACGCTGATCGAGAATGGCGACCTCTTCCGCATCGTCGGCTGCGCGCCATTCGACCGCGCGACGGATCGCGTCATGATCTGCGGGTCGATGGCGATGCTGAAGGACGTCAAGGCGCTGGTCGAGGCGCATGGTCTGGAAGAAGGCTCCAACAACAAGCCCGCCGATTTCGTCGTCGAGCGTGCCTTCGTCGGCTGACCACTTTCATTCCGGAACTGGCCTTCAGACCGGACGTTTTCCCTTGAGCTCAAGGAGAACGACCATGAAGATCGACGATATCCGCGTCTCACGCGCCGCCACCGATCGTGGCGCGGCGGAAGTCAGCCTGCGGGACGAGGATGGCGCGGAAGTCCGCATAATTTTACCCCTTTCGGCATCCGGCGGCGACGACCGCGCCAGCCTCCTGGACGAAGCGCGCAGCCTTCTCAATTCGGCGATCGAGGCCATCGGCGCCTCAACGGGACTGCCGGACGGGCTGACGCCGGCCAACGGTAACGAGGAAATCCCGCTCGACGCGCTCGACATCGACGATGGCGGCCGGCCGCTGGAATCGCTCGAGGAAGAGGACGACAATCCCTATCAGGATTCGGACGAGGCCCTGCCGGACGAGCGTGCCGAGCAGGCGCTCGCCGCCGGCCTTGCTCGCGGCCGCTTCGGCGACCCGGCTTAAGCCGGTTCGACGTCGTCGACCGTTCGCGCCGCGACGGCATCGCCCAGTTGTTCGGCAAGCGTGGTGAGCGAGGCCGGCACGGCTTCCCGTTCGACTTCGGTCATGAGGACGCGAAGTTCGCCGACCGCTTCCTGTTCCTGATTGCGCTTGGGGGTGTCCAGCATGCCGGGCACTCTCTTTTTAACATATGTTAGTCGCCTTCAAACTCAGCTACAGGCGGAATGATCCCGCCATCAACCCGCAGCGCCGCAATTTCACGCGAATGTCAGACCTTCGCGCGCAAAAGGCGCCCCGCATGGGACGCCTTTGCAACAGTCGGTCCGGATCGGCCCGTCAGCCGTCGAGCGGCGGCAGGGAGCTGATCAAGTCTTCCATGTGGATCGGAAACTTGCGGACGCGATGGCCGGTCGCCGCGAAGACGGCATTGGCGATCGCCGGTCCCGCGCCGCAGATGCCGAGTTCGCCGATGCCCTTGGAGCCGAGCGGATTCGAGTTCTCGTCAAAGCCGTCGATCATGTGCACGTCGAGCCGCGGCACGTCGCGATTGACCGCGATGTGATACTCGGCGAGGTCGCGGTTCATGAACGCGCCATAGCGCAAATCCATCAGGCTTTCCTCCATCAACGCCGCGCCGATGCCGAAGATCATGCCCCCCATGAGCTGCGATCGGGCCGTCTTTTCGTTGAGGATGCGGCCGGCGTCGAACACGCCCGTCAGCCGCCGCAGCCGGATTTCGCCGGTAACGGCATCGACGGCGACCTCGGCGAACTGCGCGCCGTAGGAATACTGCGCCATCGTCTTGTATTCCTTGCCGGGCTTGGCCGCGCCCTTGGCGGAAATTCCGCCAGACCCGTCGCCCAGTTGCGCGATCGGCAGCGTGCGCTCGCCAAGCGCGATGTTCGCACCGTTGATGCGCAGCTCCTTCGAGTTCGCGCCCTTCCAATCGCCGTCGGCCTTGGCCGCGCGCTTGAGGAGATCGTCCTTCAGCGCCCTGGCCGCCTCGAAAACGGCGGTGCCGGTCGAGCCCGCGCCGAACGAGCCGCCCGAGCCGCAGGTCTCGGGAAAGTCGGTATCTCCGAGCTTCACCGTCACATACTCCGGCGAAACGCCCATCGCCTCGGCGGCGATCTGCGTCAGGATCGTATAGGTGCCGGTGCCGATATCGGTCATGTCGAGCCGGACGGTCACACGGCCGTCGGTCGAAAGCTCGATTTCGGCCTCGGCCTTCTGCATCAAATTCGGTCGGATCGCCGCCGCCATGCCATGGCCGATCAGCCAGTCGCCTTCTCGGCGCGAGACCGGCCCCTTCCAGCCGAATGTCTCCGCGCCTTCCTGCAGGCAGCGGCGCATCTTGCGCGTGGAAAATGGCTTGCCCGAATGCGGGTCCTTTTCCGGCTCGTTGCGCACGCGGAACTCGACGGGATCGACGCCGCAGGAATGCGCCAGCTCGTCGATCATGCTCTCGAAGGTCAGCGTGCCGACCGCTTCACCCGGCGCGCGCATCGAATCTGCCTTCGGAATGTCGCCCTCGACGACGCGGTGCTTCGTGCGCATCGCCTTGGTCGCATAGCTGCCGCGCGTCGGCGAGGCCGCTGCTTCCGCAAACGGATAGTCGCGCGCCATGATCGACAGCACGTCATGGTCGATCGCGACGATCTTGCCGTTCGCGTCGGCCCCGAGCTTCAGCCGCTGACGATGCGGAGGCCGGTTCGGGCCGTTGGAAAAGACGTTGCGGCGATGCTGCGCGATCCGCACAGGCCTTCCCGTCAGCTTTGCGCCGTGGGCGGCGAGGATCGCCTCGTTGTGGACGCCGAGCTTCGAACCGAAGCCGCCGCCGATATAGGGCGAGACGATCCGCACGTCCTGCGGATCGATGTCGAACGTGTTGGCGAAGGCCTTGCGGCCGTCGCCGAGAATCTGGATCGACATGTGGACGGTCAGCTTGTCACCGTCCCATTCGGCCACCGTCGCATGCGGCTCCATCGCCGCCGCGTGCTGGTGCGGCGTATGGAACTCGCCTTCCACCCGGTGCGCGGCCTTTTCGTATTCGGCTTCGAAGTCGCCGGTCTCGGTGTCGACTTCGGGCGAGCCGTCGAGCTCGTCCGGCTTCACCGCCTCGTCCTCATGCGTCTCGGGGTCGGAGACGCCGTCCTCGGCCTCGATCTCCACCTTGACCAGCAAGGCCGCATGGCGCGCTTGTTCCAGCGTGTCGGCGACGACCAGCGCGACGGGATAGCCGAGATGGCGCACCTCGTTCGTCCGCATCATGGCGTGCGATTGCGCGAACCGCCCACCCTTCGCGCGCTCGCCGAACGGGATCTGCTTCGGCGTGTTCTCATGCGTCACGACAGCCTCGACGCCAGCACACGCCTCGGCCGCCTTGGTATCGATGGACACGATGCGTCCTTTCGCGACCGGCGATTCCACGATGAAGCCGATGAGGTGAGGCTTGTCGCCGCGCCAGTCGGCAGCATAGGTCGCGCGGCCAGAGACCTTCAGCGGACCTTCGACGCGGTCGAGCGGCTGGCCGATCAGGCCTTTGAATTCGTGCTCGCTCATGCCGCCTTCTCCTGCTTTTCGGTCATCTCGGTGAGGCTGGCGACGATCAGCCGGCGCATCAGCGGAATCTTGAAGTCGTTGTCGCCCTGCCCTTTCGCCTCGGCGAGCTCGGCGTCCGCCGCCTCCTCGAACAGCGCGCGCGACGGCGCCTTCCCCTCGAGAACCTCCTCGGCGCGCGCGGCCCGCCAGGGCTTATGCGCGACACCGCCGAGCCCGATCCGGATCTTCATGAAATGGCCTTCCAGAAGGTCGAAGGCGATGCCGATCGAGACGACGGCAAAGGCGTAGGACGAGCGATCGCGCACCTTGCGATACATCTGGAATTGCGGCGCCTTGTGCAGCACGACATGGGTGATGAGTTCGCCCTGGTCGAGCTGATGATCGACATGCGGCGTATCGCCCGGCAGGCGGTGCAGGGCGTCGGCCGGGATCGTCCGCACGCCGCCCTGCGGCAGAACGGTCTCGATGTCGGCGCCGAGCGTCACCATCGCCACCGCCATGTCGGACGGATGGACGGCGATGCAGTTCTCGCTCGCGCCGAGGATCGCGTGGAAGCGGTTCAACCCGCCGATCGCATCGCAGCCAGAGCCCGGCTCGCGTTTGTTGCAGGCGCGCTGCGTGTCGTAGAAATACTGGCAGCGCGTCCGCTGCAGGAAATTGCCGCCCGTCGTCGCCCGGTTGCGCAATTGCTGCGTCGCGCCCGAAAGGAGCGCGGTCGAGAGCAGCGGGTATTTCTCGCGCACCACCGGATCGGCCGCGAGCGCGCTGTTGGTCACCGCCGCGCCGATGCGAAGCCCACTTTCGGTCTTCTCGATTTCCTCATGCGGGAGGCGTGAGACGTCGACCAACGTCTCGGGCCGCTCGATCTCGTGCTTCATCAGGTCGACGAGATTGGTGCCGCCGCCGAGGAACTTGGCGTTCTTCGCGCTGGCGGCGGCGACGGCCGCCTTGTCGTCGGCGACGCGGGAATAGCTGAACGGCGTCATGTCCGCGCCTCCGCAACCTCTAATATGGCATCGACGATGTTGTTGTATGCGCCGCAGCGGCAGAGATTGCCCGACATGCGCTCGCGGATTTCCTCGTCGATCAGCTCAACCTTCTCCTTCGTCACCACCGACGGCTCGCCGCGCTTCAGTTCGTCGAGAAGCGCGGTCGCCGAGCAGATCTGCCCCGGCGTGCAATAGCCGCACTGGAAGGCGTCATGCTTGACGAACGCGGCCTGCAGCGGCGACAGCGCCTCGCCGTCCGCCATGCCCTCGATGGTCGTCACCTCGTCGCCCTCATGGGCGACGGCGAGCGACAGGCACGAATTGATCCGCCGGCCGTTGACGATTACCGTGCAGGCGCCGCACTGGCCGTGGTCGCAGCCCTTCTTCGAGCCGGTCATGGAAAGGTCTTCGCGCAGGAGGTCGAGGAGGCTCACCCGAGAATCGATCTTGAGATCGTGGGGCGTGCCGTTGACGGTCAGTCGTAACGGGTGCATCCGCTGCCTTTCGTGGTTCCGCGCGCGGGGCGCGGCGATGGGTGGCACAGGCATGGCGCGGACGGGTTAGAGGCTCGTCTGCCGTTTCGTTGGCCGAGACGGGAAATCGGGAAAATCGCCTCGTTCCCCTTGACCGTCATGCCCGATTGACACGCGCCATGCCTGCTTCGTCGAACTAACCGCGCAGCGCGCGGCATTGTTCCTGCGGAATTCTTCTTAAATACGTAGCCGCGCCCTATGCTGCACTGCCGTTGCGGCTGTATCTGGCGATTGCCACAACGCGTCACCCCGGCTCTTTTGCAGATGTCGGAGGCATTGCGCCTTCCCCAAGGTAGTGAGCGTTTCCAATGCGTTGGGACGGATGCCAGAATGACGCAGGCGCAAATGCATGGCTGCCATGCAATTTGTTGCATTGCACCATCGGGGCGGTGATCCTATCTTCGGATTGTCGACGGCCAACCTCCTCCCTGGCCCGAGACAATGACTGCGGTGCACCTCCTCCCGCACCGCACGAAATCAGGCCCGTCGGACCTCCTCCCCCCACGGGCCTTCTTTTTTGTCTAAATTCCAGTCATTGCCGGCCGCTCTTCGGGGTGGCTCTCGCGCGCGTTCGCCTTTATGAACGTCGCCGACGCAAGATTGTGACCGTGTGCAGCCGCCGCAGCGACGTTTCGTTGCCGGGCCGCGCGATGAGGAGACGCCGATGCCCCCCTACCGTTCCAGAACCACCACCCATGGCCGCAACATGGCCGGCGCGCGCGGCCTGTGGCGCGCGACGGGCATGAAGGATTCCGATTTCGGCAAGCCGATCATCGCGGTGGTCAATTCGTTCACGCAGTTCGTGCCGGGCCACGTCCATTTGAAGGATCTCGGCCAGCTCGTCGCGCGCGAGATCGAGGCGGCCGGCGGCGTCGCCAAGGAGTTCAACACCATAGCTGTCGATGACGGCATCGCGATGGGCCATGACGGCATGCTCTATTCGCTTCCGAGCCGCGAGATCATCGCCGATTCGGTCGAATACATGGTCAATGCACACTGCGCCGACGCCATGGTCTGCATCTCCAACTGCGACAAGATCACGCCCGGCATGCTGATGGCGTCGCTGCGGCTGAACATCCCGACGATCTTCGTTTCGGGCGGTCCGATGGAGGCCGGCAAGGTCAAGCTCTCCGACGGCAAGATCCACGCGCTCGACCTCGTCGACGCGATGGTGGCCGCTGCCGACGACACGATGTCGGACGAGGACGTGGCCGTCATCGAGCGTTCCGCCTGCCCGACCTGCGGCTCGTGCTCGGGCATGTTCACGGCGAACTCCATGAACTGCCTGACCGAGGCGCTCGGCCTGTCGCTGCCCGGCAACGGCTCGACGCTCGCCACCCATGCCGACCGCAAGCGGCTCTTCCTCGAGGCGGGCCAGCGCATCGTCGGGCTAGCCAAGCGCTACTACGAGAGCGACGATGCGACCGCGCTGCCGCGCAACATCGCCTCGAAGGGCGCGTTCGAGAACGCGATGGCGCTCGACATCGCCATGGGCGGCTCGACCAACACGGTTCTGCACATCCTCGCCGCCGCCCATGAAGGCGAGATCGACTTCACCATGGACGACATCGACCGTCTTTCCCGGAAGGTGCCATGCCTGTCGAAGGTCGCGCCGGCGAAGTCGGACGTGCACATGGAAGACGTCCACCGCGCCGGCGGCATCATGGCGATCCTCGGCGAACTCGACCGCGCGGGGCTCATCCGCCGCGACCTGCCGACCGTCCACGAGCGCACGATCGGCGATGCGATCGATCGCTGGGACATCGCCGTCACCGACAATCCCGCCGCGCTCGAGCTCTTCTCCGCCGCACCCGGCGGCGTGCCGACGCAAGTCGCCTTTAGCCAGAGCGCGCGCTGGAACGAGCTCGACCTCGACCGCGAGAAGGGCGTCATCCGCGACGCGCAGCACCCGTTTTCCAAGGATGGCGGACTGGCCGTCCTGAAGGGCAATGTCGCGCTCGACGGCTGCATCGTGAAGACCGCCGGCGTCGACGAATCGATCCTGAAGTTCTCTGGACCCGCGCGCGTATTCGAAAGCCAGGACGACACGGTCAACGCGATCCTGACGGGCAAGATCAATCCCGGCGACGTGGTGGTGATCCGCTACGAGGGTCCGCGCGGCGGGCCGGGCATGCAGGAAATGCTCTATCCGACCAGCTATTTGAAGTCGAAGGGCCTCGGAAAGGCCTGCGCCCTCCTCACCGACGGGCGCTTTTCGGGCGGAACGTCGGGGCTTTCGATCGGCCACGTTTCGCCGGAAGCGGCCGAGGGCGGTACGATCGGGCTGGTGCTCGAGGGCGACCGGATCGAGATCGACATCCCGAACCGCACCATCCACCTCGCCGTCGACGATGCCGAACTCGAAGCGCGCCGCAAGGCGCAGGCCGCGGCCGGCTGGAAGCCGAGCGAGAAGCGCAAGCGCAACGTCACGCCGGCGCTGAAGGCCTATGCTGCCTTCGCGACGAGCGCGGCCAAGGGCGCGGTGCGGCAGGTGCCGGAGATCGATTGACCCAGGTCTGCGGTCGGCGACTTTCCTTTTGAAGGTCGCCGCGGCGGCAGCTAGACCGAATACGGGGCCGCGCGGGGAGGTTGTCGCGCGGCACGGATTTTCAGAAATGACGCGGCCTGGACGGCCGCGCCACCAACAGGGAGGACCAAGCATGAACCTGACGAAAACCCGCCTTGCGGGCCTGACCGCGCTTGTCGCCGGCTCGCTTCTCGCCGGCTCGGCGCTGGCGCAGACCGAAGTGAAGCTCGGCTATGCGCTCGCCGTCGATTCGCATTACGGCGTCGCCGCCAACAAGTGGCAGGAAGTCGTGGAAGCCGAGACGGACGGCCGCTACACCTTCACCCACTTCCCGTCCTCCGGCCTCGGCGGCGAGCGCGAAGTGCTCGAAGGCCTACAGATCGGCACGGTCGAGGCGACAATCGTCTCCTCGGGCACGCTGTCGAACTTCGTGCCGGAAGCCGGCGTCTTCGACATCCCCTTCCTATTCCGCAATCTCGAACACGCCCGCGCCGTGATGGACGGCGAGGTCGGCGACGAACTCCTGACCAAGTTCGAGGATGCCGGCATGATCGCGCTCGCCTGGGGCGAGCAGGGCTTTCGCCACATCACCAACAATCGCGGCGCGATCGACGGCCCGGACGACATGGCCGGCCTGAAGCTGCGCACGATGGAAAACCCGGTCCACATCACCGCCTTCGAGACGCTGGGCGCGGCACCGACCCCGATGGCCTGGCCCGAAGTGATCGGCGCGCTGCAGCAGGGCACGATCGACGGGCAGGAGAACCCGCTCTCGGTCATCACCTCGGCCAAGCTTTCCGAAGTGCAGAAGCACCTGACGCTTTCCGGCCATGTCTATTCGCCGGCCATGCTGCTGGTCTCGCCGGATCTGTGGAACGGCATGTCGGACGAGGACAAGGCCGCCTTCACCAAGGGCGCGACCGAGGCCGTGACGGCCATGCGCGGCTTCGTCGACGAGGTCGAATCGAGCGGCGTCGAGGAACTGCGCGCCGCCGGCATGGAAGTGGGCGAACTCTCCGACGAGCAGAAGGCCGAGTTCCAGGAAGCGCTCGCCGCCGCCTATGAGCAATATTACGGCCAGTACGACCGCGCGCTGATCGAGAAGATCACCGCCGTCGAGTAAAGCCTGCCTAACCGAAGGGCCGGTCTCGCCGGCCCTTCTTTGCTGCCCGGAAGGAAGCGCATGCGAACCGCCGAAACCCTCTTCGTCGAAGCGAACAAATGGGCGCTCGTCCTGATCCTCGCCGCCATGTCGGGGATCGTCTTCGCCAATGTCTCGCTGCGCTATACGACCAATTTCTCCATCGTCTGGGCCGAGGAGGTGGCGCGCTACCTGATGGTGTGGATGACCTTTCTCGGCGCCGGCCTCGCCTTGCGCACCGGCGGCCTCGTCGCCATAACCAATCTCCACGACGCCATGCCCGACAGGCCGCAGCGGGCCTTGCGCGGGATCATCGTGCTCGGCCTTTTGATCTTCTTCGCGGTGATGATCTGGGTCGGCTATTCCTACGCGCTGCGCATGCGCTTCCAGATGACGCCGGCGACGCGCATCCCCTTTTCGGCGATCTATGCGGCGATGCCGATCGGCTTTGCGCTGATGACCGTCCACCTCCTGCTCATCGCCCGCCGCTTCATCGGCGACAATTCGTTCGACCGCATCGCCTGCGTCGACGAAAATTCGGCTGCAGGCGGCTGAGACCCGATGACCACCATCCTCTTCTCTTCCTTCCTGATCCTCCTCGTCCTCGGCTTCCCGATCGCCTTCGTTCTGGCGATCTCGGCCTTCCTGGCGGTCGCCTTCGGCTCGACCTATCCGATGCTCGTCATCGTCAAGGAGATGTTCTCGGGCCTCGATTCCTTCCCGCTGATGGCGGTGCCCTTCTTCGTGCTGGCGGCCGAACTGATGACCGGCGGCGCGATGACGATGGTGCTGCTGCGCTTCGCGGCCCAGTTCGTCGGGCACCTGCGCGGCGGGCTCGGCTATGCCAACGTCATCTCCTCGGCGATGTTCTCCGGCATTTCCGGCTCGGCGCTGGCCGATGCCGCCGGACCCGGCGCGATGATGACGCGGATGATGGAACGGAGCGGCTACGACAAGGCCTATGCCGGCGCGCTGACCGCCTCCTCGGCCGTGATGGGCCCGATCATCCCGCCCTCGATCATCATGATCATCTACGCGCTGCAGGTGCAGGAAGTCTCGGTCGGCGGGCTCTTCGTCGCCGGCATCGTGCCCGGCCTCCTCATCGCGCTGGCGCTCTGCACGACCAATTTCGTCATCAGCCGCAAGCGCGGGTACAAGAGCGACGAGCCGCGCCCGCCGGTGCGCGAGATGGTGAGAACCACGATCCACGCCATTCCCGCACTGCTGCTGATCGTGATCATCATCGGGGGCATCCGCTTCGGTGTCTTCACGCCGACCGAAGCGTCGGTCGTGGCGGTCTTCTATGCGCTCCTCTGCGGCATGTTCGTCTATCGCACGCTGAAGATCCGCGCCTTGCCGGAAATCATCCTGCGCGCCGCGCTGGTCAGCGTTTCGGTCCTCTTGATCCTCGCGGCCGCGCGGGCTTTCGCCTGGGTGCTGATCATCCAGAGCGTGCCGCAGACGCTCGCCGCCGCGATCATCGCGATGGAACTGTCGCCGATCGTCTTCCTGCTCGCCGTCAACGTTCTGCTGCTCGCCTTCGGCCTCTTCATGGACCCGCTCCCCGGCGTCATGGTGCTGGTTCCGATCCTGGCGCCGATCGCGACGACGCTCGGCATCGATCCCACCCATTTCGCCATCGTCGTCATCCTGAACCTGACGATCGGCCTGATCACGCCGCCGGTCGGGAGCCTCTTGTTCGTGGTGTCCTCGGCGGTCGACCTGAAGGTGAGCCGGCTGGTGCGCGAAATGCCGCCCTTTCTGCTGACCCATCTTATCGTTCTGCTGCTCATCACCTTCGTGCCCGCGTTGGCGACATGGGCACCGCGCGTGAGCGGATTTTAAGATTCCGTCAATCTTTCGCCATCTTGACGGGAACTTAATTTCACGGAAAGAATTTGGCTGTCATAAAGCGTGAAACGCGCGAGGAGGCGTCATGGCGGATGTCAAGTTTCCAGAACCGGTGGTGCTTCGCGCCGGCGATCGCGTGCTCGAAATCCGCGACGCCATGCAGGCCGCCCAGACGCTCGCCGAATCCTGGCCGGCGACGCGGGGCAAGTGGTATCACGCCGCCAACCGCGCCTGCCGCAGCGCCGTGAGGGGCGAAACCTCGCCGCAACTCGCGCGCTCGATGTTCGTCCAGGCCGTCGACGAATCGCGCCTTGGCGCGTGAGAATTCGCCTCTGACAGATTGTCGCGGACGATTTTGCATGGCTTCCATGCGATTTTTTCGGTTGCCGAAATAAATCACGATCCCTAGATATGAAGTGTCGACGGGATCGACCTCCTCCCCGATCCCCCGACTTGCGCGACGCACCTCCTCCCGCGTCGCGAGAAATCGGCCCGCCGGACCTCCTCCCCCGGCGGGCCTTTTTTGTGCCTGCTCTAACGCGCTCTTAAGGGTCGGCGGCGACAATGCGGGCATGGCACGGCGCAGGAAATCGAAGACCGGAAAATGGATCGTCACCGGCGCGCTCACCGCAGCGCTGGCGGGTGGGGCATATCTTTGGCTCGGCGACGACGCGGCGCGACGGCTGCACGATGCCGGGCTGAAGCTGCCAGCGAAGATCGAAAGACCGGCGGAGAAAAAGGCCGTGCGGCCACCGCCGGCAAAGGTTCAGCGCGCGGCGCTGCCGAAGCCAACGGTCAAGCAGGGACCGAAGCCCGTCGCTCCAGCGGCGATGCCGGTCGACCGGCCGCGCAAGGCCGCCGTTCCGAGGCCGGCGCTGGCCGTCGGAAATTAGTCCGCGTTTTCCTCGATCTTTTCCATGTCGTCGTCCGACAGGCCGAAATGGTGGCCGATCTCGTGGATCAGGACGTGGCTGACGATGTCGCCCAGCGTTTCCTCGTTCTCGGACCAGTAGTCGAGAATGGCGCGGCGATAGAGGGTGATGCGGTTGGGACCGTCGCCCGATTGCGGATTCCAGCGCTCGGCGATGCCCTTGCCCTCGAAGAGGCCGAGCAGGTCGAACGGCGTTTCGAGCGCCAGATCGTCCATGATCTCGTCGGTCGGGAATTCCGCGATGAGAATGACGATCTCGCCCGTCAATTGCCTGAACGATTCCGGCAAATGTGCGTAGGTTTCCAGCGCCAGCAGTTCGAACTCTTCCAGCGACGGCGAGAGCTGATCGTGCCAGGCGCGCGTTTTATAGATGCGGCCCATGGGCGCCATATAGACCCTTTGCCGGCCGATTTCGACCCCTTCGGGCGAATCAGCGTTGTTCGTCGTCGTCCAGTGTCCGCGCCTCGGAAGGCAGCATGACCGCAATGCCGTCGCGGATGGGGTAGGCAAGCCGCGCATGGCGCGAAACGAGCTCCTGCCGCGCCTCGTCATAGGTAAGGCTGCCCTTGGTCAGCGGGCAGACGAGAAGCTCCAGGAGCTTCGGATCGGTCGCGCGCATCTTGGCGGGCACAGGGACGGTCATTGCAGGCTGCCGCCGCCCAGATCCCCATCGCGGGCGAGCGCCATTTCGGTGATTGCGATCAGCGTCTCGGCCCTGGTCTTGAGGTCCGGCGCCTCGAGCAGCGCCTGCTTCTCCGCCGCGCCATAGGGCGCCATCATCGACAGCGCATTGACCAGCGAACGGTTTTCCGCCCGGCGGATCGAATCCCAGTCGGCCTCGAGGTCGTTCGCCTGCAGATAGGCCTGAAAGGCCCGCAGCAGGGCCGGCCGGTCGAGCTCGCTCGTGTCCGAGGCCTCGTCGAGATCGGTCACGAAGGGCAGGATGCGGCATTGGCGATAGGCGGATTTGACGTGTGCTTCCTGGTCGAGCCGGAAGCGGCAGACGCCCTGGATCGAGATCAGGTAGCGGCCGTCGCCGGTCTCGGCAAAGGAAGTCAGCCGGCCGAGGCAGCCGACGTCGCACAGTTCCGGCTCGCCGTCGTCGCGCACCGCGCCGTCGAGCGCCGGCTGGATCATGCCGACGACGCGGCCCTTCGACAGGATCGCATCAATCATCGCCAGATAACGCGGTTCGAAGATGTTGAGCGGCATGCGCCCGCCGGGCAGGAGCAGCGCGCCCGAAAGCGGAAAGACCGGCACGAGGTCCGGAATGTCCTTTGCGCTGCGATAGCGTGCGTTACCCGCCTGCACGGCCTGCTCCATCCAATGCCCCGAACCGGTGCCGGTTCAGCGATTTATGTGGTGCAGCGGCCGTGAACCTCAAGGGCGGGAGGATCAGGAGAAGAGCACCGAGGAGAGCTTGCGCCGCGCGGCAAGCGTCGCCGGATCGGCCATGCCCCATGCCTCGAAGAACTTGAGGAGCTGGGCGCGCGCGCCGTCCTCGCGCCATTCGCGGTCGGCCTTGACGATGGCGAGGAGCGAATCGACCGCCGCCGCCCGGTCCCCGCGCGCATTCTGGATCAAGGCGAGGTCGAACCGGGCCTCGTGGTCCGCGGGGTTGGCGGCGAGCCGCTGTTCGAGCGCTGCCGGATCACCGAGCCCGGCGACCTGGCCGTCAAGCTCGAGCCGCGCCTTTACAGCCACCATGTCGGCATGAGTCGCCTTGTCGGCGGGCACCTGCTCGAGCACCGACAGCGCATCGTCCTTCTGGCCGGCGTCGAGCAGCAGCGTCGCGAGTGCGGCGCTTGCCTGCGGATGGCCGGGCTCCTCGGCGAGGACGGCCGAATAGATGCCGACCGCACCCTGCAGATCGCCCGCATTGCGCGCATCCGTGGCGGCGGCGAGCGCGTCCTCGATCGCCGCACCCGCGCCGCCGGGACCCGCGACCTTGTCGATGAATTCGACGATCTTGCTTTCCGGCACCGCGCCCATGAAGCCGTCGACCGGCTGGCCGTCCTTGAAGGCGATGACGGCGGGGATCGACTGGATGCCGAGCTGGCCCGCGATGGAGGGATGCTCGTCGATGTTCATCTTGACGAGCTTGACCCGCCCCTTGGCCGCCGCGACGACCTTTTCCAGTGCCGGCTGCAACTGCTTGCACGGCCCGCACCACGGCGCCCAGAAATCGACGAGAACCGGCTGCCTGCGCGATTCCTGCACGACGTCGACGCCGAAGCTCGCGGTCGTCGTGTCCTTGATCAACCCGTCCGCCGGCGCGGCTTGAGAGCCGACGAGGCCGGCCCCCCCTTCCATGGAGGCAGCGAAGGCGGGCTGGGCGGGATCGCGGTGCATGGGAACTGTCCTTTCAAGAAAAGCGGGCGCGGCGCGGCGTGCCGTCAATGTGGCGAAACGGCCGAAACATTCAAGATCATCGGCTCATGTCCGGTGGCGCGCAGGAACTTGACGAGGTCGTCGGCGCCAATGGAGGTCGTCGCGGTGTTGACGAGCGGATGGGCATTGATCGTATCGTGCGCCATCAGCGCGGCATCGAGGACGAAGGTGACCGCGCCGCACGCATCGTTGATCGCGCCGAAGGCCGTCACCGCGCCGGGGATGACGCCGAGATACTCCATCAGCTTCTCCGGCTTGCCGAACGAGACGCGCGACGACGCGCCGATGATGTGATGGACCTGCTTCAGGTCGACCTCCGCCTCCTCCTCGACCGTCAGCAGGAAGAACCGGTCCTTCTTGTCCTTGAGGAAGAGGTTCTTGGTATGCCCGCCCGCAATCTGGCCGCGCAGCGACTGCGATTCCCCGACGGTGAAGAGCGGCGGATGCTCGACGGTCGTAACCTCGATGTCGAGCTCGGCCAGCATGGCGAAGAGGTCGTCGGCGGTCTTGGTCATGGGCGCTCGCATGGCGGTATCTGGATGCGTCGTCATAGTCGCCGAGGCTCCGTTGCGAAAGCTGGTTCGGCGATATTTCCCTGTTGCAATCACAATCGAGTTCGGCCATATAAGCCCCGTTCCCGGCTGACGCCGGTTGCGAGCGGGTGTAGCTCAGGGGTAGAGCACAACCTTGCCAAGGTTGGGGTCGAGCGTTCGAATCGCTTCACCCGCTCCAATTATCTCCACCGAAAAGCCGCGGCTCGTCCGCGGCTTTCGTGTTTTCAAGCCTCAGTTCTCGCCAATCTCCCGCGCGAGCGCGTCGAGATGGGCCTGCGCGGCGGTCGATGCTGCGCGTTCGACGGCGCGGTAGCGCGTGACGAGGGCGAGGCCGAGCGGGGTGAGTTCGGCGCCGCCGCCGCCCGTGCCGCCCTTTTGCGCGAGGATGACCGGCCGGCCGAATAGCTGCGTCAGTTCCTCGACCAGCGACCAGGCCTGGCGATAGGACATCTTCATCTCGCGCGCGCCGGCGGAGATCGATCCGGTCGCGGCGATGTGTTCCAGAAGCGCGATCTTGCCCGGCCCGATCCGGCCCTTCGGCGGCAGGTCGATGCGCAGGCTGAGGCGCGGCGCGTCGATCATGGCTCAGCTCTCCTTCAGGCGCACGGTCTTGACGATGGCATGGACGGCCGTGCCTTCGGCAAGGTTCAGGCGCGTCGCCGAATGGCGGGTGATCCGCGCGGTCAGACGGTCGCCGTTGCAGTCGAGATCGACCAGCAGATCATGGGCGCGGGCGGGCCGCAACGCGGCGACGCGGCCGGCAAAGACGTTGAGCGCGCTGATACCGTCGGGCGGCTGCGTGGCGAGGAGGATGTCGGAGGCGCGCACGAAGATCGGCACCTTGTCGCCGGGCCGGTGGGAGGAGGGCGGCAGGTGCCAGAGGCCCGTGGGCGAGCGGAAGAGCGACAGGCCGCTTGCCGCGTCGAGGCGTTCGAAGTCCAGCACCAGACGCGTGCCGCCTTCGTCTCCGACAGCACCCGGCAGAAGGTCGAGCCCGGCAAGGACGTCGCGCGCGGGTCCCGCCGCGCTGACACGGCCGCGGTCGAGCACGACGATGTCGGAGGCAAGCCGCGCCACCTCGGCGACCGAATGGCTGACATAGACGATCGGCACGCGGGCCTCGTCGCGCAGGCGTTCGATGAAGGGCAGGATCTCCGCCTTGCGGGCATCGTCGAGCGAGGCAAGCGGCTCGTCCATCAGGATCAGGCGCGGACTGGCGATCAGCGCGCGCCCGATGGCGACGCGCTGCTTCTCGCCGCCGGAAAGTTTTGCCGGTTTGCGGTCGAGCAGATGGGCGATGCCGAGAAGATCGACGGTCTCGTCGAAATCGCCGTAGCGATTGGCCTGCGGCACGAAGCGCCGGCCATAGATGAGGTTCTGGCGCACGGACAGATGAGGGAACAGCCGGGCGTCCTGGAAGACGTAGCCGATGCGGCGCTTGTGAGAGGGAAGGAACGTATTCGTTGCGGTGTCGACCAGAACCCGGTCTTCGGCCGATATCCGACCCGAATCGGGCCGCATCAGGCCGCCGATCATGTTGACGACCGACGTCTTGCCCGATCCGGACGGACCGAAGAGGGCGGTCAAGCCGCCGGCCGAGCGGAACGCGATGTCGAGCGAGAAATCGCCCATCTTGTGGCGCAGCGCGACCTCGAGGCTCATGCGCCCTCCATGCGGCGCGACACGCGGCGGGCAAGGACCTCGCTGGCGACGAGCGCCGCCATGGCGACGGCGATGGCGATGAGCGTCAGCCGCATCGCGCCCGCGCCGCCGCCGGGCACCTGCGTGAAGGTGTAGATCGCCGAGGGCAGGGTCTGCGTTTGGCCGGGAATGTTGGAGACGAAGGTGATCGTCGCGCCGAATTCGCCCATCGCCTTGGCGAAGGCGAGGATGGTGCCGGCGATGATGCCGGGGAGGGCGAGCGGCAGGGTGACGGAAGCGAAGACGACGGCCGGATGCGCGCCCAGCGTGCCGGCCGCCTGTTCGAGCTTCGGGTCGACTGCTTCTATCGACAAACGGATCGCCCGCACCATCAGCGGAAACGCCATCACCGCGCCGGCGAGCGCCGCCCCGGTCCAGCGAAACGAGAAGACGAGGCCGAACACCGTTTCGAAGAACTGGCCGAGCGGCCCGCGCCGCCCGAAGGCGAGGAGAAGCAGATAGCCGGTGACGACGGGCGGCAGGATCAGCGGCAGATGGACGAGGCCGTTGAGCAGCGCCTTGCCGGGAAAGGACCAGCGGGCGAGCGCATAGGCGACGAGGATGCCCAAGGGCAGGCTCGCGGCCGTCGCCCAGGTCGAGACCCAGATCGACAGCCGCACCGCAACCCATTCATCTGCCGAAAGCTGCAGCCATTCCATTCCCGGTCAGTCGCCGGCAAGGACCGTGAAGCCCTGGCCCTCGAAGATTGTCCGCGCGGCGGCGCCCTGCAGATAGTCGAGGAAGGCGGCGGCGTCGTGATTGGCGCTTTCGGCCGTCAACGCGGCGGGATAGACGATCTGGTCGTGGCTGTCTTCGGGAAAGGTGCCGACGACGCGCACGCCGGGCTCGGCCGTCGCGTCGGTCTGGTAGACGATGCCGAGCGGCGCTTCGCCGAGCGCGACGAGCTGGAGCGCGGCGCGCACGTTCTCCGCCTGCGCGACCTTGTCGGCCACGCCGTCCCAGACGCCGAGCGATTCGAGTGCCGCCTTGCCGTAGCGGCCGGCGGGCACGGCGTCGACATTGGCCATGGCGAGCCGCCCGTCGCCGAGTGCGGCGGCAAGGTCGAAACCGGGCGTGATGGAGAGCTTGACGGTGGAGCCTGCCGGCGCGACGAGGACGATGCGGTTGCCGAGAAGCCGCCGCTCGCTCGCCGTGTCGATCAGGTCGCGCTCGGAAAGATAGGCCATCCAGTCGAGATCGGCGGAGATGAAGAGATCGGCCGGAGCGCCTTCCTCGATCTGCTTGGCGAGCGCGGAACTGCCGGCATAGGAGATGGTCGCCTGCTTCCCCGCCTCCTGCGACCACGCGGCGTTGATCGCGTCGAGCGCGTTCTTCAGGCTGGCGGCGGCGAAGACCGTGACCGGCTCCTGCGCGCGCGCCGGCAAGGCGAACGCGCACAGGGCAATGGCGACGACGGCAAGAAAGCGGCGCATCGGAAACCTCCCATCTGCAATAGCGATGGTTTCAGATGAGCATAACGATCGTCGTCGCGCAAGGCTTTGGGCGAAGCCTGCGCGACGATCGATATGTCCAGGTCGGATCAGCGGCCGGGCAGGATCTCGATCTCCCCGCGCCGCGCCTTGACGGCCGGCAGGCCGAGGACGAATTCGGCGAGATCGCGCGGCAGCGACAGCGTCAACTGCGCCTCGCCGTCGCTCGACGCTTCGGCCCGATCGGCGATCATGCCGCCCGCGATGGTGTTGTTGGTCTGCGGGCTGATCAGGATGAACGCGCCGGTGTCGCGGCAATCGGCAAAGCGGTCGAAGATCGCCTCTTCCGTAAAGCGCAGGCGGACACGGCCGATGGCGTTGACGGGCAGCGCGGTCGATTTCGTCCAGCGGCCGGCGCCGAGGTCGTAAGCCTCGTCGATGGACACGCGCACGCGTTTCATCCGGCCGGCCGCCTTGAGCCACAGCCGCGCGCCGTCCTTCAGGCCGTCCGTCTGCAGGGTGACGATGGTCGCGGTGAAATCGCGGCCGGTGAGCGGCGTGGCATCGGCTGCCGTCAGCACGTCGCCGCGCGCGGCGTCGACCTTGCGGTCGAAGACCAGCGTGACGGCGGCGCCAGCTTCGGCGCGCTCAACGTCGCCGTCGAAGGTGACGATCCGGGAGACCGACACCGTCTGGCCGGAAGGCGCGACCGCGACGCGGTCGCCGACCGCCACCGAACCGGCCGCGACCGTGCCCTGATAGCCGCGAAAGCTTTCGCCGGGACGCGAGACGCGCTGGATGGGCATGCGGAAGGAAAGGCCGGACGCCGCGGCCGTCGGCGCGGTCTCCAGCGCTTCGATCAGCGTCGGGCCGGAATACCAGCCGAGATTGTCGCGCGCCGGCGTGACGATGTTCTCCCCCTTGAGCGCGGAGAGGGGAATGGCCGTGATCGCCATCTCGCCGAGCCGGGCGGCATAGGCGCGGAACTCGAGCTCGATATCGTCGAAGACGGCGCGGTCATAGCCGACGAGGTCGATCTTGTTGACCGCAAGCACCACCTGCCGGATGCCCATCAGATGGACGATGGCGGCGTGGCGGCGGGTCTGTTCGAGAAGACCGGCGCGCGCGTCGACCAGAAGCACCGCGAGATCGGCGGTCGAGGCGCCGGTCGCCATATTGCGCGTGTACTGCTCGTGGCCGGGCGTGTCGGCGACGATGAAGGCGCGCTTTTGCGTCTGGAAATAGCGGTAGGCGACGTCGATCGTGATGCCCTGTTCCTGCTCGGCCTTCAGCCCGTCGAGGAGCAGGCCGAAATCGGGCAGCGACAGATCGTTCTGCTTGGAGCCCTTGGCGATCAGCGCCGCGCGATGATCCTCGGCGACGGATTTGGTGTCCCAGAGCAGGCGGCCGATCAGCGTCGACTTGCCGTCGTCGACGCTGCCGCAGACGAGAAAGCGCAGCCGGCGGCCCGCTTCGGGCTCATGGACGGAATGGTCGGCGTCGCGCTCGAATTCAGGGTCGAGCGGCAGGATTTCGGCGTCGAGGCTCATGGTCAGAAATATCCTTCGAGCTTCTTCTTTTCCATCGATCCCGCCTCGTCGCGGTCGATGGCGCGGCCCTGGCGTTCCGAAACGGTCGCGGTGGTGATCTCGTCGATGATGTCGTCGATGGATTCGGCCTCGGAGAAGATGCCGCCGGAAAGCGCGAAGCAGCCGAGGGTGCGGAAGCGGATCGAGCCCTCCTGGCGCACCTCGCCGGGCCACAGTTCCAGCCGCTCGTCCTCGGCGAGGATGATCATGCCGTCGCGCAAAACGAAGGGGCGGGGTTTGGCGAAATAGAGGTCGACGATCGGGATTTCCTCGGCCTTGATGTAGTGCCAGACGTCGAGTTCGGTCCAGTTGGAGAGCGGGAAGACGCGCACGCTCTCTCCGCGCGCGATGCGGCCATTGTAGAGGTTCCACAGTTCCGGCCGCTGGTTGCGCGCGTCCCAGCGATGGTCGGGCGAACGGAAGGAGAAGATGCGCTCCTTGGAGCGCGAGGCGTCCTCGTCGCGCCGCGCGCCGCCGAAGGCCGCATCGAAGCGGCCGGCGTCGAGCGCCTGGCGCAGCGCCTCGGTCTTCATCACGTCGGTGAAGTAGGACGAACCGTGCTTGAGCGGGCTCAGGCCCTCGGCCGCGCCACGCGGATTGGTGTGGACGTGAAGGTCGAGGGCAAGGTCGCGCGCGGTCTGATCGCGAAACGCGATCATCTGCGAGAACTTCCAGCCGGTATCGACATGGAGCAGCGGAAACGGGATCGGCTCGGGCCAGAACGCCTTGCGCGCGACATGCAGCAGGACGGAGGAATCCTTGCCGACCGAATAGAGCATCACCGGCCGCTCGAACTCGGCCGCGACCTCGCGGAAGATGTGGATCGCTTCGTTCTCGAGGGCTTTCAGATGGGGCGAGAGACGGCTTGAGCGGCTGTTGTCGTCGGTCGTCTGGAGGCGGGCTGCGGCTACGGTCATGATGCGGGTACTTGCACTTTCGAGGAGGAGATCGGGGTGATCGGCGAGGCGGCGTCCTTGACGTGGAGCCCGCATTCGCGGGTCTGGTCCTGTTCCCACCACCATCGGCCGGCGCGCTCGGGCTCGCCCGGCTTGATGGCGCGGGTGCAGGGCTCGCAGCCGATCGAGGGATAGCCGCGCGCGTGGAGCGGGTTGAGAGGCACGCCGTGGCGCGACGCATAGGCGCTGATCTCGTCGAGCGTCAGGTCGGCGAGCGGGTTGACCTTGAGGAGGCCGCGCTGTGCGTCCCATTCGGCGAGCGGCGTTTCGGCGCGCGCGCCGGACTGGCCGCGCCTCACGCCGGTGACCCAGACCGAAGCCCGGTCGAGCGCCAGCGCGAGCGGGCGCAGCTTGCGGATGTCGCAGCAGGCGTGCCGCGCCTCGACGCTGTCGTAGAAGCCGTTGAGGCCGTAGCGCGCGGTGTAGGCTTCGATGTCGATGGGCGCCGGGCGATAGCGCTCGATGGCGAGGGCGAAGCGCTGCTCGGTCTCCTCGATCAGCGCGCGCGTTTCGTCGAAGAGCCGGCCGGTGTCGAGCGTGACGATCTCGATCGAGCCCGCGGCACCTGAGCGCGCGATGGCCGCTGTAATGACCTGGTCCTCGATGCCGAGCGAGGTCGTGAAGACCTTGCGGCCGGCAAAGTGCGCCACGCGCTGGAGCCGCGCTTCCAGATCGAGGGAGCCAAGTTCGGCGGCGAGGTCGCCAATGGCGGCAGGTGCGTGCGTCATGCCTGCAAAGATGCGGGATCGAGCCGCGCCGCGACAGGAAACGGGCTCTCATTTTGCCTTTGATGCGAGCAAATTCGAACCCGTTTCGCCGCGCGCGCGCAATTGCCGGCCTCAATGGGCGGGGAAGAGCTTCCACGCGCGCGGCCTGAAAGCAATGCGGGCGCCTTCCGCGACCGGGCTGTCGGCGGGCAGTTCGATCTCGACCCGGTGGCCGGGACCGCCGACGGCAAGCTCGATCCGCCGGCGGGCCTCGACCCGGCGCATGGCGACGACCGTACCGGCGATGCAGCCGCCGCAGCCCTCGGTGACGTCGATGTCGTGCGGGCGGAAATAGAGCTCGGCCGGGCCGGCGGGCGCGTTGTGCGCCTCGAGGCCGATGGTCCGGTCCTCCAGCCACACCTGCCCGTCCTCGACACGAACCGGCAGCCGGCTCGATTCGCCGATGAAGCCGTAGACGAAGGGCGAGTTGGGCGCGTCGTAGATGTCGTCGGCCGAGCCGACCTGCTCGATCCGGCCGCGGCTCATGACGACGACGCGGTCGGCAAGCTCCAGCGCTTCCTCCTGGTCGTGGGTGACGAAGACGGTGGTGTGGCCGGTGCGGTCGTGGATCTCGCGCAGCCAGCGGCGCAGATCGCGCCGCACCTGCGCGTCGAGCGCGCCGAAGGGTTCGTCGAGCAGCAGCACCTTCGGCTCGATGGCGAGCGCGCGGGCGAGCGCGACGCGCTGGCGCTGGCCGCCGGAGAGTTGGTTGGGGAAGCGCTTTTCGAGGCCCGAAAGCTGGACGAGGTCGAGCAGTTCGAGCGCGCGGCGGCGGATTTCGGATTTCGGCGGACGGGTCGCCGCCGGCCGCACCTTCAGCCCGAAGCCGATATTGTCGAGCACGTTCATGTGCCGGAAGAGCGCGTAGTGCTGGAAGACGAAACCGACATTGCGCTCCTGAACGCTCTTCTTCGAGGCGTCCTCGTCGCCGAAATGGATCGCCCCGCCCGTCGGGAAGTCGAGCCCGGCGATGAGGCGCAGGAGCGTCGTCTTGCCGGAGCCGGACGGGCCGAGCAGCGCGATCAGTTCGCCGGACCGGATGTCGAGCGAGACGTTGTCGAGCGCGTGGAAGCCCGAGAAGGTCTTGTCGATGGAGTTAACGCGAAGTTCCATTGAACGATTCCCGATTAGTGTCCGTTTCGCAGGCCGTCGCCGCGGCCGTAGACGCGTTCGAGAACGGCCTTGAGGACGAGCGTGACGAGGGCGAGGACGGCAAGGAGAGAGGCGACCGCGAAGGCGGCGACGAAATTGTACTCGTTGTAGAGGATCTCGACCTGCAGCGGCATGGTGACGGTCTCGCCGCGCAGCCGGCCGGAGACGACCGACACCGCGCCGAACTCGCCCATGGCGCGGGCGTTGCAGAGGAGGACGCCGTAGAGCAGGCCCCATTTGATGTTGGGCAGCGTGACCAGCCGGAAGGCCTGCCAGCCCGACGCGCCGAGCGAGATCGCCGCCTCCTCGTCGCCGGTGCCCTGGTCCTGCATCAGCGGGATCAGTTCGCGGGCGATGAACGGGAAGGTGACGAAGATCGTCGCCAGCACCACGCCCGGAACGGCGAAAAGGATCTGCAGCCCGTATGAGTTGAGAAGCGGGCCGAAAGTGCTCTGGGCGTTGAAGAGCAGCACGTAGACGAGGCCCGCGATCACTGGCGAGACCGAGAAGGGCAGGTCGATCAGGGTGATCAGGAACGCCTTGCCCTTGAACTCGAACTTTGCGATCGCCCACGCCGCCGCGACGCCGAAGACGAGATTGGCCGGCACGGCGATGGCCGCGACGAGCAGCGTCAGCTTGATGGCGGACAGCGCGTCCGGCTCGACGATGGAGGCGAGCGCCACCTGCCATCCGCGCCGGAGCGCCTCGGCGAAGACGGCGACGAGCGGCATGAAGAGCACCAGCGCGAGGAAGGCGACGGCGATCGAGATGAGCACCCATTTCGCTGCCGGGCTCTCGCCGGTCGGATCGCGGAACGGGGTTTCCGGGGTGGCTGCGAACGATCCCTGCAAGGCCAGACTATCCGCCATAACCGAACCTCCTGCGGCTCCAGGCCTGGATGAGATTGATGGTGAGGAGCACCACGAAGGCGAGCACCAGCATGATCGCGCCGATGGCGGTCGCGGCCGGATAATTGAATTCCTCCAGCCGGATGACGATGAGCAAAGGCGCGATCTCCGAGACGAACGGGATGTTGCCGGCGATGAACAGCACCGAACCGTATTCGCCGACGGCACGGCCGAAGGCGAGCGCGAAGCCGGTGAGGATCGCCGGCAGAAGGCCCGGCAGGATGACCCGCCAGACGGTCTGGAAGCGGTTGGCGCCGAGCGTGGCCGCCGCTTCCTCGACCTCGCGGCTGATCTCCTCCATCACCGGCTGGACCGTGCGCACGACGAAGGGCAGGCCGATGAAGATCAGCGCGATGACGATGCCGGTCGGCGTATAGGCGATGCGGATATCGTAGGGTTGAAGCCACTGCCCGACCCAGCCGTTCGGCGCGTAGATGGCGGTGAGCGCGATGCCCGCCACTGCTGTCGGCAGCGCGAAGGGCAGGTCGACCGCGGCGTCGATCAGCCTTCGGCCGGGGAACCGGTAGCGCACAAGCACCCAGGCGACGATGACGCCGAAGACGACGTTGACGGCCGCGGCGAATGCCGACGTCCAGAACGACGTTCGCAGCGCGGCGAGGACGCGCGGGTCGGTCGCCAAACGCCAGAACTCGGACCAGCCGAGCGACGCCGATTTCCAGCCCAGCCCCGCCAGCGGGATCAGGATCAGGAGCGAAAGATAGAAGATGGTGAAACCGAATGTGATCCCGAATCCCGGGATCACGCTCGGCTCCTTCCAGCGCCAGCGCGCCGGCGCTGAAAGCACCGCACTCATGGGTCAGCGGCCCGGCTGGTAGATCTGGTCGAAAACGCCGCCGTCACCGAAGAAGCGCGGCTGTGCCTCTCGCCAGCCGCCGAGATCGTCGATGGTGACGAGTTCGAGGTCCGGGAAGCGCTCCAGTTCGGCCGGTTCCACCACGTCCGGCCTGGCCGGGCGGTAGAAATTGCGCGCCGCGATATTCTGGCCGGCATCCGAATAGAGGTATTCGAGATAGGCGGTCGCGACCTCGCGCGTGCCCTTGGAGTCGACATTCGCGTCGACCACCGCCACGGGCGGTTCGGCGAGGATCGACAGCGACGGCACGACGATGTCGAACTGGTCGGGTCCGAGTTCCTCGATGGCGAGGAAGGCCTCGTTCTCCCAGGCGAGCAACACGTCGCCGATGCCGCGCTGGACGAAGGTCGTCGTCGCGCCGCGCGCCGCGCCGTCGAGGACGGGCACGTGCTTGAAGAGTTCGGTGACGTATTCCGTCGCCTTGGCTTCGTCGCCGCCATGTTCCTTCAGCGCCCAGGCCCAGGCGGCAAGGAAGTTCCAGCGCGCGCCACCCGATGATTTCGGGTTCGGCGTGATCACCTCGACGCCTTCGCCGACGAGGTCGTCCCAGTCGGTCAGGTTCTTCGGATTGCCCTTGCGCACCAGGAACACGATGGTCGACGTGTAGGGCGCGTTGTTGTTGTCGAGCGTGCCGCGCCAGTCCTCGCGGATCTTGCCGGTGTTGGCCACGATCGCGTCGATGTCGGCTTCGAGCGCCAGCGTGACGACGTCCGCCTCGAGCCCGTCGATGACGGTGCGCGCCTGGCTGCCGGACCCGCCATGCGTGGTCTGGATGGTGACGCTTTCCCCTTTTTCCCCCTGCCAGTGCTCTGCAAAGGCAGCGTTGAACTCACGATAGAGTTCGCGCGTCGGATCGTAGGAGACGTTGATGATGGTCTGCTGTGCGTAGGCGAAACCCAGTCCGCCGAATTGCACCGATGCGGCCAGAGCCGCCGTGAAGAGAAGATGTCTTCGCGTGAACATGTCGACTGCCTCCGTTGACAGTTCCAATGGTACGCAAGTCGCAGGCGCGCGGAACGCAGCCCGCGACCAATCTCATCGGCGAACGGGAATGGTCGTTCCAAATTGCGGCGGAATGACGCAAAATCCGCATGGCTCCCGCAGAAGTGACCGTGCACCCGACCGCGCGGCGGCCGGATTGACAGGCTCCCGGCCGCCCGCCATCGTCCTGCGGTTCGACACGGAGGCTTCTTCCCGCATGTTGCCGAAATCCTTCGACGGCCGGCTCAAGCTGCCGGCCATCGCCGCACCGATGTTCCTGACCTCCGGCCCCGATCTCGTCGTGGAGACATGCCGGGCGGGGGTGATCGGCACTTTCCCGGCGCTCAATCAGCGTTCGAGCGACGGTTATGCCGAATGGCTGGACGACATCGCCGAACGGCTCGACGGCGCGGACGCCGCGCCCTTCGGCATCAACCTGATCGTCCACCGCTCGAACCCGCGGCTGATGGCGGATATCGAGATCACGGTGAAGCACAAGGTGCCGATCGTCATCACCTCGCTCGGCGCGGTGCGCGACGTGGTCGACGCGGTGCACTCCTATGGCGGGCTGGTGTTCCACGACGTCATCAACCGGCGCCACGCCGAAAAGGCGGCCGAGGCCGGCGTCGACGGCATCATCGCGGTCGCGGCGGGTGCCGGCGGCCATGCCGGTACGATCAGCCCCTTCGCACTGGTCTCCGAAATCCGCGAGTTCTTCGCGGGAACCATCATCCTGTCGGGCGCGATCTCGACCGGCGCGCAGGTGGCGGCGGCGCGGATGATGGGTGCGGACCTCGCCTATCTCGGCACACGCTTCATCGCCACCGAGGAGGCGCTGGTCGACCCGGCCTACAAGGAGATGATCGTCGCCTCGCGCGCGGCCGACATTCTCTACACGCCGAACATTTCCGGCGTTCACGCCAATTTCCTGCGCCCCTCCATCGTCAGGGCCGGGCTCGACCCGGACAATCTGCCGAACCATGGCAAGCTCGATTTGGAAAGCGAGGCCAAGGCCTGGAAGACGGTCTGGTCGGCCGGCCAGGGCGCAGGCGCGGTGCGCGACATTCCGCCGGCCGCCGAACTGTGCGCCCGGCTGATCGCCGAATACCGCGACGCCATTGCGACGATCGCGAAGGACCCGTTCGCAAGCTGAGTCAGATGGGCGAGAACACCTGCGAGAAGGTCGAGACCGGCGCATTGCGGTTCGCAAGGGCGTAGACCTCGTCGATCAGGCCCCGCGCCGTGGCATCGTCGAAACCGGCAAGGCCGAAAAGCTCGACCGCCTTGGCGGTGAGTTCTGTGCGGTCGAGCGGGTTTTCCGGATCGCCCTTGCAAGCTTCGCAGCGCTCTTCGAACCATTGGTCGCCAACCCGCGCCTTGACGCTCGCGCCCCACGCACCGGGATACGCCGCCTCGATCGCGCGATCGACGGATACGGTCGTGACGGCGCAGAGGCCGCGGGTGGCTTCGCGATGCTCGCCGTCGAAGGAGGCGGTGGTGATCGCGCCTGCGCGGATCGCCTCGGCGACGCAGTGCTGGAGCGAGAACTTCGCGCCGAACGGATCGGCCGGCTCCGGCCGGTCGCAGACGTCGAGCGCGGCGCGGTAGGTCTCGATGCGGATTTCGTCGGGCGTCGCACCGCCCAGCCGCGCGTTGAGCGCCAGCGCGGCGTCGATCGCCGGGTGGGTGTGGCGGCAGCACGGCCAGGGCTTGATCGAGGTTTCGACGAGCGCCCACGGCGCGTCCGGATCGGCGAGGACGGCCTCGGGAACCGGGTCCTTGCAGAACGCGGCGAAGAACCCCTTCTCGCCTTCGAGGATCGTGTCGGCGCCGGTAAAGCCCTCGCGCGCCAGCAGCGCGGCGATGATTCCGGCTTCGGCGGCGCGCGCGGTGTGGAGATGCTTGCTCATCGCGCCCGCCGACAGGAACTCCCACACCCCGCCCGACTGCGCCCCGGCATTGCCGAGCGCCCAGACGGCGCGGTCCTCGTCGAGACCGGCAAGATGCGCGGCGGCCATGGCCGCGCCGAACGTGCCGCAGGTCGCTGTGTTGTGCCAGACGCGGTAGTGCGCCTTGCCGACGGCGTTGCCGACCCGGCAGCAGGCCTCGTAGCCGTGCAGCACCGCAACGAGGAACTCGCGGCCGCTCGCCTGCAGCGTCTCGGCGAGCGCGGCGGCGGCCGGCACCACCACCGTTCCCGGATGGGTGACCGACGTGCGGTGAAGGTCGTCGAGTTCGAGGATGTGCGCGAGCCCGCCGAAATAGAATGCGCGGCGGCCGGCATCGGGCGTCGACCAGGAGGACAGCGTCGCGATCGCCCGGGCAGGGACCGTGTCCTTCGCCGCCAGCGCGGAGCCGAGCGTATCGACCACGAATCCGGCGGCGCGCTCCAAATCGGCGTCGGTGACGGGCTTGCTGCGGATCAGCCGGACGAGTTCGCGGGCCAGCGTCATGGGTCAGAATTCCGTGGTCGAGAGCATGATGAGGCGATCGTCTTCGGTGCGGGCTTCGAGCGCCGTGCCGCCCTCGCCCGGCACTTCGACGAGGCGGATGGCGGTGCAGCAGAAGACCGGTGACATGGCTCGGAAGGAGAAGGCGACGGGTCGCCTGCCGGCAAACTTGCGCGCTCGTTCGAAGAGCAGCATGGCGACCAGCGGGCCATGGACGATGAGCCCCGGATAGTGCTCGACGCCGGTCACATAGGGCTGGTCGTAATGGATGCGGTGGCCATTATAGGTGAGCGCCGAAAATCGGAACAGCATCACCTCGTCGGGTGTGACGGTCACCTCCGACACCACCGGCCTGTCGGAGCGCGGGGCGGGCGGCTTCGGCGCGGCCGGGTCCGCCGCCTCGCGATAGACGATGTCATGTTCCTCGGTCGTCACGACATCGCCGTCCTGCACGATCTCGTGCCGCACCGTGACGAAGGCGAGCGGTCCGGAGCGCCCCTGCTTTTCCGTAGCGGACACGATGGTCGTCCGCTTCTGCGCCTGCGCTCCGAAGGCGAGATCGCCCGGAAAGGTCAGCCGGCCGCCGGCATACATGCGGCGCGGCAGCCGGATCGGCGGCAGGAAATCACCCCTCGCGGGGTGGCCGTCCGGTCCCGTCGCCTCGCGCTGCGTCGATTCGAGGAAATGGAACCAGTGCCAGAGCGGCGGCAGGGTCTTGTCGCCTTCGGCCAAGGCGCTTGACCAGTCGCCGAGCATCGCGGCTGCACGGATCGCGGGCGAGCGCACGATATCGTCGGTGACGGTTTTCGTCCTGCCGACCCAGTCGCCGAATTGCGTCATTGTCGAACCTCCCAACGGCCCGCGTTCAGATCGTGCGGCCGCCATCCACTTCGAGAATGACGCCGGTGATGAACTCCGCCTCGTCGGATGCGAGGTAGAGGCACGCATTGGCGATGTCCTTTGGCGTCGACATGCGGCCGAGCGGGATGGTGGAGACGAATTTCGCGCGGTTTTCCGGCGTGTCCTCGACGCCCATGAAGGCCGACAGGAGACCCGTCGCGCCCATGACCGGGGCGATGCAGTTGACGCGGATCTTGTCGGGCGCAAGCTCGACCGCCATCGAGCGCGACAGAAGGTTCACCGCGCCCTTGGTCGAATTGTACCAGGTGAGGCCCGGCCGCGGGCGGATGCCGGCGGTCGAGCCGACATTGATCACCACGCCGCCGCCCTGCGCCCGCATCACCGGCACGACCGCGTTGGTCATGTGGAAGATCGACTTGACGTTGATCGCGTAGACCTTGTCGAACTCGTCCTCGGTGACCTCGAGCATCGGCTTGTTGCGGTGGGTCCAGCCGGCATTGTTGACGACGATGTCGAGCCGGCCACCCTGCGTTGCCGCTTCCACCGCGCGTGCGATATCGGCCGCCTTGGTCACGTCGCCGCCGATCGCGATCGCGCCGTTGCCGCAGGCTTGGGCCTGGGTCTTCGCCCCGTCCTCGTTGAGATCCATGATGGTGACGCGCGCGCCCTCGCGCGCGAAGGTCGCCGCGATTTCCGCCCCGAAGCCAGAAGCCCCGCCCGTCACCAGTGCCGTCTTTCCCTGCAAACGCATGTTCAACTCTTCTCTTCCCTTGAAAAATGGCTGGGAGAGCGGCGCGCCGGCCGCTCCCAAAACGGATCAATCGTGCTTGACGACGATGGTCTTGACGACCGAGAGGTCTTTCAGCGCCTCGAAGCCCTTCTCGCGGCCATGGCCGGACTTCTTCATGCCGCCGAACGGCAGTTCGATGCCGCCGCCCGCGCCATAGGCGTTGACGTAGACCTGGCCGGCGCGGACCTTGCGCGCGACGCGGGTCGCGCGGCTGGCATTCTGGGTCCAGACGCCCGCGACGAGGCCGTAATCGGTGCCGTTGGCGAGCGCCACTCCATCCGCCTCGTCCTCGAACGGGATGACGGAGAGCACCGGCCCGAACACCTCGTCGAGCGCCAGCGCATTGTCGCGCGGCACGCGGCCGAACATCTTCGGCGCGACATAGTAGCCGGCTTCCGGCACGCCATCGGCGATGTTGCCTTCGGCAATCACTTCGATCCCGTCATTTCCGGCATTGCCACAGAACCGCTCGACGCGGCGCTTCTGGCCGGGATTGATGACCGGGCCGAGGTCGAGGTCCATGTCGGGCGTGCCGGCGGTGAGCTTGGCGAAACGCTCGGCGACGGCGCCGACGATGCGGTCGTAGCCGGATTTCTCGACCAGCAGCCGCGAGCCGGCCGAGCAGGTCTGGCCCGCATTCTGGACGATGGCGTTGACGAGCGAGGGCAGCGCCGCGTCGAGATCGACGTCGGCGAAGACCACCTGGGGCGACTTGCCGCCGAGTTCGAGCGTGCAGCCGATATGGTTCTTCGCCGCGGCGATCTGGACCATCGTGCCGACTTCCGGGCTGCCGGTGAAGGACAGGAAATCGAAGCCGGCATGGGCGGTCAGCGCCGCGCCGGCTTCCTCGCCGCGACCCGGCACGATGTTGATCGCGCCTTCCGGGAAGCCGACTTCGGCGGCAAGTTCGGCCAGCCGCAGCGGCGTCAGGCAGGCGTCCTCGGCCGGCTTCATCACCGTGGCATTGCCGACGGCGAGCGCGGGTCCGAGCGTGCGGCCGAACATCTGCGCGGGATAGTTCCACGGAATGATCTGCCCGGTGACGCCGTGCGGCACGCGCTCGGTCAGTGCCAGATAGCCGTTGAGGAACGGGATCGTGTCGCCATGCAGCTTGTCGGCCGCACCGCCATAGAACTCGAAATAGCGGGCGCAGGCGACGATGTCGGCGCGGGCCTGCTTCAACGGCTTGCCGCAATCGAGCGCCTCGAGACGCGTCAGTTCGTCGGCATGGTCCTCGATCGCGCGCGACAGCTTCAGGAGCAGCCGTCCGCGCTCGACCGCGGTCAGCCGGCCCCAGGCGCCCTCCTCGAAAGCCCGGCGCGCGGCCTTGTAGGCGCGGTCGACGTCGCCCGCGCTGCCGGCGGCGATGCGCGCGACGACGGCTCCGGTTGCCGGCGCATAAACGTCGACCGTCCGGCCGGTTTCGTTTGCATGCCACTGGTTGTCGACGAAGATGCCCTTGGCTTCCATGATTTGGCCGGCGGCGGGCTTGGACTGGATGTTCATCGGTGAACGGCCTCCACGAGTTCGGACTGCTGGCGTCGGCATTAAAGACTGGCGACCACCGGGGCTAGACCCTGGAACGGGTCGTCGAATAGCACAAGCCTCGCCTAGCGCCACATGCCGCGCATCCGCGCCTTCAGGTCGCGCTCGATCGCCGGCGGGCCGCTGCGGGCATAGCCGTTGGAGGCGACTGCCTTCGGCCAGTGCGTCCGCTCGAACTGGCCGAGAATATGCTCGGGAATGAAGCGGCTGCGCGCGGCATAGACGTGCCGGTCGCCGCCCCGCGCCTGGCCGTGCGTGTAGAAGCGCTGCGGCGTAAGGAGATGGAGGCTGTCCTTCGCCCGCGTCATGCCGACATAGAGAAGCCGCCGCTCCTCCTCGATCTCCGGCGTCGAGCCGGTGGCGAGGTCGGAGGGCAGGCAGCCATCGACGACGTTCAGCATCAGGACGTTCTTCCACTCCTGCCCCTTGGCGGAATGGATCGTCGAGAGGATCAGATAGTCCTCGTCCTTCAGCGGCACGCCGGATTCGTCGCTGGTTGCCGACGGCGGATCGAGTGTCAGATCGGTCAGGAAGCGCTCGCGCGAGGGATAGCCGGCGGCGATCTGCTCGAGCTGGATCAGGTCGGCGCGCCGCGTCGTGGCATCCTCGTGCAGCCGGCCGAGATGCGGCTCGTACCAGAGGCGCGCAGCTTCAAGCGCGCCCGGCCATGGCGCGTGCGACCCGCGCAACTGGGCGTAGAGCGCCACGAAGCCCGGCCAGTCCTCCGCCGCCCGCTTGGGCGGCGCGAAACCCTTGAGGCCTATGACGGGATCGAGCGCGGATTGCATGGTGCGCAGCGCCTGGTCGGCCGTCGTCGGCCCGATGCCCTGCATCAGTTGCAGGACCCGGAACCCGGCAATCCGGTCGCCCGGGTTCTCGGCCAGCCGCAATACGGCCAGCACGTCCTTGACATGGGCGGCGTCGAGGAATTTCAGCCCGCCGAACTTCACGAACGGGATGTTGCGCCGGGTCAGCTCGATCTCGAGCGGGCCGGAATGGTGCGAGGTGCGGAACAGCACCGCCTGTTCTTTCAGCGCCGTCCCCTCCTCGCGCGCGGCCAGCACCGCCTCGCAGACATAGTTCGCCTGCTCGTTCTCGTCGCGCACGGTGACGAGGAATGGCTTTTCGTGCCCGGCGCGGTCGGACCACAAGTTCTTGGTGAAACGCTCGCGCGCCTCGCCGATCACCGCATTGGCGGCGTCGAGGATCGGCCGCGTCGAGCGATAGTTGCGCTCCAGCGTGACCACGCGCGCCGGCGGCGTGAAGGCGGCCGGAAAATCGAGGATGTTGCGGACTTCGGCGGCCCGGAAGGAATAGATCGACTGCGCGTCGTCGCCGACGACGGTCAACCCGGCGCCATCAGGCTTCAGCCCCTTGAGGATCGCGGCCTGCAGGCGATTCGTATCCTGATATTCGTCGACGAGGACGTGATCGAACCGGCTGGAAAGATCGGCGGCAAGCTCCGGATCGGCGACGAGTTCGGCGAGGTAGAGCAGGAGATCGTCATAGTCGAGGACGTTGCCGTCCTGTTTCGCCTCGACATAGCCGGCGAAGAGCGCTTTCAGCTCTTCCTCCCAGGCGACGCACCAGGGAAAGGTCTCGCCGAGCACGGTGCCGAGTTCCGCCTGCGCGTTGACCACGCGCGAATAGATCGCCAGGCAGGTCGACTTTGCCGGAAACCGGCTTTCGGTCTGCGAGAAACCCATCTCGTGGCGGACGAGATTGATGAGGTCGGCGGAATCCTCGCGGTCGTGGATGGTGAACGCGGGATCAAGCCCGATCTGGGGTGCATAATCCCGCAGGAGCCGCGCGCCGATCGAGTGGAAGGTCCCGGCGCAGGTCAGCCCCTCGGTAAGGACCTGCGCCTTCGCGCCCAGCACCTCGCCCGCGATGCGCTCGACGCGGCGCGTCATCTCATTGGCGGCGCGGCGCGAGAAGGTCATCAGCAGGATGCGGCGCGGGTCCGCGCCCTTGACGATCAGGTGCGCGACCCGGTGCGCGAGCGTGTTGGTCTTGCCCGAACCGGCGCCGGCAATGACCAGCAGCGGCCCCTTCGCCCCGCCCTCCCCATGCAGCACGGCGGCGCGCTGCGCCTCGTTGAGGCGCGTCAGATAAGCGGGCTCGGGAGCCGAATCACGGACGATCATGTTCATGGGCGCGCATGAAGCATCGTTTCCGCTTTGTTCGCAACGATGAGGTGGCTTCTATCCGGCGAGCGAACGGGCGATGATGATCTTCTGGATATCGGACGTACCCTCGTAGATCTGGCAGACGCGGGCGTCGCGATAGATGCGCTCCAGCGGGAAATCGGCCATGTAGCCATAGCCGCCGAAGGTCTGCAGCGCGCCGGAGATGACGCGCTCTGCGGCTTCCGAAGCGAAGAGCTTGGCGATCGCCGCCTCCGTCAGGCACGGCTCGCCCGCATCCTTCATGCGCGCAGCGTTCAAGACGAGCTGGCGGCCGGCCTCGATCTGGGTGCGCATTTCGGCCAGGCGGAACGCCACGGCCTGGTGCTCCATCAGCGTCTTGCCGAAGGAGCGACGTTCATTGGCATAGGCGACCGCGTGGTCGAACGCCGCCTGCGCCATGCCGACAGACTGGGCTGCAATGCCGATGCGGCCGGTCTCGAGGCTCGACAGCGCGATGCGATAGCCTTCGCCCTCCTCGCCGATCCTATTTTCCGCGGGAATTTCGAGGTTCTCGAAGCGCAAGGAACACGTATCGGAACAGCGCTGGCCGAGCTTCTCCTCCACCTTTGCGACGACGTAGCCCGGCGCGTCCGTGGGCGTCAGGAAGGCGGTGATTCCGCCCTTCGGGCCCGCCCCGTCCATACGCGCGAAGAGGATCGTGTAGCCGCCGATCTTGCCCGAAGTGATGAATTCCTTCGACCCGTCGACGATGTAGCGGTCGCCTTCCCTGCGCGCCCGGGACTTGAGCGACCCGGCATCCGAGCCCGCCTCGGCCTCGGTCAGCGCGAACGCGCCGATGAAGTCGCCGGCCGCTGCGGGACGCAGCACGCGCGCCTTCTGTTCGTCATTGCCGTAGCGCTGCAGGATCGCGTTGAAAGGCGCGTTGTGGACGCTCATGACCGTCGAGATCGCGCCGTCGCCCGCGGCGATCTCCATCAGCGCCAGCGCATAGGACACATAATCCGCGCCGACGCCGCCATCGGCCTCCGGCACGGTCATGCCCATGAAGCCCAGCTCGGCGAGACCCTTGATCACCTCGGGCTCGATCGTCTTGTCGCGGTCGCGCCGGGCGGCTCCGGGTGTAAGCACCTCGCGTGCAAAGGCGCGTGCCGTGTCGCGGATCATGGTCTGTTCGTCGGTCAGCATCGTCGATTTGCTTTCATTTGCCGGCAAAGGTCGGCTTGCGCGGAAGCCAGGCACCCGGATGCCCTGCTCAACCTATTCAAGGGAATGGTCCAACGGTCAAGCGCCACCGCGCGATCCGCGTATTGACAGCGGGCGCGATAATTGGCCCCTAGGGCGCAAACATAGCGGAGACCGGATGGGACAGAAGAAGGCGCATGAGGTGGACGGATGGCTGGCGCGCCCGCAAGGCGCGTTTCCGGTCGTGCTGATCTATGGCCCCGACCGCGGCCTCGTCTCGGAACGCGCGACGCTCTTCGTGAAACAGGCGGGCTTTCAGGCCGACGACCCCTTCTCCGTCACCCGGCTCGACGCAGGCGAACTCGAAAGCGACCCCGGCCGCCTGCTGGACGAGGCCAACACCGTCGCGATGTTCGCAGACCGGCGGCTGATCTGGATCAAGGGAGCCGGTGCGCAAAAGGCGCTGGGCGCGGCCTTGAAGGACCTTTGCGCCAACCCGCCGGAGGCGACGACCGTCCTCATTGAGGGCGGCGACCTGAAGAAGGCCGCGCCGATCCGGGCTGCTGTGGAGCAAGGGTCTGCCGGTATGGCGCTTCCCTGTTATGTCGATCAGGCCCGCGCGATCGAGGGCGTCATCGACGAGGTGCTCGCGCGCGACGGCCTCGCCATCGCGCCGGACGCGCGCCAGGCGCTGAAGGCATCGCTGGGCGGCGACCGCCTCGCCACGCGCTCCGAGATTGAAAAGCTCGCGCTTTATGCGCGCAGCGACGGGCAGATCGAGGTATCCCATATCGCCGACATCATCGGCGACGTGTCGGCCAAATCGCTCGACGACGCGACCGATGCGATCCTGGCCGGCGACATCGCCGGTTTCGACAGAGCCTTTTCGAACTGGGTCAATGCCGGCAACGCGCCTTTCCAACTCGTCGCCGCGGTCATCCGCCAGTTCCAGCAGCTCGAATTGCTGCGCATGGCGGTCGATGGCGGCGCAAGCGCCTCGTCCGCCGTCGGCGCCGCGCGGCCGCCGGTATTCTTTAGTCGGCGAAATACAATCGAGCGGGCAGTCCAGAAATGGACATCGACGGCGATCGCTCGTGGTCTCGACCGACTGCAGGCGACCGTGCTCGCGATGCGTACCCGGTCGCAGCTCGAAGAGCCGACGGCGCGCCAGGCCTTGCTGGCGCTGGCGATCGAGGCCCGGCGCCTGCGCTGACCGGCGCCGTCTTATTTCACGTGAGTCCGTTCAGGTCCGCTGCAGACGGTGGCAGATCGTGTCGAGCTGCTCGAGGCTAGAATAGCGGATCTTGATGTCGCCGCCACGCTGGCCGTGCGTGATCGAGACCTTCAGCCCGAGCGCGTCGGACAAAGTCTTCTCCAGCGCGATCGTATCCGCATCCTTCTCCGCCGCCGCGCTGCGCTCGGTGCGGCCCGATTCGACACGCGCCGGCTGCTGAGCCAATGCCTCGGCCTGGCGAACCGAAAGGCCTTCGTCGACGATCCGCCGCGCGAGTCCGGCCGGATCGAGCGCGGTCACCAGCGTGCGCGCATGGCCGGCGGAAAGCGAGCCGTCGGTCACCATAGACCTTACATGATCCGGCAGTTTCAAAAGGCGCAACGTGTTCGCGACATGGCTGCGGCTCTTGCCGATCACCTGGCCAAGATCGGCCTGCGTATACTGGTGTTCATCGATAAGCTGCTGATATCCCTGCGCTTCTTCGACGGCATTGAGGTCGGCACGCTGCACGTTCTCGATGATCGCGAGTTCGAGCGCGACCCGATCGGTGACGTCCCGGATCACGATCGGAACGCTCGTCAGGCCGGCCCGCTGCGCCGCGCGCCAGCGCCGCTCGCCCGCGATGATCTCGTAGCGCTTGTCCGGCATCGTGCGCACGACCACCGGCTGAACGATGCCATGCTCGCGGATCGACTGCGTCAAATCCTCGAGATCGTCCTCGGCGAAGGTCCGGCGCGGATTACGCGGATTGGACGAAACGAATTCGATCGGCGCCGTACGATCGGCGCGCAGCGCGGCATCGGGCTCGGCCGGCGATGTCGGCTTGTCGAGGTCACCGATCAGGGCGGCCAGGCCGCGGCCGAGCCGCTTGCGGGACAAGTCTTCATTCATCTCACTCTCCCCTTACGCCGCGCGCAACGTGCGCTCGCGGCGGATGACCTCAGACGCGAGTTGCAGATAGGCCTGGCTGCCGGAACATTTCAGATCGTAGAGGATCGCCGGCTTGCCATAGGACGGCGCCTCCGAAACACGGACATTGCGCGGGATGACCGTGTCATAGACCTTGTCGCCCATATGCGTGCGCACGTCCTGCACGACCTGATTTGCGAGATTGTTCCGCCCGTCAAACATCGTCATCACAATTCCCTGAATCGTCAGGCGCGGATTGAGATTCGCGCGGACCTGATCGACCGTATGCAGAAGTTGGCTGAGACCCTCGAGCGCGAAGAATTCGCACTGGAGCGGCACTAGCACGGAATCGGCGGCCGCCATGGAATTGAGCGTCAGGAGATTGAGCGACGGCGGGCAATCGATGAGGATATAGTCGTAGGACGCGGCGCCGCCATCGGCTGACTGGATGGCATCGCGCAGGCGAACCGCGCGATCCGGCTTGGCCGAGATCTCCATTTCGACGCCGAGCAGGTCGAGCGTCGATGGAACCACCGAAAGGCCAGGGACCGCAGTCTTGACGGCCGACTGCACAATCGTCGCCTCGCCGATCAGCAGATCATAGGAAGAAATCGCCCGTTCGGCGCGCTCGATCCCGAGCCCTGTGCTGGCATTACCCTGCGGATCGAGATCGACGATGAGAACGCGCTCGCCGATCGCCGCCAGCGCTGTCGCGAGGTTGATAGCAGTCGTCGTCTTGCCGACGCCGCCCTTCTGATTTGCCACCGTAATGATCCGTGGCTGCGAGCCCACCATGATCAATGCTCCAGACGCTGAACGTTGGACAATTCGAGAACGCGACTCATCGCGTCAACCATGCTGGCATGTTCTACCAGATCGAATCGCCAATGGTCACGCGCCTCGCGAATTTCCTGTTGGAAATCGCGCCCTTTCGGGAACAAGGCACGAGCTTTTCTAGGCCGAAGCCATGTTGCAGTCAGTTCGAGTAGCTTGGAAAGCGGCGCGAGCGCCCGGGCGGAGACGACAGCAGGCGCCAGAACCGCCACCGCGGCTTCGACGCGCTCCGGCCGCACGGAAACCGTCAATCCGAGCTCGACCGCCGCTGACCGCAGAAACGCCGCCTTCTTCCGATTGCTTTCAACGAGCGTGACAGTGACGCCTTCGGGCCTCCCCAGCACCGCAATGACGATACCGGGCAAACCGCCGCCACTACCAATGTCGGTCCAGTCTGCTGCATCCGCTCGATATCGCCACAGTTGTCCGGAATCGACGATGTGCCGCGACCAGAAATCCTCGCGTGAGCCACTGGCGGCTAGATTGATCGATTTGTTCCAGTGATGAAACAGCCTTTCGAAGGCCAAAAGCTGTTCATAGGTTTCACGTGAAACGTCGCCGGCGGCCCGACACAGCTCGTCATACTGCTTCATGCTGCGACCGAATCACGCTTTCGCTGGACATGGGCAAGGAGCAAAGACAGCGCCGCCGGTGTCATCCCTTCAATCCGCGCGGCCTGCGCAATGGTTTCCGGTTGCGCCTTAACCAGCTTGGCTTTGGTCTCGTTGGAAAGCCCAACAATCGCGCCAAGATCGAGATCGCTTGGAATCGCCAGCGTTTCCTGTTTGCGAAGGCGTTCGATATCATTGCCTTGGCGTTCGAGATAGACGGCATAGCCGGCATCGATCTCGATGAGCTCTCGTGTCGCCGAAGTAAAGGTCTGAAGAGTTGGCCAGATTCGGTCGAGGTCGGTCAAGCCGATCCCCGAATGACCCAGCAACTCATAGCCGCTTCTGACCTTGCCGTCGGCATTCACCGGCAGACCGAGCTTGATGGCTGCGGACGAGGAAAGCACAGAAGCATGAAGCAATTCCCTCAGTTCTGAAAGAGCAGCCGAACGCTCCGCAAACTTCCAGGCACGATCTTTGCCGATCACGCCCCATGCGAGCCCTAGCGGTGTCAGACGCTCATCGGCATTGTCGGCGCGAATGGAAAGGCGGTACTCAGCGCGAGAGGTGAACATGCGATACGGTTCGGTCACCCCGCGCGTCGTCAGATCGTCGATCATGACGCCGATATAGGCGTCGGAGCGGGAGACCGAGACGGGCGCACGCCCATCGGATCGCATCGCCGCATTGACGCCCGCCAGAATCCCCTGTGCTCCCGCTTCCTCATACCCCGTCGTGCCATTGATCTGGCCAGCCAGGAAAAGCCCCCGGCAGGCGCGCAGTTCCAACGAGGCGTAAAGATCACGCGGATCGACGTGATCATACTCGATCGCATAACCAGGCTGCACGATCTTGGCATTATGGAGACCGGCCATGGAACGGATGAACTCGATCTGCACATCAAGCGGAAGCGAGGTCGATACGCCATTCGGATAGACGAGGTCGGAGTCGAGTCCTTCTGGCTCAAGGAAAATCTGATGGCCGTCGCGATCGCCGAACCGAACGATCTTGTCCTCGATCGACGGACAGTAGCGCGGGCCGACACCCTCGATGGCGCCGCCATACATCGCCGAACGATGGAGATTGTCGCGAATGATGCGATGTGAGTTGTCGTTCGTGCGCGTGATGGCACATTCGATCTGCGGCGTTGTGATCGCCTTCGTCATGGTCGAGAACGGTGTTGGCGTTTCGTCCGCCGGCTGCTTTTCGAGGGCACTCCAGTCAATTGAGTCGCGTGCGAGCCGCGGCGGGGTGCCGGTCTTGAGGCGGCCAAGGCGGATGCCGAGCCGATCGAATGTCGCAGCAAGACCGGTCGTCGCCTGTTCGCCCATGCGGCCGGCGACGATCTTGTCAGCGCCGATATGGATCAGGCCCCGCAGGAAGGTTCCGGTCGTCAGGACGATGGCACCGCAGTTCAAACGTCCCGCATGCTTCAGATACGCGCCCTGCAGGCGTCCATCGCGAATGTCGAGATCGAAGACCTCATCGGCAAGCACATGTAGATTGGCCTGGTCGGCGACCAGGTCCTTGACGGCCTGTGCGTAGAGCTTGCGGTCCGCCTGCGTACGCGGCCCGCGCACTGCGGGTCCCTTGCTTCGGTTCAGAAGCCGAAACTGAATGCCCGCCATGTCCGCGGCACGACCCATGATGCCGTCGAGTGCGTCAATTTCTCGTACCAGCTGGCCTTTTCCCAAGCCGCCGATCGCCGGGTTGCAGGACATGACGCCGAGATTGTCCACGCTCAGTGTAACGAGAGCCGTGACCGAGCCCATGCGCGCCGCAGCAGCGGCGGCCTCGACGCCGGCATGCCCACCGCCGACGACGATAACATCGAAGCTGGGATGATCCTGTTTCACGTGAGTCACTTCCCTATGCAGAAACGGGAGAAGATATCGCCGAGCAAATCCTCGACGTCGATGGCGCCCGTCAATCTTCCAAGAGCGTCAGCCGCAATGCGAAGCTCTTCCGCCACGATCTCGAACGCTTCGACCCTTCGCGCGCGACCTAGAGCAGCGATGCATTGATCAAGATGGGCGACATGTCGTCGACGCGAGGGAACCGTATCGTGGATTTTCGCGGTCGAATCAAGGATGTCCTGTATTCTAGCCATCAGGTGATCCATCCCGGCGCCGGTCTTCGTCGAGATTGGAAGGTCGAGACCGCCGAACGATCGCAGGTCGGCCTTGCTGCTGACTTTCAACACATTGGCCGATTCGGTCACCGGTGGGGGCTCGGTTCCGTCATCGAGCAACAGAACCAGATCGGCACCACGTACGGCGGCTTCGGCGCGCTGGACACCGATCTTCTCGACCGGGTCTGCGGTGCCGCGCATGCCCGCGGTGTCGGTGATTCGAACGAGCTGTCCGCCAATATCTAGACGAATCTCGATCAGGTCGCGCGTGGTGCCGGGAATGTCGGTCACGATGGCCACGTCGCGCCTGGCTAGGTAATTGATAAGACTGGATTTTCCGGTATTGGGGGCGCCGGCGACCACGATATGAAAGCCTTCATTGACGATCTCAGCATTCCGGTAGCCGGCTAAGTGACGGCTGATCTGTTCCGCCAGCTCGCCGATCTGGCGCCGAACCGCATCGCCGAATTCGGGCGGCACGTCGTCCTGATCCGAAAAGTCGAGGTCCGCCTCGATCCGCGCCCAGATCGCCAGGAGTTCCGCGCGCCACGCCTCGTAAAGCCGGCGCTGCGCACCGTCAGCGTTCGACAGCGCGAGGCGGCGCTGAGCATCGGTCTCGGCGACAATCAGGTCCGAAAGCGCCTCCGCGGCAGTCAGGTCGATGCGCCCATTGAGAAAGGCCCGCATGGTGAACGCGCCGGCTTCGGCGGGCTCCAAGCCGTCGAACATGGCGAGACGACGGAACAGTGCGGCGGTCACAGCGCTACTGCCGTGAAGCTGGATTTCCAGCACGTCTTCGCCCGTAAAGCTCGCCGGAGCCGGGAAATGGAGGCACAGCGCGTCGTCGATCGACGAACCCGTTTCGTCGCGGATCGTGCAGAGCACGGCGCGGCGCGGCTCGAGCGAGGGCCGGCCAGTCAGGAGCGGGATGACGGTCGGCACATGCCGGCCGGAAATGCGCACGACCGCGACCCCGGCGGGCAAGGCGCCGCTCGAAAGCGCATAGATCGTCGTCGTTGAGCGCATCCATTACTCCAATGCGAAACGGCGGACATGAGCTGCCCGCCGGATCGATAAGCCGAAAATAGCGACCGGAAAACGGTCAGGTGTTCATGGAATCGAAGAAGTCGCCATTGGTCTTGGTCTGCTTCAGCTTGTCCATGAGGAATTCGATCGCATCGGTCGTGCCCATCGGCGCGAGGATGCGGCGCAGGACGAAGATCTTCTGCAGGTCCTGGCGCTGAACGAGGAGATCTTCCTTGCGGGTGCCCGACTTGAGGATGTCCATGGCCGGGAAGATGCGCTTGTCGGCGACCTTGCGGTCGAGCACGATTTCCGAATTGCCGGTCCCTTTGAACTCTTCGAAGATGACTTCGTCCATGCGGCTGCCGGTGTCGATCAGCGCGGTCGCGATGATGGTCAGCGAGCCGCCTTCCTCGATGTTGCGCGCCGCGCCGAAGAAGCGCTTCGGGCGCTGTAGCGCATTGGCGTCGACACCGCCGGTCAGCACCTTGCCGGAGGACGGCACGACCGTGTTGTAGGCACGGCCGAGACGGGTGATCGAATCGAGTAGGATGACGACGTCGCGGCCATGCTCGACGAGGCGCTTCGCCTTCTCGATGACCATCTCGGCGACCTGGACGTGGCGAACGGCCGGCTCGTCGAAAGTGGAGGAGACGACCTCGCCCTTCACCGAGCGCTGCATGTCGGTGACTTCTTCCGGCCGCTCGTCGATCAGGAGGACGATCAGATACGCTTCCGGGTGATTGTGCGCGATCGAATGCGCGATGTTCTGCAGGAGAACGGTCTTGCCGGTGCGGGGCGGCGCGACGATCAGCCCGCGCTGGCCCTTTCCGAGCGGCGCGACGAGGTCGATGACGCGCGCCGACATGTCCTTCGAGGTCGGAACCTCGAGTTCCATCTTGAAGCGCTCGTTGGGATAGAGCGGCGTCAGATTGTCGAAATGGATCTTGTGGCGGATCTTCTCGGGGTCTTCGAAATTGATCGTGTTGACCTTGAGAAGCGCGAAATAGCGCTCGCCTTCCTTCGGCGAACGGATCGGGCCCTCGACCGTGTCGCCGGTCTTCAGCGAGAAGCGCCGGATCTGCGAGGGCGAGATGTAGATGTCGTCCGGGCCGGGCAGGTAGTTCGCATTGGCCGAGCGCAGGAAACCGAAGCCGTCCTGCAGGATTTCGACGACGCCTTCGCCGATGATCTCGACGTCCTGCGCCGCGAGCTTCTTCAGGATCGCGAACATGAGCTCCTGCTTGCGCATGACGCTCGCATTTTCGACCTCGAGCGATTCGGCAAACGCAATGAGGTCGGTCGGACCCTTGCTCTTGAGCTCTTGTAGTTTCATTTCCTGCATATGCGCACTCGGCTGGCGTAGGGGGAAGTCTGGAAGGACGTAGGAAGATTGCGGCGCGGATGGGCCGTCATGAAAGAAGCGGGCCGCGCGGCGAAAGGAAGGACCGATCTCTTAGCGCCGCACCTGGAAAAGCGCAAGCGGGGCGCGCGTGCCTCAGAACGGCTTTACCACGACCAGGATGACGATGACAATCATCAACAGGGTGGGGCCTTCGTTCATCAGGCGCCAGTGCCGGGCAGACTTCTCGTTGCGGTCTTCGGCGAAGAGACGCACGGCCTTGGAGAAATAGCCGTGCAACCCCGACATGGCGATGACGAGGGCGATCTTCAAGTGCAGCCAGCCGCCCGAAAAGCCGAAACCCTGCCAGGCAAGCCAAAGCCCGAGCACCCAGGCGACGGTCATCGCCGGGTTGATGATGACGCGCAAAAGCCGCTGCTCCATCACCTTGAAGGTTTCAGATTGCGGCGTGCCGGGGCCGATTTCCGCGTGGTAGACGAAGAGGCGCGGTAGATAGAGCATCCCCGCCATCCACGAGATGACGGCGATGACGTGCACGGCCTTGGCCCACAGATAGGCCTCGGCCGGAAACAGAAAGAGCGCAGCCGCGGTCAGGACGAGAAAGATCACGAGCGCGATGCCCGCACGCCTGCCCGGCCCGGCGCTTTTCGTCGTGTCGCTCACCGCGTCGCTCCCCGAACCTGCGCGATCATCGCCTCGACATGCGCGATCGGCGTCGGCGGCGTGATGCCGTGGCCGAGATTGAAGACCAGCGGGCCGTCGGCGAGATTGTCGAGAATGGCCTTCACGCCCTCATGGAGCGCCTCCCCGCCCACGACGAGCCGCAGCGGATCGAGATTGCCCTGGACCGCGCCCTCGGCCTGCAGGCGTCGTGCCTGGCTCCAGGGAACGCTCCAGTCGAGCCCGAGCGCTGTCACGCCTGTCTTTCCCCGATAGCCCTCGTAAAGCGCCCCTGCCCCCTTCGGAAAGCCGATGATCGGCACATCCGGGTGAACCGAGCGGACCTTGTCGACGATTCGCTTCATCGGCTGGACGCAAAATGCCCCGAACGACGCCTCATCGAGCACGCCCGACCAGGAATCGAATATCTGGACGCAGTCGGCGCCGGCTTCGATCTGGCGGATGAGATAATCGGCCGAGCAGTCTGCCAGAAGCGCGAGCAGCCTTCGCATCTCGGCCGGATGGCGATAGCCGAAGAGCCGCGCCGGCGCCTGGTCCGGCGTGCCGTGCCCGGCGATCATGTAGGTCGCAACGGTCCAGGGCGCGCCGCAAAAGCCGATCAGCGTCGTCTCCGGCGGCAGTTCTGCACGAAGCCGCCGCACCGTCTCGTAGACCGGCGCGAGATGATCGTGGAACCGGGACGCGTCGAGCCGCTCGACTTCGTGCGCCTCGATTGGCGTCATCATCGGCCCGCGGCCTTCCTCGAAGCGCAAATCGCGGCCGAGCGCATGGGGAATGACGAGAATGTCGGAGAACAGGATCGAGGCGTCGAAGCCGAAGCGGCGGATCGGCTGGAGCGTCACTTCGACGGCGAGATCGGGATTGTAGCAAAGATCGAGGAAACTCCCGGCCTTGGTGCGCGTTTCCCGATACTCCGGCAGATAGCGCCCGGCTTGTCGCATCATCCAGATCGGAGGCGGAAAGACGCTTTCTCCCTTCAAGACCCTCAGCATCTTCCGTTCGATCGACATTCTCGGCCTTTCCAGTGAGCGCCTTAAGAAATTAAAGAAATTTTTAAGGAATCTTATGGTTCTTAGAGTCTGTTGGAATCGGGGTTTCCCGCTTCTCCCCGAACGCATGGGCGTCGGCCAGTGGTTATATAGCCGCAAGGCGAATTGCGAAACCTGTTGACGACCAACGGGGACGGTCGCGATTCGTCATGTTGGATCAGGTGGTTGCCGGTGTCGTCACCGACACGACGTCTTGCGCCTGCCTGTGCAATCCCGGCGCCTTGCCCACGCAATTTCCCACAAGCGCGATTCCGATCTCACAGCAGAGCGAATTGTGGAGAAACCTCCATCTGATACATTGGCCCGCGAACGGCCCTGCCGCTCTCCCGCTTTATGCACACTCGCCCACAGGGCAGGCAGAATCCCGTGAACAAACCGCAGAACTTCTTCCATCTCCACCTGATTTCGGATGCGACCGGAGAGACGCTGCTGGCGGCAGGCCGCGCCGCGGCCGCGCAATACAAGAACGCGCGCGCGATCGAGCACATCTACCCGCTGATCCGGACCGAAAAGCAGCTCGAGAACGTCTTCGTCGACATCGAGGAAGCGCCCGGTATCGTGCTCTATACGGTGGTCGACCAGGAACTGGCCGCGCGCATCGACGCGCATTGCCAGTCGCTCGGCCTGCCCTGCGTGTCCGTGCTGGAGCCGGTGCTGATGGTCTTCCAGTCCTATCTCGGAACCCCGGCCGGCCGCCGGGTCGGCGCGCAGCACGTCCTAGACGCGGATTATTTCCGCCGCATCGACGCGCTCAACTTCACCATGGAGCATGATGACGGGCAGTTGCCGCCGGACATCGAGGAGGCCGACATCGTCCTGATCGGCATCTCGCGCACCTCGAAGACACCGACCTCGATCTACCTCGCCAATCGCGGCATCAAGACCGCGAATGTCCCGATCGTCATCGGCGTGCCGATCCCGCCGCAGATCGTGACGGCAAAGAAACCGCTGATCGTCGGGCTGATCGCGACGGCCGAGCGGATTTCGCAGGTGCGCCAGAACCGCGTGCTCGGCGGTGCGGGCTTCAACCACGGCGACTATGTCGACCGGCTTTCGATTTCCGAGGAACTGGCCTATGCCCGTCAGATCTGCCACCGGCATGGCTGGCCGACGATCGACGTCACGCGGCGCTCGATCGAGGAAACCGCAGCCGCCATCGTCGCGTTGCGCAACAAGACCCATCGCGAGGAAGCGTTGTGACACGAGAAATCATCCTGGCCTCGGCCAGCCCGTTTCGCCGTAAGATGCTGGAAGATGCCGGCATCGACATCACCGTCGAGCGGCCGACGGTCGACGAACGCGCAGTCGAGGATGCCGTCGCAGGCGCAGGGCTGCGGCCCGACGATCTGGCGCAGATTCTCGCCGAGGCCAAGGCCGTCGACGTCAGCCAGAACCATCCGGGTGCCTTCGTCATCGGTTGCGACCAGACCCTGTCGCTGGGCGAGGAACTGATGCACAAGCCAGCCGACATGGAGGAGGCGCGCCGCCGGCTCCTGAAGCTGTCCGGCAAAACCCATCAGTTGAACAGCGCGGTCATCATCGCGCAGGACGGTGAGGCGATCTGGCGGCACGTCTCCGTCGCGTCGCTGACGATGCGCGATCTCGATCCGGGCTTCGTCGGCCGCCATCTCTCTGCGGTGGGCGACGCGGCCTTGTCCTCGGTCGGCGCCTATCAGGTCGAGGGCAGGGGCATCCAGCTCTTCGAGAGGATCGAGGGCGATCATTTCACGATCGTCGGCCTGCCGCTGATGCCGCTTCTGGCGAAGCTGCGCGAACTGGGCGCCATCGATGGCTGATGCGGCCCATGCCTTCGTGATCGGCCATCCGATCGCTCATTCCCGCTCGCCGATGATCCACGGCCATTGGCTCGCCGCGCACGGCCTGGCGGGCGACTACCGCGCCATCGACGTCGCGCCGGCCGACCTGTCGAAGTTCCTGCAGCGCGTCCGGCGCGGAGAGTTCGCAGGCGGCAACGTCACCATCCCGCACAAGGAAACCGTCTTCGAAGCCGTCTCGCGCCGCGATGCGGCGGCGGGCGCCATCGGCGCGGTCAACACGGTCTGGATCGAAGAGGGCGAACTCGTCGGCGGCAACACCGACGCCTACGGCTTTGCCGCCAGTCTCGATGCGGGCGCGCCTCAATGGCGACAGGCTGAGACGGCTCTGGTGCTGGGCGCGGGCGGCGCGGCGCGGGCGGTGCTTCATGCGCTGCGCGAGGCGGGGATAGCCAAGGTGACGGTGGCCAACCGTTCGGCCGCGCGCGCCGGCGAACTGGCGCTCGCCTTTCCGGGCGTCAAACCGGCCGGGCTCGACCAGACGCCGGCGTTGCTCGCGAAGACCGATCTCCTCATCAACACGACCTCGCTCGGCATGAAGGGCCAGCCGCCGCTCAAGCTGGACCTCGATGCCCTGCCGGACCATGCGATCGTCACCGACATCGTCTATGCGCCGCTGGTGACGCCGCTTCTGGAGCGCGCCGGAGCGCGCGGTCTGACGACCGTCGACGGGCTCGGCATGCTGCTGCACCAGGCCGTGCCCGGTTTCGAGAGCTGGTTCGGCGTCAGGCCGGCGGTCACGCCCGATCTTCACGCCTTGATCGTCGCCGATCTGGAGGCGAAGCGATGATCGTCATCGGGCTGACCGGATCGATCGGCATGGGCAAGTCGACCACCGCGCGATTCTTCCGCGAGGCGGGCGTGCCGGTGCATGATTCGGACGAGGCCGTGCACCGGCTCTATGCCGGCAAGGCCGCGCCGCTGATCGAGGCCGCGTTTCCCGGCACCGTCACGGACGCCGTCGTCGACCGCGCGCTGCTCGGCAGCCGCATTCTGGGCGATGCCGCGGCGCTGAAGACGGTCGAGCGCATCGTCCATCCGCTGGTGCGCGCCGACGCTGACGCCTTTCTGGCGAAACATCGGGCGGCAGGCCGGAAACTCGTGGTGCTGGACATCCCGCTCCTGTTCGAAACCGGCGGGGAGGGGCGCGTCGACCGCATCGTCGTCGTTTCCGCGCCGGCCGATATCCAGCGGGAGCGGGTCCTGGCGCGGCCAGGGATGTCGGTGGAGAAGTTCGAGGCGATCCTTGCCAAGCAGGTGCCGGACGCCGAAAAACGAAAGCGCGCCGATTTCGTCGTCGATAGCGGCGGCGGGCTGGAGGCGGCGCGCGCCGCGGTCGAGGCGATCGTGGCGGAACTCAAAGGCGAAGCGGCATCCGATGCGTGAGATCATCTTCGATACCGAGACGACCGGCCTCGACCCGAGCGAGGACCGGATCATCGAATTCGGCGGCATCGAACTCGTCAACCGCTTCCCGACCGGGCGCAGCTTCCACGTCTACATCAACCCGCAGGGGCGGCAGGTGCATCCCGAGGCGCTGGCGGTGCACGGCATCACGGACGCTTCGCTCGCCGACAAGCCGACCTTCGACGGCATCCTCGCCGACCTTCTCGCCTTCCTCGAAGGTGCGCATCTGATCGCGCACAACGCGAATTTCGACATCGGCTTCCTGAATGCCGAGTTCGGGCGGCTCGGCGTCGACATGGTCGAGCCGGCGCGCGTGGTCGACACGCTGGCGATCGCGCGGCGCAAGCACCCGATGGGGCCGAACTCGCTCGATGCGCTGTGCCGGCGCTACGGCATCGACAATTCGCACCGCACCAAACACGGCGCGCTGCTCGATTCGGAACTGCTCGCGGAAGTCTATATCGAGCTGATCGGCGGCCGGCAGGCGGCGCTCGTGCTCGACGTGCAGGCCAATGCCGCCGGCGAGCGCTCCGATGGCGGCGTCGTGATCGAGATCCGGCCGCGCCCGCGGCCGCTCGCGCCCCGCCTTGGCGAGGACGAGATCGCCGCGCATGAAAAGCTCGTCGCAACGCTTGGCGACAACGCCATCTGGCGCGTGGTCGAGCCGTCCTATGCGGCGGCCGCCAACGGCTCCTGAAACGAAAAACCCGGCGCTGAGGCCGGGTCTTTCATGTCGCTGTGTGACTTGATCAGGCGGTGCCGGTCGGCTGCGCGACCTTGGCGCGGGCCTGTTCCTCGGCCATGCGGCGCTGGAACATCTGCGCGAAGTCGATCGGGTCGATCATCAGCGGCGGGAAACCGCCCTGGCGGGTGATGTCCGCGATGATCTGGCGCGCGAACGGGAAGAGCAGGCGCGGGCACTCGATGAAGAGCAGCGGCAGCATGTGCTCCTGCGGGAAGCCGTCGATGCGGAAGACGCCGCCATAGACGAGCTCGGCGTTGAAGACGACGGTCTTCTCGACTTCGGCCTTGGCGTTGATCGTCAGGACGACGTCGAATTCCTTGTCGGCGATCGGGTTCGCATTGACGTTGACGTTGATGTTGATGCCGGGCGGCTGGGTGCGCGTGCGCAGCGACTTCGGCGCGCCCGGATTTTCGAAGGACAAATCCTTCACGTATTGCGAGACGACGTTGAAGGTCGCCCCCTGCTGGGGCTGCGCGCCGGGCTGGGCAGCAGCGCCGCCGCCGTTCGGACCATTGGTGTTTTCGGGCGTTTCGGCCATCTCGTCATTCCTCTCCACGTCCGGACCCGTCTGTCCGGACGGCTGTTGCTCCAAGAAATCGGGCGTTCGCTAACATGCACGCCCGACCGTGACAAGTTTAGCGAGGCGGCAGGCGCGGATCAGAGGGCGAGCGCGTCTGGCGCTCGGCTTCAGCCGAAAGATCGCTGTAGTCGTCGGCGTCGAGATCGACCACGCCGTCGCGGGCGCGCCGCCGCGCCTGCCAGGCCGCGCCGCTTTGCACGGTCGTGACGCGGATGCGGTCGCGCAGGAAGCGCCAGCCGAAATCGCGCACCGGCGGCAGGAAGAGGAGGAGGCCGATCGCATCCGTGACGAAGCCGGGAATGATCAGCAACAGACCGGCGACGACGATCATCATGCCGTGCACGAGATCGCGGCCGGGCGAGCCGCCGCGGTCGAGCTCGGCGCGGATGCGCTGGATGGTGTTGAAACCCTGGACGCGCACGAGAATAATGCCGAGAAAGGCCGACAGGAAGATCAGCCCGAGCGTCGCCAGCACGCCGATCTGGCTGCCGATGGCGATGAAGGTGGCGATCTCGATGAGCGGCATCGCGAGGATGAGAAGGGGGATGAGCGGAAATCGCACGATAGGGGCCTCAAGAGCGGTTCGCCGATATATAGGGAAGGCCTGCGTCCATTTGAATGCGGCGGTTCGGCGATCTATATGCAAAAGATGGACCGGCGCGCTTGATTTCGTGCAAGAAGGCTTCACCTACTGCGCAACGGCCCCGCAAGCGGGGAATTGCGATCAGAATTGAGTGGCGAGCATCGGACGGCGCCGGGCGACCGGCAGGATTTCGATCCGGTGCTCCAGTGTAACGACGAACAGGGTCTTGGCGGACGATATGGAATTCTTCGACTTCGGAACCATCTTCTTCCTCGTCGCCGCCGCGGTGATCTTTTATCAACTGCGCAGCGTGCTCGGCCGGCGCACGGGCAACGAGCGCCCGCCGCAGGACCCCTATACCCGCCCCGACGCCGACAAGCAGTCGGCGCCCGAAAACGTCGTCTCGCTGCCACGCCGCCGTCTCGGCGACCAGCCCCCCGCGCCCGACTTTGCCGCGATCGACGCCGTCGCGCCGGAAGGCACGCCCGTCAACACCGGCCTGCGCGCGATCCGCCAGGCCGATCCGAGTTTCGAACCGGGTCAGTTCGTCGACGGCGCCAAGATGGCCTACGAGATGATCGTGATGGCCTATGCCGACGGCGACCGGCGCACCTTGAAGAACCTCCTCTCGCGCGAGGTCCATGACGGGTTCGTGCAGGCCATCGCCGATCGCGAGGCGCGCAACGAGAAGGTCCAGTCCTCCTTCGTCGGCATCGACAAAGCAGAGATCGTCGGCGCCGAGCAGAAGGGGTCCGAAGCGCACATCACGCTGCGCATCGTCAGCGAACTGATCTCGGCGACGCGCAACGCCTCGGGCGAGGTCATCGACGGCGATCCGGAGACGGTGGTCGAGGTCAAGGACGTCTGGACCTTCGCCCGCGACACCCGCTCGCGCGATCCGAACTGGAAGCTGGTCGCGACCGAAGCGGAAGAATAGGACCGGGTCCGCTGGCATGGAAACGCCGGCTGCCCTCGAATTCCTCAAGTTCGACGATATCGCCAATTGGCGGGGCGACGACCATGACGCCGCCTTCGACGCGTTCCGCCGCTCCGCCTTCCGCAATCTCGAAAAACCCTACCGAACCGGCGCGTTCGGCATTTCGGCCGCCGATCTCGAGCCGGCCTTCGCAGCCGCGCGAGACGGGATCGACGATGCCCGCGCGTTCTTCGAGCGATACTTCCGCCCGGCGCGGATCGGCGCCAACGGTTTCGTCACCGGGTTCTACGAGCCGGTGGTCGAGGCGAGTTCGGTACGCACTGAACGTTTCCGTTGTCCGATCCTGTCGCGGCCGGCCGATCTCGTCGATATTGACGAGCAAAATCGCCCGGCCGGCTGGGACGAAGGGGTCGCCTTCGGCAGGCAGACCGGCGCGGGCATCATGCCCTTCTTCGACCGCGGCGAAATCGAGCGCGGCGCGCTTGCCGGGCGCGGGCTGGAGATCGCGTGGGTGGCCGACAAGGTCGATCTGTTCTTCATCCACGTCCAGGGCGCGGCGAGGCTGATGATGACGTATGGCAGCGAAAGGCGGGTCACTTACGCGGCGAAATCCGGCCATTTCTTCTCCGGACCGGGCAAAATCCTCGCAGAACGCGGCGAAATTCCGCGAAAAGATGTCACGATGCAGTCGATTCGAGCCTGGTTTGCCGCCAATCCGGGCCAAATCGACGAGGTTTTGTGGCAAAATCGCTCGTATATTTTCTTCAAGGACGCCCCTGTCGACGACCCGGCGCTCGGGCCCATCGCGGCCGCGAAGGTGCCGCTGACCGCGGGGCGCTCGCTTGCCGTCGACCGCTGGCTGCACACCTTCGCCACACCCTTTTTCGTCGAAGCGCCCGAGATGGATTTCGCGCGGCTGATGATCGCGCAGGACACTGGCTCGGCGATTATCGGCCCGGCGCGCGGTGACATCTTTTGCGGGTCGGGCGATGAGGCCGGCGAAATTGCGGGCGTCATCAAGCACGAGGCGACTTTCATCATGCTGGTGCCGGAGCGGCTGGCATGACGCGCCGTGCCAAGGGATTGAGCCGGGAAGACCGCCAACTCTGGTCGAAGGTCGCGCGCTCCGTCGCGCCGATGCCCGGCAAGAGCTTTCCGGACGAAATGGAAGAGGCGCTCGCCGCCGCCGAGGAAAAGGCCTCGCCGGCCCTGCCGCCGGTGATCGCCGAAGCCAAGCACCAGGCGGAAATCCTGCGCCGCGAGCCGGCGCAGCGGCCGGTGATCGACCGGCCAACGAAGAAGAAGCTCGCCAAGGGGCGGCTTGCGATCGAGGGCAAGGTCGACCTCCACGGCATGACCTTGGGCGAGGCGCATGGCGTGCTGCTCGCGTTCCTGCACAATGCCTATGCGCAGGGGCGGCGGCATGTTCTGGTGGTGACGGGAAAGGGTTCGTCGATGGGCAGCGACGGCGTGTTGCGCCGGCAGGTGCCGCAATGGTTCGCGACGCCTGCCTTTCGCGGCCTCGTTTCCGCGCATGAGGATGCGGCGCGCCACCATGGCGGGCAGGGCGCGATGTATGTGCGGCTGCGCCGACGGCCGGGAGACGCGACATGACGCCGTTCGGAGAAAAGGTGCGCACGATGCGCACCGAGCGCGGCATCGCGCAAAAGGATATGGCCGCGGCGCTCGGCGTCAGCCCAGCTTATCTGTCGGCGCTGGAGCATGGAAGGCGCGGCGTGCCGAACTGGGCGATGGTGCAGAAGATCATCGGCTTCTTCAACGTGATCTGGGACGAGGCCGAGGAACTGGAGGCGTTGGCGGCACGGTCCGACCCGCGCGTCACGGTCGACACGGCTGGTCTTTCGCCGAAAGCGACGGCGCTCGCCAATCGTCTGGCATCGCAGATCGGAATGCTGGGCGAGGACGATATCGCCCGGATCGTCGCGCTTCTCGAGGAGATCGATCAGAAAAGCGCTTCGAGGTCTTCCAGCCGGTCGTTGACGAGCCAGCCATAGTAGTTTTCTTCCGGCAGGCGAGGCGCCTCGCCGCGCGACGCACGCTCCAGATTGTCGCGCTTGAGACGATAGGCGCGCTGCTCGGGATTACCGACATTGTAGAGCGTCGCGGTGACGCCGGGATTGGCGGAGATGTCGAAGCCGGCGATGCGGCGATAGGCGTCGATCGAGGTCTTCAGCGTCGCCGCCACATAGGCGAGCGTCAGGTCCGGGTCCATGATCGTGCGGTAGACCGCCTGCGGATCCGACGCGTCGAGCTTCGGCAGGCCGGAGACCTGGTGCACGAGGTCGCTCATCTGCAGGGCGGTCAGCGGATTGAGCTGGCCGATTCCGAAGGTCTGGCCGGCGTAGAAGGGCTGGAAGAAGACCGCACCGAAGCGGTTGTCCGGATAGGAGCCGCCATCGACCGTCCGGCCGCGGAAATCGCGCTCCCAGACGACCTCGCGGCACGACCACAGATCGTAGCTGTTGGCCGCCACCGCGTTGCATTCCGAAAATTCCGGCCGGCCGACGAAAGCGGCGACGTTTTCGCCGCCATGCGAGAACTGGAAGCTGGTCGACAGGTAGGAGACCGCCTTGACGTAGTAGGTCTGGAGCCGGTCATAGGCGTCGACATTGTAGGTGTGCTCGCCGACGATGGCGCCGGCCATATGAATCGGGTCGATGCCGTATTGCGCGGAAACCTGGCGGATCTTGGAGCGCAGCGTCTCGTCCTGCTGGAAGAGCCGCAGCACGCGCTGGTACTTTTCCTCGTAGGTGGTCGAGAGGGCGCGGGTGCGGCTGGCGGAGCCGCCCGGCACGCCGGGCTGCTCGACATTGCGATTGCCGGGCGGGACTTTCGTTACGGCATGCGCCTCGCCCGCGACGAGCGCGACCGACAGCGACAGGATCAGACCGGCAAATGCATGCATGAGATTCGGGCCCTCGGCCAAAGCGGCGCGACCATAGTGAGCGGCCAACGGCCCGTCGAGCGCGGATTGCGCCCGGCGGGCCGTGATTCGCTCACTTCGTCGCGAGATGTTGCCGATGGGCCTACAGAATGAAACGGGACAAATCTGTGTTCTTGGCAAGATCGCCGACGAATTTGCGCACATATTCGGCATCGATCGTGACTGAGGAGCCCGATTTGTCGGGCGCCTCGTAGGAAATCTCGTCGAGAACGCGTTCCATGACTGTCTGCAGACGCCGCGCGCCGATATTCTCGACGGTGGCATTGAGGTCGACCGCGATGCCAGCGAGTTCGTCGATCGCGTCGTCGGTGAAGTCGAGCGTGACGCCCTCGGTGTCCATCAGCGCGATGTACTGCTTGATGAGGCTCGCTTCGGTTTCCGTCAGGATGCGGCGGAAATCGTCCTTTTCCAGCGCGCGCAGTTCGACGCGGATCGGCAGGCGGCCCTGAAGCTCCGGCAGAAGGTCCGATGGCTTGGCGACATGGAACGCGCCGGACGCGATGAAGAGGATGTGATCCGTCTTCACCGGCCCGTATTTGGTCGCGACGGTGGTGCCTTCGACGAGCGGCAGGAGGTCGCGCTGCACGCCTTCGCGCGACGGCCCGGTGCGGCTGTCGCTGCCGGCCACCTTGTCGATCTCGTCGAGGAAGACGATGCCGTCATTCTGGGTGACGTCGAGGGCGCGGGCGATCACCTCGTCATTGTCGAGGAGCTTGTCGGACTCGTCGTTGATCAGATGGCCGTAGGATTCCTTGACCGTCGTCTTGCGCGTCCGCGTCTTCTGCCCGCCCATCGCCTTTTGCAGCATGTCGTTGATGTTGAGCATCTGTGCGCCCGGCATTCCGGGAATCTCGAAGCCGCCCATCGGCGTGCCGGTATCCGCGACCTCGACCTCGATCTCCTTGTCGTCGAGCTCGCCCGAACGCAGCTTCTTGCGGAACGAATCGCGCGTCGCCGGGCTCGCCGTCTTGCCGACGAGGGCTTCGAGCACGCGCTCCTCGGCATTCAAATGCGCGCGCGCCTTGACGTCCTCGCGCATCTTCTCGCGCGTCAGGCCGATGGCCGTCTCGACGAGATCGCGGATGATCTGCTCGACGTCGCGGCCGACATAGCCGACCTCGGTGAACTTGGTCGCCTCGACCTTGATGAAGGGCGCGCCGGCAAGCTTGGCGAGGCGGCGCGAGATCTCGGTCTTGCCGACGCCGGTCGGCCCGATCATCAGGATGTTCTTCGGCATCACCTCTTCGCGCATCTGGCCATCGAGCTGCTGGCGGCGCCAGCGATTGCGCAGCGCGATGGCGACGGCGCGCTTGGCGTCCTTCTGGCCGATAATGTAGCGGTCGAGTTCCGAGACGATCTCGCGGGGGGAGAATGTGGTCATGAGTTTTCCATGTCTTGCGGTGCGTCCAGCGCCATCAGATGGGCCGGACCATATTGCGAATTGCGCGTGTCGATGTGGCGGAAGCCCGCCTTCTCGTAGGCGCGGATCGCGCGGGCATTGTCGGGATGCGGGTCGATGACGAGGCGCGGCGCGCCTTCGGCGAAAAGCTCTTCGGCGAACTGCGCGATGATCGCGCTGCCGTGTCCTTTTCCGACGAGGTCGGCGGCGCCGATCGAGATGTCGAGGCCGAGCGTGCCCATCGGCTGATCGGCATAGGGATGATCGTCCTCAAGATGCGGATCGTAGGACTGCAGATACGCGATCGGCTTGCCGTCGAGCTCGACGATAAGCGGTTCGGTCGAAATGTCGTCCATCGCCGCTTCGATTTCCGCGACGCCCTTGCCGGGATCGCCCCACCACTCGCGCACATGCGGCTGGCCGAGCCAGACGCGCAGCGTCGGCAGGTCGTTCGGCTCGACCGAGCGGAAGGCGTAGCGCGGCCTATTCGGCATCCAGCACTTCCATGACGACGTTCGCGTTGGTGTAGACGCAGATTTCGCCGGCGATCTTCATGGCGCGACGCGCGATCTCCTCGGCATCGAGGTCGGTATCGACCAGCGCGCGCGCGGCGGCGAGCGCGTAGTTGCCGCCGGAGCCGATCGCCATGACGCCCTGCTCGGGCTCCAGCACGTCGCCGTTTCCTGTGAGCGCCAGCGTGACAGACTTGTCGGCGACCAGCATCATCGCCTCCAGCCGGCGCAAATAGCGGTCGGTGCGCCAGTCCTTGGCAAGCTCGACGCAGGCGCGGGTCAACTGATCGGGATATTGCTCGAGCTTGGCCTCGAGCCGTTCGAGAAGGGTGAAGGCGTCGGCGGTTGCGCCCGCGAAGCCGGAAATGACGTTGCCCTTGCCGATGCGGCGCACCTTGCGGGCATTGCCCTTCATGATGGTTTGGCCAAGGCTGACCTGCCCGTCGCCGGCGATCACCACCTTGTTGCCCTTGCGCACGGTGACGATGGTCGTGGCGTGCATGGAAGTCTCGTTGGACATATCTGCTCCGATACTGTCTCCGGCAGGCCCGATGGCGCCCGCCACTCGGCTCGTTATGTATGCTGCCGGTAAGCGTTTGCAATCGGCGCACCGAGGCTGGTATGAGGCAGGCGCTTATCTGATGAGGGCAGGGACGCCACCATGGCCGACGGCAAGAGCGCGCGCAGCGCGACGATCGAGCGCAAGACGAAGGAAACCGAGATCACCGTCACGGTCGATCTCGACGGCACCGGCCGGTCGCAGATTTCGACCGGCGTCGGCTTCTTCGACCATATGCTGGATCAGTTGTCGCGCCATTCGCTGATCGACATGACGATCAAGGCCAAGGGCGACCTCCACATCGACGATCACCATACGGTCGAGGACACCGGCATCGCTATCGGGCAGGCGATTGCGAAAGCGCTCGGCGAGCGGCGCGGCATCGCACGCTACGCATCGATCGATCTCGCGATGGACGAGACGCTGACCAAGGCGGCGATCGACGTTTCGGGCCGTCCGTTCATCGTCTGGAACGTCGCGTTCTCGGCGCCGAAGATCGGCACGTTCGACACCGAACTGGTGCGCGAATTCTTCCAGGCGCTGGCACAGAATGCCGGCATCACGCTGCACGTCCTCAATCATTACGGCGTCAATAACCACCATATCGCCGAGACCTGCTTCAAGGCGGTGGCGCGCGCGTTGCGCATGGCGATGGAGCCGGATGCGCGGCAGGCGGGTATGATCCCGTCGACCAAGGGTATGCTGAAAGGCTGAGGCGATGGCAAGCTTTGTCGTGATGGAGCCGCCGGTTCGCGACCGGGCCGAAAAGGCCGTCCTGGTCCGCGACGGGTTCCACTTTTTCGGTTTCCTGGTGCCGTTCGTCTGGTTCGCGTTCCACCGCATGTGGCGCGAGGCGCTGATTGCGCTCGTCGCCGCGATCGCGCTTTCGGTGGCCGGCGCCTATGCGGGCCTCGGTGGCGCGACGGGCTGGCTGTCGCTGCTCGTCGGCATCTATGTCGGGCTGGAAGGCGCTACGCTGCGGATCGCCTCGCTGAAGCGATCCGATTGGAACGAATGGGGCGTGGTCGAGGCGCGAAACGCGGCCGACGCCGAAATCCGCTACCTCGCCGACCGTGAAACGACTGCGGTGACCGAGGCGCCGCCGCGCGTCATGGCGCCGTGGTCGCGCACCGCGCCTGCCGCGCGTCACAGCGGTCCGGCGCTCGGCCTGTTCGGCTATCCCGGAGCCAAGTGATGCGGGTTGCGATCATCGATTACGGGTCGGGCAATCTGCGCTCGGCGACCAAGGCCTTCGAGCGCGCCGCGCGCGAGGGCGGCACGGATGCTGAGATCGAATTGACCGACGATGCCGCGCTGGTAGCGAGCGCCGATCGCATCGTGCTGCCAGGCGTCGGCGCCTATGCCGATTGCCGCCGCGGGCTCGACGCCGTGCCGGGCATGGTCGACGCGCTGACGGAGGCGGTCATCGCCAAGGGGCGGCCGTTTCTCGGCATCTGCGTCGGCATGCAGCTTCTTTCGACGCGCGGGTTGGAAAAGACGACTACGAACGGTCTCGGCTGGATTCCCGGCGACGTGAAGGAAATCGTCCCGGCCGACCCGGCGCTTAAGATCCCGCAGATCGGCTGGAACACGATTCACGTGAAACAGGACCACCCGCTCTTCGCCGGCATCCCGACTGGCGAGAGCGGCCTGCACGCCTATTTCGTCCACTCCTACCAGCTTGCCGCAGCCGATCCGGCACTGGTGCTGGCGACGACCGACTATGGCGGGCCGGTCACCGCCGCCGTCGGCCGCGACAACATCGCCGGCACGCAGTTCCATCCCGAAAAGAGCCAGGCACTCGGCCTCGCTTTGATCGCGAACTTCCTGAGGTGGAAGCCATGATCCTCTTTCCCGCCATCGACCTGAAGGACGGTCAGTGCGTACGCCTGAAGCTGGGCGAGATGGACTCGGCGACGGTGTACAACCCCGATCCGGCCGCGCAGGCGAAGGCCTTCGAGGACCAGGGCTTCGAATGGCTGCATGTCGTCGATCTGAACGGCGCGTTCGAAGGCCAGTCGGTCAATGGCGCCTCGGTCGAGACGATCCTGAAGGCGACGCGGAACCCGGTGCAGCTCGGCGGCGGCATCCGGACGCTGGCGCATATCGAGAGCTGGCTGGAGAAGGGTCTGGCGCGGGTGATTCTCGGCACGGTTGCCGTGCGCGATCCTGAGCTGGTGAAAGAAGCGTGCCGGCTCTTTCCGGGCAAGGTGGCGGTGGGGATCGACGCCAAGGGCGGCAAGGTCGCGGTCGAGGGCTGGGCGGAGGCCTCGACGCTGGGCGTCGTGGAGTTGGCGCAGAAATTCGAGGGCGCGGGCGTTTCGGCAATCATCTACACGGACATCGACCGCGACGGGGTTTTGACCGGCATCAACTGGGAATCGACCATCGCGCTTGCCGATGCCGTCTCGATCCCGGTGATCGCGTCGGGCGGGCTCGCCTCGCTCGCCGATATCGTGCGCATGACGATGCCGGACGCGCGAAAGCTCGAAGGCGCGATTTCGGGCCGTGCGCTTTATGACGGGCGAATCGACTCGGCGGAAGCGCTGGCGATCCTGAAGGGGGAAAAGCCGGTTCCGGCGGCCATGTTCGAGGAGCCGCGGTCGTGACACTCAAGGCACGCGTCATTCCGTGTCTGGACGTCAAGGACGGTCGTGTCGTCAAGGGCGTCAACTTCGTCGATTTGATCGACGCCGGGGACCCGGTCGAGGCCGCGAAGGCCTATGATGCGGCAGGTGCCGACGAGCTTTGCTTCCTCGACATCACGGCCTCGTCCGACAATCGCGAGACGATCTTCGACATCGTCGCGCGCACCGCCGAGCAGTGCTTCATGCCACTCACGGTGGGCGGCGGGGTGCGGCAGGTGGCCGACATCCGCAAGCTGCTGCTTGCCGGCGCGGACAAGGTGTCGATCAATACGGCCGCCGTCAAGAATCCGGACTTTGTGGCCGAAGCCGCCGACAAGTTCGGCAACCAGTGCATCGTCGTCGCGATCGACGCCAAGAAGGTCTCGGGCGCAGCCGAGGCGGATCGCTGGGAAATCTTCACCCATGGCGGGCGCGAGAAGACCGGCATCGACGCCGTGGAATTCGCGCGCAGGATGGTCGATCTCGGCGCGGGCGAACTGCTTTTGACCTCGATGGACCGCGACGGAACCAAGAGCGGCTACGACTTGGCGCTCACCCGCACGATCGCGGACGCGGTGCGCGCGCCGGTGATTGCGTCGGGCGGCGTCGGCAATCTCGACCATCTGGTCGAGGGCGTGCGCGACGGCCATGCGACGGCGGTGCTCGCCGCCTCCATCTTCCACTTTGGTACCTATACGATTGCGCAGGCCAAGGCGCATATGGCACAAGCTGGATTGCCCATGCGGCTCGATCCCGCCGCTTGAGCTTCGGAGGGTAGCATGGCGGATTTCACGCTCGCCGATCTCGAGCGAATCGTTTCCGAGCGCGGGCGATCAGGCGCCGACGATTCCTGGACGGCGAAGCTGTTCGCCAAGGGACCGGAGCGGGCCGCCAAGAAGATGGGCGAGGAGGCGGTCGAGGCCGTCATCGCCGCCGTCAAGGGCGACCGCGGCGAACTCGTTTCCGAAACCGCCGACCTTCTCTATCATCTGACGGTGGTGCTGGCGCTCGCCGACATCCCGCTTGCCGACGTGATGGCCGAGCTGGAACGGCGCACCGGCCAGTCCGGCATCGCCGAGAAGGCGTCGCGACCGCAATGAGCGCGCGCAAGCGACCACGCAAGGAAAAGGCGGGCGGCATGGACCAGCTCACGCCGGACCAGTTCTATTCGCCCTATCGCCGGTTCTCGGCCGAGGAATGGGCCGGCTTTCGCGCCGACACGCCGCTGACGCTGACGGAGGACGAAATCCGCCGCCTGCGCTCGATGGGCGATCCGATCGACCTCGAGGAAACGCGGCGCATCTACCTCTCGATGTCGCGGCTCCTGTCGGCGCATGTCGAGGCGAGCCAGCTTCTCTTTCGCCAGCGGCAGATTTTCTTCCGCTCCGAGGCGGCGACCAAGACGCCCTTCATCATCGGCATCGCGGGCTCGGTCGCGGTCGGCAAGTCGACGACGGCCCGCGTCCTGAAGGAACTGCTCCAGCGCTGGCCGTCGAGCCCGAAGGTCGATCTCGTGACGACCGACGGCTTCCTGCAGCCCAATGCAGACCTGCGCCGCCAGAACCTGATGGAGCGCAAGGGCTTTCCCGAAAGCTACGACGTCGGCGCGCTATTGCGCTTCCTCTCCGGCATCAAGTCCGGCGCCCGCAACATGCGCGCGCCGCTCTATTCGCACTTCACCTATGACGTGCTGCCGGGCGAGTTCGTCACCATCGACCAGCCGGACATCCTGATCTTCGAGGGGATCAACGTCCTGCAGACGCGCGATCTGCCGAAGGACGGCAAGGTGGTGCCGTTCGTCTCCGACTTCTTCGATTTCTCGATCTATGTCGACGCCGAGGAAAGCCAGATCCGGCAATGGTATGTCGAGCGCTTCATGCGCCTGCGCGAGACCGCCTTCCGCAACCCGGACGCGTTCTTCCATAAATACTCGCAGCTTTCCGACACGGCTGCCCTGGCCATCGCCGAAGGGCTGTGGACCAACATCAACATGAAGAACCTGACCGAGAACATCCTGCCGACGCGCCCGCGCGCCGACCTGATCCTGCGCAAGGGCGCCGACCATCTGGTCGAGGAAGTGGCGTTGCGGCGCCTGTGACGGCCGCGATCTACATCGCCGCAGCGCTCGCCGAAATCGCCGGCTGCTTCGCCTTCTGGGCGTGGCTGAAGCTTGGAAAATCGGCGCTCTGGCTCATCCCCGGCATGATCTCGCTCGCGGCTTTCGCCTGGCTGCTGACGCTGGTCGAGGTGGAAGCTGCCGGCCGTGCCTATGCGACCTATGGCGGCGTCTACATCGCCGCTTCGCTGGCCTGGCTGTGGGCATTCGAGGGTATGCGACCGGATCGCTGGGACCTGACGGGCGCCGCGATCTGCCTCGTCGGCGCCGCGGTCATCCTGTTCGGACCGCGCACGGCTTGAGCGCTCTTCCTTCTCCCCTTGTGGGAGAAGGTGGCTGAGCGAAGCGAAGTCGGATGAGGGGTGTTCCAGCCTGGCACCGCCGCCTACCCCTCTTCCGCCCCTTCGGGGCACCTTCTCCCGCAAGGGGAGAAGGAAAGGGTCAGCGTCCGGTCACCCGTCGCAGCGTCAGATTGATCCGTCCGCCATTCTTCAGGAGCGTCGAGGTGCCGGGATAAATCCGGTCGACGCCGTGGAAGGCGAGGCGGCTTTCGTGGGCGAGGATCACGACATCGCCGGAGGCGAGCCGCAGCGAACGAGTCGGAGCGGAGCGCTCGGTGCCGCCAATACGGAACAGACAATCGTCGCCGAGCGAGACGGAGACGACCGGCGCGCCGAACTCTTCCTCGTCCTTGTCTTGGTGGATGCCCATCTTCGCCGATGCGTCGTAGAAATTGACGAGGCAGGCCTGCGGCGGCCGGTCGAACCGCGCTTCATCGTTCCAGAGTTTTAGGAGCGACGACGGGATCGGCGGCCAGGGCGCGCCGGTTTCGGGGTGGGTCGGCTGGTAGCGATAGCCACGCTCCTTGTCGGTGACCCAGCCGAGATCACCGCAATTGGTCATCCGCACGCTCATTTCCTTGCCGGTGCGCGGCATGCGCGGCACGTAGAGCGGCGCGGCCGCGACGACGGCACGGATGTCGGCGACGAGCGCTTCCTGCGCGGCGCGGTCGAAATGGCCGGACAGGTGGCGGAAGCCGGCCGGGAGGACGAAACTTCCCATCAGTCGAAGCCGACCTTGCCGCGGTTCTTCTTGATCGTCGAGCGGCCGGACTTGGCCTTGAGGCGCCGTTCGACCGAGCCTTTCGTCGGTTTCGTCTTCTTGCGCGGCTTGGGCGGAGGCTCGGCGGCCCTGGCGATCAGCTCGGCCAACCGCGCGCGGGCGTCGTCGCGGTTCTGCTCCTGCGTGCGGAAGCGGCCGGCCTCGATGACGATGACGCCGTCCTTGGTCGCGCGCTGGCCGGCGAGCTTGATCGTGCGCTCGCGCACGCGCTCGGAAAGAGCGGGCGAACTGGCGGCGTCGAAGCGGAGCTGAACGGCGGTCGCGACCTTGTTGACGTTCTGACCGCCGGGGCCGGAGGAACGGATGAACTGCTCGTCGAGTTCGCTTTCGGCGATCTCGATATGAGGAGGTATCGAAAGGCCGTTCCGCGCGGTCATGTCTTCCAGACGATGATGTCGCCGGCGGGCTTCTTGGCGATGTTGGGCACCAACGCGCCGTCTTCGGGATAGCCGACGACGAGCAGGATCAGCGCCTTCTCGTGCTCGGGCCGGCCGCAGAGCCCGTTGAGGAATCCCATCGGCGAAGGCGTGTGGGTGAGCGTCGCCAGCCCGGCATTGTGAAGCGCGGCGATGAGGAAGCCGGTCGCGATGCCGACCGATTCGGGCACGTAGTAGTGCTTCACGCGCTTGCCCTCGGGCGTGACGCCATAGCGCTGCGCGAAGATGGCGATCAGCCACGGCGCGGTTTCGAGGAAAGGCTTGTTGGCATCGGTGCCGATGGGGGCGAGCGCATCCAGCCACTCGTCGGAGGCGCGGCCGGAATAGAACTCGCGCTCCTCCTTTTCGGCCGCGTCGCGGATTGCCGTCTTGGTGGCCGCATCGCCGATGCACACGAAGGTCCAGGGCTGCTGGTTGGCGCCCGAGGGCGCGCCGCCGGCGGTCATGATGCAGGTCTCGATCAGTTCGCGCGGAACGGGTCGCGGCGAGAAGTCGCGCACGGTGCGGCGCGCTTTCATCAGCGCTCGGAATTCCTGAGCGCGGGCCATCATCTCGGTCTCGTCGCGCTGGGCGAATTCGAGCGGTCGGTGCGGCGTATGCTTCATGGATCTCCTCCGAAAGGACGAGATTTGCACCGGCGATGGACAAAAGAAAAGGCCCGGTCGATGCCGGGCCTTTGTCGAAATGGTGGAAGGGCTATTCCGCCGCTTCCTGGTAGCGCGGCGCGGCGTCCTTGACGGTCGCGTCGACATGCTCCTCGAACTTGGTGAAGTTGTCGGTGAACATGCTCGCGAGCTTTTCCGCCTGGCGATCGTAGCCTGCCTTGTCGGCCCAGGTCGAGCGCGGGTCGAGGATGGACGGGTCGACGCCGTCGACCGCCACCGGCACCGCGAAGCCGAAATTCGCATCGGTGCGGAATTCGGCGTCGCGCAGCGAGCCGTCGAGCGCGGCAGCGAGCAGAGCACGGGTCGCCTTGATCGGCATGCGCCTGCCGACGCCGTGGGCGCCGCCGGTCCAGCCGGTGTTGACCAGCCAGCAATCGACCTCGTGGCGGGCGATCAGCGCCTTCAGGAGATTGCCGTATTCCGACGGATGGCGCGGCATGAAGGGGGCGCCGAAGCAGGTCGAGAACGTCGCTTCCGGCTCGGTCACGCCCTTTTCCGTGCCGGCGACCTTGGCGGTGTAGCCGGAGAGGAAGTGGTACATGGCCTGCGCGGGCGTCAGCCTAGCGATGGGCGGCATGACGCCGAAAGCGTCGGCCGTCAGCATGATGATGTTCTTTGGATGCGGCGCGACGCCGGTCTCGCTCGCATTCGGAATGAAGTCGAGCGGGTAGGCGCAGCGCGTGTTCTCGGTGAGCCGGCCATCGTCGAAGTCCGGCACGCGGGCCTCGTCGAGGATGACGTTCTCGAGGACGGTGCCGAAGCGGCGAGTCGTCGCGAAGATTTCCGGCTCGGCCTCGGCCGAAAGCTTGATCGTCTTGGCGTAGCAGCCGCCTTCGAAGTTGAAGATACCGTCCTCGCCCCAGCCATGCTCGTCGTCGCCGATGAGCGTGCGGGTCGGATCGGCCGAAAGCGTGGTCTTGCCGGTGCCGGACAGGCCGAAGAAGACGGCCGAATCGCCGTCGCGTCCGACATTGGCCGAGCAGTGCATCGGCATGACGGCTTTCTCCGGCAGGAGATAGTTGAGCGCGGTGAACACCGACTTCTTCATCTCGCCCGCATAGGACGTGCCGCCGATGAGAACGATCATGCGCGAGAAATCGACCGCGATGACGGTCTCGGTGCGCGAACCGTGGCGCTCAGGATCGGCGCGGAAGGAAGGCAGGTCGATGATCGTCAGCTTCGGCACGAAACCGGAAAGGTCAGCGGTGTCCGGGCGGATCAGGAGGTTGCGGATGAAGAGCGAGTGCCAGGCATATTCGGTGACGACGCGCGTCGGCAGGCTGTGGGCAGCGTCCGCGCCGCCTATCAGGTCCTGCACGAAGAGGTCCTTGCCCCTGGCGTGATCGAGGAAATCGGCGTGGAGGCGGTCGAACGCCTCGCGCGACATCTTCTTGTTGTTGTCCCACCAGATGCGCGGCGTCGTCATCTCGTCGGCGACGATGAACTTGTCCTTGGGCGAACGGCCGGTGTGCTGGCCGGTGCGGGCGACGAGCGCGCCCTGGGCGGTCAGTTCCGCCTCGCCTCGCCGTAGCGATTCCTCGTAGAGCTCGGCGGCGCCGAGATTGTAATGGACCTTGCCGAGGTCCTTCAGACCGCTGGCATCGATCCCGCAGGCAGGATTGCGCTTACCGATTTCCGTCATCTGCTCCACCAAGAAAACCGCATCGAAGAAGGGGCGAGGCCCTGCCGTGTCACCGCAGGGAACGGCAACGATAGGCAGGGGTGAAAGGTGCAGAAACAGAAAAGCCTAGCGATATCAAATCATTAATCGATTTAAAACTTTGGGTCCGGCGTTTAATCGGTTATATGTTCTTTAAAGATGACGTGGCGTCGCCATATGGCGGCTGAAGTCGCCGCTGCCATTTCGGGCGCTGGCTGTGACACGGCACGAAATCTGTGCCACATTTTGTACCAGATTTGTCCCGCAAGAGACGGCCCGCGTTTCTGATGAGAGCAAGGGACAGCCGCCTATGAAGGAGCCGCTTGAGATGGCAACGATCGCGCTTGTCGATGACGACCGCAACATTCTCACGTCGGTCTCGATCGCGCTCGAATCCGAGGGCTACCGCGTCGAGACCTATACGGATGGAGCGTCGGCGCTCGAAGGCCTTGGTGCGCGCCCGCCAAACCTTGCAATCCTCGACATCAAGATGCCGCGCATGGACGGCATGGAACTGTTGCGCCGGCTGCGCCAGAAGACCGACCTGCCGGTCATCTTCCTGACCTCCAAGGACGACGAGATCGACGAGCTTTTCGGCCTAAAGATGGGCGCCGACGATTTCATCCGCAAACCCTTCTCTCAGCGCCTTCTGGTCGAGCGCGTGCGCGCCGTGCTCCGCCGCGCGAGCGCGCGCGAGCCGGGCGCCAAGCCGACGACCCAGCAGGCGCGCTCGCTGGAGCGCGGCCAGCTCGTCATGGACCAGGAGCGCCACACCTGCACCTGGAAGGGGGAGCCGGTGACGCTGACGGTGACGGAATTCCTGATCCTGCATTCGCTGGCGCAGCGCCCCGGCGTCGTCAAAAGCCGTGACGCGCTGATGGATTCCGCCTATGACGAGCAGGTCTATGTCGACGACCGGACCATCGACAGCCACATCAAGCGGCTGCGCAAGAAGTTCAAGTCGGTCGACGACAGTTTCGACATGATCGAAACGCTCTACGGCGTCGGCTACCGCTTCCGCGAAGCCTGAGGCCAGAGCCCGGAGGGGCTTGATGCGAGTAGCCGGATGAAACATGGCGGCTGATACGGACCGACCCGTCAGGACGCTGCCGCGCGCGGCACGGCCGAGCGTGGTGCGCTGGACGCGTTCCTGGCGCGCGATGCGGCGCCTGCTCGGCCAGTACATGTTCTCCAGCCTGACCAAGCGCATCCTGTTCCTCAATCTGGCGGCGCTCGGCGTGCTGGTCGTCGGCATCCTCTACATGAACCAGTTCCGCGACGGGCTGATCGACGCGCGCGTCGAGAGCTTGATGACGCAGAGCGAGATCATCGCCGGCGCGATCGCCGCCTCGGCCACGGTCGAGACCGATTCGATCACCATCAACCCGGAAAAGCTTCTCGAACTGCAGGCCGGCGAAAGCCTGCCGCCGGACCAGCGCGCGCTCGACAGCCTCGAATTCCCGATCAATCCGGAAAAGGTCGCGCCGGTGCTGCGGCGGCTGATCTCGCCGACGCATACGCGCGCGCGCATCTTCGATCCGGACATGAACCTGCTTCTCGATTCGCGGCATCTTTATTCGCGCGGCCAGATACTTCGCTACGATTTGCCGCCGGTTGTGGCGGCCGAGCCCGGCTTCCTCGACCGGCTGCGGGTGATGTTCACGGAATTCTTCCGCCGCACTGACCTGCCGATCTATCGCGAGCAGCCCGGCGGCACCGGAACGGCCTTCCCGGAAGTCGTGGCGGCGGCCAACGGCACGTCGGGCTATCTCGTTCGGCTGTCCGAACAGGGCGAGCAGATCGTCTCGGTCGCGGTGCCGATCCAGCGTTTCCGAGCGGTCCACGGTGTCCTGATGCTGTCGACGCAGGGCGGCGACATCGACCGCATCGTGGCGGCCGAGCGCCGCGCGATCCTGCGGCTCTTCGGCGTCGCCGCGCTCGTCACCGCGATCCTGTCGATGCTCCTCGCCTCGACCATCGCGAACCCGCTGCGTCGCCTGTCGGCTGCGGCGGTGCGCGTGCGACGCGGCGGCAAGAACCGCGAGGAAATCCCCGATTTCTCCGATCGCCAGGACGAGATCGGCAATTTGTCGGTCGCGCTGCGCGACATGACCAACGCGCTCTACGCGCGCATCGAGGCGATCGAGAGCTTCGCCGCGGATGTCAGCCACGAACTGAAGAACCCATTGACCTCGCTGCGCAGCGCCGTCGAAACGCTGCCTCTGGCCAAGAACGAGCATTCGCGCGCGCGGCTGATGGAGGTAATCCAGCACGACGTGCGCCGGCTCGACCGGCTGATCACCGACATTTCCGACGCCTCGCGCCTCGATGCCGAACTCGCGCGCGAGGACGCCGGCCGCGTCGATGTCGAGAAGCTCGTCGGCGACCTGACCCAGCTTCTCTCGCAGCAGAGCCGCGCGCATGCCAAGACGATCAAGCTCGACTTCAAAGTGGAGAAAGCCCCGCACCAGAACCGCGGCTTCCTCGTCAACGGGCATGATCTGCGGCTCGGCCAGGTCGTCACCAACCTGGTCGAGAATGCGCGCTCCTTCGTGCCCGAAGAGGGCGGCCGGGTGACGGTGACGCTGGCGCGCACGCAGCGCTGGGTGCTGATCACCGTCGAGGACAACGGCCCCGGTATCCGCATCGAGAACATCGACCGCATCTTCGAGCGCTTCTACACCGATCGGCCTTCGGGCGAGGCGTTCGGCCAGAATTCGGGCCTCGGCCTGTCGATCAGCCGCCAGATCGTCGAAGCGCATGGCGGCGCGATCACGGCCGAGAACATTCCAGGCGGCAAGCCCGGCGACCTGCGCGGCGCGCGCTTCACCGTCCGGCTTCCCGCCGAAGGCTGATCCCTTGACCGAAAACGTCCATGGCACGCTCGTGCTCCTCGGTGACCGCGGCGTGCTGATCACGGGCCCGTCTGGAAGCGGCAAGTCCAGCCTGGCGCTCGATCTAGTCGCCCATGCGGACGGCTTCGCCATGCTCGTCAGCGACGACCGGGTGTTGATCGAGCACGGCGCCGACGGCCGGTTGGTCGGCCGCGCGCCGTCGGTCATCGCAGGCCAGATCGAAATCCGGGGCATCGGCATCGTCGTCCTGCCTTTTGAGCCGCGCGCGCTCGTCGATCTCGTCGTCGACCTGACCGATCCCGAGCGCGTGGAGCGCATGCCGGAGGCGCAATCATGGAACGGAGTGCCGCTTCTGCGCGTTCCGTGGCGCGCATGCGCGCTGGCGCGGCAACATGTCGCCGCTGCGCTCGCGCAGCCGAAATCGGGACTTTAGGCCACACTCGAGTCTCAAATGATACGAAAACAGGCCGGCTGCGGCGGATTCGACCTTGTCAACCGCCGCAGTCGTGACAAGGATACCGCCCCTGCGCAGGGGAGAAAGACCGGCACAAGACTGAAAAGCAATCAGATCCGGTCTGCCGGCACGGCATTCAGCACGACGCAAAGCTTACGGAGCACCAATTGACCGAAACACGCACCGCGCGCTGGGGCCGGCGGAAACGTGCAGACAGAACCGCCGGCAAGCGGACATGCGCGGCATGATCGGCATCGTGCTCGTGACGCATGGCCGGCTGGCCGACGAATTCCGCTCGGCGGTCCAGCATGTGGTCGGTCATCAGGATCAGCTCGAGACCGTGTCGATCGAGGCAGAGGACGACATGGAGCAGCGCCGTCTCGACATCGTCGAGGCCGTCCGCCGCGCCGATAGCGGTGCCGGCGTCGTCGTCCTGACCGACATGTTCGGCGGCACGCCGTCGAATCTCGCCATTTCCGTCATGGAGCCCGGCAAGGTCGAGGTCATCGCCGGGGTCAACCTGCCGATGCTGATCAAGCTGACCAGCGTGCGCAAGGCCGACGACATGGTGCGGGCGCTGGAAGAGGCGCAGAATGCCGGCCGCAAATACATCAATGTCGCAAGCCAGGTTCTGAACGCCAAATGAGCGAGACCGCCGACCGCCCGTCCATCGTCCGGGACCTGCCGATCGTCAATCAGCGCGGCCTTCACGCCCGCGCCTCGGCGAAGTTCGTCCAGACCGCCGGCGCGTATGATGCGTGCATCGAGGTCGAGAAGGACGGCATGAGCGTCGGCGGCACCTCGATCATGGGCCTGATGATGCTGGCCGCCAGCCCCGGCTGCTGCATCCGCGTCTCCGCCTCGGGCCCACAGGCCGAGGAGGCGATGCGCGCCATCGAGGCGCTGGTCGCCGACCGCTTCGGCGAGGAAATCTGACGTCGCACTCGCCCGCGTCGCTTCACGACATAACGATGTCTTTATGTGGCATTGCCGATCCGGCAGCGGTCTGCTAGTTACCGCGCCATGTGCGGCCGTGCGCGGCCGATGACCCATCATTCACATCGCAGACCGGGAGCCGTCCATGGCCGCCAATGATTATGTAGTCGCCGATATGTCGCTGGCCGATTGGGGCCGCAAGGAAATCGAGATCGCCGAGACCGAAATGCCGGGCCTGATGGCCTGCCGCGAGGAATTCGGCGCCGACCAACCGCTGAAGGGTGCGCGGATCACCGGTTCGCTGCACATGACGATCCAGACGGCGGTGCTGATCGAGACGCTGAAGGCGCTCGGCGCCAAAGTCCGCTGGGCTTCCTGCAACATCTTCTCAACGCAGGACCACGCAGCGGCCGCCATTGCGGCGGGCGGCACGCCGGTCTTCGCGGTCAAGGGCGAGACGCTCGAGGACTACTGGACCTATACGGACCGCATCTTCCAGTGGCCGGACGGCCAGCCGTCGAACATGATCCTCGACGATGGCGGCGACGCGACCATGTACATCCTGCTCGGCGCGCGCGCCGAGGCGGGCGAGGACGTGCTGTCGAAACCCGGCTCCGAAGAGGAGGAAATCCTCTTCGCGCAGATCCGGAAGCGCCTTGCCGAGACGCCGGGCTTCTTCGCCCGCCAGCGCGACGCGATCAAGGGCGTTACGGAAGAGACGACGACCGGTGTCAACCGGCTCTACCAGCTCCAGAAGGCGGGCCTCCTGCCGTTCCCGGCGATCAACGTCAACGACAGCGTCACCAAGTCGAAATTCGACAACAAGTATGGGTGCAAGGAATCGCTGGTCGACGGCATCCGCCGCGGCACCGACGTGATGATGGCCGGCAAGGTCGCCGTCGTTTGCGGCTATGGCGACGTCGGCAAGGGCTCGGCTGCCTCGCTCAAGGGCGCCGGCGCCCGCGTCAAGGTGACCGAAATCGACCCGATCTGCGCCCTGCAGGCGGCAATGGACGGGTTTGAGGTCGTGACGCTGGAGGACGCCGCGCCGACCGCCGACATCGTCATCACCACGACCGGCAACAAGGATGTCGTCACGCTCGACCACATGCGCCAGTTCAAGGACATGGCGATCGTCGGCAATATCGGCCATTTCGACAACGAGATTCAGGTCGCCGCGCTGCGCAACATGAAGTGGACCAACGTCAAGCCGCAGGTCGACATGATCTCCTTCCCGGACGGGAAGCGCATGATCCTGCTGTCGGAAGGCCGTCTTCTCAATCTGGGCAACGCCACCGGCCATCCGAGCTTCGTCATGTCGGCCTCCTTCACCAACCAGGTGCTGGCGCAGATCGAGCTTTGGTCGAAGGGCGAGCGCTACCAGAACGAGGTCTACGTTCTACCCAAGCACCTCGACGAAAAGGTTGCGCGGCTGCATCTCGACAAGCTCGGCGCGCGGCTGTCGACCCTTTCGGACGAGCAGGCCGCCTATATCGGCGTGACGCCGAAGGGCCCGTTCAAGCCGGAACATTATCGCTACTGACGTTCTGCGCGCGACACCTGCGCAACACATCGTTTTTCTTCGGCGGCTTCATTGCCGCCGAAGTCGTTTCAAGGTGTCGCAAGCTTCACGCAGTCCGGACGAGGCGATACATTGGCCTGATTCGTGGGGTCGTGATTCGTGGGGCGACGATCGTGGGGGTGCCGGGCGCAGAGGGGCGATCGGCGCAGGCGATGATCCCACTTGAGCGGCTGAGAGGTGGGACGTTGGCAGGACGAGCGGCAGCATTGCGGACGGATGCGCGCCGGCGAGCGGGGCGGCTCGGCATCCGCGCCAAATCCGCCATTCTGGGCGCGACGACGGCGTTCTTCCCGACGGTCGTCATGGCACAGTCGGGCGGCGGGCTCGAAGTGACCGATGTCGCCCAGTTCTCGCTCCTTGCCGGCGTCGTCTCCGCCGCCTTCATCTCCGCCCTTCTCCTGATCCGCGAGCGCGGCCGCATCGACCGCGAGAACCAGCAGCTCAAGGCGCGGCTCGCCGATCTCGGCACGTCGCTGCAACGGGCCGAGGCGCTTTTGAACCTGCGTGACCAGCGCGTGGTCGTCTGGGGCGACCGCAATGCGCGGCCCGAACTGATCGGCACGCTGCCGGCCGACGCAGGCGCGCCGGAGGAACGCGCGACCTTCCTCGCCTTCGGCCGCTGGCTGACGCCGCAATCGGCCTCGGTGCTGGAGCGCGCGCTGACCCAGCTTCGCGACAAGGGGGCCGGCTTCGAACTCGTCATCGAAACGATCTCCGGCACGGTGATGGAAGCGCAGGGACGCTCCAGCCTGTCGCATTGCGTGGTGCGCTTCAGCGCCCTGTCGCGCCGCCAGCAGGAACTGGCCGAACTGAAGCTCGACCACCAGCGCGTGCTGCGCGACCACGAGACGATCCTCGCGCTGATCGACGCGCTGCCGACGCCGTTCTGGCTGCGCGACGGACGCGGCAAGCTCGAATGGGTCAACCGCGCCTATGCCCGACTGGTCGATGCGGGCTCGGCCGAGGCCGTGCTGCGCGACGAGCGCGAACTCCTGTCCGAAAACGCCCGCGACGCCATGGCGCGGCATCACCTCGCGCGGCCGGTCTTCGAGCAGACGTTGTCGGTGGTCGTCGGCGGGGAGCGGCACATGTATGCGGTGACCAATTTCGCCGCACCGGACGCGTCGGCCGGTCTCGCGCTCGACAAGACCGAAGTCGAGGCGATCCGCGAGGAATACCAGCGCACCATCATCAGCCACGCCGACACGCTCGACCAGCTTCAGACGGCGGTGGCGATCTTCGATGCCGACCAGAAGCTGCTCTTCTTCAACCAGGCGTTCCAGAAATTGTGGGCACTGGACCCGGCCTTCCTCGAAAGCGCGCCCGACCAGACCCTCCTGCTCGACCGGCTGCGTAGCGACGGTAAGCTGGCCGAACAGCCCGAATGGCGCCGCTGGAAGGAGACGATTCTTGCCGCCTATCGCGCTATCGACCCGCAGGAGCATGTCTGGCACCTGCCGGACGGGCGCACGCTGCGCGTCGTCGGCAATCCGCAGCCCAAGGGCGGCGTGACCTGGGTGTTCGAGAACCTGACCGAGCAGCTCAACCTCGAAAGCCGATACCATGCGGCGGTGCGGGTGCAGGGCGAGACGCTGGACAATCTGGCCGAGGGCGTCGCGGTGTTCGGCCCGGACGGCAAGGTGCGGCTCGCCAATCCGGCTTTCTCGCATCTGTGGAACCTTGCCGAGGGGCTGGTGAAGACCGGCACCCACATCGCCGTGATCCGCGCCGCCTGCGAAGGCCATGCGATAGAAAGCCCCTGGGGTGAACTCGTCTCGGTCGTGACCGGCTTCGACGAGGAGCGGCGCGACCGGCACGGCCAGGCCGAGATGCGCGACGGCGCCGTGCTGCGCTACGCGGTCATCCACCTACCGAACGGGCAGGTCATGACGACCTTCGTCGACGTGACCGACAGCGTCAATGTCGAGCGCGCGCTGAAAGACCGCAACGAGGCGCTGGAGCGTGCCGACCGTCTCAAGAACGATTTCGTCCAGCACGTCTCGTACGAATTGCGCTCGCCGCTGACCAACATCATCGGCTTCACCGAATTGCTGGGGCTGGGCGGGACGGGGCCGCTCAACGAACGCCAGCGCGAATATGTCGGCCATATCGGCTCGTCCTCGGCCGTTCTCCTGACCATCGTCAACGACATCCTCGACCTCGCGACCGTCGATGCCGGCATCATGCAGCTCGACATCGGCGAGATCGTCATCGACGAGGCGGTGCGCTCGGCCTCCGATCTCGTCGTGGAGCGGCTGCGCGAGCACAATATTCGGCTCTCCATCGACCTCTCGCAGGCGCCTGCTACCATCCACGCAGACGGCCACCGCCTGCGCCAGATCCTCTACAACCTTTTGAACAACGCGGCGAACTATGCGCCGGAAGGCTCGACCGTGCGTCTCGGCGTCACCGCGATGCGTGGCGACATGGTCGAGTTCCGCGTCAGCGACGACGGTCCGGGCATGTCGGACGAGGTGCTGGAGACGATCTTCCAGCGCTTCGAATCGCACGCCAATGGCGGCCGCAAGCGCGGCGCCGGGCTCGGCCTCTCCATCGTCAAGAGCTTTGTCGAACTCCATTCGGGCACGGTCGAGATCAAGACCGGTCGGGATCAGGGCACGACTGTGATCTGCCGCCTGCCGGCGGTCGCCACGCAGAGCCGCGCGGCGGCGGAGTAGCGCTTGATGATCGACCGCGTGCTCGCAGACGAAGCCGCGACGCGGCAGGCCGGCAACGACATGGCAGCCGCACTGAAGAAGGGCGACGTCGTCGCGCTGCATGGCGACCTCGGCGCCGGCAAGACGACGCTGGCGCGCGCGATCATCCGCTCGCTGGCCGGCGACGACGCGCTTGAGGTGCCGAGCCCGACCTTCACCCTCGTCCAGACGTATCCCGGCCGGTTGCCGGTGGCGCATTTCGATCTCTACCGGATCGGCGATGCCGACGAGATGCGCGAACTGGGCCTCGACGAGGCGCTGGCGGAGGGCGCGGCGCTGGTCGAATGGCCGGACCGGGCAGGCGTTTACCTTCCTGAAACCACGATTCACGTGAAACTTCGGGAAGACGGGCCGGGGCGGCGGCTGACGATCGATGGCCCGGAGGCTGCCCTCGCGCGGTTCGAGCGCTCCTTCGCAATTCGGGAATTTCTGGACGATTCGGAGCGGGCGGGCGCCGTTCGGAGCTATCTCGCGGGCGATGCCTCGGCGCGCAGCTATGAGACGGTCGACCTGAGCGGTGAGCGCGAACTCCTGATGAACGCTCCACGCCAGCCCGACGGACCGCCGATCCGCGACGGCAAGCCCTATAGTCAGATCGCGCATCTGGCCGAATCCGTGCTGCCCTTCGTCGCCATCGACGAGGCCCTGCGCGGCAAGGGGCTCTGCGCCCCGGACATCCGTGCCGCCGACCTCGACGCCGGGCTGCTTCTCATCGAGGATCTGGGCCGTGGCGTCGTGCTCGACGATGACGGCAAACCCATCGCCGAACGCTATTGCGCCTCGGCGGAAGTGTTGGCCGAGATGCACCGCCGGGAGTGGTCGGCTGACATCGGGTTAGCGAGCGGCGAGGCCTATCATGTGCCGGCTTACGATCGTGGCGCGATGGCGATCGAAACCGAGCTTCTGATCGACTGGTATCTGCCGTTCGCGGCGGGACGGCCCGCAACCGAGGACGAGCGGCGCGCTTTTCAGGCGGCGTGGCAGGCACTGTTCGACCGATTGGAGCGCGCCGAGAAGAGCCTCGTCCTGCGCGACTTCCACTCGCCCAACATCATCTGGCGCGGCGAGGAAAGCGGGACCGACCGGGTCGGCATCATCGATTTTCAGGACGCGCTGATCGGCCCGGCCGCCTATGACGTCGCCTCGCTCGCGATGGATGCGCGCGTGACCATCTCCGAGGCGCTGGAAGCCGACATCCGCAATGCCTATGTCGAGGCGCGGGGCGTGGATTTCGACCGCGCCGGTTTCGACGAGGCCTATGCCATCATGGCGGCGCAGCGCAATTCCAAGATCGTCGGCATCTTCGTCCGGCTCGACCGGCGCGACGGCAAGCCGCAATATGTGAAGCACCTGCCGCGCATCCGCGATTATCTGGAGCGCGCGACGCGGCACGAAGCGCTGGCCGAATTGCGCGCGCTCTATCGATCGATGAAGGTTTTGCCGGAAGGGGTCACATGAAGACGGCCGGGACGAAGGCGATGGTACTGGCGGCGGGTCTCGGCACGCGCATGCGGCCGATCACCGACACCGTTCCCAAGCCGCTCGTCGAGGTCGCCGGACGCACGCTGCTCGACCGCGCGCTCGATGCGCTGGACGGCGCGGGCGTCGAATCAGCAATCGTCAACGTGCATCATCTCGGCGACCGAATCGTCGCGCATTGCGCCACCCGGCAGCATCCTGGCGTGGTGATTTCCGACGAGCGCGACCTGTTGCTCGATTCGGCGGGCGGGATCGTCAAGGCCTTGCCGCTGCTGGGCGCCTCGCCCTTCGTCCTTCTCAATGCCGATACGTTCTGGATCGATGCGGACCGATCCAATCTTGCAGCACTCGCCGCAGCGTGGGACGCTTCGCAAATGGACATGCTGCTGATGCTCGTTCCGGTTACTGATACGACCGGCCACGGGACCAAGACGGATTTCCTGATCGACGGCGACGGGCGTCTGGCGCGCGCCAAGGGCGATCCGGCGGGGTTCGTCTATGCCGGGGCGGCGATCGTCGATCCCGCCATTTTCGAAGGCGCCGCGGCCGAGCCGCATTCGCTCAATCTCTATTTCGACCGCGCGATCGACGCCGGCCGCCTCCACGGCCATGTCATGGACGGCCACTGGATCACCGTCGGCACGCCCGGCGCGATCGCCGAGGCCGAAGCGGCGATCAGGACGCATCAGCCGGCGCTGGCATGACGGCCGCGCCGAACGTCCTGAACATTCCGGCGGCCGCGCCTTTCCTGCCGACCCTGATCGACGCGTTGCTCGACGGCCGGCTGGTCGCGGGCTTCAGCCATGACGGCTCGCCGCTCGCGCTGGCCGACGTGACGATCTACGTTCCGACCCGGCGCGCCGCGCGCGAATTGCGCTCGAGCTTCGTCGAGAAACTGGGCGGCCGCTCGGCCATCCTGCCGGTGATCCGACCACTGGGCGAATTCGAGGACGATGGCTGGCTGTCGGGTGACGGCGCGCTGTTCGACCTCCCGCCGCCGATCGAGCCGCTGGAGCGCATCGTGCGCCTCGCGCCGCTGGTGCAGGCTTGGAAGCGCCGGTTGCCGGCCCATCTGGCCGCGCTCTACGGCGAGGACCTCGCCATTCCGGCTTCGCTGGCCGACGCGCTCTGGCTCGCCCGCGATCTGTCGGCGCTGATCGACGAGATCGAGACCGAAGGCGGCGACTGGTCGCGCCTGTCCGAACTCGTGCCGGCCGACCTTGCCGGCTGGTGGCAGATCACGCTCGAATTCCTGCAGATCGTGACCGGGGCCTGGCCGGATTATCTGGCTGCGGTCGACCGTTCGAATCCGGCTAAGTATCGCGATACGCAGATTCGGACCGAAGCCAAGCGGCTGACAAAGCGCGCCGTTCGCGGGCCGGTAATCGCTGCTGGATCGACCGGCTCGATCCCGGCAACTGCCGAATTGCTTCAGGCGATCAGCCGGCTGCCGCAGGGAGCGGTCGTGCTGCCCGGTCTGGACCGGTCGATCGATGAGAAGAGCTGGGGAGCTATCGGTCGCGAGGACGCGCCGCCCTCGATCCACGGCCACCCGCAGACAGGCCTGAAAAAGCTGCTGCAGCGGCTGGGCGTCGACCGGCGCGAAGTGGCGGATGTCGGAACTGCCGCGCCCGATCTCGCTGCCCGCATCGATCTCGTCGGGCAGGCGCTGCGGCCGGCCGAGACGACCGAAGCCTGGGCGCATGAGCGCGAGGTGCTGGAAGCCGCCCTTTCCGCTGGCGCGCTGGACAGAGTGACGCTGATCGAGGCGGCGAACGAGCGCGAGGAGGCGCTGGCGATCGCCGTTTCGCTGCGGCTTGCGATCGACACGCCCGACAGCTCGGCAGCGCTCGTCACGACGGACCGCGAACTCGCGCGCCGCGTCGCCAATGAATTGCGCCGCTTCGGCATCGTCGCCGACGATTCCGCCGGCACGCTGTTGTCGGCGTCGCCGCCGGTGGTCCTGATGCGCATCGCGGTCGAGGCGGCGCTGCGGCCGGGCGATCCGGTCGCGCTGTTGTCGCTGCTCAAGCATCCGCTGCTCCATCTCGGTCTTCCGCGCGGCGTCGTGCGACGCGCTGCCGAGACGATCGACCTGGTTGCCTTGCGTGGGGGAACCGGGCGGCCGGATGTTGGGAGCATGGGGGATGACTTCGCTTCGCGCCTTGCCGCGCACGATGCAGCGACGCGACGCCCCTTCTGGCTTGATCGGCTGGACCCGGACCGGCGCGTCGCCGCGGCTGACGTGGCGCGGCGGATCGCCGACGCGGTCCAATCTCTGGCCGCGCTGCGCGACGCGCGCGAGATCGACCTGACGCAGGCGTTGCGCGCGACGGTCGAGACGCTGGAAGCGCTCGGGCGCGATGAGATGGGCAGGCTCGATTCCGTCTATGGCGGCGAGGCGGGTGGGCGGCTGGCGGATTTCCTGCGCGGCCTTGCCGGTCTCGACGGCGCGCTCTCCTTCACGCCCGACGAATGGCCCGACATCCTCGCCGCGCTGATCGCGGGCGAGACGGTGAAGCCGACGCCGGCGGGCGATCCGCGCGTTTCGATCTGGGGCCCGCTCGAGGCGCGCCTGCAAAGCGTCGACACGATGATCATCGGCGGCCTGAACGAGGGGAGTTGGCCGCGCAAGGCCGAGCCCGACCGCTTCATGTCGCGCATGATGAAATCGGGCCTCGATCTCGAGCCGCCGGAGCGGCGGATCGGCCAGTCCGCGCATGATTTCACCATGGCGATCGCGAACCGGAACGTCATCCTGACGCGATCCGCGCGCGCCGGTGAGGCGCCGGCGGTGGCCTCGCGCTGGCTGCAACGGCTGATCACCTGCGCCGGACCTTCCCATGCGGGCGAGATGCGCGCGCGCGGCGCCGAACGGCTTGCCTGGGCGCGGCAACTGGACGAGCGACCGGAGGTGCCTTTCGCGAAGCGACCGGAGCCGAAGCCGCCGGTCGACTGGAGGCCGAAGCGCTTCTCCGTCACCGAGATCGAGACGCTCCGGCGTGATCCCTACGCGATCTACGCGCGCGAAGTCCTGCGGCTTTACCCTGTCGACCCGCTGCTGCGCGATCCGGGCGCGGCCGAGCGCGGGACGCTCTTCCACGACATCCTGCACGGCTTTGCCGTCGCCGCGATCGACCCGTTTGCGCCGGACGCGACGGCGGAACTGCTGCGGATCGGCCGCGAGCAATTCGACAAGGCGGCGCTGCCGGCGGATGTGGACGCCGTCTGGTGGCCGCGTTTCCGGAAGATGGCGAGCCGGTTCGTCGCATGGGAGCGTTCGAGGCTCGGCGTCACGCGCCGCTTTGCGGAGGCCCGCGCCGCGCCGATCGAGATCGGCGCGACGGGCGTGACCCTGCGCGGTTATGCCGACCGCATCGATCTGCGGCCGGCAGGCATGGCGGACATCATCGATTTCAAGACGGGCTCCAGCCCGTCCAAGGGGCAGGCGCACACGCTGCTCGCGCCCCAACTCGCGCTCGAAGCGGCGCTCTTGACGCGCGGCGCGTTCGGCGACATCGGCGCGGCGATGCCGGCCGAGCTTGCCTATGTCCGCCTGAAAGCGAATGGCGAGGTCGAGCACGATCCTATTCATGAAGTGAAGGGTGCCAACAGATCGACCAAATCGGGGCCTCAACTTGCGGAAGAGTCCTGGGAGCGGCTGGAGAAACTGGTCGCGCACTACCAGCGGCCGGAAGCCGGCTATCTTTCGCGCGCTCTGCCCTTCAAGGAGGGCGACGTCAGCGGCAATTACGACCATCTCGCCCGCGTTCTCGAATGGTCCGCCGGTGGTGACGACGGAGGGGCCGAGGAATGAAGTCGCCCTTCGTCGTTCCCGAATCGACGCTCCACGACCAGGCGCGCGCGTCCGACCCGAAGAATTCGGCATGGGTGTCGGCCAATGCCGGTTCGGGCAAGACGCATGTCCTGTCGCAGCGCGTCATCCGGCTGCTGCTCGACGGCACCGACCCGTCGCGCATTCTGTGCCTGACCTATACGCGGGCGGCAGCGGCGAACATGTCGAACCGCGTCTTCGAGACGCTGAGCTCGTGGACGGCGCTTGACGATGCGGCGCTTGCCGCAAGGATCGCGGAACTCGACCGGCGCGCGCCGACGCGCCAGCGGCTGATCCGGGCGCGGCGGCTCTTTGCCGAGGCGCTGGAGACGCCGGGCGGGCTCAAGATCCAGACCATCCACGCCTTTTGCGAAGCGATCCTGCATCAGTTTCCGCTCGAAGCGAACGTGGCGGGCCATTTCGAGCTGCTCGACAACCAGATGGAAGCCGCGCTGATCGCCGAAGCGCGCCCCTTGATGATCGCCGGCGCGTCCGGCGGCAACGAACCGGAACTGGCGGAAGCCTTCGCCGACATCCTCGATATCGGCGGCGAGACCGGATTGGAAAACCTGCTCGGCGCGATCGTCCGCCGCCGCGACGACCTGCGGTCTTTCATCGACCAGGTCGGCCCGGCGCCTGAGAACCATGCGCCGCTGTTTGCGGCCTTCGGCTTTACGGGTGCGGAGACGGCGGACGATATCCTGGCCGCCATCTGGCCGGACGCACATTTTGGCCGCCCGCTGGCCGAGCGAATGGCCGACCGGGCGCTGGCGGCAGGGAAGGCGAAGGCGCAGCAATTTGCCGAAGACCTGCTCGCCGCGTGCGATGCGGGCGACGCGGAAGCGTGCCTAAGCGCGCTGCGCACTGCCTTCCTGACCAAGAAGGGACCGGTCTACGAGCCGCGCGCGACCAAGCAGATTCTTGCCAAGGGTGTTGCCGAGCATTTCGAAGGCTTCGACGAGGAGTTCGACCGCATGGCGGCCGCAGTGCAGGCGGCGCTCGACCGGGCTGCGTTGCTCGCGATGCTCAAAGCGTCGCGTTCGGCGCTGATCGTCGCCGACTGGCTGATCGCTCGCTACGAGCGGCTGAAAAGCGCGCGCGGCTTTCTCGATTTCAACGACCTGATCCGGCGCACGGCCTCGTTGCTGGCGCGGCAGGATGCCGGTGCATGGGTGCACTACAAGCTCGACAAGGGCATCGACCACATCCTGCTCGACGAGGCGCAGGACACGAGTCCGGAACAGTGGCGCGTGGTGAAGCGGCTCGCGGACGAGTTCTTCGCCGGCGAAACGGCGCGGGGCGTCGAGCGCACGGTCTTTGCGGTCGGCGACGAAAAGCAGTCGATCTATTCGTTCCAGGGCGCCGAGCCGGAGGCGTTCGCGGTCTCGGGGCATGAATTCGCACGGCACGTCGAGGGCGCCGAGCGCAGCTTCGAGCGCGTGCGGCTCAGCCATTCCTTTCGCTCGACGCAGGATGTGCTGTCGGCCGTCGATCTCGTCTTCGCGCGGCCCGAGACGCGCAAGGGCCTGACGCGCGACATCGAGGAAATCCGCCACAGCGCCATCCGCACCGACGATCCGGGCCAGGTCGAGGTCTGGCCGTCGCTTGCGCCGCAGGACGTCGAGGCGCCCGATGATTGGACGCAGGCGATCGACCACACGTCCGCCCCGGCGGCGAAGCTCGCCGAACTGATCGCGAGGACGGTCGCCGGCTGGCTGGCGAAGGGGGAGATGATCCCCGGCCGCAACCGCCGCATGACGGTGGGCGACGTGATGGTGCTGGTGCGCAAGCGCGGCAATTTCGTCCACGCCCTGTCGCGCGAACTGAAGAACAGGCATGTGCCGGTCGCGGGCGCGGACCGTCTCGTCCTCGCCGATCACATCGCCGTGCAGGATCTGATGGCGATCGGTCGGTTCGCGCTCCAGCCGGAAGACGATCTGTCGCTCGCCGCGCTGTTGAAGAGCCCGATCTTCGGCGTTTCGGAAGAGCGGCTGATGGAGATCGCCTATCGCCGCAAGGGGTCGCTTTATGCCGCGATCCGCGCGGAGGCGGAAAGCGACGTCGAGATGAAGCTCGTTCGCGATCAGTTGCAGGCGTGGCGCGACGAGGTGGGCTTCATGCCGGCCTTCGAATTCTACGGCCGGGTGCTGGGGCGCGACGCGGCGCGGGCGCGGATCGTGGCGCGGCTCGGGCCAGAGGCCGGCGACGTGGTCGACGAGTTCCTGAGCTTCTGCCTCGCGGCCGAGCGCAGCGGCGCAGCCGGGCTGGAGGCCGTTCTGGCGCTGCTCGACGGCGGCGGGCCGGAGATCAAGCGCGAGATGGACCAGTCGCGCGGCGAGGTGCGGATCATGACCGCGCACGCCTCCAAGGGGCTCGAGGCGCCGGTGGTGTTTCTCGTCGACAGCGGTTCGGCGCCGTTTTCCGACAGCCATTTGCCGACGCTGATGCCGTTCGACCCGCCGCGCGGCTTCTGGCAGGGGCCCGGTTTCCTGTGGCGCACCGGCGGCGAGACGAACAACGGCTTCGCCCGCCAGATCGCTGCGGTGGCGCGCGAGAAGGCGGAAGAAGAGTATCGCCGGCTGCTCTACGTCGGCATGACGCGCGCGGAGGACCGGCTGGTCGTCTGCGGCTATCAGGGCAGGCGCGCGCCGGCAGACCTGACCTGGCATCGGATGGTGAGCGAGGCGCTCGGCGCTTCGCAGCATGCGCGCACCGAGCCGCATCCGGTTTCGGGCAACGAGATTGTCGTCTATCGCGAGATCCCGCGCCGACCGATGGCGGTGGTAGAGGTTGCGCAGGCGCCGCAAAAACAGGCGATCGCATTGCCGGCCGCCTTGCGCGAGATGGTGCCGCCGGCGCCCGCCCTGCCGCGCCCGCTCGCACCGTCCGGCGTCGGCGCGGTGATCGAGGCGGCGAGCGAACCCGTCGGGTCGCAGGGCTCGCCGATCTTCGCGGCGGAGGCGGGACCATCGCAGGCGCTCGAACGCGGCTCGGCGATCCACCGCCTGCTGCAATCGCTCCCGGAAGTCGCCGAGGCCGAGCGCGAGGCCTCGGTGCGGCGTTATCTCGGCCGGATGGGCGAGGGCTGGGGCGAAACGGAGTGCGACCGGATCTGGCGGCAGATAGCCGCGATCCTCGACGATCCGACATTTGCGGGCGTCTTTGCCCCGGGCTCGCGGGCCGAAGTCTCGATCATGGGCCGCGTGACGGTCGGCGGCGCGGAGCGCGCCGTATCCGGCAAGATCGACCGGCTGGTCGTCACCGATCGCGAGGTTCTGATCGTCGACTACAAGACCAACCGCCCGCCGCCGCGCAATCTCACCGCCGTGCCGCCAGGGTATGTCGCACAGCTTGCGCTCTATCGGTCACTGTTGCAGCCGCTCTATCCGGATCGGGCGGTTCGAGCGGCGCTGCTTTTCACCGAGGCGCCGATCCTGATCGACGTTCCCGAGGCCGCGATGGATACGAGCCTTGCCGGCCTTGCAGCGCGGGTCGCTTAAGCCTTCAGATCGCAGTCGATGACGATGTCGCCGCCAAGTCCGTAGACGTGGGCGCGGGGGCGTTTGGCCTGCGCCAGAAGCGAGACCGGATTGGTCGTCAGGCCGGGCGGCCCTGCGCCGATGATCAGGGGCGAAATGCCGACATGCAGGCGGTCGACGAGGTCGGCATCCATGAAATGCCCGATCGTGATGCCGCCGCCCTCGATCATGATCCGCCGGAAACCGCGCTCGATGAGGCCGGTGACGATCGACACGGGATCCAGACCGTCGGCGGACGACGCGACCTTCAGCGTCTCGACGCCGGGCGGGCGCTCGCGTTCGCAGGCCTGGACGACGAGGCACCGCTCGCCGGTCATCAGGGCAGCGTCGTCGCCGAGGCGCCCGCGCGGATCAATGACCACGCGGGCCGGATTATCGCCCTTGACGAGGCGGACGGTGAGGCGCGGATTGTCCTGGATCGCCGTGTTGGCACCGACGATGACGCAATCGGCGAGCGCACGGCAGCGGTGGAGATGCTTGAGGCCCTCCGTGCCCGACACGTCGGCGGCGTCGCCGTCGACCGTCGCGACCCGGCCGTCGAGCGACTGGCCGATCTGAGCAAAGACGAACGGCCGGTCGTCCGGTCCGAGAAGGGGCGCGTAGAGTGCCCATGCGGCGCGTTCAGCGGCGCTCCAGGCCGACGGCGGGCGAGCCGCGCCGCTCTTGCGCGCCGAGAGCAGCGCATCCCAGACGCGATCCGTGACCATCGTCGACGAAACCGGCATGTCGGCATGGACCGCCGGCCCGTCGTCGGCCTGGATGCGCTCATGCTGGTTCATCGCTGTCCACTTCCTCCTGCACCGGAGTGCCGAATGCATCGACGAAGCGTTTGCGGAACGTGTCCATCCGCCACACCGGCGCCCGAGCGCTCGGAATTGCGCCTTCGTCGAACGACCAACCTTCGATTGATTCCAATGTGGCGCGGTCGCCGATGAAGTGAACGGGCACGTCACGATTTTCTTCGTCGCCGGAAACAAACGTCGCCGGCTGGTGGTCGCCGAGGACGACGATCATCGGCGCGGGGCGGCCCCGCCGCTCGATGAAGGACGCGATGGTGCGCAGCGAATAGTCGATCGAGAGACCGAACTGCATCCGCACGCGATCGTGGTCGCGCCAGACCGTCTCCGGGCTGTCGCCGGCGCGCGCCTGATCGTTGAAGATCGTGCCGTCGCCGACCGCGTCCCAGTCGACGAGATCCGGGATCGGCGTCCAGGGCGCATGCGAGGAGATGAGCGCGATTTCGGCGAAGACGGGCTTGCGGCTCGTCTCGTCGAGCACCAGCCGCTCGAAGGCGGAGAGCGTGTACTGGTCGGGCATCGTCACCCAGTTGAAGGGCAGGCCGCGATAGCCGAGATCGTCCTTGGCGAGGATGCGGTCATAGCCGAAATAGCTCCCTTCCGGCCACGCCATGGTGATTGCGGGCATCACCGCGACGCTCTGCCAGCCGGCATCGGAGGCAAGCGCCATCAGCGATTTGCGCGAACTGGCCAGCATCGCGCGGTAGCGGCCCTGGCTGTCGATCCACAGGCCCGACAGGACGCTGGCATGGGCAAGCCAGCTCTGGCCGCCGACCATGGGAGCGGTGAGATAGGCCGAGCGGATTTCGAGGCCGGCCTCTTTTGCGCTGGTTTCGAGCGCGGTCAGCGCGGACTTGGTCGAGGCCTCGTAGAGCGGGTTCTCCAACGTCGAGCGCCCGTAGGATTCGACGAAGATCAGGAAGACGTCGCGGCCGGCGAGCCCTTGCAGGAGCGGTTCGTCGACGGCGACGTCGTCCGAACGGGCCTCGACTTCGAGCGCTGCGATTTCCGCCTGGGCCGACCGCGCCGCGGAAACATGCGTCGCCAGAAGCTGGCTCGATGCGGTCGAGGCGCGATCGGTCAGCACCAGCGCGCCGGCGAAGATGAGCAGGATCGCCAGCGTCGGAACGGTGCGCCGCGCCGAAAGACGGGCGAAGACGCCGGTCGTCCACCAGATCGCGGCGATGGCGGCGACAAGCGCCAGCACGCCTGCGACGAGGTAGAGGCTCGCTGCGAGCGCACCGCTCGTTCCCGAGGCCAGCATCCAGCCCGCGTGGAGCAACGGCAAATCATAGGCGAAGTTGAACGACCGGTTGAGCGAGGCGTGGAGGCCGAGATCGGCGCATTTGACGAGAAGCGCGACGCCGAGCAGCGCGGTGAAGATGCCGCGCAGGCCGAACAGGGCCCGATGGTTGCGCGGCAGCGCGGCGAGGAGGCCAGTAATCAGCGCGAGTTCGGCGGGAAACCGCATGACGTAAGCGAGATTGGCGTCCTGCGGCCGAGACGGCATCGCGAGGATGGCGAATACGAGCGCGCAAGCGGCGGCGACCGCCACGCGACGCGGCCGCTCAGACTGTCGCGCGGCGTGCATAGACGTCTCCCGAGCGGCCTTGGTCGATTGCGGCGGCGACATGGTCCCGGATCGCTGCGGCGTTGACCCAGTGCGGCGACAGGAACTGCAGCCTCTCGCCGGTCATCAGGTTGAATTCGTAGCGGCCGAGGCTTTCCAGCCGCGCGATGCAGGCATCGGCCACATCGCCCATCGACGGCAGGAACTCGAAGGCGAGCGCGGGAACCGGCCGGCTGAGCCCGGCGAGAACCTGATCCTCGAACCCCTCGACGTCGATCTTGATGAAGGCGGGTTTGCCATGCTCGGCAATCAGCGCGTCGAGTGTCGTCATCTCGATCTCGGCCGTCTCGTCCCAGACGACGGCGTCGAAGCCGGCGTCGCCCTTTACGGCGCTACCGATATCGGCGCGCAGCGAGGAGACCGTCGGATGAAGGCTCGACACGGACATGAAAGAGGAACCGCGATGCGGCCCGACCGCGAGCGGCAGCACGGTGATGTCTGCCGGCAGGGTGCGTTTCAGGAAGCGGTAGAAGAGCGGCTGCGGCTCCAGCGTGACGACCTTCGCGCCGGTGCGGCGGAGCGCCCGCGAGCGGTTGCCGACATGGCCCCCGATGTCGAAGACGACGTCGCCCGGTCCCGCGAACTGGCCGTAGAACCGCCCCGTCCGGCCGATCCGGTGCGGGCGGGAATAGTAGATGATCAGCGAGCGCGCGAGCCCGGCCGCGCTGCGCAGCCCGCTCATGCGGCCACCGGCCGGCTGAGGAGATGGCGGATGTCGACGGCGAAGGACCAGGTGAGGAGGGCGAGCGCCATGGCCGCGATCCAGACCGAATGCGGCGGTTCGATCTGCGGCAGGAGCAGCAGCCCGAGCGCAGCGATCTGCACCACGCAGACCGCCTTGCGGCGCATCGATTCGGGCAGCGGCGCTTCGAGCTTGGGCGTCAGCCGTCCGGCGAAGAAGAAGGCGTAGCGCATTGCGCCGATGAGGAGCACCCATGCGCCGGCCTTGCCGTGCGTAAAGGCGAGCGCCGACAGGACGAGGACGAACAGCGCGTCGATCTCGAGGTCGAACCGCGCGCCGAAGGTCGAGGCGAGGCCGGTGCGGCGCGCCAGCCAGCCATCGACGCCGTCGAGCGCCAGGATGACGAAGGCGAGCCCGCCGACGAGGAGCGCGGCGTCGCCGCTGGGCGCCGGCGCGAAAAGCGTCGCGGCGACGAGCGCGACGAGCCCGGCGCGGATCAGCGTCACGGCGTTCGCCGGGCCGAAGGCTTCGTGCGGATGGCTTGAGGTAATCCGCGTGATGATGCAGGCGGCGACGACGAGATAGAGCACGATGCTGGCCGCGCCCCAGCCGAGGCCGAGCGCGTCGAGACCCATGGCGGCGAGCGCAGTTCCCGCGCCGACGGCCTGCACCCAAAGGCCGGCGCGCGCCGCAAGGCCATGCGGCCCGCCCACTCCTGTTGCCCGGGTCGAAGTCGTCGTCATGTCGTGCTCCCGAATGGCGAGTATGCCTTGCCCTTTGCCGGCTGCAAGCCCTCCCTTCGCTCTAGACCTTTGACTTTGCTCAACTCTGCGTCATTCTCTGCACGTCCAACCGGATGAGATACGACGATGGGCTATGATCGGATGTCCCGCATCCTGCACTGGCTGACCGCCCTGATCGTGCTGGCGATGATCCCGGCCGGCCTGATCATGACCAATGTCGACGACCGGGCGGTCCAGGACCCGCTCTTCATCTTCCACAAGAATGCTGGCGCGCTGCTGCTGGTCCTGATCGCCATCCGGCTCGTCTGGCGCGCGACGCACAAGGCGCCGCCGCTGCCCGACAGCCTGCCGCAGGCCCAGAAATTCGCGGCGCGCACGACTCATGTCGCGCTCTATCTGCTGCTGATCGTCATGGCGGTGAGCGGCTATGTGCGGGTCCGGGCCGGCGGATTCCCGGTCGAGCTCCTGGACGCGATCGGCGTTCCGAACTTCATCCCGCGCGACGATGCGCTGGCCGCGACGGCGAAATCCATCCACGCCCGCGCCAAATTCGGCATCGGGATTTTCATCGCGCTCCATGTCGGCGCGGCTGCCTATCACGGCCTCGTGCGTCGCGACGGCGTCTTCTCGCGGATGTGGCCGCCTACGGCTTCGGCTGCGCGAGTTCCTTGAGACGCGGCGCGCCGGCCGCGATGTCGGCGTCGGTCGGCGAGACGCCGGCGGCGAGAAGGCGGCGGGCGATCATGTGGTCCGCCGCGCGGTTGATCGAATCGACTGCGAGGAGCCGCGGGCCGGAAAAATGCCAGACGGAAAACGCGTTTTCGTCCGGGTTCCCGGAGGTGACGAAGCGGTCGGCATCGAAGGAGAGTCCGGCCGTCTGCAGCTTGATGTCGCCCTGGTCCGACCAGAACCACGGGACGTCGCGATAGGGAGCAGGCTTGCCGGCGATGGTGCGTGCGGCGTGCTTGGCCTGGTCGCTGGCATTCTGCACCGATTCGAGCCGCACCGGACGCGCGGCGTGCCAGTGATGGAAGCTCGCGGCATCGCCGAGTGCCACGATGCGCGGATCAGCGGTGCGCATCGCCTCGTCGACGACGATGCCATTGGCGATCTCGAGCCCGGCCTCGGCTGCCAGCTCCACATTCGGCACGACGCCGGTGCCGAGAATGACGAGATCGGCCGGCACGCGCGAGCCGTCGGCAAGCCGCACGGCGTCGACATGGCCGTTCGCGCCCTCGATGCCGGCAACGCCGGTCCCGACCCGCACGTCGATGCCGGCTGCGCGCGCGCGGGCGTCGGCATAGGCGGAGATCGCCGGCGCAACCGAGCGGCCGAGGACACGCGGCGCCATTTCGAGGAGCGTCACCTGCTTGCCGAGGCCGGCGAGCGTATGGGCGATCTCCATACCGATGAAGCCGCCGCCGACCACGACGGCAGACTTCGCGGCCTCCGTCGCCTGCCGGATGCGGCCGGCATCTGCGAAGTTGCGGAGCGCGAAGACGCCATCGAGCGAAAGACCGTCGATCGGCGGCAGGCGCGGGCGTGCGCCGGTCGCCAAAATGATGTGCGAGAAGGGCAGCGACGTGCCATCGTCAAGCGACACCGTGCCGGCCTGGCGGTCGATCGCCGCGACGCGGCGGCCGAAGACGAGGTCGACCGAGTTGTCGCGATAGAAGCTTTCCGGCCGCAGCATCTGCGACCCGCCTTCGGGCGTCTTAAGGAAGGTCTTCGAGAGCGGCGGCTTGTGGTAAGGCAGTTCCGTCTCGTCATTGACGAGCGCGATGCGGCCGGAAAAGCCCTCCTGCCGCAGGCTCGCGGCGGCCTGCGACCCGCCATGCCCGGCGCCGACGATGATGACCCGATCTTCCACGCGCGCTCCACTCCGCTCTCTGTCCGCCTGCTATGTGCGATGGGATGGCGGCGTGTGCAAGGCGGCAAACCGGTCAGGCCGGCAGGGCCAGAACGTCGAGATGGCCGACCGTGCAATGTGCGCTGGATGCTGCTGCAAGCCGGCGTTCGAGCCAGGCATCGGCCGATGTGACGTCGAGTTCGCGGGCGGCATCGGCGATGCCGGTGAGAAGCGTGCGCTGCAGTTCGGCTTCCGCCGGCCCGAGTTTCCAGGGGCTGTCGGCGATCGTCACGCGATAACCGCGTTTGCGCAGGGCGTCCGCGAGGTAGGCTGCGCCCGCAGGTCCGAGCGCGGGGCCAAAGCCTTTTTCGCCGCGCTGATGCAAGTTGAACGCGTCGCGAATCGCGTCGTCGTCCGAATCGGCCGGGTTCCATGCGAGGACGCCGTCATAGCTGAGCGCGGCGTAGAGCCCCGTCCGCGATGCGGCCAGCCGGTCGACGAGGGCGTCGATCCAGCGGGCGCTGGCAAGGTCGAAAAGGGCCGAAGCGGTGACGAGCGATGCGCCGTCGAGCGGGATGTCGGCGGTGCGGGTGAGGTCGAGTTCTATCGTTTCGACGGTCGGGCCGGATCGCCGCGCGGCTTCGGCGAGCAGGGCCGGATCATGGTCGACCAGACGCCAGCGTGCCGGAACGTCGCCGATGGCGCGCAGGGTCGAGCCGGTGCCCGAACCGAGATCGACGATGACGGGGTCGCGTTGCCGCGCGAGGAACGCCCGAACGTCGGCCAGCATCGACGCGTCGCGCGCGGCGTTGTCGGCGCTTTCGCGCAGGTCGAGCCACGCGGTCGAAAAGCTCATTGGCGGATCTCCCGCAGAGCGCGGGCGACGATGGCGGTGGTGTCCGACCAAAGCGGCAGGCGTTCGCCAGCGAGGTGGGCGCCTTGCGAGGCGCTTTCGTAGGCCTCGTCGTCGGAGAGCAGCCGCCGCAACGCATCCGCGAAAGCGGCCGGATCGTCGGCAGGCACGAGTGCGCCGGCGTCGGGCGGCACGACCTCCGGCACCGCGCCGACCGCGCAGCCGACGACCGGCAGGCCGGCGGCCAATGCCTCGGCATAGGCCATGCCGTAGCCTTCATGGCGGGTCGCGAGGACGAAGATGCCGGCCTGCGCGTATTCCGGGTCGAGATCGTTCAGCGGGCCGGTGAATTCGATGCGATCGTTGAGGCCGGCATCAGAGATCATGTGGTTGAGCCGCGTGCGCCAGGCTGCATCACGCGAAGGTCCGACGAAGCGGGCGGTCCAGTCGAGATCGGCGATCTTGGCGAGGGCTTCGATGAGGACGTTGTGTCCCTTGCGCGGCACGATGGACGCGACGCAGAGGAGGCGCGTTCGGATTCTCTTGTAAGTAAGCATTGACTTACGTTCAGTGCCGGGCGGAGCGACGTGCAGGCGCGATGCAGGGGCGCCGAAATGATCGGTCAGCCGGCGCCCGGTGGTTGCGCTCGTGCAGATGATCGTCGCCGCGTGGCGCAGCGCCTCGCGTTCGTCGGCCTCGAAGCGCGATGCCGTTTCGGCCGGCAATCCGCCCTCGTCGGCAAGCGGATGATGAACCAGCACGGCGAGCCGCAAGCGGCCGCCGTAGCGCGCCATCAAGTCGGGGAGCCGGGCGGAGGCGAGGCCGTCGACCAGCACCAGCGCATTGTCGGGAAGGTTCGCGAATACCGTTTCGGCCGCGCGCAGCGTTTCCGCGTCCGTGTCGGGATAGCTGCCGGGAAGCGAGACGATCTCGACGGTCCAGTCGAGCTCGCGCAGGCCGGCGGCGACCTGTCGGTCGTAGCCATAGCCGCCGGTGGGCGTCTCGATATCGCCCGGAACGACGAAATGAAGATGCGGCCGCGTCACAACTCGCCTTCATACCAGGCGCGCGCGACATGGCTCTCGTGAAGCTGGACGCGGATCTTGGCGACGCGGCCATCGTCGCCGAGGCCCTTGGTGCGGACGGTTGCCGCGAGCTGGTCGAAGATATGCTTGCACAGGAATTCAGTCGTCGTGATCTTGCCCTTGAAGGCGTCGATCTCGTCGAGATTGCCATAGCGCAGGGGGTCGAGCGCCGCTTTCAGCGCGTCGGTCGCAAGGCCGATATCGACGGTCAGCCCGTTCTCGTCGATGTCGCGCGTGTAGAAGGCGGCGTCGACGACGAAAGTCGCGCCGTGCATGTTCTGTGCCGGGCCGAAGACGGGCGAGGGCAGGCTGTGTGCGATCATGATGTGATCGCGGACTTCGACGGCAAACATCTAACTTCCTTCATATCGGATGCGGTGGCAGAGCGTAGCGGGATCGGCGAGGATTTTTGGATAGTCGCGGTCGAGCGTATCAAACGGGCTCGTCCCCGAGATGAGCGCGTCGAGCGCATCGTCGCTGGCGAGGAGATCGAGCGCCTTGGCAAGCCGCCGCCGGAAATTCCATCGCGGCGCGCGTTCGGCCGGGATCGAGCCGACCTGCGAGGACACGAGCTTCAAGCGTCCGGCGTGGAAATTGGCGCCGAGCGAGAGGTCGACGCGCCTGTCGCCATACCAGCTCGCCTCGACGATCCTCGCGCTGGCGCCAGCGCAATCGAGGGCGGTCTGGAGACCGGCGGCGCTGGCGCTGGCGTGGATGGCGATATCACAATCCGCCCGCGGTTGCGCAGCGAAAGCGACACCGAGCCGCTCCGCGACCGGTTTCCTCGCTGGATTGATGTCGACCAGGGTGACTTCGGTGCCGGGCATGCAGTCGCAGAGCCAGGCAGCGAGCATGCCGACGACACCCGCACCGATCACCGCGATCCGGTCGCCGGGAGCGGCTTGGGCGTCCCAGACGATGTTGAGCGCCGTCTCCATGTTGGCCGCGAGAACGGCGCGGGCGGGCGGCAGATGGGCGGGAAGCGGCGTCAGGTCCGCGTCCGGGACAGCAAAATGATCCTGATGCGGGAAGAGCGAAAACGCGATCTCGCCAGCGCGCGGACCTGAGATGATGCGCCCGACATTGGCGTAGCCGTACTTTACCGGAAACGGAAAATCGCCCGCCTGATGGGGGCAACGCATCCGCTCGCGCTCCGATTCGGGCACCGCACCGTCGAAGACGAGCGATTCCGTGCCGCGGCTGATGCCGCTGAAAAGCGTCTCCACCTCGACCAGATTGTTGCCTGCCGGCAACGCTTCCTGCCGCAGCGCACACGTCTTCCGGTCGGTGATCCACAGCGCCGTCGGCATTTCGTCCTCGCTTCCGGCCCGAAAAGCTAGATGCTTTCGGGCACTTGGCAAGGTCGTAACCCCCACGAAAGGCGAATCAGGAGAAACTTATGCTCTATTGCAATGCAACAGACGACTGCTAGATTCGTTACAGCATGATGACAACAGCCCCGACCGGCCAGGCAAATCGCCGGCCGAGGCTCCGGGGGCCAATCCATGTACTATCAGTTCTACGAATTGAACCATGCCGCGTTGCAGCCGGCGCGCGCCTTCGCCGACGCGGTCAAGCTTCTCTACTCCAACCCGCTCAACCCGATGTCGCACACGCCGATGGGCCGCACGATCGCGGCCGGCGCGGAGATGTTCGAGCGCACGACGCGGCGCTACGGCAAGCCGTCCTTCGGGATTTCGGAGACCAAGATCGGCTTCGAGAAGGTGGCCGTCAGCGAACGAATCGTCTGGAAGAAGCCGTTCTGCGACCTGATCCATTTCGAGCGAGATCTTCCGAAGGAGCGCAAATCAGATCCCAAGCTCCTGATCGTGGCGCCGATGTCCGGCCATTACGCCACGCTTTTGCGCGGCACGGTCGAATCGATGATCCAGCATGCCGAAGTCTACATCACCGACTGGACGGATGCGCGCATGGTGCCGGTCGCCGACGGCCGGTTCGATCTCGACGACTATGTCGACTACGTCATCGACATGCTCCACCACCTCGGCCCGGACACGCATGTCATGGCGGTCTGCCAGCCTTCGGTTCCGGTGCTCGCCGCCGTGGCGATCATGGAAGCGCGCGGCGACCGCTTCGCGCCGGCTTCGATGACGCTGATGGGCGGGCCGATCGACACGCGCCGCAATCCGACCGCCGTCAACAAGCTGGCGGAGGAAAAGGGCATCGAGTGGTTCCGCGACAACGTTATCATGCAGGTGCCGTGGCCCGAACCCGGTTTCATGCGCAACGTCTATCCGGGCTTCCTGCAATTGTCGGGCTTCATGAGCATGAATCTCGACCGGCACATCATCGCGCACAAGGATTTCTACATGCACCTCGTCAAGGACGACGGGGATTCGGCCGAAAAGCACCGCGACTTCTACGACGAATATCTGGCGGTGATGGACCTGACCGCGGAGTTCTATCTCCAGACCGTCGATACGGTGTTCGTCAGGCATGCGCTGCCGAAGGGCACGATGCGCCATCGCGGCGAACCGGTCGACCCGACGGCGATCCGCAACGTCGCGCTTTTGACCGTCGAGGGCGAGAACGACGACATTTCGGGCATCGGCCAGACGAAGGCCGCGCACGACCTTTGCGTCAACATCCCCGACGAGATGCGCGCCCATTACATGCAGCCGAAGGTTGGCCATTACGGCGTCTTCAACGGCTCGCGCTTCCGCTCGGAAATCGTGCCGCGCATCGTCGACTTCACGGCCAGCAATCCCGGCGTCGGCAAGCGCCAGCGGCCGAAGCCGCGCATCGTCGCCGCGAAAGGCTGATCAGCCGAAGACAAGCAGCGCGACGAGGCCGACCGTGCCGACGACGAGCCGCCAGATGGCGAAGGGCGTGTAGCCGCGCTTCGCCACGAAATCGAGCAGGTAGCGCACGACGAAGACACCGGCGATGAAGGCGGTGACGAAGCCGGCGCCGATGATCCAGAAATCGTCCATCGTCAGGATGTCGCGATTCTTGAAGAGGTCGTAGGAGAACGCGCCGACCATGGTCGGCATGGCGAGGAAGAACGAAAATTCGGCAGCCGAGCGCTTGTCGGCGCCCATCAGCAGCGCGCCGACGATGGTCGCGCCCGAGCGCGACGTGCCGGGGACCATCGCCAGGCACTGGATGAAGCCGATCTTGAGGCAAACCGACAGCGGGAACTCCGCGACATGGGTGTATGTCGGCTCGACCTCGCGCCGGTCGATCCACAGGAGCACGAAGCCGCCGATGATCAGCATGACGCAGATCACCATCGGCGTCTCGAACAGGACCGTCTTGATGAAGTCGTGAGCCAACGCGCCGATCACGGCTGCCGGCAGGAAGGCGAGCAGGACGCCGCCGACGAAGCGCTGCGTCTCGCGATGCTTCGGCAAGGTGACTGCCAGATGCCACAGCCGCGCGGAATAGACGGTGAGGATGGCCATGATCGCGCCGAGCTGGATCAGGACCTCGAAGCTGCGCCCGGTCGATTCGAAGCCGAGGAAGTGCCCGGCGAGCAGCAGGTGGCCGGTGGACGAGACCGGAATGAACTCCGTCAACCCCTCCAGGATGCCGAGAAGGGCTGCGACGAGAAGGGATTGCTCTTCCATGGAAACTCCGGACGGGCCTCTCTCAAAGGTTCGCTTGTCAGGCGGGCCGCGCTTGCCTATAGCTTCGCGCGCATCGCCGCTTTCGAACCCGAATCTGCGCCGAGGATTAGCCATCGGGCTATCAAAAGGCCAGACTTTTCGGGCCCGTCCCCCTGCGACATACCCACCGAGTGCCCATGCTGACCCTGTTCCATCACCCGCTTTATGCGTCCTGCCGTTTCATTCGCCTGGCCTTCGGCGAATATGGCGAGGATCTCTCGCTGATCGAGGAAAAGCCGTGGGCGCGGCGCAAGGAATTCCTGCAATTGAACCCGGCCGCGACGCTCCCGGTTCTGCTCGCCGAGGCCGACGAGCCAATCGTCGGCGCGTCGGTGATCGCCGAATATGTCGACGAGACGCGTGGCGCGCTGAAGCGCGACAAGCGCCTGATGGCCGAAAACCCGATCACGCGCGCCGAAATCCGGCGGCTGGTCGACTGGTATCTGGTCAAGGCCGATGGCGAGGTGACCAAGCATCTGGTGCGCGAGCGCGCTCTGAAGCCGCATATGCAGCCCGAGCATGGCGGCGGCTCGCCCAATTCGACGGCGATCCGCGCCGCGCGCGCCAATATCCGCCAGCACATGAAATACACCAACTGGCTGGCGGGCACCCGCAACTGGCTCGCCGGCCCGCGGCTGACCTATGCAGACCTCGCCGCCGCGGCCTCGATCTCGGTCCTCGACTATATGGGCGAGATCGACTGGAGCGAGCATGGCGCGGCCAAGGAGTGGTATACGCGCATGAAGTCGCGTCCATCCTTCCGGCCTCTTCTGGCCGACCGGATCCGCGGCCTCACCCCGGCCTCCCACTATGCGGACCTCGATTTTTAACATGACTGCCCCCCGAAACCCCGTTCCGGCGGCGCGTCTTCGGGAGTTCATCGAGGTCGAGGCAAAGGCGCTCGGCTTCGACGCCGTCGCGGTGACACGGCCCGATGCCATCGCCGAGGCCGGCCCCCGGCTCGGCGCATTCGTCGAGGCCGGCCGTCACGGAACGATGGAGTGGATGGCCGAAACGCTCGAGCGCCGCGCCCATCCGAACACGCTCTGGGCGGACGCGCGCTCCGTCATCATGCTCACCATGAACTACGGCCCGGACGAGAATCCTCTGGAACTGCTCGAAAGGCGAGACCGCGCGGCGATCTCGGTCTATGCCCGCAACCGCGACTATCACGACGTCATCAAGGGTCGGCTGAAGACGCTGGCGCAGAAATTTTCCGCGCGCACCGGCGCGGACGTGAAGGTCTTCGTGGACACGGCGCCGGTGATGGAAAAGCCGCTCGCGGCGGCGGCCGGGCTTGGCTGGCAGGGCAAGCACACCAACCTCGTCAGCCGCGAATTCGGCTCCTGGCTCTTCCTCGGATCGATCTTCACGACCGCCGAACTGACGCCCGATGCGCCGGAGATCGATCATTGCGGCTCGTGCCGCGCCTGTCTCGACATCTGCCCGACCGGCGCCTTTCCCGCGCCGTACCAGATCGACGCGCGGCGTTGCATCTCCTACCTCACCATCGAGCACAAGGGACCGATCCCGCACGAATTTCGCACGGCCATGGGCAACCGCATCTATGGCTGCGACGATTGCCTCGCCGTCTGTCCCTGGAACAAGTTCGCGCAGGCAACGCGGGAGGCGAAGCTCGCCGCTCGTGACGACCTCGCGGCACCCGCGCTCGCCGATCTCCTGACGCTCGACGACACCGCTTTTCGCGAAAAGTTTGCCGGCTCACCGATCAAGAGGATCGGGCGCGACCGCTTCATCCGCAACGTGCTGATCGCGGCCGGAAATTCGAACGATGCCGGCTTGGCTTCGCTGGTCGAAACGCTCCTGGTCGACCTCTCGCCCCTCGTGCGCGGCGCGGCGGTGTGGGCCTTGTCGCGGCTGGTCGAGCCGGAAGCGTTCGACCGCTTGCGCTTCGCTTCGCACGAACAGGATGACGACGTGAAAGCCGAATGGATGCACGCGCTGGAGCCGGCATGACGACGACCTTCTTCATCTTCGGCGCAGGCTATTCGGCAAGAGCTTTTGCCCAGCAGGCGATTGCAGCCGGGAGCCGCGTCATCGGCACGACCCGAAGCGCCGACAAATTCGCCGAACTTTCCACGCTCGGCATCGAGCCGCTGGTTTTCGACGGGACGACGCTGGGCACAGACGTGGCGCAAGCGTTGCGCGCGACCACGCATCTCGTCGTCTCGGTCGGGCCCGACGAGACCGGCGACCCTGTGTTGCGTGCGGCGGGCGAAACGATTCACGCGTCCATGCCCGACCTACGCTGGATCGGTTACCTCTCGACCGTCGGCGTCTATGGCGACCACGATGGCGAATGGGTCGACGAGGAGAGCGACTGCCGGCCGGTCTCGAAGCGCTCGGTCGCGCGCCTCGCGGCCGAGGATTCGTGGCGCACATTCGCCGCCGGGATCGGCAAGCCGCTCGCGATCCTGCGCCTGTCGGGCATCTACGGCCCCGGCCGCAACGCCTTCGTCAATCTGGAGGAGGGCAAGGCGAAGCGCATCGTCAAGCCGGGCCAGGTGTTCAACCGCATCCACGTGGACGACATCGCCGGCGCGCTCGCCCTTCTGGCGGGGCGCGAGGCGGACGGCGTCTTCAACGTCACCGACGACGAGCCGGCCCCGCCGCAGGATGTCGTCGCTTATGCGGCCCACCTGATGAACGTCCATGCGCCGCCCGAAACGCCGTTCGACGGAGCGAGCATGACGCCGATGGCCCGCTCCTTCTATGGCGAGAACAAGCGCGTATCGAACGCCAAGCTGAAGGCGGCGGGATACGCGTTCCGCTTTCCGACCTATCGCCATGCTCTGGGCGCGATGTGGCGCGATCACACTTGGCGACAGGCGCAGCCGCGTTAGGATTTCACTAACCTTGCCGGCCGCAGGCTCAGGGCGACGAAATGCGGGGAGAATCATCGATGCGCGCGAGAAACTGGATCAAGGCCGCCTGTGTCGCCCTCGCGATGACGGCCGCCACGAGCGCTGATGCGCAACTGGCCAAGGACCTTTTCGGCAACCAGCCGTTGCCGGCCGCCACCGAGGCGCGCGTCTACGGCTCCTATTCCAAGGGCTGCTTTTCCGGCGGCATGGCGATCGCCAACGACGGCCCGAACTGGCAGGCGATGCGCCCGTCGCGCAACCGCCGCTGGGGCCATCCGGACATGGTGCGGCTCGTCGAGCGCCTCTCGCGCGACGCGACCGCCGACGGCTGGCCGGGCCTTCTCGTCGGCGACATCTCTCAGCCGCGGGGCGGTCCGATGCTCTCGGGCCACGCCTCGCACCAGCTCGGCCTCGACGCCGACATCTGGTTCCAGCCGATGCCCGGGCGCCGCCTGTCGGCATCCGAGCGCGAGAATCTGGAATTCGTCTCCATGCTGCGCGACGGCGAACTAACCGTCGACGACCGCAAATGGTCGCCTGCCCACGCCGGCATCCTGCGCCGGGCGGCGAGCTATCCGGAGGTGGAGCGCATCCTCGTCCACCCTGGCATCAAGAAGAAGCTGTGCGACACGGTGACGGGCGACCGCTCCTGGCTCGGCAAGGTGCGCCCCTTCTGGGGCCACGATTCGCATTTCCACATCCGCATCGGCTGCCCCGCGGGCTCGCCCGGCTGCCGTCCGCAGGAGGGGATCGGCCGCGGCGACGGCTGCGATTCCTCGCTCGCCTGGTGGTTCACCGAGGAGCCGTGGCGTCCGGCGACGGGGCCGCAAAAGCCGCGCGCCCGCGACGTGATGCGCATGGCCGATTTGCCGCGCGAATGTTCCGCCGTGCTGCAGGCGCCCGCGCCGCAATCGGAAGCAATGGTGACGATCGGCGGTCCCGGCCGCACGATCGCCCCGGGGGGCGCGCCGATCGCCGCGAACGCCTATGCGCCGACGCCCGAGACTGCCATTCCGGTCCCCTTCCCGCGCCCGCAGCCTTGACTTGGCCGTCCGCGTGTGACCTTCAAATACCCTCGATTTGAACAGCGACACGCGGCAGCCGCCCTGATGATTCCTGAAGTCGACGCCGCCGGCGTCCTGCAATTCCCCGTTCTCGTCGGCGATATCGGCGGCACCAATGCCCGCTTTGCCATCCTGCCGTCGCGCGACGCGCCCGCGATCGAATTCCCGACCGTCGCGACGGCCGATTATCCCGACATCGACGTCGCACTGGAACGCGCGATCCTGGCGCGGACGGACGTGAAGCCGCGCTCCGCGGTACTCGCCATCGCCGCGCCGGTGACCGGCGACGAAATCCGGCTGACCAACTGCCCTTGGACGGTGCGCCCGCGCGCGATGATCGCGCGGCTGGGCTTCGCCGAGGTCGTGATCCTCAACGATTTCGAGGCGCAGGCGCTGGCCGTCGTCGCCATCGGGCCGGAGCACCTGGAAAAGATCGGCGGCGGCGCGGCCGATCCCGAGGCGAGCCGCGTCGTGCTCGGCCCCGGCACTGGGCTCGGCGTCGCCGGCCTCGTGCGCGCGGGCGATGTGTGGGTGCCGGTTCCGGGCGAAGGCGGCCATGTCGACATGGGCCCGCGCACGCCGCGCGATTGCGCCGTCTTTCCCCATATCGAGCGGATCGAGGGCCGCATTTCCGGCGAGCAGATGCTGTGCGGTCGCGGCCTCGTCAATCTCTACCGCGCGGTGGCTGCCGCTGACGGCAAGCCGGCCGAATTCACCTCGCCGGCCGGCATCACGGCCGCCGCGCTGGCGAAGTCCGATCCGGTGGCCGAGGAAGCGCTCGACATCTTCGTCACGTGCCTCGGACGGCTCGCCGGCGATCTGGCGCTGATCTTCATGAGCCGCGGCGGCGTCTATCTGACCGGCGGCATCGCGCAGAAGATCGTGCCGGCGCTGAAGCATCCGCGCTTTCGCGCCGCCTTCGAGGACAAGGCGCCGCATTCGGGCCTGATGCGGGACCTGCCGGTCTTCGTGATGACGCATCCGCTGGCAGCGCTCGCCGGCCTCGGCGCTTTCGCGCGTACGCCTCAGGCGTTTCATATCCGCACCACCGGGCGCCATTGGCGCGCCGCCTGACCGCCATGCGGCCGATTGGCGATTGCATCGCCGGTCTTCAGGAGGCATAGGCAGGCGGCCCGCACGTGTGCGGCGGGCGACAGAACGGGATTTCGAACACTTGGCCAACGCCGAGACAACGCAGCGCAAGGCGGAGCCCGGCGAAATCGTCGCGGTGATGCGGCGGATTCTGGCCGAGAACGGCCGCGAATACCTGCCGCAATATGCGCTCGCCACGCTCTGCCTGCTCGCCGTCGCCGCCACCACCGCCTTCAGCGCATGGATCATGCGCGACATCATCGACGAGATCTTCTACCGCGAGAACTATTCGCTCGTCCCCTACATCTGCGCGGCGATCATCGCTGCCTTCGCGATCCGGGGCATTGCGAGCTATGGCCAGGCGGTGATTCTCGCGCGCATCGGCAACAATCTCGTCGCCCGCTACCAGCGCCGCCTGTTCGACCATCTGATGCGGCTCGGGCTCGACTTCTATTCGAGCGCAAGGTCCGGCCAGCTCGCCGCCCAGATCAGCCAGAACGTCACCGGCATCCGCGACATGCTGTCGATCACGTTGACGTCGATCGCACGCGACCTCGTCTCGCTGATCGGCCTCGTCGCGGTGATGGTCTTGCAGGACCCGCTATTGTCGGTGATCGGCCTTTTGATCGGCCCGCCGCTGGTCTATGCGGTCAACTATCTGATGCGCCGCCTGCGCCGCGTCACACGTGAATCCGTCGAGGTCAATTCGCACCTTTTCGGCGCGATGCAGGAGACGGTTCAGGGCATCGCCATCGTGAAGGCCTTCACCATGGAGGAGCAGCTTTCGCGAAAGCTCTCCGAACTCGTGACGTCGGCGGAAAACCGCGCCAACAAGATCGCGCGCGTCTCGGAGCGCCTGACGCCGATCACCGAGATGCTGGCAGGCTTCGCCATCGCCGGCGTCATCGGCTACGCCGCCTATCGCGCGGCCTCGGCGGGCCAATCGCCGGGCTCGGTCTTCTCCTTCATCACCGCGCTGCTGCTCGCCTACGATCCGGCGCGCCGGCTTGCCCGCGTCCAGGTCAATCTGGAGCGTTCGCTGGTCAATGCGCGCATGATCTACGAACTCCTCGACCAGGAGCCGCCGCAGCGCGATGCGCCGGGCGCGAAGGAGCTCGTCGTCGGTGCCGGCGGCATTGCCTTTCGTGACGTCTGCTTCTCCTATGGCCCCGACAGGCTCGTCCTCGACAACGTCTCGTTCGAGGCCGAGCCCGGCAAGGTCACCGCGATCGTCGGCTCGTCCGGCGCGGGAAAGTCGACGCTCGTCGCGCTCGTCCAGCGCTTCTACGACGTCGATTCGGGCCGCATCGAGATCGACGGGCAGGACATTGCCGGCGTCACCAAATCCTCGTTGCGCGCCCGCATCGCCTATGTCTCGCAGCATCCCTACCTGTTCGAGGGCACCATCCGCGACAACATCCGCTACGGCCGGCCCAACGCGACCGATGCGGAGATAGAGACGGCGGCGCGGCTGGCCAATGCAGACGATTTCATTCGCGAAAGCGCCTTCGGCTACGAGACGCTGGTCGGCGAGAACGGCGTCACGCTCTCGGGCGGCCAGCGCCAGCGCCTCTCGATCGCGCGCGCCATCGTGCGCAACGCGCCGATCCTGCTGCTCGACGAGGCGACATCCGCGCTCGACAACGAATCCGAGGCGCGCGTTCAGGACGCGCTCGACACGGTCATGAAGGGCCGCACGACGATCGTCATCGCGCACCGGCTGTCGACCGTGGTCAATGCGGACAGCATCGTCGTCATGGAAGAGGGACGCGTCGTCGAGCAAGGCACGCACCGCGCCCTGATCGCCGATCCGGCGGGGCTCTATGCCCGCTTCCACCGACTGCAAGGCGAGCGCAGCCTCGATCTGGTCGACGATCAAACGCTGGAGGAAAAGAGCGCATGAGCGATATGGGTCTCGTCGTTGTCGGCGCCGCCGGCCGCATGGGCCAGGCGATCACGCGGGCGGTTTCCGCCATCGAGGGCGTGACGGTGGTCGGTGCGCTTGACCGCAAGGGCGCCCCCGCCATCGGCCGCGATGCGGGCGAACTCGCCGGCCTCGGACCGATCGGCGTTGAGATCACGGACGACCCGCTGCCGCTGTTCGCGAAGGCGGACGGCGTGATCGACTTTTCCGCGCCCGCCGCCAGCGTCGAATATGCCGGCTACGCCGCGCAGGCGCGCATCGTCCACGTCATCGGCACGACCGGCTGCTCGGTCGAGGACGATGCCGCGATCGCCGCCGCCGCGCGCCACGCGACCATCGTCAAGTCGGGCAATATGAGCCTCGGCGTCAACCTCCTGGCGGCGCTCGTCGAACAAGCCGCGCGCGCGCTCCCCGCGGCTGATTTCGACATCGAAGTGCTCGAGATGCACCACCGCCACAAGGTCGACGCACCGTCCGGCACCGCGCTTCTCCTCGGCGAGGCGGCGGCGAAGGGTCGTGCGGTGGCGCTTGCCGAAAAGTCGGTGCGCGTGCGCGACGGGCACACCGGGGCCCGCGAGGCGGGCACGATCGGCTTTGCGACGCTGCGCGGCGGCTCGGTCGTCGGCGACCATTCCGTGATCCTCGCCGGCACTGGCGAACGCATCACCCTCTCCCACCAGGCCGAGGATCGGGCTATCTTCGCACGCGGCGCCGTGCAGGCTGCGCTCTGGGCGAAGGACCGCAAGCCCGGCCTTTATTCGATGCGTGACGTGCTTGGCCTGAACGGCTGACCAAGGGTCACCACCGCGAAGCCAATTCTTTCGCGGGTCCGGCGGTTTATCCGTTGACACCATCTTCCCGCCCGCTTACATCGGCGGCGCACCTAGCCCAGGTGGCGGAATTGGTAGACGCGCACGGTTCAGGTCCGTGTGCCGCGAGGCGTGGAGGTTCGAGTCCTCTCCTGGGCACCACCTTTCTCAAGAGGTGGTCGACGCGGCTGGACGGTCGCCGAATTTCTGCAATTGTAGTTCCGGCTCGATACTATCGGGCGATGTATCTCCCTTCCTCCCCGCTGCTGTTTGCGCTGACGCTTTTACTCGCGCCTTGCGCCTGATTCCGCTTCATACATGTCTGGCTAAAGGCTAGAAAACCTTGCACGTATCAGTTCAGGGGCGACTGCGTGTGAGGGAGGATCGATGAACCAGGCAGGCAACGCCGTCGACGCCGGCGAGTTCGACTATGTGATCGCGGGGGCGGGCTCGGCGGGCTGCGTGCTTGCCAACCGGCTGTCGGCCGATCCGAAGAACCGTGTCCTTCTGCTGGAAGGCGGCGGGCGCGACAACTGGATCTGGTTCCACATCCCGGTCGGCTATCTCTTCGCGATCGGCAATCCGCGTGCCGACTGGATGTTCAAGACGGCGGCCGAACCCGGCCTCAACGGGCGCAGCCTCGCCTATCCGCGCGGCAAGACGCTGGGCGGCTCGTCTGCCATCAACGCGATGATCTACATGCGCGGGCAGGCGCGCGACTACGATCACTGGCGCCAGCTCGGCCTCGAAGGCTGGGCTTGGGACGACGTCCTGCCGTTCTTCCTGAAGCACGAGGATCACGAGAACCCGCCCAATGGATTCCACCGCTCCGGCGGCGAATGGCGCGTCGAGCATCCGCGCATCCAGTGGGACGTTCTCGATCGCATCCGCGATGCGGCGGAGGAGGCGGGCATTCCGAAGATTCCGGACTTCAACACCGGCGACAATACCGGTTCCTCCTACTTCCAGGTCAACCAGAAGCGCGGACGGCGCTGGAGCGCGGCGCGGGGCTTCCTGAAGCCGGTGATGAACCGGCCGAACCTCAAGGTCGAGACAGGCGTGCTGGTCGACCGCGTGATCGTCGAAGGCGGCCGTGCGACGGCGCTGATCTTCAGGCGCGGCGGCGAGGTTCATGTCGTGCGTGCGCGCGGCGAAATCGTGCTTTCATCGGGTGCGGTGGGATCACCGGCCATCCTCGAGCGCTCGGGCATCGGCGACGCCGCGCGGCTGGCCGCGCTCGGCATCGACGCCGTGGCACATCTGCCGGGCGTCGGCGAGAATTTGCAGGACCATCTGCAGATCCGGCCGATCTACAAGGTCAACGGCATCCGCACGCTGAACGACCAGTATGCGAACCTCTTCCAGCGGGCGCTAATGGGCGTCGACTACGCATTGCGCAGACGCGGTCCCCTGACCATGGCGCCCTCGCAGGTCGGCGCCTTCGTCAAGTCGAACCCGAGCTTCGAGACGGCCAATCTCGAATTCCACTTCCAGCCGCTCTCGCTCGACAATTGGGGGGACGGCCTCCACGCCTATCCGGCCTTCACCGCCAGCGTCTGCAACCTGCGCCCGACCAGCCGGGGCGGCATCCACGTCACCTCGCGGGCGCCGGAGGAGATGCCCGACATCCGGCCGAACTACCTGTCGACGCCCGAGGACAGGGAAGTGGCGGTCGAATCGATCGAGTGGGCGCGGCGGATCGTTTCGCAGCCGGCGCTCGCACCCTACAGGCCCGAGGAAATGAAGCCCGGCGCCCATGTCGCCTCGCGCGAGGATCTGCTGGTCGCCGCCGGCGATCTCGGCACGACCATCTTCCACCCGGTCGGCACGGCGAAAATGGGCACGGATGACGATCGGGGCGCGGTTCTCGACGCGCGGCTTCGCGTGCGCGGCCTTGACGGCCTGCGCGTCATCGACGCCTCGGCGATGCCGACGATCACGTCGGGCAACACCAATTCGCCGACGATCATGATCGCCGAAAAGGGCGCGTCGATGATCCTGGAGGACAGGCGGTGACGCGGGCCTCTAGACGAGCAGCTCGCCGAACAGCCGGTAGTTGACGGCGCGGGGCCGGGCCGCCTCCTCCGGCGTCGCCGGGACGAAGGAAGACTGGCCGCCCTCGAGTTCGGCCGGCAGCACCATCACACGCACGAAGACGTTTTCGCCGTCGCTGATGTTTTCGCCGACCACCCAGTCCTTGCCGGTTTCGAACCAGGCCTGGCCGGCCTCGATCCGCTCGAGATCGTCGCCGATCGTCGCGCGGATGCGGCCCTTGACCAGGCGTCTGATGCCCGGCCCGCGATGGCCGTGAAGCGGGGTCCGTGCGCCCGGATTCGAGGCGACGCGATCGGCGCGCAGCATCCAGCTTCCGGCGAAGTCGGGGGCGACCACTTGCGAAAGCACGGGGTCGATCGCATCCCCCGTCATCAGCGGCGCATCGCGTTCGGCAAGGTCGAACAGCCAGCCGACGCCGGCAATTCGAAGTGAACCAACCGTCAGGCAACCCTCGTCCACGCCGAGGACCGTCTCGCCTTGGGCGCTCGTTACCCTGACGGGCCCGACGACCGCATAGACGAAGCGCGTTCCGCCCGCTTCCAGCGTCAATTCAGACGCGGCCGTGTCGAAGTCATAGACGGTGAGGCGCATCGTTCGGCCGCTCACAGGCCAAGGCTCCGCTTGATCAGGCTGGCGCCGATCGGGGCAGCCGGATCGACGAAATCGTTGAGGATGTCGAAATGCCCGTAGGCGGGCAGCACGTGCACTTCAGGCCGCATTCCCTCGCGATGCAGGTGATGGGCGTAGCGGTAGGTCTGGTCGATCCAGTGCCAGGGCTCAAGCCCGCCCACGAAGAGCGAGACCGGGCAGCGCAGCAGAACCGGACGTGCTTCGACATTGCGCCGCGCGATGATCTCCTCGGTCAGGTTGAGCTGCGCGTTCACCGTGGTGCGCATCGCCGGCTCGGGATCGAAGATGCCGCTGACCGGCACCGCGCCGATGATGAAGGCCGGGTCGACGCCGCGCGCGGCCCAGTCCTTGGCCATCGCTTCGGCGACGAGATGCGCGCCCGCCGAATGGCCGGACAGGCTGACGCGCATCGGATCTCCGCCGAAGGACGCGATGTTCCGGTAGACCCATTCCAGCCCCGCGAGGGCAGAGTCCGTCACACCGTCGAGCGTGGATTCGGGGCACAGCTCGTAGTTCATGATCACCGTGGTGATGCCGCGCTCGACCAGCATCGGCGCGATGCTGGCGAAATTGGCCTTGTCCTGCGCGCGCCAATAGCCGCCATGGAAGAACACGTGAACCGGCCGCGGCCCCGCCTCGTTTGCCGGGTAGATGTCGAGCTTTCGCAGCGGATGATCGCCGAATGCGATGTCGCGATGCTGTGCGAGTTCCGTCAGGGCGCGTGTATTGAGCGGCTCGCGCGCCTCCCTCGATCTGGCGAAATCCGGAAAGGCATTTTGCGGATTATACTGAAACTCGTGCTCCGTTTGGCTCAAATTGGTCCACAGTTTCGCTGGCTGGCTCATCGCTTTGGTCCGCTCCATCCTCTCGATTTCGCTTACATTAGAGCGATCTTCGCGGAAATTGAAAGTAGGCCCTTGCTCTTTGGACGAAAAATGGTTCACATATAATCCATGATTGATCCTCTTTTGGATCGCGGCCGTTCCGGGCCATTTCGTTGATCAGCGAGAGGCGTCTTCATGCGGATCAAGTCCGTCGAGTTCATTGCGCTCAACGTGCCGCTCGGCTCCGGCAAGGCCTATGGAATGTCGAAGTCGCTGGCGACCGGACGGCAGTCGACGCTGGTCCGGTTGACGCTCGACGGCGGCATCGTCGGCTACGGCGAGGCCTGGGGCATCCCGGCGGTGAACAAGGCGTTCCTGCCACTCCTGTCGGGCTATCTCGTCGGCACGGACGTGTTCGCCGCCGAGCATGCCTTCACGCGCATTCTGGCGCGGCACTATCATTTCGGCGTGCAGGGCGGCTTGATGTGGGCGCTGAGCGGCATCGACATCGCCGCCAAGGATGCGATGGGCAAGGCGACCGGCCTGCCGGTGGCGCAACTGATCGGCGGCAAGCGGATTTCGCAGGTGCCGTGCTACATGTCGGGCGGCTACCTGACCGAGACGCCGGAGCCGGACTACCGCCCGCAGATCGAGGCGATGGCAAAGGCCGGCCACAGGTCAATCAAGATCAAGGTCGGGCTCGGCCCGTCCAGCGACGAGGATCGCGTCGCGCTTGCCCGCGAACTCCTCGGCGACGATGTCGAAATTCTCGTCGACATCAACTCCAATTATACGCTCGATCTTGCGCTCGACGCCGTCGCGCGCCTCGAAAAATACCGTATCGGCTGGCTCGAGGAGCCGCTCAGCCCGCAGGATTTCGACGGCTATGCGGCCCTTCGCAAGCGCGCGCTGATGCCGATCGCGACCGGCGAGGCGCTTTATACGGTGCATGACTTCAAGCGCCTCACCGATGTCGGCGGGGCCGACATCCTCCAGCCCGATCTGTCGCTGTGCGGCGGCTTCTGGCAGGGGCGCAAGATCGCGGAACTGGCGCTCGCCAACCATCTGCGCGTCTCGCCGCATGTCTGGGGCGGCGCGGTCGGGCTCGCCGCCGGGCTACAGTTCATCGCGTCCCTGCCGGTTCATCCGCATTCCGACAACATCCCCAAGCCCATCCTTCTCGAATATGACCTCGGCGCCAATCCGCTGCGCACCGAACTCTTGAAGACGCCGATCGAGATACGCGACGGTTTCGCGATCGTGCCCGAAGGGCCCGGCCTCGGCATCGAGATCGACGAGGAGGCCGTGGCGCGCTATGCAGTCTGAAGCCGTCGGGCATAGCGGTCGGCCCGTGCTTTCGGTGCGGGACCTGAAGACGCATTTCTTCACCGGCGCCGGAATCATCAAGGCGGTCAATGGCGTGACGCTGACCGTGCGCGAGGGCGAGACGCTGGCGGTGGTCGGCGAATCCGGCTCGGGCAAGTCGGTCACCGGACTGACGGTCATGCGGCTTCTCGGCCGCACCACCGCGCGCGTCATGGGCGGATCGATCCATTTTTCCGGGCGCGACGGCAAGCATCTCGATCTTCTGGCGCTGTCGGAAGGCGAGATGCGCCAGGTGCGCGGCCATGACATCGCGATGATCTTCCAGGATCCGATGTCGAGCCTCAATCCCGTCTTCACGGTCGGCGACCAGATTTCCGAACCGATCCGCATTCACAAGGGCCTGGGCAAGAAGGATGCGCGCGCCCAGGCGCTCGACCTCCTGCGCCAGGTCGGCATTTCCGATCCGGAATCGCGCATCGACGCCTATCCGCATCAATTGTCGGGCGGCATGCGCCAGCGCGTCATGATCGCGGTCGCGCTCGCTTGCGATCCGCGGCTGCTGATCGCCGACGAACCGACGACGGCGCTCGACGTTACCATCCAGGCGCAGATCATCACGCTCCTGAAGCGGCTCCAGGTCGAGCGGCGTATGGCGATGATCTTCGTCACGCACGACTTGAAGCTCGTCGGCGAAATCGCCGACCGGGTGGCCGTGATGTATGCGAGCCAGGTGGTCGAGGAGGGGCCGGTCGCCGAGGTTCTGGCGCGTCCGAAGCACCCTTATACGCGTGCGCTTCTCGACTGCATCCCGAGCCGCCGCGATGCGGCGGGCAATCGCCGCCAGTTGCGGCCGATTCCGGGCATGCTGCCCAATCCGCTGGCGCCGCCCGAAGGCTGCCGGTTCCATCCGCGCTGCGCCCACGCCGAAGACAAGTGCATCGCCAGGCAGCCCGAGCTCGAAGCGGTGAGCGCGAACCACCAGACACGCTGCCTGCGCTGGAAGGAGATCGCCCTGTGAGCGCGACGATCGACCTCGCGGCGCAGACGGATACCGGCGGGCCTCAGGCCGGGCAGCCGCTGGTTTCGGCTCGCGGCCTCACAAAGCATTTCGAATCCGGCGGCGGCTTCCTGTCCCGGGCAAGGCCGCCGGTGCGCGCGGTCGAAAGCGTCGATCTCGACATTTCGGCCGGCGAGGTTCTGGGTGTCGTCGGTGAATCCGGTTCCGGCAAATCGACGCTCGGGCGCCTGATCCTGCGGCTGATCGAACCGACCTCCGGCTCCGCGACCTTCCAGGACCGCGATCTCGGCGCATTGGGCTCGTCGGAACTGCGCCAGTTCCGCCGCCACATGCAGATGATCTTTCAGGACCCGTTCGCAAGTCTCAATGCCCGCATGACGGTCGGCGCGGCCCTGATCGAGCCGCTGTCGCTGCATCGCGGCCTGAAGGGCAAGGTGGCGCGCGAGGCGGCCGTGGCGCTTCTGGAAAAGGTAGGACTTTCCGGCGACCACATGGAGCGGTATCCGCGCATGTTCTCCGGCGGCCAGCGCCAGCGCATCGCGATTGCCCGCGCGCTTGCGTCCGGGCCGAGCTTCATCGTCGCCGACGAGCCGGTCTCGGCGCTCGACGTGTCGATCCAGACCGAAGTCATCAATCTGCTGCAGACCCTGCAGGCCGATCTCGGCCTGACGCTGATGTTCATCAGTCACGACCTGTCGGTCGTCGAGGTGATCACCGACCGGGTGATGGTGCTTTATCTCGGCCGCGTCATGGAACTGGCGCCGACCGAGGCGCTCTACGGCAGCCCCACCCACCCCTATACGGCCGCGCTCCTGCAGGCGGCACCCGGCATGGCGGCGCAGCGCAAGTACATTCTAAAGGGCGAGATTCCGAGCCCCGCCAACCCGCCTTCGGGCTGCGTCTTTCGCACGCGCTGCCCCTTCGCGATCGACGCGTGTTCGCAAATCGTCCCCGAACTGCGCCCCGTCGGCGCCGGTCATTTCAAGGCATGTATCCGTGACGACATCGAACTCTAGCCTCTTCGATCCGGCAAAGCCGGTTCTGGTGATCGGCGGCCGCGGCTTCGTCGGATCGCACATCGTGCGCGCGCTGCTCGACGCCGGGCTGATCGTCCACCTGTTCGGGCCGAAGATGAAGGACGATCTCCTCGCCGATCTTTCCGGCCGGTTCGACGAGACGGATGGCTCGGTCGAGGACCAGGCCGCGATCGAAGCGGCGATCGAGGCCTCCGGGGCCGGCGCGATCGTGACGACGGCCGCCTACGCGTCCGGAAATCTCGGCCTGATGCGCGGCGGCGACGCCGATGCGCAAAAGGCGATGGCGATCAATGTCGAGGGGCTGCGGCGAACCTTCGAAGCCGCGCGGGTCAAGGGCATCGCGCGCATCGTCTGGGCGGATTCGACCGTTGTGTACGGCCATGCCGACCGCTACGACAAGGCGCGGGTGGACGAGGATGACGCGCGTCGTCCGACCACCTTCTACGGGCTGACGAAAGTGCTCGGCGAGGACATCGCTCAATATTACCGCGACCGCTACGGCATGGACATCGTCGGCCTGCGCATGTCGCTGCTGCTCGGACCCGGACTTTGGTATCAGGGCGCGGCGAGCGCGATCGCCGGCGTCATCCGCAATGCCGCGCCGGGCAAGAGCCATTCCGTGACCTTCCATGCCGACTGCATCGACCTGATGCACGTGGCCGACGTCGCCAATGCCGCACTCCTCGCCCTTCGCAGTCCGCGCCCGCTTGGCGCGGTCTACAACATCAACGGCTTCACCGCTTCGCTGCCGGACATCGTCGCTAGCGTCGAGGCGCGCGTTCCCGGCTACCGGGTGGAGCATGAAATCGTGCCGTCGCAACTGACGTTCCCGCTGATCAGCGACGAGCGCTTCCGCCGCGACGTCGGCTTCGCGCCGCGCTTTGCGCTGGACGACATCGTCGCCGAACTGATCGGCACAGGAGTGAATTCATGATCGCAGACCGCCTGGCCGAACTCGGCTTGACGCTGCCGCAGGCAGCCGACCCTTCGTTCAACTACCTGCCGGTGACGCTGCATAACGGCGTCGCCTATGTCAGCGGCCAGATGCCGAAGGTCGACGGCGAGGTGCGCTTCTTCGGCAAGGTCGGCGGCGAGGTCGATCTGGAGACCGCACGCGGCGAGGCGCGCATCTGCATCCTGCAGGGTCTTGCCTGCCTCGAGGCCGCGCTCGGCAGCCTCGACCGCGTGACGCGCATCTTGAAGGTCAACGGCTACGTCGCCTCGGCGCGCGATTTCAACGCGCAGCCCAAGGTGCTCGACGCGGCGTCCGACCTTCTCGTCGAAATCTTCGGCGAGACGGGACGTCATGCCCGGGCGGCGGTCGGCGTCGCCGAACTGCCGCGCAATGCCGCCGTCGAGATCGAGATGATGGTGGCTTTCGATTGAATCGGGCGCGCGTGAAACGCGTGCCTGCAAATGGCTGGTCCTGAAAGCCTGTCGCGGACCGGCGTGCCCTGGGGAGGGCAGACCCAACAACAGGTGAGAAAAGGGGTTCTGGAATGTCTTTTTCGCGCATGCTCGACCGCAGGGGCGCCTTGCGGATCAGCTTGATGGGGGCGGCCGTACTCGGCCTTCTCCATTCCGCTCCGGCCTCGGCCCAGAGCGAGGGTCTTTACGGGCCCGTCGCCGACAATGCCGTCATGGGTGGCCGCCTCAACATGGGTCTCCTGGTCGAGCCGCCCGGCCTCGACCCCTTCCACCAGGCCGCCGATGCGCGCATCCGCGTGTCGGTGCTGATGTATCAGGGCCTCTTCTACGAAGCGCCGTCGGGCAGCGCCGAGCCGCTTCTGGCCGAAAGCTATGAAGTCTCCGACGACGGGCTGACCTACACGATCAAGGTGCGCCAGGGCGTCAAGTTCCACACCGGCGCCGACATGACCGCCGAGGACGTGGCGTACAGCTACAACTACATCCGCGATCCGGAGAACGGCTCGCCGGGCGCCGGCGACTTCGCCATCATCACCGACATCACCGCGGTCGATGCGACCACCGTCGAGATCAAGCTCAGCACGCCAAACGCCTCGCTGCCGATGACGCTCGGCAACAAATATGGCGCGGTCGTGCCGGCCGGCACGTTCGACGACGAGAACGCGCGCAATCTGATGAATGCGCAGAGCGTCGGCACCGGCCCGTTCAAGCTCGCCGAATTCGTCCCGAACTCGCATATCGTCCTCGACAAGAACGAGGAGTATTGGGAAGAGGGAATGCCCTATCTCGACGGGGTCGACTTCGCGATCCTGCCGAACAGCGCCTCCATGCTCGTCGCGCTGCGCAACCAGCGCGTCGACCTCGTCGCCCTCTCGCGCCCGCAGGACGTGCAGCAGGTCGAGGGCGTCGAAGGCCTCGAGATCGAACGCTGGCCCTCGCTCGGCCAGGCGTCGATCGATCTCGGCTCCGAGACCAAGCCGCTCGACGACGTGCGCGTGCGCCAGGCGATCTCGCTTGCCGTCGACAAGAGCGAGGTGATGCAGGCCTCGATCGGCGATTTCGGTACCGTGCTCGGCACCGTCCCCGCCGGCCTGCAGGAACAATGGGGCCTGCCGCTCGATCAGGTTCCGATGCAGGGACCGGATATCGAGAAGGCCAAGGCGCTTCTGGCCGAGGCCGGGATGACCGACGGCGTCACCATGACGCTGACGACCATCAACGGCTACGACTGGATGGATGCGGCCGCCGTCACGCTGCGCGAGCAGCTCGGCGAGATCGGCGTCACGCTCGACATCCAGAAGGTCGACCTCGGCGTCTGGATCAACAACTTCCGTTCCAGCCAGATGGGCTTCACCTTCAACGACTGGGCGACCCAGCCGGACCCGAACCTGCTCTTCTACCGCCACTTCCACAAGAAGCCGGAGGGAGCGGATTTCCGCAACTGGGCCAATGACGAGGCGAGCGCGCTTCTCGACCAGGGCCGGGCCGAGGCCGATCCCGCCAAGCGTCGTGAGATCTACAACGAGTTCCAGACGATCCTGGCCGAGACCGTGCCGACGATCATGCTGTTCTCGCCCGATCACATCACGGTGCGCAGCGCCCGCGTCCAGAACTACGTCCAGCATCCGACCGGTTGGTACTACGGTCTGGCGCGGACCTATCTGAGCGAGTGATCGCGACGGGCTCCGCCGCACAGGCGGCGGGGCCCGGTCAACCATCCGCATCCACGAGGTCTCGTTCCATGGGCGCATATCTGGTCAAACGGCTTGCCGCTTCGCTGCTGACGGCCCTGCTTGCGTCGATGCTGGTGTTCCTGCTCGTGCGCCTCGTGCCCGGCGACGTCGTCGCGCAGATGATGGGCCAGGCCGGCGGCGAGGCGGCGGCCGGCGCCATGCGCGAATTCTTCGGCCTCGACCAGCCGGTCTACGTCCAGTATTTCCGTTGGCTGACGCAGGTCCTGCAGGGCGATCTCGGCACGAGCTGGACGCGCGGCCTGCCGGTGACCATGCTGATCGGCCAGGCCTTCCTGGTAACGCTCGAAATCGGCCTTCTCACCCTCTTCGTCGCCACGGTCGTCGGCGTGCCGCTCGGCATCGTTGCCGGCATCTACGAGGACGGCCCGCTCGACACCTTCATCCAGAGCTTCAATGTCGTCGGCCTGTCGGCACCCGTCTTCTGGGTCGGGCTGATGCTGCTCGTCGGCGTGTCATCGATGTTCGCCTGGTCGCCGCCGCTGCGCTACGTGCCGCCGACCCGGTCGCTGGCGGACAACCTGTCGATTCTGGCGCTGCCGATCGCCAGCCTCGCCTTCCTGCAGATCGCCGCCTACAGCCAGTTCGTGCGCCAGAACGTGGTCTCGGCGCTGCACCAGGAATATGTGCGCACCGCGGTCGCCAAGGGCGTGCCCGTCCGCACCATCTTCTTCAAGCACATCCTGCGCAATGTCCTGATCCCGATCGTCACCTTCATGGGCTTGATCCTGATCCAGATCCTCGGCGGCGTCGTCATCATCGAATCGCTGTTCGCGCTGCCGGGTCTCGGCCGCCTGCTGCTGACCGCGATCGAGACGCGCGACTATCCCGTGCTTCAGGGCGCGCTCCTGATCGTCGTCGTCGCCGCGATGGTCGTCAATCTCGTCGTCGACCTCGCCTACCGGCTGATCGACCCGCGCGTGCGCGTCTCGTGAGCGGGAAGGGACAATCATGACAGACCTTTCGCACCCCCGCCGCTTCGGCGCCGTCGGCAGCCTGACGCGCAAGTTCCGCGCCGAGCCCGGCCTCGTCATCGGCACCGCGCTCCTGGCGGTCATAGCGGTCGTCGCCGCCTTTCCGGGGCTGTTCGCCTCGGCCTCGCCCTTCTCGGTCGACGTCGGCGCGTCCATGCTGCCGCCCTCCGCCGAACACTGGTTCGGCACCGACGATGTCGGCCGGGACCTTTACGCCCGCGTCATCCATGGAACGCGCGTTACCCTGTCGATTTGCGCCGGCTCGCTGTTCATCTCCACCCTCATCGGCGGGACGCTCGGCCTCGTCTCGGGCTATTTCGGCGGCTGGGCCGATCAAATCCTCGGACGGCTCATCGACGTCCTCCTGAGCTTCCCGCCGATCATTCTCGGCGTCATCATCACCGGCGTCCTCGGCCCCGCGACCGTCAACCTCATCCTGGCGCTGTCGGTCGTCTATATGCCGGTTTTCTTCCGCATCGCGCGCGCCGGTGCGCTCGGCGAGAAGGAGAAGACCTATGTCGAGGCGGCGCGCTCCATGGGGATCAGCGAACCGGCCGTGCTCGGCCGCCACGTGACGCGCAACGTCATGCCGCTGATCCTGACGCAATACATGATCCTGTTCCCGCTGATCCTGCAGATCCAGGCCGCGCTCGGCTTCCTGGGGCTCGGCGTGCAGCCGCCGGTGCCCGACTGGGGCGCCATCCTGGAACAGGGCAAGGACTACATCCTTTACGCGCCGTGGATGTCCGTCTTCCCGGGCCTTGCCGTGCTCGTCACCTCGCTGTCGCTCATCCTGGTGGGAAGGGCGCTGCAAAAGCGCATCGACCAGCGATGAGAAAAGCCGCGTTAGCCGCTGCTGGCATTGGAGAGCGTGCGCAGGAGATAGTCGCGGATCGCGGTGCGGGCCGCCGGGGCGTCGCCGCGCTTCAGCGCCTGGACGATGCCCAGATTGTCGGCATAGGCGGTCTCGCGCACGGCCGAAACGGGCGAGGGATGGCCGCCCGGCCGACCCCAGCCCGCCCGACGGCGGGATTCGAGGATCTGCTCGAAGATGGACACGATGAAGCGGTTGCGCGAACCGCGCGCGATGGCGAGGTGCAGCCCGTATTTCGCTTCCTTGAACTCGTGCCAGCTTGCGGCGCTGCGCATGGCGTCGAGGCTCTTTTCCATGTCGGCGATGTGCTCGGGCGTCGCGCGCTCGACGACGAGGTCGGGCAGGCTCGGCTCGAACAGGAGGCGCGCCTCGAGAAGCTCGGTCAGGCTGTATTCGTCGGCGCCGGGGGCCGCCGTGCCGGACACCGTCTGCGCCACGAAGGTTCCGCGTCCGACATAGCGGACGATCAGCCCCTCCTCGACGAGCTGGTTCATCGTCTTGCGAACGGTATTTCGCGCTGCATTGAACCGGCTCGACAAGGTGCGCTCGGTCGGCAGCCGGCTGCCCGCCTCGAAGCTGCCGCCGAGGATCGCGGCTTTCAGGTCGCCGTAGATTCGTTGCGAATCGCGTTCCGATTTTTCCCGTACACCGGGAAGTTCCGCGTCGTCCTGGGTCACGTTGTCGAGCATGTCGGCGCTTTTTGGCTGGAAGTGATGCGTTTTTGGCCGGAACGGCGTTCCATCCTCATTACACCATTTCGGGCGGCACGACAAATGGATGCGCATGGGCGCGCCGCGTCATCAACGGTGCGAATGTCGACAATGGGTCGGTTTTGGTAGGGAATTGGCGAGCCGTTCGGCGGCGCCGCGAAAAACAACGCTGAATTGCATGCCCCGAGCCGACGTGCTCGCCGGCAGGGACAGGGATCAAGGAGGTCTTCGTGGAACAGACAAACCGGACGACGCGCGGTGCAGACGTCCTCGTATCGTGCCTCCTGGCGCAGAACGTCGACCGCGTCTTCTGCGTGCCGGGCGAAAGCTACCTGCCCGTCCTCGACGCGCTCTACGAGGTGCGCGAGAGGGTCGATCTGACCGTCTGCCGGCAGGAAGGCGGGGCAGCGAACATGGCCGACGCCTATGGCAAGCTCACCGGCCGGCCCGGCGTCTGCTTCGTCACGCGCGGCCCCGGCGCCACCAACGCCTCGATCGGCATCCACACCGCCTTCCAGGATTCGACCCCGCTCGTCCTCTTCGTCGGCCAGGTCTCGCGCGAGATCAAGGATCGCGAGGGGTTCCAGGAAGTCGATTTCACCGCCATGTTCGGCCCGCTCGCCAAGTGGGTGGCCGAGATCAACGATCCGCGCCGGATTCCCGAATATGTCCACCGCGCCTTCCAGACGGCCATCGCCGGCCGTCCGGGTCCGGTCGTCCTGTCGCTGCCCGAGGACATCCTGAGCGAGATCGTCGACGGCGAAGTCGACATCGGCCTCGCCGCCTCGCCGCTCGACGCCGCACCGGCCGCCCGCCACCTCGACAGGCTCGCGACCTTGCTTGAGGGAGCGCAAAAGCCGATGCTGATCGTCGGCGGCGGCGGCTGGACGGCCGAGGCCGGAAGCAATGTCGTCGCCTTCGCCGAGCGTTTCGGCGTCGCGGTCGCAAGCTCGCTGCGCTGCCAGGACTACGTGCCCAACGACCATCCGAACTATGTCGGCCATCTCGGCATCGGCGCCGATCCGGCGCTTGCGGCGCACCTGCGCGAATCCGACCTCCTGATCGTTCTTGGTGCACGTCTCGGCGAAATGACGACGGCGGGATACCGCCTGCTGCAGCCGCCGCGCCTGCGCCAGAAGCTGGTGCACATCTATCCGGACCCGGAGGAACTCGGCCGGGTCTACCAGGCCGATCTGCCGATCAACGCATCGTCGGTCGAGATGGCCGCTGCGCTGGCGGCCATGAGTGCCAAATCGCCGCCACGCGGCGAGTTTCTTCCCGCCTGGCGCGCCGATTTCGAGAAGACGCTCGACCTTCCGGCAAAGCCGCGCCCGCTCGACATGGCCGACATCGTCACCCGCCTGCGCAAACGCATGCCGGCGGATACGATCGTGACCACGGGCGCCGGCAACTACACCGGCTGGGTCCACAAATACTGGCCGTTCCAGGCCTACCGCTCGCAACTCGCGCCCACGTCGGGTGCCATGGGCTACGGCGTGCCGGCGGCGGTCGCCGCCAGGCTCACCTGCCCAGATCGCAGCGTCGTCGCCTTCGCCGGCGACGGGTGTTTCCTGATGAACGGCCAGGAACTGGCGACCGCCACCCAGTACGATGCGAAGATTCTCGTGATCGTCGTCAACAACGGCATGTACGGCACGATCCGCATGCACCAGGAGCGCGACTTCCCGCGCCGGGTCCACGGCACCGAGCTGAAAAACCCGGATTTCGTCGCGCTTGGCAAAGCTTATGGCCTCCATGCCGAAAAGGTCACCGAGAGCGGGCAGTTCGACGCGGCCCTGGAACGCGCACTGGCGGCGCCGCAAAGCGCGCTGCTGGAGCTGGTCGTCGATCCAGACGCGATTTCGGTGCGCACGACCATCACCGCGCTGCGCGAAAAGGCGCTCGCCTGAGACGGCGCGCCGGCATAGCCTGACGCGGTTCGGGAAACGGGCCCGGACCGTTCCAACGGGTCGGATTGCGCATGAACCTCAAATTTCTCGAGACGTTCCTCTGGGTCGCAAGGCTGAAGAGCTTCTCGGCGGCGGCCGACAGGTTGAACATCACCCAGGCCGCCGTTTCGGCCCGGATCGCGACCCTGGAAAGCGATCTGGGAGTGCGCCTGCTCGACCGCGACGGCCGCACCGTCCAACTCACCGCACACGGCATCAAGGCGCAGGAGCGCGCCCAGGAGATCGTCGCGCTGTTCCAGTCCTTCGTGTCCGAGGTGTCGAGCCCGGTCAGCCAGCGCGGCACGCTGAAGATGGGCGTCATCGACACGATCTCGCATAGCTGGCTGGTCGACCTGATCGACATGGCGCGGCTGCGCTTTCCCAATGTCCGCTTCGAGCTCTATGCGGATACGAGCCTCGTCATCAACGACCTGCTTGCCCGCAACGAGCTCGATGTCGGCCTCCTGATGGGGCCGGTGATCGGCCAGAACGTCGTCAATGTCGAACTGTGCCGCTATCTGTGCTCGTGGGTCGCCTCGCCGGGCTTCGAGATCTGCGGCCGGCCTGCCGGTCTTGCCGAGTTGGGTCGGCATCCGATCATCTCCTTCCCGGCCGCCTCGCGGCCGCATGACTGGCTGATGCAGCTCCTGCGCCATGCCGGCGCGGACAATCCCTTGATCTATACGTCGAATTCGCTGGCGACGATCACGCGCATGGTGCGCGACGGGATCGGCATCGCGGCCCTTCCGACCGTCCTCGTCGAGGAGGAAGTGGCGGCCGGCACCCTGCGCATCCTCGAGGTCGCGCCCGAATTTCCGCCGCTTCTCGTCCACGCCTCCTATGTCGGCGAGGATCATTCGATCCTGCCGGCAGCCATCGCCGCGATGGCGGTCGACGTCGCCTCCAACTACGTGGTTCGAAAGAGAAAATTTATGCTTGAAGCCACTGGTCACGGCTAAGCGACAAAATTTTCTTATCGAAGTGGAGAAAAATTTCGCGTTGGACAGCCGGCTTCGTCCTGCGCCACGCTCTTGCCCATAGGTCAAGCCTTTGAGGGATGGAGCAGCATGAAAGTCGTCCAGATTCAGATGAACAGCCAGAGCGACAAGGCCAGGAACCTTGCCGACGCCGCGCGCCTGCTCGACGAAGCCGCGGGCGAGAGCCCGGACATCGTCGTGCTTCCGGAATATTGGGCGATGCTCGGCAACAGCCCCGAAGAGTTCCACGCCAGTGCCGAAACCTTCCCCGACGGCGACGCTTACGCGCTGATGAAGGAGAAGGCCGGCGAGCACGGCTACTACGTCCACGGCGGCTCGATCGTCGAGACGGCCGGCAACGCCTTCTACAACACGACCGTCGTCTTCGACCGTTCGGGCGAAGAGGTCACGCGCTACCGCAAGATCCACCTCTTCGACGTCGACGTTCCGGGCGGCGCCCGCCACCGTGAGAGCGAGACGATCGCGCGCGGCGAGGAGGTCGTGACCTATGACGTCGACGGCCGCACGGTCGGCTGCTCGATCTGTTACGACATCCGCTTTCCCGAACTTTTCCGCGCCCTGCGCGACAAGGGCGCGGAGGTGATCATGCTGCCGGCCGCCTTCACGCTGATGACCGGCAAGGATCACTGGGAACTTCTGGCCCGCGCCCGCGCGGTCGAGACCCAGACCTATTTCCTCGCCACCGGCCAGTTCGGCACCCATGCCGATGGCAAGAAGGCCTGCTACGGCCACACGCTGGCGGTCAATCCGTGGGGCCATGTCATCGCGCAGGTGGGCGACCAGGTCGGCCTGTCGGTCTCGAAACTCGATTTCCCCTATCTCGAGACCGTCCGCCAGAACCTTCCCGTCGCCAACCACCACGTCCTTTAAGAGCGAGCCGACATGTTCATCATCAACGATCTTCCGCCCCAGATCCCGGCCGACGTGATCGACCTTCTCGAACAGGTCGAGACGGCCACGGTGGGCCACATCCTGCATTCCGGCTTCGTCGATCCGCGCCTGCGCGCCGTCCTCCCCGAAAAGCGCGTCGCCGGCACGGCCGTCACGCTGCGCATTCCCGGCGCGGACTCGACGCTTCTCCATCATGTGCTGTCGCTCGTGCGGCCGGGGGATTTCCTCGTCATCGACCGCTGCGGCGACACGCGCCACGCCTGCTGGGGCGGCGTCGTCACCCATGCCGCCAAGCTTGCCGGCATCAAGGGCGGCGTCATCGACGGCCCGGCGACCGATTTCTCCGAAATCCGCAAGGTCGAGATGCCGCTCTGGTGCGCCGGCCCGTCGCCGATCACCACCAAGCTTCTGGGGCTCGAAGGCGCGTTCAACGTGCCCGTCAGCGTCGGCGGCCAGAATGTCGAGCCCGGCGATGCGATCCTCGCGGACGAGTCCGGCGTCCTCGTCCTGAAGCCGAAGGAAGCGCGCGCCATCGCCGAAAAGGCGATCGCCATGCAGGAGCGCGAGATCACGCTTCTGGAGCGCCTGCGCAAGGGCGAGAAGCTGCCCGCGATTTCGGGCGCGACGGAAAAGATCGAGACGGTCAACGCCCGCGCCGGCTGAGGCCGACGCGACGAGCGAAGAGAAAAACAAGGAAGAGAGACAGATGAAAACGAGACTTCTTCTGGCGGGCGTCGCAAGCCTCGCCATGCTTCAGTCGCTCGGCGCCGCGCAGGCGCAGTCTGGCCAGGTCACGCTCGCCGCCTATGACGGCATCTTCCAGACCGAATATATGGCGACCGTGATCGCCGGGTTCCAGGAAGCCTATCCGGACATCGAGATTAACTACTATCCGATGGCGAACTCGGCGGCGACGCTCGGCACGCTGCGCGCCCAGAAGTCCGCGCCGCAAGTCGACGTGGTGATCCTCGACGTTTCCGTCGCCAAGGCGGCGACCGACGAGGGCCTGCTTGCCGAGCTCGACCGCGAGACCGTGACCAACCTCAACGATCTCTACGACACCGCCTTCACCGAAGGCGTGAACGCCGCCGCCGTCACCTTCGACAATCTCGTCCTGCTCTACAATACCAAGGCCATCGCCGAGGCCCCGACGAGCTGGGAAGCCTTGTGGGATCAGGCCTATGACGGCCGGGTCGTGATCCCCGCCGCGCCCGACATCCAGGGCATCGCGATGACCATCATCGCCAACCAGCTTGCCGGCGGCACCGACTATACGGACGGCCTTGACGCGGGAGTCGAGAAGATGGGCGAGCTTGCCCCACACGTCCAGACATGGGAGCCGACGCCCGATCCCTATCAGCCGATCATGAACGCGCAGGCCGATATCGGCATCGGCTGGAACGCGCGTGGCCAGATTTTCTCCGACCAGTCCAGCGGGTCGATGGGCGTCGTCATCCCGACCGAAGGCTCGGTCTTCCAGATCAACGCGATCGGCACCGTCGCGGGCAGCGCCAACGAGGAGGCCGCCAAGATTTTCATGAACTACGCGCTCTCGCCCGAAGCGCAGGCCGCCTTCACCGAGCGCATGTTCTACGCGCCGACGAACGAGAAGGCGCAGCCCGCGCCCGAAGCCCTCGAACGCACTGCCGCCACGCCGGAGCGCATGGAAACCATGCTCGACATCAACTGGCTGGAAGTGGCGCAGTTCCGCGAAGCGCTGACCGAGCGCTGGCGCCGCGAAGTCATCGCGCTCAGCCGCTGACATCGGGGAAAGGACTGCCGGGCGTTCAACGAGCGCCCGGCGGTTTCCGATCATTTCGCGCGTCGCGAGGGCAGGAGACCCACCATGCTCGCAGAAAACCCGATCCACATCGCCGATGCGGAGGCGCCAGACGCGCCCGGCGAGGCGCATCTGCAACTGACGCATCTCGAAAAACGCTATGGCGACTTTCTGGCGGTGGAGGATCTGAGCGTTTCGGTCAGGCGAGGCGAGCTGATCGCGCTCCTGGGGCCGTCGGGCTGCGGCAAGACGACCACGCTGCGCATGATCGCCGGCCTTGCCTCGGCGACCTCGGGCGCCATTCGCGTCGACGGCCGCGAAATCCAGACGCTGCCCGCCCATGCCCGCGACATGGGCCTCGTCTTCCAGAGCTACGCGCTCTTTCCGCACATGACGGTCGAGCGCAACGTCGCCTTCGGCCTCGAAATGCGCAGGAATTCGAAAGACCAGATCGCCGGCCGTGTCGCGAAGGCGCTGGAGCTGGTGCAACTCGGCCATCTCGCCCAGCGCCGCCCGCGCGAACTATCCGGCGGCCAGCAGCAGCGCGTGGCGCTTGCCCGCGCGCTCGTCATCGAACCGAGCATCCTCCTCCTCGACGAACCGCTCTCCAACCTCGACGCCAAATTGCGCGACCAGATGCGCGTCGAGATCCGCGACATCCAGCAGCGGCTCGGCATCACTACCGTCTTAGTCACGCACGACCAGGTCGAGGCGCTGTCAATGTGCGACCGGATCGCGGTGATGGACAAGGGCCGCCTGGCGCAGATCGGCACGCCGCAGGACATCTACGAGCGCCCCGCGACGCCCTTCGTCGCCGAGTTCGTCGGCCGCATCAACAAGCTGCCCGGCCGCGCGACGTCGGCCAACGAGATCACGGTCGGCGACCGCCGCTTCGGCACCGCCGGCAACGGGGCCGCAAACGGCGCGGTGACCGCGATGATCCGCCCGCACCGCATCGAGATCGTGCCGCGCGGCACACCGGCCGACGATCGCAATGCGGCCGAGGGCGTCATCACCCGCGCGACCTATGTCGGCGACATTCTCGAATACATGGTCGCGCTCGAAGGCGAAGTGACGCTCGCGGTCGAGACCGCGACGGGCGGGCATCGGCGCAACTTCGCGCTTGGCGACGAGGTCGAACTGCGCTGGGCGCGCGAGGACACGCTGGTCTTCGGAGTGGACGCATGACCATCGCCGCCGACACGGCGCCGGCCGCCGCACCCTTCCGGCTCTCCGGGCGGCAGATCGTGCCGCTCCTCATCATGCCGATCCTGATCGTCAACGCCGTCTCGTTCATCTGGCCGACGCTCAGCCTCCTGCGCATGAGCCTCAACGAACCGATCGCCGGCGGCGCGATCCGCGAGACGCTGACGCTGCAGACCTATGTCAGCGTCATGACGGATTCGTTCTATCTCGAACTCGTCTGGAACTCGGTCTATCTGTGCTCGATCATCACCGCGTTCACGCTTCTCCTGTCCTATCCGATCGCGCTCTTCATCCACCGCGCCGATCCGAAATGGAAAAGCCTCCTGACCCTGATGGTGATCTCGCCGCTGCTCGTCAGCGCGGTGGTGCGCACCTATGGCTGGGTGATCATCCTCGGCGACCAGGGCCTGATCAACGCGGTCCTGCTCGGCTCCGGCCTCGTCGACCAGCCCGTCCGGCTGATCTTCAACAATTTCGGCGTCATGGTCGGCCTCGTGGAAATCCTGATGCCCTACATGATCCTGTCGCTGATGGCCGGTTTCGGCCGGCTCGACCCGCGGCTGGAGGAAGCGGCCCAGTCGCTCGGCGCCAGGCGCCTGACGACGCTTCGCCGCGTGACCATCCCGCTGACGGCGCCCGGCATCGCGCTCGGCTGCCTGCTCGTCTTCGTCCTGTCGATCTCGTCCTTCGTCACGCCCAAGCTGCTCGGCGGCGGGCGCGTCTTCCTTTTGGCGACGGAAATCTACGACCAGTCGATCGTGCTCCTGAACTGGCCGCTCGCCGCATCGCTGTCGATGCTCGTGCTGGTCATCTTCGGGGCCGCGCTCGTCGTCTATTCCCGCGTCGTCAAGGCACTGGATTGAGCTGATGGAACAGAAGAACTCGCTTCCCTTCACCATCGTCGTCGCCCTGCTGTTCGTCTTCCTGCTGGCGCCGGTGCTGCTCGTCTTCCCGATGAGCTTTTCGGGCGACAACTTCATGTCGTTCCCGCCATCCTCGTGGAGCACGAAATGGTACGAGGCGCTGCCGGGCAACACCGTGCTCATCGGCGCACTGTGGACCAGTCTCGGCCTCGCCGTCGTGGTGACGACGCTCTCGCTCCTGATCGCGATTCCGGCCGCCTATGCGATCGCGCGGATCGAGTTCTTCGGCCGCGAGACGCTGTTCGCGCTCTTCACCGCGCCGCTGCTCCTGCCCTCGATCGTGCTCGGCCTCGCGATCCTGATCGTCTTCGTCGGCATCGGCCTGATCTCCACCTTTCCCGGTCTCGTGCTGGCGCATCTCGTCGTGACGCTGCCCTATGCGCTGCGCGTGCTCGCGACCGCGCTTTCGACGCTGCCGCATCAGGTCGAGGAAGCGGCGTCGAGCCTCGGCGCGACGCCGCTGACCGTCTTCAGGCGGGTGACGCTTCCCCTGATGACGCCGGGCATCGTTGCGGCCGCGGCGCTCGCCTTCCTCGTCTCCTTCGACGAGGTCGTCATCTCGCTCTTCGTCGTCGGGCCCCGCATCACGACGCTGCCGGTCGAACTCTACCGCTACGTCGACACCCGCGCCGATCCGCTGGTCGCCGCCGCCTCGGTCTTTCTGATCCTCGGCACTGTCGCCGTCGTCCTGATCGTCGAGCGCACGATGGGTCTCAACAAGGCGGTCGGCAAGGGCTGAGCCGCGTCCGGTCTGGCCCTACGGCCGGGCCGGTCCTCGCCCTTGAGGCCGGGCGGGCGAGATGCGACAACGGACCCCTCCCAGGAACCCGAGGTCCGCCATGCTCAAGACCCCCTATCTCCTCTTTCTCGGCGACGCGCCCGATCCGCTTGCGGCCAAGGTCGCCAACGGCATCAAGGACTGGCGCCCGGACCTGTCCGTCGGCCAGTTCCGCATGGACGGCTGCAAGGCCGATCTCGGGCTGAAGGACATGACGATAGCCGAGGCGAAGGCCGCTGGCGCCAAGACGCTGGTGATCGGCGCGGCCAATCGCGGCGGTATCATCTCGAAGAGCTGGATCGCGGTCATGAAGGAGGCGATCGAGGCCGGCATGGACGTCGCGTCCGGCCTGCACGACCTCCTGTCCGAAGTGCCCGAACTGGTCGAAGCCGCAGAGCGTCACGGTACGCGACTGATCGACGTGCGCATTCCAACCGTCGACTATCCGATCGCCAACGGCTTCAAGCGCACCGGCAAGCGCTGCCTCGCCGTCGGCACGGACTGCTCGGTCGGCAAGATGTACACGGCGCTCGCGATGGAAAAGGTCATGCGCGAGCGCGGCCTCAAGGCGACGTTCCGTGCCACCGGCCAGACCGGCATCCTGATCACGGGCGAGGGCGTTCCGCTCGACGCGGTGGTCGCCGATTTCATGGCCGGCTCGGTCGAATGGCTGACGCCCGACAACGATGCCGACCACTGGGACCTGATCGAGGGGCAGGGCAGTCTCTTCCACGCCTCTTATTCGGGCGTGACGCTGGCGCTGATCCATGGCGGCCAGCCCGATGCGCTGGTGCTCTGCCACGAGCCGACGCGCGACCACATGCGCGGCCTGCCCGGCTACAGGCTGCCCTCGCTCGAGGCGCTGCGCGACCTGGCGCTGACGATGGCGAAGATGGTCAATCCCGGCTGCAAGGTGGTCGGGATTTCGATCAACACGGCGGCGATGTCGGACGCCGAAGCCCGCGCCTATCTCGCCGATGTCGAAGCGAGGCTGGGCCTGCCGGCCGTCGATCCGTTCCGCGACGGCGCGGAACGGCTGGTCGAGGCGCTGTGAGCAATTCCAGCAAAAGTGCCTGGCGGTTTTGCGTCCGGAATTGCGTGAAGGACGTAATTACCCGTCGTAGCCTTCCATGATGGTCATCTCGGCATCCGCCACTTCCTGGCGGATCGCCTTGGCTGCCTGGTACTCGGCCGAATTGTAGCAGTCGAGCGCGTCCTTCATCGAGGCGAACTCGATGACGACGTTGCGGCCGCGGCCCTTGCCCTCCATGGCGTGATAGGTGCCGCCGCGCGCCAGGAACTTCGCGCCGTAGCGCTCGAAGGCCGGCTTGGCGGTCGACACGTAGTCCTTGTAACGCTCGGAATCGCGGACATCGACATGTGCGATCCAGTAACCCTTGGCCATGTTCATCTCCCTTGGATGGTCTGCATTTCGTCGAGAATGGCGCTTGCTGCCGCGCGGCGATCGGGTGCGGCGATGATCGGGCGCGCGACGACGAGGTGGCTTGCGCCCGCGCGCAGGGCGTCGGCAGGCGTCACCACGCGCTTCTGGTCGCCATGGTCGGCTCCTTGAGGGCGGATGCCGGGTGTGACGACGGCCATGGAAGGACCGACGATTTCGCGCACGCGTGCGGCCTCCGCCGCCGAGCAGACGATGCCGCCCATGCCGGCGCCGCGCGCCTGTTCGGCGCGGCGGGCGACCAGCGTTTCGGGATCGTCGCGATAGCCGGCCTCCGTGAGGTCGGCGGCGTCCATCGAGGTCAGGACAGTGACGCCGAGAAGGGTGAGGTCGCTACCGCGCGCGGCTCCCACAGCCGCGCGCATCGCCTTCGGATAGGCGTGCAGCGTCAGCATGGTCACGCCCATCCTGGCGATATTCTCGACGCCCTTCGCCACCGTGTTGTCGATGTCGAGCAGCTTCATGTCGAGGAAGACTTGCTTCCCGTCGGCGGCGAGGTCGCGGGCGAATTCCAGGCCCCCGGCAAAGACGAGCTGGTAGCCGATCTTGAAGAAGCCCGCGAGCCCGTCGAGGTCGCGCACGACCCGCTCGGCGTCTGCGACCGTCGGCACGTCGAGCCCGACGATCAGGCGGTTGTCGGTTGTCGTCATCTCATCCTCGGCGAGAGCAGGCGCGCGCGCTCGATCAGCGTGCGGCAGACGTTTTCCATGGCCTTGCGGGTGCGCTCGTCCTTGAAGCGGCCTTGCTCGTCGAAGGCGTCGCCGGCGCGCGCGACGGAGCATTGCGGCGTGATGATCTCGACGCCGCAATTCATCAGCACGGAGCGCAGATGGTAGAGCCCGCGAATGCCGGCGAAATTGCCGTCCGAGGACGAGCAGAGACCGGCGACCTTGCCCGCATAAGGCCTGAACGGCTTGCCGTTGTCGGCATGGACGCGGCTCACCCAATCGATGGCATTCTTGAGCAGAGGCGGGATCGAGGAATTGTATTCCGGGCTCGCGATCAGCAGCCCGTCATGCGCCGCGATCTGGCGCGCGAGGTTGAGCGCATTTTCCGGAACGCCGTGCTCGCGTTCCAGATCCTGGTCGACGATCGGCATCGGGTAGTCGGCGAGCGAGATGCGGGTGACGTCGGCGCCCTGTGCGCCGAGTTCGGACTGCGCAACGTCGGCGGTCTGGCCGCTATAGGCGCCGGTCCGGATCGATCCGGCGAAGACCAGGATTCTGGGTGCTGCCTGCATGCCGCCTCTCATCGCTGACAAGGCGATTAAAGCGCCTGCCGGTGCTTGTCAAAGTGTCAGGCGAGGGGGCGGCGATAGAGCCAGAGCTGGCTGGGCGGGAAATTGCGGAACACGAAATCGTGGTGCTCGACCGTGTAGTTACCGCGGCCGGGCGGAACCGGCGACTTCGGACCGTAGCTGATCTGCACGATCGGCCGGCCGTGGGGGATGCGCGCCAAGAGATCCTCGACATAGGCGACGCGGCGCGGCACCGGAAAATTGAGGAGCGGCACCGCCGAGACGATCGAATCGAAGACGAGATCGCTCTTGTCGCCAAGCGTCGCGTCGAGGTCGAAGGCGTCGCCCTCGATGATGTTGACCTCGGGAAACTCGGCTTCCAGATGCTCGACGAAATCGGCCGAATACTCGATCGAATAGAGATTTCGCGGCGCGACGCCCCGCTCCAGGATCGCCTTGGTGATGACGCCGGTGCCGGGTCCGAGTTCGAGGACGGGCAGGCCGGATTCCGGATTGATGACCGACGCCATGCGCCGAGCGGTGATCGAACTCGTCGGCAGCATGGCGCCGACGGCGCGCGGCTGGTCGATCCAGCCCTTGAGGAATTTCAGCTCTTCGTCGAAATGGCGCGTCAGCTTCTGCAACCCGGATTTCATCGCGGCGTCATCCCTCCATTCGACGGTGGCGGGAGACTACAGGCAAAGCGTGTCCGAACAAGGACAATCATGTCGCTCACACACGATTGAATGTCGCATTCGCGTCCTGCGTGTGGAGCCGGCCCTTGCGCAAGCGGCGCCGGGCCGCGCGCGTCAGTTTCCGAACGATTCGAAGAAGTCCTTCATCCGGCTGAAGAATCCGGCCGATTGCGGGCTGTTCTCGGTCGAGGAAAGCTCCTCGAACTCCTCCAGCAATTCGCGCTGGCGCTTGGACAGGTTCTGCGGCGTCTCGACCGCGACCTGGATGTAGAGGTCGCCGATCTGATTCTGGCGCAGGACCGGCATGCCCTTGCCCTTCATGCGGAACTGGCGGCCGTGCTGCGTGCCGTCGGGCACCTTGACGCGGGTCTGCGTGCCGTCAAGCGTCGCGACCTCGAACGCGCCGCCGAGCGCCGCCGTCGTCATCGAGATCGGCACCTTGCAATAAAGGTCCGCGCCGTCGCGCTGGAAGAATTCGTGCGGCTTCAATGACAGGAAGATGTAGAGATCGCCCGACGGTCCACCGCGCAGGCCCGCTTCCCCTTCGCCGGCAAGCCGGATGCGGGTGCCGTCCTCGATGCCGGCCGGAATGTTGACCGACAGGGCACGTTCCTCGGTGACGCGGCCCTGGCCAGAACATTTGCGGCAGGGATCGGCGATCGTCTGGCCGCGGCCCTGGCATTGCGGGCAGGTGCGTTCGATGGAGAAGAAGCCCTGCGCCGCGCGCACGCGGCCCGAGCCCGAGCACATCGAGCAGGTGACGGGCTGGGTGCCGGGCTTCGCGCCGGACCCCGCACAGTCGTCGCAGATCATCGACGACGGCACACGGATCTGCGCGGTCTTGCCGGCGAATGCCTCCTCGAGCGTGACTTCCATGTTGTAGCGCAGGTCGGCGCCGCGATTGTTGGCGCCGCCGCGACGGCGCCCGCCCATCATGTCGCCGAAGATGTCCTCGAAAATGTCGGCGAAGCCGCCCGCCTGGCCGAAGCCGGCGCCGCCGCCGCCGCCGAAGCCGCCCTGCTCGAAGGCGGCGTGGCCGAAGCGGTCGTAGGCCGCGCGCTTCTGCGGGTCCTTCAGCGCCTCATAGGCCTCGTTGATGTCCTTGAACTTCCGCTCCGCGTCGCCGTCGCCGGGATTTCGGTCGGGATGGTACTGCATGGCCAGCTTGCGGAACGCGACCTTCAATTCCTTGTCGTCCGCGCTCTTCTGCACCCCGAGGGTTTCGTAATAGCAGGCCTTCATTGTCATCCCTGGTCAGGTCTCAAGATTGGGCGAAGGGGCGGCGCGGCGGCATCGACGCAACGCGCGGCGCATCAAGGCCCGATTTAGGAAGCCTCGCGCCGGTATGCCATAGGCAAGGCGCATCGCCATGCGCATTTCGGCAACAGATGGCATCAAATCGCCATGAACGAAGAAACCCGGCCGAGTTCTGAAAACCGGGCCGGGTTTCGTTCGTTGGCGCCCGAAAATGATCAGGCGGACTTCTTCTTGTCGTCGTTCTCGTCGATTTCCTCGAAATCGGCGTCGACCACGTCCTCGCCGCTCTTCTGCGCGTCGGCCTTGGCGTCGGCTTCGGCGGCCTCCGCCTGGCTGGCCTCGTACATGGCCTGGCCGAGCTTCATCGAGACTTCGGCGAGATGGTTGGTCTTGGCGGTGATCGCCTCGGCATCGTCGCCCTCGGTCGCGCTGCGCAGGTCAGCGATCGCATCCTCGATCGCCTTGCGGTCCTCGGCCGAGACCTTGTCGCCATAGTCCTTCAGCGACTTCTCGGACGAATGCAGCAGGCTTTCGGCCTGGTTCTTGGCCTCGACGACCGCACGGCGCTTCTTGTCCGTGTCGGCATTGGCCTCGGCGTCCTTCACCATCTTCTCGATGTCGGCGTCCGAAAGGCCGCCCGACGCCTGGATGCGGATCTGGTGCTCCTTGCCGGTGCCCTTGTCCTTGGCCGAGACGTTGACGATGCCGTTGGCGTCGATGTCGAACGCGACCTCGATCTGCGGCACGCCGCGCGGTGCGGGCGGAATGCCGACGAGGTCGAACTGGCCGAGCGCCTTGTTGTCGGCCGCCATCTCGCGCTCGCCCTGGAAGACACGGATCGTCACCGCCGACTGGTTGTCCTCGGCCGTCGAGAAGGTCTGCGCCTTCTTGGTCGGGATCGTCGTGTTGCGCTCGATCAGGCGCGTGAACACGCCGCCCAGCGTCTCGATGCCGAGCGACAGCGGGGTCACGTCGAGCAGCAGCACGTCCTTGACGTCGCCCTGCAGCACGCCGGCCTGGATCGCCGCGCCCATGGCGACGACTTCGTCCGGGTTGACGCCCTTGTGCGGCTCCTTGCCGAAGAACTGCTTCACGACCTCATGCACCTTGGGCATGCGCGTCATGCCGCCGACGAGGACGACCTCGTCGATCTCGCCCGCATTGAGCCCGGCATCCTTGAGCGCCGCCTTGCAGGGGCCGACGGTGCGCTGCACGAGATCGTCGACGAGGCTCTCGAACTTGGCGCGCGTGAGCTTCATCGTCAGGTGCTTCGGGCCGGTCTGGTCGGCGGTGATGAAGGGCAGGTTGATCTCGGTCTGCGCGGACGAAGACAGCTCGATCTTGGCCTTCTCGGCCGCTTCCTTCAGGCGCTGCAGGGCAAGCTTGTCACCCTTCAGGTCGATGCCCTGTTCCTTCTTGAACTCCGCCGCAAGGTATTCGACGAGGCGCATGTCGAAATCCTCGCCGCCGAGGAAGGTGTCGCCATTGGTCGACTTCACCTCGAAGACGCCGTCGCCGATCTCGAGGATCGAGATGTCGAACGTGCCGCCGCCGAGATCGTAGACGGCGATGGTCTTGCCGTCCTTCTTGTCGAGGCCGTAGGCGAGCGCGGCCGCGGTCGGCTCGTTGATGATGCGCAGCACTTCGAGGCCGGCGATCTTGCCGGCGTCCTTGGTCGCCTGGCGCTGGGCGTCGTTGAAATAGGCCGGAACGGTGATGACGGCCTTCTCGACCTTCTCGCCGAGATAGGATTCGGCGGTTTCCTTCATCTTCTGAAGGATCATCGCGGAAATCTGCGATGGGGAGTAATCGGTGTCGCTCGCCTTGACCCAGGCGTCGCCATTGGCGGCCTTGACGATCTTGTAGGGCACCATGCCCTTGTCCTTCTGCGTCGTCGGATCGTCGAAGGTGCGGCCGATGAGGCGCTTGATCGCAAAAAGGGTGTTTTCGGGGTTCGTGACCGCCTGGCGCTTGGCCGGCTGGCCGACGAGACGCTCGCCGTCGCCGGTGAATGCGACGATGGAGGGCGTCGTGCGCGCGCCTTCGGCGTTCTCGATCACCTTGGCGTCCTTGCCGTCCATGACGGCGACGCAGGAATTGGTCGTTCCAAGGTCGATACCGATTACTTTAGCCATTTTCTTCTTCTCTCCGCTTAAGCAGGCCGTCTGGACCCAATGCGAGGCGTTCCAAACGACGGCCCCTGTTCAGTGAAAGTGCCGCCGCCGGCGTCTGTCGACCAGGCCCGGCTCGGCTGTGCGGCGTATATAAGAAGGCGTCATTTTTGGCGCAAGTGACGGCTTGCGGCGTTTTTGAACCGGATGTGATCGGTGCTCAGATTTCGGCCCATCCGCCGCCCGCGCCGGCGGCGTAGACGGCGTCGATGACCTGCTGGTTGCGCACCGAATTTTCGAGCGTGAAGATCGGAGTCTCTTCGCCGCCGGCAGCCCGGGCGAAGGCTTCGACCTCGAGCCGGTATTGCCGCGTGCCGGGAAAGCGGAAGACGCGCGCCTCGGCCCGCTTTTGGTCGTGCAGTTCGACCCGGTGGTGGTCGAAGTCGCCGGCATTGAACGGCGCCTGGACCTGGATGAAGCCCGCCTCGCCGTGGAACACCATCTCCTGCCGCAGCGCCATCTGCGTGGAGCAATAGAAGGAGAGGTCGAACGTGCCGAAATCAGCGGTGACGCTGGCATAGATGTCGGTGCCGAAATCCGGGTCGCGCTCGACGGTCGCGCGCACGCGCTTCGGCTCGGCGCCCGTCGCGATCCGGGTCGTGACGACCGGGTAGACGCCGATATCGGGCAGCGCCCCGCCGCCGAGCTCCGGACGGTTGCGCATGTTGTCGGGGTCGCGGTTGAAATAGGAGAACGCCCCCTGCACGTGCCGCAGCCGGCCAATCGCCCCTGCCGCGATCAGCTCGCACACCTTTGCCCATTGCGGGTGGTAGAACACCATGAAGGCTTCGGAGATCGCGACCTTGTTGCGCTCACGCGCGTCGATCACCGGCTGGATGTCGGCGGCCTTCAGGGCCAGCGGCTTTTCCACCAGCACATGCTTGCCGGCATCCGCCGCCTTGATCGCCCATTCCACGTGATCGGAAGTCGGCAGCGGGATGTAGACGCCGTCGACCGTATCGGAGGCGAGCAGCGCCTCGTAGGAGCCGAAGGCATGCGGGGCGCCGAACCTGTCCGCCAGCGCTCGGGCGCGCGGCTCGTCGCGGCTGGCGATGGCGGCGAGAACGCCGTTTTCGGATTCGAGAATGGCCGGGATCACGTGATCGCGCGCGATCTTGGCTGTCGACAGAACTCCCCAGCGAAACATCCGCATCTCCTTTTCCGCTGCCGGGAATAGACCCCGGCGCGCTTCGTTACCCGTTCGTTAACGGAGTGGGTCCTCATGCGAAACCGAAAAACGCTCGCGCTGGCCGCGTTTGCCGCAGCGCTTCTCCAGATCAGTGCGGCGACGGCCAATCCGGCCTATCATGCGCGCGCCGCCGGCGCCGGGCTCGATCTCCCCGAGACCAAGCGCCAACCGGCGGCCGACCGCCGATGTCTCGCCCAGGCGCTCTACCACGAAGCGCGCGGCGAGAGCGTCGCCGGCCAGGTCGCCGTCGCTCAGGTCATCATCAATCGCGTGAAAAGCCGCGCCTATCCGGACACGGTCTGCGGCGTCGTCTACCAGAACAGGCACCGGCGCAATGCCTGCCAGTTCTCCTTCGCCTGCGACAAGGTCTCCGATCGTCCGCGCGAGCAGGCGGCTTACGCGAGGGCCGAGCAGATCGCCGCCGAAATCCTGTGCGGTTCGCAATGCGCCGGCGCCCGCAAGCTCGTCCGCCTATCGGTGATGATCGGCGACGTCGCGCGCGCCACGCACTATCACGCGACGAGCGTCATGCCATCCTGGGGCCGAAAGAAGACGCGCCTGGCGACCATCGGCCGCCACATCTTCTACACGAGCAGGCGCGTCACGCACAGCATGTAAGCGATCAGATCAGTTGCGCCGCGCCGTGAAATCCATGTCGAAGCGCACGATGTTGGAATAGATCGGCGTGCCGACATCCATGCCATAGGGCGCGCGCCGGACGTCGCCCCTGACGCGGAAGTGGATGGCGCTCCGATCGAGATCGGTCAGCTCGACCGAAAACGTCTCCGGCAACGTCTTCCCGCGTGCGGTCAGTCGCCCCTCGACATTCGCCGTCGTTTCGCCGGTGCGCCGCACCGAAGTCGAGCGGAACGTGATCACCGGCGCGTTGGCGACGTCGAAGACGGCATTGGAGCGCAGGAAGTCGTCGACGCGCGATTGCCCGGTGGAAACGGTTTGCGGCCGGATGGCGATCTCGACCTGCGAGCGCTCGACGGCGGACGGATCGATCCGGATCGCGCCCGAAAAATCGGCGAAACGCCCGTTGATCCCGCCGCCGCCGACCTGGCCGACGAAGAATTTGATCGTCGATCGGTCGTTGAGGATCGCGTAGCGGCCCGCCGCTTCGGAAAGGTTCGGAACCGCGCCGGCCGCCGGCGCAAGAACGAGGCAAAGAAACAGAATTGCGAGACGCCAGGTCATGGCGACACCTCCCATCCCCTCCGACGCCGATTTTACGATTGCCGCGACCTGCGGTCCAGCCTGCGGTGCACAGGCCGCAACATGCGCGTCAGCGTTGCGTCGCCGAGACGGAAATGATGCCGAAGTGCGGCGGCGACGTGGATGGCGAGGAGGCCGACCAGTAGCCAGGCCAGGATTTCATGCACCTGCGACCACCAGCTTTCGGCGGCGAAGGAACGCTCGAGCGGCAGATGCGGCACGATCACCAGATAGAACGCAAAAGTCGGAATCCCGAGCTCCGAGGAGGAAACCAGCGCCCAGCCGGTCAGCGGCAGCGCCACCATGAGCGCATACAGCCCGGCATGGCCGACCCGCGCCGCGATCCGCTCGAGCCGTGTCGCCCCGAGCGGACGCGGCGAGCGGCCGACGAGCCGCCAGCCGATCCGCATGGCGACGAGCACGAGCGTGAGGAAGCCGAAGGATTTGTGCCACTGGATGAGTTCGAAGGCGAGGCGCTGGTCGTCGAGCCGCACCATGACGAGCCCCACGATAAGTTGGCCGGCGATCAGGAGAGCGATCAGCCAGTGGAGGATGATCGCGACCAGTCCATAGCCCTCATCGGTGTTGCGCAGCATCGCTAGCCGCCGGACAAATGATCGCGATCATAGCCCGGCGGCCGGCAAAAATCACCGGCGTCAGGTGCGCAGCACACCGCCCGTCGTCTTCTCGACATTGGCGACGATCTTCCCCGCCAATGCCTCGAAATCCTCGTCGGTCAGGGTGCGGTCGGTCGGCTGGATCGCGACTTCGATCGCGATCGACTTTTTCCCCGAGCCCAGCGAGGCGCCCTCGAAGATGTCGAAGACGCGGACGTCCGTGACGAGCTTCTTGTCTGCCCCGGCCGCGGCCTTGACGATTGCCGCCGCCTCGACGCCCCTGTCGACGACGAACGCGAAATCGCGCTTCACGGCCTGGAAGGGCGAAAGGTCGAGGCGCGGCTTGGTGCGCGTCGGCTTCGCCTTCGGCTCGGGGATCGCGTCGAGATAGACCTCGAAGCCGGCCAGCGGCCCGCTCGCGTCGAGCGCTGCCAGCGTGCGCGGATGGAACTCGCCGAACGTGCCGAGCACGATCTTCGGCCCGAGCTTGATCGTGCCGGAACGTCCGGGGTGATACCAGTCCGGCCCGCCGGCCTCGACCTGCAGCTTGTCGACCGGCGCGCCGGCAGCTTCCAGCGCGGCGAAGGCGTCGGCCTTGGCGTCGAAGACGCCGACGGCGCCGGCATTTCCGGCCCAGTGGCGGCCCTGTCCGTCGAGCTTCGCCGTGCCCCGGCGGATGCCGGAGGCGACGCGGCGCTGCTGGTCGGCGCCTTCGCCCTCATAGATGCCGGAGACCTCGAACAGCGCGACGTCGCCCATGCCGCGATCGGCATTGCGCTGTGCGGCGGCGATCAGGCCGGGCAGGAGCGAGGGCCGCATGTCCGACATGTCGGCTGCGATCGGATTGGCGAGCTTGAGCGTCGGCTGGCCGCCGCCGAAGAGTTTCGCATGCGCCTCGGGGATGAACGACCAGGTCACCGCCTCCATCATGCCGCGCACGGCGAGCGCGCGCTTGGCGGAACGGGTGCGGATCTGGATCGGCGTCAGCATCTTGCCGTTGACCGCGCCGAAGGTCGGCAGCGGCGCGGGCGCGATCCGGTCGACGCCGTGAATGCGCATCACCTCCTCGACGATGTCGGCCTTGCCGTCGACATCCGGCCGCCAGGACGGCACAGACACTTCGATCGCGTCGCCCTTGTCCTGCGGCGCAAAGCCGAGCCGGTCGAGGATCGACAGGGACTCGGGCTTCGCCACGTCGAGCCCGGTCAGGCGCTTGACCTCGGACGCCGGCATCGAAATGCGCCTGGGCTTGTGGCCGGCATAGCCGACGACTTCCGTCTCGCATGGCGCGCCGCCGCAGATGTCGAGGACGAGCTGTGTCGCAAGCTCGATTCCCGGCACCATGAATTCGGGATCGACACCGCGCTCGAACCGGTAGCGCGCATCGGTGATGATGCCGAGCTCGCGGCCCGTCCGCGCAATGTTGAGCGGCGACCACAGCGCGGATTCGATCAGCACTTCGGTCGTCGCCTCGTCACAACCCGAATGCTCGCCGCCCATCACGCCGGCGATGGATTCGACGCCGTTGTCGTCCGCGATGACGCACATCGAGGCGTTGAGATCATACTCGCGCCCGTCGAGCGCGAGCACCTTCTCCCCCTCCTTCGCCGCGCGCACGACGAGGTCGCCGGCGACCTTGGCGGCGTCGAAGACGTGCAGCGGGCGGCCGCGGTCGAACGTCATGTAGTTGGTGATGTCGACCAGCGCGTTGATCGGACGAAGCCCGATCGCGATCAGCCGCTGCTGCATCCATTTCGGCGACGCGCCGTTGGTCACGCCCTTGACGAGGCGCAGCGCGAAGCCGGGGCAAAGCTCGGGATCGGCGATCGACACCTTCACCGGCGTCTCGCCCTTGCCGGCGACCGCCGCGATGGGGCTCGCCTTCAGCGTGCCGAGCCCGGATGCGGCCAGATCGCGCGCGATGCCGTAGACGCTGGTCGCGTCGGGCCGGTTCGGCGTCAAATTGATCTCGATCACCGGATCGTCGAGCTTGGCATAGGTCGCGAACGGCGTGCCGACCGGCGCATCGTCCGGCAGGTCGATGATGCCGTCATGCTCGTCCGAAAGCTGCAATTCGCGCTCCGAGCACATCATGCCGTGGCTCTCGACGCCGCGGATCTTGCCGACGGACAGCGTCACGTCGATGCCGGGCACGTAGGAGCCGGGCGCCGCGAATGCGCCGACGAGACCCTCGCGCGCGTTCGGCGCGCCGCAGACGACCTGGATCGGCTTCCCGTCGCCGGTGTCGACCATCAGCACGCGCAATTTGTCGGCGTCGGGATGCTGGACCGCGCTCACCACCCTGGCGATCACGAACGGCTTCAGCGCCGCCTTGTCGTCGACGGCCTCGACCTCGAGGCCGATCATGGTCAGCCGGTCGCAGATCTCGGCCAGCGAGGCGTCGGTGTCGAGATGGTCCTTGAGCCAGGAAAGCGTGAATTTCATCGGTCTCGTCCAGTTGGGTCGTCAGCGTTCGATCGAAAAGCCGTCGAAGCGCGGAAGGTCGTCGGATATGTGAAGAAACGGCAGCCGCCGTTTCTCGAAGGCGTGCATGGTCGGCGGATAGCGCTCCGGCTCGTCCATGAAGCCGAGCGACAGATAGGTCTCGCCCGGCAGCTTGTCGTCGCGATAGCCGATCTGGCTGCCGCAATGCTCGCAAAAGCGCCGCTCCACCCCGCCGGCCCGCCACGTCTTCGGCTCGCCGTGCCAGGTCAGGTCATCGTCGCGAAAGGCGACGAAGGCCATCACCGGCGCGCCGGTCTGCTTGCGGCAGTCGCGGCAGTGGCAATAGGAGCGCCAGAACGGTTCTGCGCTCGCCTCGGCGGAGATCAGGCCGCAGCGGCAGGAGCCGGAGTGAAGTGCCATTCTTTCAGGCGACCTTCTGCGGGGCGCGGGCGCCCGGCGCCTTCTTGCCCAGAAACATGCTCTTGACGGAGATGCCTTCGTCTACGGCCGTCCACCAGATGCCCTCATACATCAATTCGATGTCGTTGAGCTGCGCATGATCGAGGTCGGCAAGAAACGGATACCACCAGAGCGGCGTCGTGATGGAGCGGCCGTCGGCAAGTGCGACATGCACCTCCTCATCCGTGCACCAAGCCCTCACGGGCCGCATCTCGTCTGTCTCAAATGCCAAAGAAGTCATTCCAAGCACCAATCCAGTCGTCGCGACGCTCGGCAACGACAATGAGCAGTCGCGCCACTTCGCGTTCATTGTATCCCCTGTTGGTCGCGATCTCCAAGCTTTGCAGCCAGACCTTCAGGGATTTGCCGTCCTTGAAGATGTGAACATGAGGCGGCTCGTCGGCATCGAGGACGTAGAAGCGAAACTTGTAGCCGTGCCAGATCAGAAGCGTCGGCATCCCTAGCTCGACAACCCCCCGAACAGCGTCGGCATGTCGAGCGGCCGAAAACCGTAATGCGCCAGCCAGCGCACGTCGGCGTCGAAGAAGGCTCGCAGGTCCGGCATGCCGTATTTCAGCATGGCGATGCGGTCGATGCCCATGCCCCAGGCAAAGCCCTGATATTCGTCCGGATCGAGCCCGCCGGCGCGCAGCACGTTGGGGTGGACCATGCCGCAGCCGAGGATTTCCATCCAGTCATTGCCCTCGCCGAAGCGCACTTCGCCCGGCCGCGAACGGTCGCACTGGATGTCGACTTCCATTGACGGTTCGGTGAAGGGGAAGAAGGACGGCCGGAAGCGCATCTTGACGCTCGGCACCTCGAAGAACGCCTTGCAGAACTCCTCCAACACCCACTTCATGTTGGCGACGTTCGCGGTCTTGTCGACCACGAGCCCCTCGACCTGATGGAACATCGGCGAGTGGGTGGCGTCGGAATCCTGCCGGTAAGTCTTGCCGGGAATGACGATGCGGATCGGCGGCTTCTGCGCCTCCATCGTGCGGATCTGAACCGGCGACGTGTGCGTGCGCAAAAGCTTGCGTTCTCCGGCCGCGTCGGGCTGGAAGAAGAACGTGTCGTGCATCTCGCGCGCCGGATGACCGTCGGGGAAGTTTAGGGCCGTGAAATTGTAATAGTCCGTCTCGATGTCCGGACCTTCCGCGATGGCGAATCCCATGTCGCCGAAGATCGCGGTGATTTCGTCGATGACCTGGCTGATCGGATGGATGCGGCCGCGCTCGGCCGGCGCCTGGCGCACCGGCAGCGTGACGTCCAGCTTTTCGGCGGCGAGGCGGGCGTCGATGGCCGCGTCGCGCAGTTCGCTCTTGCGCGCGGTGATGGCGTCGGTGACGCGCAGTTTCAGGCCGTTGATGGCGGGGCCCATCGTCTGGCGCTCGTCGGCGCTCATCGCGCCCAGCGTCTTCAGCTTCTCCGAGATCGAGCCCTTCTTGCCGAGTGCGGCGACGCGCACGGCCTCGATCGACTGCTCGTCGGCAGCCGACGCGATGTCGCTCATCAGGCTCGTTTCCAGGGATTGCAGATCGCTCATCTCAGTTTCCTGCTTACTCGGCGCATGTATCGCACAAGAAAAAACCCGCGCCAGCCCTGCCAGCGCGGGTTTCCCAAATCAAGTCTTCAACCGTTCGGGAAGCGCTGTGTCAGGCGACGGCGCGCTCGAACTCGCCCGGTGTGGCGTCCTTCAGGTAGGCGAGCGCCTCTTTCGACTTGCCGACCAGCGCCGCGAAGGCCTGCGGCTCGTGGATCGCCATGTCGGACAGCACCTTGCGGTCGATCTCGATCCCGGCCTTGTTGAGGCCGTCTATGAAGCGGCCATAGGTCAGGCCGTGCTCGCGGACGGCAGCGTTGATGCGCTGGATCCAGAGCGCGCGGAAATTGCGCTTGCGATTCTTGCGATCGCGGTAGGCATACTGCAGAGACTTCTCGACTGCCTGCTTGGCGATGCGGATGGTGTTCTTGCGGCGGCCGTAGAAACCCTTGGCGGCCTTCAGAACCTTCTTGTGCTTGGCGTGGGACGTAACGCCCCTCTTGACGCGTGCCATGTCATGATCTCCTTAAATTCTTGGGTCCGAGGCCTTAGAGGCCGCCGCCATTGGGCAGATAATTCTTGATGACCTTCTTCCCATCGGGCTCGGCCAGAACCATCGTGCCGCGTGCGTCGCGGATGAACTTGTTGGAACGCTTGATCATGCCATGGCGCTTGCCTGCGGCAGCCGCCTTGACCTTGCCAGTGCCGGTTATCTTGAACCGCTTCTTGGCAGAAGACTTCGTCTTCATCTTGGGCATTTTGCTTCTCCAGTTATTTGGCTCACGGCGGGGTCGCTTTCGCTCCCGCCTCCGCCCGGGCGGCCGATCACGGCCGACGCGCGGTCGCGCTTGCCTCGCTATCGCTCGGTTTCGCGCTTGTTCTTGAGCTTGTTTGAGCATTTCGAGCCGACACGGCATGCCCTGCCGGACGGCTCACGAACGCGCGGTCTATAAACGCACGGCGAAAAAAGCGCAACGGAGATTCGTATCGTCTCCGTCGCGCCTCGGAATAGGTCAGCGCGGCGCCAGCACCATCATCATCTGGCGGCCTTCGAGCTTCGGCTCGGCCTCGACCTTGGCGATCTCGGCGACTTCCTCGCGCACGCGGTTCAACAGCTTCATGCCGAGTTCCATATGCGCCATCTCGCGGCCGCGGAAACGAAGGGTCAGCTTCACCTTGTCGCCTTCATCGAAGAACCGGCGCACGGCCTTCATCTTCACCTCATAGTCGTGGGTGTCGATGTTCGGACGCATCTTGATCTCCTTGATCTCGATGGTCTTCTGCTTCTTGCGCGCCTCGGCGGCCTTCTTCTGGCTGGCATATTTCATCTTGCCGAGATCGGTGATCTTGCAGACGGGGGGCGTCTGGTTCGGCGAGATTTCCACGAGATCCATCCCCGCATCCTCGGCGAGGATCAGGGCTTCATTGATCGACACCACGCCACGATTCTGGCCTTCGGCATCGATGAGCTGCACCTGCGGTACACGGATATCACGGTTTGAGCGCGGGCCTTCCTTGGTCGGCGCCGCGGCTTTGAACGGTCTGCGAATGGTCGTAGTCTCCTCAAATCATTGACGTTCGGGGTCAAAATTCGTCCGTCGCGAACGAGCTTGCGCTTCTGTCGCCGCGCCACGGGGCGTGTCAATAGCACAGGCGGCGCGAAAAATCACGGGCTTCGCGAAAAAGTGGCGGGGTAGCCGCGCCATGCTATCAGATGGCGCAAAACGGCCGCCGATCAAGGAGACGACCATGGACCGCCCAGCGCCCGCCACGCTTCACGTCGACGGGATCGACATCGCCTATCGCCGCCGCGCCGGCCGTGCGCCGGGCATCGTCTGGCTCGGCGGCTACCGCTCCGACATGCTCGGCACCAAGGCCGAGGCGCTGGACGCATGGGCGAGCGAGACCGGCCGCGCGAGCCTGCGGCACGACTATTCCGGCCACGGCGAATCCGGCGGCGAATTCATCGACGGCACGATCTCGAAATGGCTGGCCGAAAGCCTCGCCATCTTCCGCAGCCAGACCGCGGGGCCGCAGGTCCTCGTCGGCTCGTCCATGGGCGCCTGGATCGCGCTGCGCATGGTGCAGGAACTGCAGAAGGAAGGCGAAGGCGGCCGGGTCGGCGCGCTTCTCCTTCTCGCACCCGCGCCCGATTTCACTGTCGAACTGATGGAGCCGCAACTCTCGAAGGCGCACCGACGCGACTTGGAGACGAAGGGTTACATGGAGGAGCACTCCGAATACTCTCCCGAGCCCAACGTCTACACGCGCGCGCTGTTCGAGGATGGCCGTGCGAACCGTGTGATGACCGGCATGATCGACACCCATTGCCCCGTCACGATCATCCAGGGCCTCGCCGATCCTGACGTCCCGCACACCCACGCCTTGAAGCTGGTCGAACATCTGCCGGCCGACGACGTGACGCTGTCGCTCGTCAGGGACGGCGACCACCGCCTGTCGCGGCCGCAGGACATTGCGCTGATCCTCAAGGCCACTGAGGGCCTTTGCGACCGGATTTCCGCCTGATGCGGCTATCGGTCGTCGTCTCCTCCTTCGTCGCGGCGGTCGTCGGCTTCGGCTCGACGTTGGCGCTCGTCATCGCCGCCGCCGTCGCGGTCGGGGCGACGACAGAGCAGACTGCCAGCATGGTCACCGCCGTCTGCCTCGCCAAGGCCGCCGAGGCGGCGTTCCTTTCGTGGTGGACGCGCATGCCGGTCATCACGGCATGGACGACACCCGGCGCCGCGCTTCTGGGCGCCAGCACCGGCTTCACCATGGCTGAGGCCGTCGGCGCGTTCATCGGCGCCGCGCTGCTCCTGACGCTGACCGGCCTCGTGCGTCCGTTGACGCGCCTCGTCTCGATGATCCCGTCCTCGGTCGCATCAGGCATGCTCGCCGGCATCGTCGTCGCCTTCGTCATGGGCGCGGCGCGGGCCGTCGGGATGGACGCCGTCCTCGTCCTGCCGCTGCTCCTCGCCTTCTTCGTCCTGCGCCTGTTCAATCCGGCCCTGTCGGTGTTGGCGGTGCTCGTCGGCGGCGGCGTGCTGGCCTTCGCGCTCGGCCGCGTCGGCAGCCTGCCGCCTTTCGAAATTTCCACGCTGGTCTGGACCTCGCCGGACTTCTCGCTGACGGCTTTCATCGGCCTCGCCCTGCCGCTCTACCTCGTCACCATGGCCTCGCAGAACCTTGCCGGCATCGCCGTTCTGCGCGCGGCGGGATACAACCCGCCGACCGGTCTGCTGATCGGCACGACCGGCTTCGTCTCGCTCCTGTCCGCGCCGTTCAATGCGCTGACGACGAACCTCGCCGCCATCTCGGCGGCGATCTGCACCGACCCCGATGCCCACCCCGACCCGGCAAAGCGCTGGCTGACGGGACCGTTCTATGCGCTCTGGTACGTCGTCTTCGCCATCTTCGGCGCCTCGCTCGTCGCGCTCTTCGATGTCCTGCCGGAAAGCCTCGTCCTGCTCGTCGCCGGCATCGGGCTTCTGGCGCCGCTGACCAACGCGCTCGGCCTCGCGATGGCGAACCCGGCGGAGCGCGTGCCCGCCATCGTCGCCTTTTCGGTCACCGCCTCGGGCCTGACGATCGGCGGGGTCGGCGCGGCTTTCTGGGGGCTTCTGGCCGGCTTGTTCGTGCTCGTCCTCGACCGTCTGGCCGCGCGCCGGAAGCGGAGTTGACCGCGCCATGTCCGATTTTTCTTGAAGTCGGTTTCGCCCGTTCCCATCTCGAAATGAAGCAGCCGGTTGGGCTGCGAGCCACCGAAAAGGAACGGGTGACGATGACGAAAGCACTGATCCGTCCTGCATGGACGCCTGCCACCATCGCCTTGATGGTCATCGGCTTCATGGTGTTCTGGCCGCTCGGCCTCGCCATGCTCGCCTACATCATCTGGGGCGACCGCCTCGACGCCTTCAAGGGCGACGTGAACCGCGCGACGGACGGCTTCTTCTCCTCCTGTCGCAAGGCTTCGTACCGCTCGAGCGCCCCGCGCACCGGCAATGTCGCCTTCGACGACTGGCGCGAGAAGGAACTCGACCGCCTCGCCGAAGAGCGCCGCAAGCTCGACGAGATGCGCAACGAGTTCGACGAATATGCCCGCGAGCTTCGCCGCGCCAAGGACCAGGAAGAATTCGACCGCTTCATGGCCAATCGCTCGCGCAACACGCCGGACAAGCCGCAGGACGGCGAGATCCTCAACCCGGCCTGATTGGCCGCGATTGGGATGACATCGAAGCGGCGTCGCGCAAGCGACGCCGCTTTTGCATTTGGTGGTTCAACCCGCATCGAATCATCTAGGCTCGCATCATGGTTCTCGGCCTCTTCAAATCCCGCCCGCGCCTTCCCGCCGCCCCGATCGAGCGCATGCACGACGTCGCCGCGCGCACGCTGCCGCTGCGCATCGTCGAGAACGCGCGCGCAAAGCGGCTGACGCTGCGCATCGAGGCCGGCGGCAAGGGCCTGCGCATCACCGTGCCGCCGGGCATCGACCCGCGCGAAGTCGACCGCTTCCTCGACCGCCATCAGGGCTGGCTGGAGAGCCGCCTGGCGAAACTGCCGGACGACGCCGCCCTGCGTCCGGGCGCGAAGCTGCCCTTGCGCGGCGTGCCGCACCGGATCGTCCACGAGGCGGGTCGAGGCACGGTGACGATCAGCGCAGTCGAGGGCGAGCCGACCCTCATCGTCCATGGCGACCGCGCGCATCTGCAACGGCGCCTCGCCGATTTTCTGAAGCGCGAGGCGAAGCGCGACATCGAAATCCTCGTCGCCAAGCACACCGCCGCCATCGGCCGCCGGGCCAAGGCGGTGCGCTATCGCGACACGACGAGCCGCTGGGGCTCGTGCACCTCGGACGGCACGCTCTCCTTCTCCTGGCGCATCATGATGGCGCCGAAGACGGTGATCGACTACCTCGTCGCGCACGAGGTGGCGCATCTGAAGGAGATGAACCACGGCCCGAAATTCTGGACGCTCTGCCGCCAGCTTTGCCCGCGCACCGACGAGGCCCGCGCCTGGCTGAAGAAGAACGGCGGCGCGCTGCAGGCGATCCGGTTCGAATAGCGGCCGCTCCTCGACTTCGCCGTGATTCCATGGCACTTGCGCGGCCATGACCCTCGACATCAAGATCTGCGGCTTGAAGACGGATGCGGCCGTCGACGCGGCGCTGGCCGGCGGCGCGTCGCATATCGGCTTCATCTTCTTCGAAAGGAGCCCGCGCCATGTCGGCCTCGACGAGGCGGCGCGCCTGCGAGCGCGGGCGCAGCACAAGGCGAAGTCCGTCGCCGTCACGGTCGATGCCTATGACGCCGCGCTCGACGCGATCGTGTCGGCAATGTCGCCCGACATGCTCCAGCTTCACGGCAAGGAAACGCCCGCGCGCGTGGCCGAGGTCAAGGCGCGCTATGAGCTACCGGTCATGAAGGCGTTCTCTGTCAGCGATGAGGCCGACCTCGAGGCGATCGCGCCCTATCGCGGCGTCGCCGATCGCTTCCTCTTCGACGCGCGGCCGCCGAAGGGCTCGGACCTGCCCGGCGGCAATGGCGTCGCGTTCGACTGGCGGCTTCTCGCCGCCCTTGACCCCGGCCTCGATTACATGCTTTCCGGGGGTCTCAACGCTGGCAATATCGGCGATGCACTGCGGCAGGCGAGCCCGCCCGGCATCGACATATCGTCCGGTGTCGAAAGCGCTCCGGGCGTCAAGGACCCGGCGTTGATCGCGAAATTCTTCGAGGCGGTTGAGGCCGCCCGCGCCGGCCTGCCGGCACCAAGGGAGTTGACGTCATGAACAGTCCCGTTGCGCCCAATTCCTTCCGCGCGGGCCCCGACCCGGAAGGCATGTTCGGCATTTTCGGCGGCCGCTTCGTTGCCGAGACGCTGATGCCGCTGATCCTCGACTTGGAAGAGCACTGGAAGGCCGCGCGCAACGACCCGGCCTTCAAGGCCGAGCTCGACGGTCTCAACACGCACTATACGGGTCGGCCCTCGCCGCTCTATTACGCCGAGCGCCTGACCGAGCATCTTCGTAATGTTTCCTCGGCGAACGGCCTCGGGGGCGGCGCGAAGATCTACTTTAAGCGCGACGAGCTGAACCACACCGGATCGCACAAGATCAACAACTGCCTTGGCCAGATTCTTCTGGCGCGGCGCATGGGCAAGACGCGCATCATCGCCGAAACCGGCGCCGGCCAGCATGGCGTCGCGACCGCAACGGTCTGCGCGCGCTTCGGCCTGCCCTGCGTCGTCTACATGGGCGCGACCGATGTCGAGCGGCAGGCGCCCAACGTCTTCCGCATGAAGCTGCTCGGCGCCGAGGTGATCCCGGTCTCGTCCGGCCACGGCACGCTCAAGGACGCGATGAACGAAGCACTTCGAGATTGGGTCACCAATGTCGAGGACACCTATTACCTGATCGGAACCGCCGCCGGCCCGCACCCCTATCCCGAGCTCGTCCGCGAGTTCCAGTCCGTCATCGGCAAGGAATTGCGCGAACAGATGATGGCGGCGGAAGGTCGCCTGCCGGACCTGCTGGTCGCAGCCGTCGGCGGCGGCTCGAACGCCATCGGCCTGTTCCACCCGTTCCTCGATGAGGCCTCGGTGAAGATCGTCGGCGTCGAGGCGGGCGGCAAGGGTCTCGACGGCGAGGAGCATTGCGCCTCGCTGACCGCCGGCGCACCGGGCGTCCTGCACGGCAATCGCACCTATCTCTTGCAGAACGAGGACGGCCAGATCAAGGACGGCCACTCGATCTCGGCCGGCCTCGACTATCCGGGCATCGGCCCCGAGCATTCCTGGCTGAAAGAGACCAACCGCGTCGAATACGTCCCGATCATGGACGACGAGGCGCTGGAGGCCTTCCAGCTCCTGACGCGGCTCGAAGGCATCATCCCCGCCCTCGAACCGGCCCACGCACTCGCCGAAGTCGTCAAGCGCGCACCGAAGATGGGCAAGGACCAGATCATCGTCATGAATTTGTGCGGCCGCGGCGACAAGGACATCTTCACCGTCGGCAAGATCCTGGGCATGGGGCTCTAATCATATGACCACTCGCATCGACCGCCGCATGGCGGAGCTGAAGGCCGAAGGCCGTCCCGCCCTCGTCACCTATTTCATGGGCGGCGATCCCGACTACGAGACCTCGCTGCGCATCATGAAGGGACTGCCGAAGGCCGGCTCCGACGTGATCGAGCTCGGCATGCCCTTTTCCGATCCGATGGCCGACGGCCCGGCGATCCAGGCGGCGGGCCTGCGTGCGCTCAAGGCCGGCCAGACGTTGAAGAAGACGCTGCAGATGGCGGCGGATTTCCGCAAGGATGATGATGCGACGCCGATCGTCCTGATGGGCTACTACAACCCCATCTACATCTATGGCGTCGAGAAATTCCTCGCCGACGCGAAGGCGTCGGGCATCGATGGCCTGATCGTCGTCGACCTGCCCCCGGAGATGGACGGGGAACTGTGCATCCCGGCGCTGAAGGCCGGCATCAACTTCATCCGCCTCGCGACGCCGACGACCGACGACAGGCGCCTGCCGAAGGTACTCGAGAACACGTCGGGCTTCGTTTACTACGTGTCGATGCTCGGCATCACCGGCTCGGCCCTGCCCGATACGACCAAGGTCGCCGGCGCCGTCACGCGCATCAAGAGCCATACCGGCCTGCCGGTCTGCGTCGGGTTCGGCGTCAAGACGGCCGAGCAGGCGCGCGCGATCGGCGCATCCGCGGACGGCGTCGTCGTCGGCACGGCCATCGTCAACGCGGTCGCCAACGTGCTCGGCCCGAAGGGCGATCAGACGGCCGATCCGGCCGAGGCCGTAGCCACCCTTGTGTCCGGCCTCGCGCAGGGCGTTCGCTCCGCGCGCCTTGCACAGGCCGTCTGACACCCCATTTTCCAGATAGAACGGAAGGCTCCGCGATGAACTGGATCAACAATTACGTCCGCCCCAAGATCAATTCGATGCTCGGCCGGCGCGACATGCCCGAAAACCTCTGGATCAAGGATCCGGAGAGCGGCGAGATGGTGTTCCACAAGGATCTGGAGAGCAACCAGTATGTGATCCCGTCGAGCGGGCATCACATGAAGATCTCGGCGAAGGAGCGCCTGCGCTATTTCTTCGACGACGGCCACTACGAGACGATCGAGAATCCGAAGGCGGCGATCGATCCGCTGAAATTCCGCGACGAGAAGCGCTACACCGACCGTCTGCGCGACGCCAAGACCAAGACCGGCATGGAAGACGCCATCGTCAACGCCACCGGCACGATCGACGGCCTGCCGATCGTCGCCACCGTTCAGGACTTCGCCTTCATGGGCGGCTCTCTCGGCATGGCGGCGGGCGACGCGATCATTCGCGGCTTCGAGACGGCTGTCGAGAAGAAGCGCCCGCTGGTTCTCTTCGCAGCGTCCGGCGGCGCGCGCATGCAGGAAGGCATCCTGTCTCTGATGCAGCTCGCCCGCACCACCGTCGCGGTCGACCGGCTCAAGGAAGCCGGCCTGCCCTATATCGTCGTCCTCACCAATCCGACGACCGGCGGCGTCACGGCCTCCTACGCGATGCTGGGCGACGTCCACATCGCTGAGCCGGGCGCGTTGATCGGCTTCGCAGGCCCGCGTGTCATCGAGCAGACGATCCGCGAGAAGCTGCCCGAAGGCTTCCAGCGCGCCGAATATCTGATGGATCACGGCATGGTCGACATGGTCGCCTCGCGGCTGGAACTGAAGGCGACCATCTCCGGTCTCCTGAAGATACTGACCCATGCGCCCGTCGCCGACATGCCGGCCCTGGCCGACATGGCGCCGCACGCTGCCGAGCCCGCCGACAGCCGCGCTCCCGCCTGATCCTCCGGTTCGGAAACCTGACATGACCCTCCTGACCGCCGGGCAGCAGATCGAGCGGCTGATGTCGCTGCATCCGAAGGGCTTCGACCTGTCGCTGGAGCGCATCCGGCGGCTGCTCGAACGGCTGGACAATCCGCAGGATCGCCTGCCGCCGGTGATCCACATCGCCGGCACCAACGGCAAGGGGTCCGCAGCCGCCTTTTCGCGCGCGATGATCGAGGCGGCAGGCCGGCTCGTCCACGTCCACACTTCGCCGCATCTGGTGCGCTGGCACGAACGCTACCGTCTGGGCGAGACGGGCGGCGGACAGCTCGTCGACGACGCCATCTTCGCCGATGCAATCGCCCGCGTCGCCGAAGCCAATCTGGGCGAGACGATCACCGTCTTCGAAATCCTGACGGCGGTCGGCTTCGTGCTCTTTTCCGAGCATCCGGCCGACGCGGCCATCCTGGAAGTCGGCCTCGGCGGCCGCTTCGACGCGACCAACGTCATCGCGCGGCCGGCCGTCTCGGTCGTCATGCCGATCTCGCTCGACCACGAGGCCTATCTTGGCGACCGGGTCGAGCTGATCGCAGTCGAGAAGGCCGGCATCATCAAGCGCGGCGCGCCCGTCGTCATCGGCGCTCAGGAGCACGACGCCGCACGCGACGTGCTCGTCGACACGGCCGAGCGGCTCGGCTGCCCGCTTCTCGTCTACGGCCAGGATTTCATCGCCTATGAGGAAAACGGCCGGATGATATACCAGGACGAGGGCGGCCTCCTCGACCTGACGCCGCCGCGCCTCGTCGGCCGTCACCAGTTCGCCAACGCCGCGACCGCCATCGCCGCCGTGAAGGCGGCCGGTTTCGACGGTTCGCTGCGCGTCGCCGACCGGGCGATGAAGAAGGTCGAGTGGTCGGGCCGCATGCAGAAGCTGACCGACGGCGACCTCGTCGACCTGGCGCCTGCCGGCTCCGAAATCTGGCTCGACGGCGGCCATAATCCGGGCGCCGGTGCCGTCATCGCCGAAGCCATGGCCGAGCAGGAGGAAAAGCGCCCGCGGCCGCTCTTCCTAATCGCCGGCATGATCAACACCAAGGATCAGTCCGGCTATTTCGCGGCCTTCAAGGGCATGGCGCGGCATGTCTTCACCGTGCCGGTGGCGCATTCGGATGCCGGCGTCCCGAACGACGAACTCGCCGCGCGCGCCATGGAGGCGGGCCTGTCGGCCGAGCCGGTGTCGTCAGTCGAAAGCGCGCTGCGCCTTCTGGCCGACACATGGAACGGGCTGGAAGTCCCGCCCCGCATCCTTATCTGCGGCTCGCTCTATCTGGCGGGCGAAGTGCTGGAGAAAAACGGCACCCCGCCGCGCTGACGGCCAAAAGAAAAAGCCCGGCGCGATGGCCGGGCTCGTGGTCTTGCAATCGAATCGATCAGACGTTGCCGCTGATCCACGACGACAGCGCCGTCTTCGGCGCCGCGCCGACCTTCATGTCGGCGACTTCGCCGCCCTTGAAGAGCATCAACGTCGGGATCGAGCGCACGCCGAACTGAGCCGCGAGTTCGGGATTCTCGTCGATATTGACCTTGGCGATCTTGACCTTGCCGCCCATCTCGGCGGCGATCTCGTCGAGCGCGGGCGCGATCATCTTGCACGGGCCGCACCATTCGGCCCAGAAATCCACGACCACCGGCTCTGCGGCCTGCAGCACGTCTGTCTGGAAGTTGTTCTTGTCGATCTTGACCGTGGCCATTTGGGTCTCCTTGGGAACCGTCGTCGAGGCTGATGTGGTGCGGCGCGCTGCCGGCTTCAAGCCGCAGGCGCAAAGGGAATCGCATCGCAAAACCTCAGCACGATTCGGCCCCGCGTTCAAACCGAACCGGGGCCGCGTGCAATTTCGACGGGTGCAGGCCGGCGTCGATCGCGATCAGAATTTCGCGGTCAGCGCCAGGCGCGGGATGATCACGTCGTTGCTGAAGTCGTAGCTGATCGTCTCGCCGGGGAAGGTCACGTTGTCGACCGCGTCGACCGTCGTGTCGGCGAGATTGGCATAGAGCGTCTCGAAGCGCAGGGAGAGCCGGTCCGTCATGCGATATTCGATGCCGACGCTGAGCGCATAGCCGAAGCGCATGCCCGAATCCGACCAGTCGGGCGACGTGTAGCCGAGCTGGGGCAGGTCGAGCGTGAAGCGGTTGGTGACGTGCCCGGCCGCGACGCCGGCGCTGGCGAAGACGAGCATCCGGTCGAAGGCATAGCCGCCGCGCGCGCGCAGTGTTCCCAGGCCGCCGAATTCGGTCACGTAGCTCGTATTGGTGTCGACGCCGTTGAACATCGGGTTCGGATTGGGGTCGACGCGCGAGAAGCTGTTGCGCACATCGGTCCAGACATAGCTGAAATCGGCCTCGAGACCGCCGACGAAGGCGCCGCTCTGGAAGTTGATGCCGGCAAGCGCGCCGGCCGCCATGCCGGCCTCGCTCCCGTCGATGCTGGCGGGAAAGAGCCCGTTCTGGACGTCGAGCGTGATCAGCGGCCCGCCGAACGCGCCGCGCTCCGCCCGCCCGTTGCTGAAGGCGACGCCGCCGAACGCGCCGAGATAGCCGCCGGACCAGTCAGTCGCGCCCATCTGAGCGTCCGCAGGCCAGTTCATGTCGCCGGCCAGGGCTGGCGAGGCGCACAGGGCAATTGCCAAAGCAGCAACGCGAAGCATCCGGAAAACTCCCCAAAATTCGGGCGAAAGACGCCCGTGCCCCTGAATCATGTCGGTTCGATACTGCCAAAAGATGGATAACGGACGGTTAACGCCTGTGGTCGGTATGCGAGTGACGGCCGCTTCAGTAGCCGTCAAGCCTTAACTTAGTGGAAAGCGGTATCCGGTAAGTTGTCGTAAGTCGAAAGGGCAAATTCGAAGCGCGACACTTGGGGCGACATAGTAAACGAGTGGTTGCGGTTCTCGACGGCAGACGGGGGAAATCGCGGTGTTGAAGAAGCTGGCCTCGCGCTATCAGGCGCTGATCGAGTATTTCGTGCCGGAGTCGCTGCGCGGCGACCGCGATTCGCTCAACCAGGCACGCATGTTCCTGATCAGCCATACGATGGGGCCGGTTCTCGGCAACTCGGTGCCGCTGGCGCTGTTCTTCTTCGATCCGACGATCGGGTTTGACATTCCGATCCTCTCGCTGCTGATCACGGCGTTCTGGGTCTATCCTTTCCTGCTGAAGCGCGGATTCGACTACGACAAGCTGGTGCTCGCCTCGGTCGTCAACCTCAATCTGTGCATCTTCTGGAGCTGCTATTTCAACGGCGGCGTCCTGTCGCCGACCCTGCCGTGGATTCTGATCATCCCGATCCTCTCCTTCTTCTATATCGGCGGCGTTCGCCGGCTGCAGGCGAGGCTTCTCGGCGTGTTCGTGCTGTCCTTCGGCACTTTCCTGGCGTTCTACTTGACGACGAATCCGCCGGTTCAGGATATTCCCGACTTGGCGCTGGTCGGGCTCGGCATCGTCTCGACCGTCGCGGCGCTCTGCTATGTCGCGACGATGGCGATCTACTATGCGCGCATCTTCGATGCGGGCGTCGAGCTTGAAAACGAAGTGCGCCGCCGCCGCGCGGCGACCGAGGAACTGCGCGGCGCGATCCTGGCCGCCGACGAGGCGAACCATCACAAGGCCGAATTCCTCGCCCGAATGAGCCACGAGTTGAAGACGCCGCTCAATGCGGTGATCGGCTACGGCCAGATCCTGCGCGACGAAGCCGAGGACAACCGCGATCGCCAGACGCTTGAGGACGTCAACCGTATCCTCGACGCGGGCGCCTATCTGCTGCGCCTGATCAACATCATCCTCGACCTGTCGAAGATCGAGGCGGGCCGGATGCAGTTCACCGTCGCCGCGCATTCGCTAGGGCGCGTTCTGGACGATGCCGTCGCGGCGATGCGCGAGCAGGCGGAGCGCGCCGGAAACACCCTTGGCGTGCGCGCCGACGCCGTCGCGCATTTCGTCGAAACGGACAGGCAGCGCCTCTTGCAGGTCATCGGCGAGATTCTCGACAATGCCGTCACCCATGCGCCCGGCGTCGCGGTCGAGATCGGCTGCCGGCCCGTGTCGACGGAGAAGGGCGCGGCCTATGCGGTGACAATCCAGGATCGCGGCGCGGGCATCGATCCGGAGCGTCTCGCACGGCTGTTCGAAGCCCTGGCCGACAGCCGCGACGCGTCCGCCAGCCGCTATGGCGGCACAGGCCTCAATCTGACCGTCATCAAGAAGCTGGCCGAAGCGCTGGGCTGCGAGCTCGGCGTCGCGAGCACGGTCGGCGAGGGAACCTGCTTCACCTTGCAGATTCCACTTGAATGGACGCCGGCGAAGCCGGTTTCCGAACCCGCCGGCACATCCGATCGATCGCTTGCCGCGTAGCGTCATGCGGCAGGTCTTCGGCATTGGCGGGTTGTTAACCAACGCCGAAGTCAAGAAGTGCACGCCAAGTCGTTTTAACTCTCTTTTATTTGAAGTGATGCAGCTTATCCGCAACCAACAAGCACAGCGGGGGCTGACATGAACAACTACATGAAAATTGATGGCGTGCCGGCTGCGGCGCTCGAAGGAAGCATGCGCGACTTTCGCGTTCTCGAAGGCGTCGACCTTCTGGCGCGCTGCAACGCCTTCCACGAATGGCAGGACACGCGTCGCCACTCCGGCACCTGGCCGTTCTCGCGCGCCACGGAGACGGGCCCGGCGGCGAGCTGCGCGGTCCGCGACGACCGCGGCAATCTGTGCACCGGTGTCAACTTCGCCTCGCAGGACTATCTGAGCCTGTCCTCGCACCCGGCCGTTCTGGAAGCGGCCAAGGCGGCGATCGACGAGTTCGGCGTCCATTCGGCCGGCTCGCCCGCACTCGTCGGCAACACCTCCATCTCGGTCGCGCTCGAGGATCGCCTGGCGCGCTTCCTGAAGATGAAGGAAGCGGTGCTGTTCCCGACCGGCTGGGCCGCCGGCTTCGGCGTCATCAAGGGCCTCGTGCGCTCGCATGACTACATCGTCATGGACGCGCTGGCGCATGCCTGCCTGCAGGTCGGCGCACAGGCCGCGACCCGCAACGTCGTCCTCTTCCGCCATCTCGACGTCGAACATTGCCGCACGCGCCTTCAGGACATTCGCAAGCGCGACCCCAAGGCCGGCATCATGATCGTCACCGAAGGCCTGTTCTCGATGGACAGCGACACTCCCGATCTCGGCGCGATGCAGGCGCTGGCACATGAATTCGGCGCGGTGCTGATGGTCGACGTCGCCCATGATCTGGGCTGCCTCGGCGAGGACGGCACCGGCCATATCGGCATCCAGGACATGCTGGGCAAGGTCGATCTGGTGATGGGCAGCTTCTCCAAGACCTTCGGCTCCAACGGCGGCTTCGTCGCGACCAATTCGCGGGCGGTGAAGGAGTATCTGCGCTTCTATTCGCCGAGCTGCACTTTCTCCAACGCGCTGTCGCCGGCGCAGGTGGCGACCATCACCAAGGCGCTCGACATCGTCGAATCGTCCGAGGGCGCGGTGCTGCGCGGCAGGCTGATGCACAACATCCTGGCGCTGCGTGCCGGCATCCGCGAGCGCGGCATGGATTGCTACGGCGATCCGTCGGCGATCGTGGCCGTGAAGACCGGCGACGAGGCGCTCGCCCGGATGACCGCGCGGGCCCTGCCCGAGCTCGGCCTGATCTCGAACCTCGTCGAGTTCCCGGCCGTCGGCAAGGGACTGGCGCGCTTCCGCCTGCAGGTCATGGCCGGCCACACCGACGCCGAGATCACCGCGGCCGCCGACCGCATGAAGGCTGCGATGCAGCTCGGCCAGGCCCGGCTCGACGCTGGTTTCGATCAGACGGAAACGCGCCTGGCGGGCTGAGACGAAGCGGCGCGCGATTTTTTGGGGGAAAGCCAGATGCGCTCGATGACGGATAACTGGATCATCAACTCGTTCATTCCCGGTGCGGTGCTCAACAGCCGCACCGGACTGGAAATGGCGAGGATATTCGTCTTCACGCACCTGGCCGGCCCGCTGATCGCGCAGCCGATGGGGATTTTCCTCTATGTCGTCTCGCCGGAGGTGACGCCGCAACTGGCCATCATGGTGGCCGGTATCAATGCCTTCCTCCTGTTGCCGATCGTCCTGAAGATGACGGGAAGCATGCAGCTCGCCACGCTCCTGTCGTTCCAGGGACTGACGGCGCTGTCGCTGTTCGGAACCTATTTCTACGGCGGCTTCACCTCGCCGTTCCTGCCATGGCTGATCATCAGCCTTCTTCTGGGGCTCTTCTACCTTTCCAAGCGCCTCAAGCTGGTGCTCGGCCTGTTCGGCGCCAATCTGGGCGTGTTCCTCGCCTGCGTCTGGCAGTTGGGCCTGCCCAACGACATTGCCGCGCAGGACCTCCGCGCCCTTGTCTGGCTGTCGATCACCGCCGCCACGGTCTACATGACCTGGATGGCGCTCTACTACGCCCGCGTCATGGCGCTGCGGTCGGAGCTGCAGACCGAGGCCGACCGCTACCGGCACACCGTGCTCGAACTCGAACGCACGCGGGAGATCGCCGAGCGGGCCAACCGCAACCGGTCGGTCTTCTTCGCCAAGATGAGCCATGAACTGCGCACGCCGCTCAACGTCATCATCGGCTATTCGGAAATCCTTCTCGAGGACTGCGCCGACCAGCCGGGCGGCAGCGGCCAGAAGGCGCAGGACCTTGCCCGCATCAATTCGGCCGGAAAGCATCTGCTCGCGCTCGTCTCCGAAGTGCTCGACACCGAATCCGTCGAAAAGAACGTGCAGGCGGTCGAGATCACCGAATTCATGCTGGGTGAACTGTGCGACGACGTCGTCGCCAACGCCTATCCGATCGTGAACAACAATTCGAGCCGGCTGGTGGTCAACTGCCCGGTGCGCGCCGAGATGCTGCGCACCGACCGCACGAAGGTCGCGCAGATCCTGATCAACCTTCTTGGCAATGCCGGCAAGTTCACCAAGTCCGGAACCGTGACGCTCACGCTCCATGTGGAGAAGTCGATCGCCGACGATCGCCTCATCGCCAGCGTCAGCGACACCGGCATTGGCATCGCGCCCGAGGCGCTGTCCAAACTGTTCGAGAACTACATCCAGGCGGACGCGACCATCTCCTCGCGCTTCGGCGGCACGGGCATGGGACTCGCGATCACGCGCAAGTTCTGCTCGCTTTTGGGCGGTGAGATCGACGTGAAGAGCAAGCTCGGCGAAGGATCGACCTTCACGGTCGACATTCCCGCCCGGCTCGGCGCCAAGGCGAATAGTGAAGAAGCCAATGAAGTCGTCGCCCCTGGTTTGCCAAAGGTGGCGGCTTAATAGTCTGGAAATAGAGTAACGCGTAGTATGTAGTCGGGGTTTACACGATCTGAGGAAAGATCGTGAAGTTCGGTCGGGGTGGGCCAGATGAGCAGTGCAAGCAACATCCTCATGCAGGAGTTCGCGCGGGACGATCAGCCGGCGGTGGCGGCGAAACCGCGCATCCTCGTCGTCGACGACGTGGCGGACAACCGCGAGATTCTGACGCGACGTCTCGTCCGACGCGATTTCGAGGTGGTCGAGGCTTCGGGAGGACTGGAGGCCTTGGCGCGCATCGAGGCGGAACCGTTCGACATCGTCCTGCTCGACATCATGATGCCCGACATGTCCGGCAACGAAGTGCTGCGCACGCTGCGCGGCCGGTTCGACGAAACCAGCCTGCCGGTGATCATGGTCACCGCGAAGAGCCAGAGCGAGGATGTCGTCGAAAGTCTCGGCCTCGGCGCTAACGACTACATCACCAAGCCCGTCGATTTCGCGGTCGCGGTCGCGCGCATCAACGCGCAGCTCGAGCGCCGCAAGCTCGCCAATGCCGACCGCCTCGCCCGCCTGTCGCTGGAAAAGGCGTCGCGCAGGCTGGACGAGCGGCTGGAGAAGACGGAGCAGCAGCTCCACGAAGAGGCGCATCTGCGCTCGGTCTCGGAAGACCGCCTGCGCTACCTCGCCTATCACGACCCGCTGACCAACCTCATGAACCGGCAGGGCTTCCGGGATTCGCTCTATCAGGTCCTGGACCAGATTCCGGTGACTGACCGCGAGCCCGTCCTGCTCTTCATCGATCTCGACGGGTTCAAGGCCGTCAACGACACATACGGCCACGACGTCGGCGACAAGCTTCTGGCGCAGTTCGGCAAGCGTCTGGTCGAGCAGTTGCCGGCAGGTGCGCCCGCGGCCCGGCTCGGCGGCGACGAATTCGCGCTCGTCATCGAAGTCGAATCGACCGAGGCCGATCTGCGCGCGCTGGCCGAGAACCTGGTTGAGAGCATGTCCGCGCCCTTCGTCATCGACGGCAAGCCGATCCGCGTCGGCGTGAGCTGCGGCGCCGCCTGGGCGCGCTGCTTCACCGGCGATCTCGACGGCCTCGTCAAGGCGGCGGACCTTGCCATGTACCGCGCCAAGAGCAAGGGAACCGGCGGCGTCGTCCTGTTCGAGACGCACATGCTGGAAGAGCAGAACCAGCGCCGCCTGCTCGAGCAGGATTTCCGCCTTGCCGTCTCGACGATGCAGTTCGAGGTCTTCTACCAGCCGATCGTCGACGTGCGCACGCGCGACATCATCGCCTTCGAGGCGCTCTTGCGCTGGCCGCATCCAACGCGCGGCATGATATCGCCGGAAATCTTCATCCCGATCGCCGAACGCACCAACCTCATCGCGCAGATCGGCGCCTGGGCGCTGCGGCAGGCCTGCCAGCAGGCGACGCAATGGCCCGATCACATCTCCGTCTCGGTCAATCTGTCGCCGATCCAGTTCGAGAATCCGGCGCTGCTGTCCACCTTGATCAACACGCTCGCGACGACCGGCCTCGCGCCGCACAGGCTGGAGTTGGAGATCACCGAATCCGCGCTGCTCGGCGCCGAGGGCCGCAACATCAAGATGCTGGAGGCGATCCGCGAGCTGGGCGTCCGGATATCGATCGACGATTTTGGCACCGGCTATTCGTCGCTCGCCTATCTGCAGAATTTCCGCTTCGACAAGATCAAGATCGACAAGCGCTTCATCCAGAAACTCGATAACAGCGACTCCGACGCGGCGATCGTGCGCTCGATCCTGCTGCTCGGCGAGACGATCGGCATTCCGACGACGGCCGAAGGCATCGAGACGGAAATCCAGCTCGCCTCGGTGATGGACCATGGCTGCCGCCAGGGGCAGGGCTACCTCTTCAGCCGGCCGATGACCGCCGACGATGTCGACCGCTTCATCGCCCGCAACGACCGCCCGTCCCAGCTCGCCCAGTAAATCAGCCGAGAACGACGCGCGGCTCCGCAACGCCCTTGATCGCGAGACGCCGCCGGAACGTCATGCCCGAGCACGGCTCCGCCTCACGTTCGCTGGCATTCATGTCCTGCATGGCCGAGGTTACGAACAGCGCGTCGAAATCGGCGCCGCCGAAAGCCGGACAGGAAAGCTGGCCGGCGGGGAAAAGCTCCGCGCCAGTGAACTTGCCTGACGGATCGTAGCAGGCGACGCGCCCCGCGCCCCATTGCGCATTCCAGAAATTGCCTGCTGAATCGAGCACGGCGCCATCGGGGTTCAGCCCTTCGCCCCGTAGGTCGAGATAGAGTTCCGGCTCGCCGACCGGCCAGCCATCGGCGGAGCCGAGCCGCTGCCGCCAGACCTTCTGCAGCCGCGTGTCTGCGAAGTAGGCGATCTCCCGCTCGGGATCGAAACATATCGCGTTGGGGATCGTGACGGCCGGGCGCAGCTCGCGCATTTCGCCGCGATGGTAGCGCCGGATGCTGCCGGCATCGCGCTCCGCACGCTTGCCCATCGTGCCGATCCAGAAGCCGCCCCATGGATCGGCGCGGCCGTCATTGGTGCGCAGATGCGGCGCGAGTTCGAGAGGCGCGACGAGATTCCGATCGTCGGTATCGAGATCGACGCGCCATAGCCCGGATCGCGCCGCCACCAGCACATGCTCTCGATCGATCCACCCGGCAGCGGAGACGTGGTCGTCGAAGTGGTCAACCGTCGTGTCTCCATCCCCCCGGCGCAGCATGCGATCGTTGACGATGTCGAACCAGATCAGTTCACCGCGAAGGGGGTGCCAGAGCGCGCCTTCACCGAGTTCGCAGCGCTGCGCGTCGAATACGTCCTTCATGCCTCACTCCATGGCGTCTGATGAGCATCGAAAACCGGCCGGGAACATGCAAGAAGTGCTGAAGCAAATCGAACGAGGCTGCGATGACGCCCACATTGATTGCGCTCGACTGGGGAACGAGTTCGCTGCGCGCCTACCTTCTCGGCGCGGGCGGCGTCGTTCTGGAAGAGCGGAGCGAACCGCTCGGGATCATGAAGGTCGTCGACCGCAATTTTGCCGGCACGTATGACGCCGTCACCCGCGACTGGCGCGAACGCTGGCCGAACCTGAACGCGCTGGCGTCGGGCATGATCGGCAGCGCGCAGGGCTGGGTCGAAGCGTCCTATGCGCGATTGCCGGCGGGCATCGACGACATCGCGCACGCCCTCGTTCCCGTTCCCGGCACGTCGCTCCACATCGTGCCCGGCCTGATGCAGACGGGCGATGCGGCCAATGTCATGCGCGGCGAGGAAACCCAGATCTTCGGCGCGCTGAAGTTTGCGCCGGAACTTGCAGCGCGCGGCGAACTCGTCCTGCCCGGAACCCATTCGAAATGGGTTTCGCTGGCCAAGGGCAAGGTGGCCCGCTTCGAAACCTACATGACCGGCGAGCTCTTCGCCGTCCTGCGCGACCACTCGATCCTCGGCGCCTTTGCGAGGAAGGGCGAAACTGCGCAGCCGCGCGATGCTGAGAACGCTTTCCTGCGCGGCGTCGATGCAGTCAGGAACGGCAATGGCCGCGCCGACCAGCTCCTGTTTTCGGCCCGCGCCCTCGTTCTGGCCGGCGAACTCGACCCGGCTTGCAGCCTCGACTATCTGTCGGGCCTGCTGATCGGCGCCGAACTCGCCTCGGCGCTGGAAGAAAGGCGGGCAGCGCCTGTCCTGGTCGGCGATAAGGCCCTGTGCGCGCGCTACCGGCTGGCGTTCTCCCGCTTCGGGCTGGACGAAGTCGGCGAGATCGAAGGCGCTGCCGTCGCGGGCCTCTGGGCGATCGCGCTGGCTGCCGGACTGGTCAATCAATAGAGGATGATGAACCGCATGAGCGAACTCCAGCCTTATCTCGACCGCCTGCCGCTGATCGCGATCCTGCGTGGCGTTACGCCGGACGAGATTTTGCCGGTCGCAGTCGAACTCGTCGCGGCGGGGTTTTCGATCATCGAGGTGCCGCTCAATTCGCCCGATGCGGTCGAGAGCATCCGGCGTCTTGCGGCCGAACATGGCGACCGGGTGCTGATCGGCGCCGGCACCGTCACGGGGCCGCATCAGGTCGAAGACGTCGCAAAGGCGGGCGGGCGCATCATCGTCATGCCGCATGCCGATCTCGAAATCATCCGCACGGCAAAAGCCGCGGGTCTCGTCTGCACGCCCGGCATCGCGACCCCGACGGAAGGCTTCGCCGCGCTTGGCGCCGGCGCCGACGCGCTGAAGCTCTTCCCGGCCGAACTCCTGCCGCCCACGGTCCTGAAGGCGATGCGGTCCGTCTTTCCGAACGACACGCGGTTCTTGCCGGTGGGCGGCATCACGCCGCAAACCATGGCGTCCTATCGCGCCGCCGGCGCGGCCGGATTCGGCCTCGGCTCCGCGCTCTACAAGCCGGGAATGGGCGCGGCCGAGGTCGGCGCCAACGCCCGCGCCTTCGTCAAGGCCTGGCGCGACCTCGACCCAGCTTAGGTCAGCCATCGTCGTGAAAGGCGGGCGCCGGCACGCGCTTGCCTAGCATGAAGGCGTCCGCCACATGGATCAGCGGCGCCAGGTCGACATCGACCCGGCGCTCCGCGACCAGCGCGGCGAAGTGCCGGTAAAGCCCGTCATATTCGCCGTCCGGTCCCTCCACGACGCGTTTCCCGTCGACATCGAGCACCGCGCCGCCGGACGACAGCCGGACATGACCTTCAACGGTCGCGACGTCGATGTCCCAGCTTTGCGGCCCGGTCTGGCGCCAGTCGAATGCCGCGCGAATCGGCGTGCCGAGATGATCGGCGAAGGCGAGTTCGGCAGCGATCGGCGCGGCGCGGTTTTCCGGAAATTCGAGCGCGGCGCTTGCGACATGGACAGGATGCGGCATGATCTCCGTCAGGATCGAAAGCGCGTTGATGCCCGGATCGAAGACGCCGAGCCCGCCCGGCTGCCAGATCCACTCCTGCCCCGGATGCCAGCGGCGGACGTCCTCCTTCCAGACGATGTCGACGGACCGGATGGTTCTCTGCGCCAGCAGCGCCTTGGCCTGCGGCACGGCATGGGCGTGGCGCGAATGCCAGGTGGCGAAGAGTGCGGCGCCCTTGTCGCGCGCCAGCCGAACCAGAGCCTGGACCTCGGCGACGCTCGCCCCAGGCGGTTTTTCCAGCATGACATGCTTGCCGGCCGAAAGCGCCTTCCAGGCGGCCTCGAACCGCGCCTGCGGCGGCATGCAGAGCGACACGGCCGCGATGTCAGGCCGCGCGACGAGAAGTTCGTCGATGGTCGCGAAATTGGCGACGCCGTCGACCGTCGTGTGGCGACTGACGGTTGCGGCGAGTCGGAAGGCGTCGCTCTTTTCGATGGAAGGCAGGTGCTGGTCGCGGGCGATCTTGCCGACGCCGACGATGGCGAGGTCAGTGGCTGTCACGACCGACCGCCTTTCCGCGCGCACCCTTGAGGAAATCGAAATCCGCGCCCGTGTCCGCGCCCTCGACATGGGTGTGGAAGAGTTGCGCGTAGCCGCCGCGCGGCGGGTCCGCGAGCGGCTTCCAGCGCGCAAGGCGCGCGGCCATCTCGGCATTCGAAATGTCGAGATGAAGCCTGCGGTTCGGCACGTCGACCTCGATCATGTCGCCCGTCTCGACGATCGCCAGGGGTCCGCCGACGGCGGCCTCGGGGGCGGTGTGCAGGATGACGGTTCCGTAAGCCGTGCCTGACATACGCGCATCCGAAATGCGCACCATGTCGGTAATTCCTTTCTTCAGCACCTTCGGCGGCAGGCCCATATTGCCGACCTCCGCCATGCCGGGATAACCCTTGGGGCCGCAGTTCTTCATCACCATGATCGACGTTTCGTCGATGTCGAGCGCGTCGTCGTTGATCTTCGCCTTGTAGTCGTCGATGTCCTCGAAGACGACGGCGCGGCCGCGATGGGTGAGGAGATGCGGGCTGGCGGCCGACGGCTTCAGCACCGCGCCCTTCGGCGCCAGGTTTCCCTTGAGCACCGCGATCCCGCCCTGGCTGGTCAGCGCTTTCGCCACAGGCAGGATGACGTCCTCGTTCCAGTTGCGCGCGTCGGCGACCTCGCTCCAGATCGTCTCGCCCGAAACGGTGATGGCGTCCCTGTTCAGGAGGCCCGCTTCTCCGAGCCGCTTGATGACGACGGGAAGACCGCCGGCATAGAAGAACTCTTCCATCAGATACTTGCCCGATGGCATCAGGTTGACGATGGTCGGCACGTCGCGGCCGAGCCTGTCCCAGTCGTCGAGCGTCAGGTCGACGCCGACACGGCCGGCGATGGCGAGGAGGTGGATCACCGCATTGGTCGACCCGCCGATCGCGCCATTCGTCCGGATAGCGTTCTCGAAGGCCTGCCGCGTCAGGATGTCGGAGGGTTTCAGATCGTCCTTGACCATGTCGACGATGCGCCGACCCGTCAGATGCGCCATCACGCGGCGGCGGCTATCGACGGCGGGAATCGCGGCGTTGCCGGAGAGCGCCATGCCGAGCACCTCGGCCATCGAGGCCATGGTCGAGGCGGTGCCCATCGTGTTGCACGAACCGGGGCTGCGCGACATCGCCTGCTCGGCCTCGAGGAAATCCTCGCCCGTCATCTTGCCGGCCTTGATGTCTTCCGACATCTGCCAGAGCGCCGTGCCGGAACCGACGCGGTTGCCCCGGAACCAGCCATTGAGCATCGGCCCGCCCGAAACCGCGATAGCCGGAATGTCGACGCTCGCGGCACCCATCAGCAGCGCCGGCGTGGTCTTGTCGCAGCCGACGAGCAGCACGACGCCGTCGATCGGGTTGGCGCGCAGCGCCTCCTCGACATCCATCGCGGCGAGGTTGCGATACATCATGGCGGAGGGACGCAGCGAGCTTTCGCCCGTCGAGAACACCGGGAACTCGACCGGCAGGCCGCCAGCCTCATAGATGCCGTGTTTCACGCGCTGGGCGAGGTCGCGCAGATGCGCGTTGCAGGGCGTCAGTTCCGACCAGGTGTTGCAGATGCCGATCACCGGCCGCCCGTCGAAAAGGTCGGCCGGCAGTCCCTGGTTCTTCATCCACGAGCGATGGTAGATGTGGTCGCGCGACGTGCCGCCATACCACTCCTGCGAGCGCAGCTTGCGGGGCCATTCGGCCTTGGTGAAACTCATGTGCGCCGGTCTCCGGCCCGTTCGTCAAAGTGCATGGACGGCGACCCGCTTGCGATCGTCGGCACGGCTGTCGATGGCAAGGCCATTGTGCAGCGGCAGGCCGAAACCGGGCGCCGAGATCTCGAACCGGTCGCCCGGCTCGGTCTTCACGCCATCGGCAAAGGACAAGGTGGCGGTGCCGAACATGTGGACATGCACGTCGCCCGGCTGCCGGAACAGCGCGTATTTGAAGTGGTGATGTTCGAGATTGGCGACCGAGTGCGACATGTTCGCCTCGCCCGACAGGAACGGTTTTTCGAAGATCACCTCCGCCCCGCGCCGGATGCGCGACGTCCCGCGCACGTCCTGCGGCAGCGCGCCGATGCGGATCTCGGGGCCGAAAGACGATGGGCGAAGCTTGGAATGGGCGAGGTAGAGATAGTTGCGACGCTCCATCACATGGTCGGAGAACTCGTTCGACAGGGCGAAGCCGACGCGGAACGGCGTGCCGTCGCCGCCGATCACGTAGATGCCCGCAAGCTCCGGCTCCTCGCCGGCGTCCTCGGCAAAGAGCGGCGAGGCGAGGTCGCCGCCGGGCGCGACGACGCAGGTTCCGTTGCCCTTGTAGAACCATTCCGGCTGGACGCCTGCCGAGCCGTTCGCGGGCTTGCCGTTCTCGAGTCCCATGCGGAACATCTTCATCGAATCCGTCAGCGTCTCTTCCGCCTCGGTCGCCTTCTGGTGCATGGCGTCGCGCGTCGCCGCCGATCCAAGATGCGTCAGCCCGGTTCCGGTGACGTGGAGATGCGCCGGGTCGGGATGGGTGATCGGCGGCAGGATGCGGCCTTCGCCATACGCGCGGTCGAGGTCGACGGCCGCGCCGAAGCCGAGCGCCGCGATGTGCGATTTGAGGTCGAGGCCGGGCGTCGCCGCGCAATGAAGGGCGAGCGCGTGCACGCTGGCGGCGCCCTTGACCTCGTAGGCTTCCTTGCCTTCGCGCGCGACGACGGCGATCGCGCCGTCCGGTTTCCTGATTTGCGAGAGCAGCATCGGTGCCTCCTAGGCGCGGTTCTTGTTGTAGACGTCGAAGATCACGGCGGCGAGCAGCACCAGCCCCTTGATGACCTGCTGGTAGTCGATGCCGATGCCGAGGATCGACATGCCGTTGTTCATGACGCCCATGATGAAGGCGCCGATCACGGCCCCGACGATGGTGCCGACGCCGCCGGCCATCGACGCGCCGCCGATGAAGACGGCCGCTATCACGTCGAGTTCGAAGGAGAGGCCGGCCTTGGGCGTCGCGGTGTTGAGGCGCGCGGCGAAGACGAGGCCGGCGAGCGCCGCCAGCATGCCCATATTGGCGAAGGTCAGGAACACCAGGCGCTCGGTGCGGATGCCGGAAAGCTTGGCCGCCTTCTCGTTGCCGCCGATGGCGTAGATGCGACGGCCGATCGTCGTCCGGTTGGCGACGAAGGAATAGATCGCGATCAGGAGCGCCATGACGATGAAGACGTTGGGCAGCCCCCGGAACGACGCCATCAGGAAGCTCATATAGACGAGCGCGGCGAAGATCAGCGCGTTCTTGACGGCGAAGAGGATGAAGGGCTCCTCGACCGTGCCGCGCTTCTGCTCCTGCCGGCGCGCGCGCACGGCGAGGTAGAAGAGAAGGCCGGCAACAGCGACGCCAGCGACGAGCGAGAAGACGTTGAGCGCCTCGCCGTTGAAGATGTCCGGCACGAAGCCCGAGGCGATGAGCTGGAAGGTGGGCGGGAAGGGGCCGACCGACTGGCCGGCCAGCAACCACAGCGTCAGCCCCTTGAAGACGAGCATGCCGGCCAGCGTCACGATGAAGGACGGGATGCGGTAATAGGCGATCCAGAAGCCTTGCGCGGCCCCGATCGCTGCCCCGACGCCGAGGCACAGGATCGCCGCGACGACGAAATTCATGTCCCACTGGACGATCATCACGGCGGCGAGCGCGCCGACGAAGCCGAGCACGGAGCCGACGGAAAGGTCGATGTGACCGGACACGATGACGAGCAGCATGCCCACCGCCATGATGACGATGTAGCTGTTCTGCAGGATGAGGTTGGTCAAATTGACCGGCCGCAGCAGGATGCCGCCGGTGGCGAACTGGAAGAACGCCATGATGATGACGAGCGCGATCAGGATGCCATATTCGCGCATGTTGTTGCGCAGGAAGCGGGCGCCCGATGGTGCGGGGGCGGCGGTGCCGGCCGCCTGGTCGATGGTCTGGGCCATGGGTCTATCCACCTGACTTGACGATCATGGACATGATCTTTTCCTGCGTTGCGTCTGCGGAGGGCAATTCGCCGACGAACCGTCCCCGGTTCATGACGTAGAGCCGGTCGGTAATGCCGAGGAGTTCGGGCATCTCCGACGAGATGACGATCAGCGATTTGCCGGCGGCCGCCAGGTCACGGATGATCGTGTAGATCTCGAACTTGGCGCCAACATCGATGCCGCGCGTCGGCTCGTCGAGGATGAGGATGTCGGGGTCGGCGAACAGCCATTTCGACAGGACGACCTTCTGCTGGTTGCCGCCCGAAAGGTTCACCGTCGCCTGCTCGATCGAAGAACTGCGGATGTTGATGCGGCGGCGATAGTCCTCGGCGACCTCACTCTCGCGGTGCTTGTCGATGACGCCCTGATTGGAGATCGCCGGAAGGTTCGCGAGCGGCACGTTGCGCCGGATCGTCTGGTCGAGGACGAGGCCGAATGTCTTGCGGTCCTCGGTCGCATAGGCGAGGCCGGCCGCGATCGCCTTCGGCACCGAGGAGAGATCGGTCTTCTGGCCGTGGACGAAGGCCTCGCCCGCCTGCCATTGGCCGTAGGAGCGGCCGAAGAGGCTCATGGCGAGTTCGGTGCGCCCGGCGCCCATCAGCCCGGCAATGCCCAGCACCTCGCCCTGGTTGAGCGTGAAGGAAACGTCGTCGACGACACGGCGCTGCCCGTCGATCGGGTGCGTGACGGACCAACTGCGCACCTCCAGCACCGGCCCGCCGATCTTGGGCTGGCGCGGCGGGTATCGGTCGGACAAGGCGCGCCCGACCATGTCGCGAATGACGTCGTCCTCGCGCGCCGGCGCGTCGCGGCAGTCGAGCGTGCGCACGGTCGCGCCGTCGCGCAGGATGGTGATCGCGTCGGCGACCTTCGAAACTTCGTTTAGCTTGTGCGAAATCAGGATCGACGAGATGCCGCGCTCGCGCAGTTCCATGAGCAGCGCGAGAAGCGCGTCGCTGTCCTGTTCGTTGAGCGAGGAGGTCGGCTCGTCGAGGATCAGCAGCCGCACCTCCTTCGATAGCGCCTTGGCGATCTCGACGAGCTGCTGCTTGCCGAGGCCGAGATGCGCGATCTTGGTGCCCGGCTTTTCGGAGAGGCCGACGCGGGCGAGCAGTTCCTCGGCGCGCCGGTTGGTCTCGCGCCAGTCGATGACGCCGTTCTGCGCGCGCTCGTTACCGAGGAAGATGTTCTCGGCGATGGAGAGCAGCGGCACCAGCGCCAGTTCCTGGTGGATGATGATGATGCCGTCGCGCTCGCTGTCGCGAATGCCGGAAAAGGTCTTCACCTCGCCGTCATAGACGATGTCGCCGTCATACTGGCCGTGCGGATAGACGCCCGAGAGCACCTTCATCAAGGTCGACTTGCCGGCCCCGTTCTCGCCGACGAGCGCGTGGATCTCGCCGCGGCGAACCTTGAAGCTGACATTGTCGAGCGCCTTGACCCCAGGAAATTCCTTGGTGATCGCGCGCATTTCGAGGATCGTTTCCATCGCTCTCGCGTCGCCGGCAGGGGATGAAAAAAAACTCGGGCCAGGCCTTCCGCCCGACCCGAGAGGCGGGGAGGAACCCTCAGTTCTCGATCTCGTCGGCGGTGTAGTAGCCGCTGTCGACCAGAACCTCGCGCCAGTTGGCTTCGGTCACCGGAACGGGCTCGAGCAGATAGGACGGCACGACCTTGACGCCGTTGTCGTAGGTCTCGGTGTCGTTGATCTCCGGCTCGCCCTCGTTCAGCACCGCCTCGACCATGCCGACGGTGACGCGGGCGAGTTCGCGGGTGTCCTTGAAGATGGTCGAATACTGGTCGCCGCGCAGGATGGCCTTCACGGAAGGCACCTCGGCGTCCTGGCCCGATACGATCGGCATTTCCATGTCGCCGGTGCCGTAGCCGACGCCCTTGAGCGACGAGATGATGCCGATCGACAAGCCGTCATAGGGCGACAGCACGCCATGGACCTGGTCGTCCGTGTAGTTGGCGGAAAGGAGGTTGTCCATGCGCGCCTGCGCCACGGAGCCGTCCCAGCGCAGGGTGCCGACGGTCTGCATGCCGGTCTGGCCGGACTTGATGACGATGTCGCCCGAATCGATCATCGGCTGCAGGATCGACATCGCGCCGTCGTAGAAGAAGAAGGCGTTGTTGTCGTCCGGCGAGCCGCCAAAGAGTTCGACGTTCCACGGCTTCACGTCCGGGAAGCGTTCCTTGAGGCCCGCGACTAGCGTCTCGGCCTGCTGCACGCCGACCTTGAAATTGTCGAAGGTGGCGTAATAGTCGACATGCTCGCTGTCGCGGATCAGTCGGTCATAGGCGATGACCTCAATGCCAGCGGCGTCTGCATTGGCGAGCGCGTTGGAAAGCGTGGTGCCGTCGATCGCGGCGATCACCAGCACGTTGACGCCCTTGGTGATCATGTTCTCGATCTGGGCGAGCTGGTTCGGAATGTCGTCCTCGGCATACTGGAGATCGGTCTCGTAGCCGGCTTCCTTGAACTGCTCGACCATCGAATTGCCGTCGGAGATCCAGCGGGCCGACGACTGGGTCGGCATGGCGATTCCGACGAACCCCTTGTCCTGCGCAAAAGCCGGCGCGGATGCGAGGCATGCGGTCAAAGCTGTGGCGGCGAGCGCCAGACGCACGAATTTCATGATTTCCTCCCAGGATAGGACCGATCCTCCATCGGCTTCCAACAGCGATATGGCCGAGCGCTATGACGGTCAAATGCGCTTTTCACGTTTGGATATATCGATCATGATATGTCGTAGACGGTATGAGGGCTTCGATCATGAGCACGGAACTGCATGGGGCGGCGGGACGGCTGCTGCGGCGCGGCCTGAAATTCACCCATCTGCGGCTTCTGGCGGCGCTCGTCGAGCACGAGCAGATCAGCGCCGCCGCCGCGCAGCTTGCGATGTCACAGCCGGCGGCCTCGCGCCTTCTGGCGGAGATGGAAACGATCGCCGCGACGAAGCTCTACGCCCGCCATCCGCGCGGCGTGACGCTGACGCCCGCAGGCCTGAAGCTGGCGCAATGGGCACGCCGCATCCTGCACGACGTGGACGCCGCCGAGCGCGAGATCGAGGAGATCGACGAGGGGCGGCGTGGGTCGGTGTCGATCGGTTCGGTCACCGGCCCGGCGCTCGACCTCGTCCTGCCCGTGCTCAAGCAGATCCGCGTCACCCATCCGGGGATCATCGCCAATGTCGACGTCGACACCAGCGACCGGCTGGTCGACCTGCTTCTCGCCGGATCGCTCGATTTCTACATCGGCCGTGTCCCGCGCGACGCCGATCACAGCAAGTTCGCGGCCCGCGCCGTCGGCCCCGAACCCGTCAGCCTGATCGTGCGGCCGGATCATCCGCTGACCCGCGCGACGGATTTGACGCTCGTCGATTGCGTCGAGTTCGACTGGATACTGCAGGCGCCGGGCGGCCTTCTGCGCCATACGGTCGAAACCTATCTGCTCGAAAAGCGCGTGCCGCTGCCCGCGCGCGTGTTGTCCACCTCGTCGACCCTGATGACGCTCGCGCTCATCTCCCAGTCCAACGCGATCGCGCCGATCGCGCGCGCGGTCGGGTCGTTCTTCGGCGGCGCCGAGGGGATGGACGGGCGCATTGCGGTGCTCCCCGTGGCGCGGGACCTGTCCGTCTCGCCCTATTCGATCCTGACGCTGGGCGGCCGCAAGCTCTCTCCGGCCTCGCAGGTCGTCTACGACCAGATCGAACGAAAGGCCGCCAAGCTGGCGGTCCCGGTAACGGCCGGCGCAACCTGAAGCAGCAAAAGTTCCGACGCCCGGTTTACAAAAATAATATAGTATGATTTTTTGAAGATCGGGCGCGACGCCCTTTCTTTGGGAGGAGAATTCCATGAAGTCGAACATCTTGTTCGGCGCGAGCCTGCTCGCGTCGGTGGCCGTCATGTCGTCTGCAGCATCCGCGCAGACCATCGGCTTTTCGCAGATCGGATCGGAATCGGGCTGGCGCGCGGCCGAAACGACGCTGACGCGCATGGAGGCCGAAAAGCGCGGCATCGACCTGAAATTCGCCGATGCCCAGCAGAAGCAGGAAAACCAGATCAAGGCCCTGCGCTCCTTCATCGCGCAGGGCGTCGACGGCATCCTGCTCGCCCCGGTCGTCGCCACCGGCTGGGATTCGGTTCTGGAGGAAGCCAAGGAGGCCGACATTCCGGTCGTCCTTCTCGACCGCATGGTCGACTCCTCCGACGACCTCTATCTGACCGCCGTCGGCTCCGATCTCGTCCATGAAGGCAAGGTCGCGGGCGAGTGGCTGGTCGGCGAAGTGGGCGACGCCGAATGCAACGTGGTCGAGCTTCAGGGCACCACCGGTTCGTCGCCGGCCATCGACCGCAAGGCCGGCTTCGAGGAAGGCATTTCCGGCCACGACAACATCAAGATCGTGCGCAGCCAGACCGGCGACTTCACCCGCGCCAAGGGCAAGGAAGTGATGGAATCCTTCCTCAAGGCCGAAGGCGGCGGTGCGAACATCTGCGCGCTCTACGCCCACAATGACGACATGGCCGTCGGCGCCATCCAGGCGATCAAGGAAGCGGGTCTCAAGCCCGGCGAAGACATCAAGATCGTCTCCATCGACGCCGTCCCCGACATCTTCCAGGCCATGGCGGCCGGAGAGGCGAACGCGACCGTCGAACTGACGCCGAACATGGCCGGCCCGGCCTTCGATGCGCTCGACGCCTTCATGAAGGACGGCACCGTGCCGCCGAAATTCATCCAGACCGAATCGAAGCTGTTCACCCAGGCGGACGATCCGGCTGCGATCTACGAAGAAAAGAAGGACCTCGGCTACTGATCTGGCCGATCCATGTCCGCCCCGCATTCGCGTGCGGGGCGGACCTTGCCGCCTGTCAGCATCGAGACCTGCATGAATGTTGTGCCTGAAAGCCCGCCGCTCCTGCGCGCGGACCATTTGTCCAAATCGTTTCCCGGCACCAAAGCCCTCGACGATGTCGGCTTTTCGCTGCGCGCCGGCGAGGTTCACGCGCTGCTCGGCGAGAACGGTGCGGGCAAGTCGACGCTGATCAAGTGCCTGACGGGCGCCTATCGCCGCGATGCCGGCGACATCCTGCTCGACGGCCAGTCGATCGATCCGAAGGACACGCTGCACGCGCAGCGCCTCGGCATCGGCACCGTCTATCAGGAGGTCAATCTCCTGCCCAATCTGACCGTCGCCGAGAACCTGTTTCTCGGACATCAGCCGATGTGGTTCGGCATGATTTCGCCCCGCCGGATGAACGCCGATGCCGGGGCGATGCTCGCCCAATACGGCCTCGCCATCGACCCGGCGCGCCAGCTCGACAGCTACTCGGTGGCGGTGCAGCAGGTTGTGGCGATCGCGCGCGCGGTCTCGCTGTCCGGCAAGGTGCTGATCCTCGACGAGCCGACGGCAAGCCTCGACCAGCACGAGGTCCAGATGCTGTTCGGCGTCATCCGCGGCCTCAAGGCGCGGGGGCTCGGCATCATCTTCATTTCGCATTTCCTCGACCAGGTCTTCGCGATTTCGGATCGGATCACGGTCCTGCGCAACGGTCGCCTGGTCGGAACCGAGGCGACCGCGAATATCGACCGGCTGAAGCTCATCAACATGATGCTCGGGCGCGAACTGGCCGAGGAGACGCGCAAGACCGGGCGCGTCGCCCCGCCGCGCATCGACGCCCCGAAATTCCGGTTCGAGGGCATGGGCAAGCGCGGCCGCATCGCGCCCTTCGACCTCGATGTCCATGCCGGGGAGGTGGTCGGCATGGCGGGTCTGCTCGGCTCCGGCCGAACCGAGACCGCCGAACTCCTCTTCGGCGTCTCCGGCCATGATGGCGGGGAGGCGCGCAAGGACGGCCGGCCCGTGCGGCTTGCCTCGCCGCGCGATGCGGTGGCGGCCGGCTTCGGCTTCCTGCCCGAGGATCGCAAAAGCCACGGCATCATCTCCGAGCTCAGCATCCGCGAGAACATCGTGCTCGCGCTGCAGGCGCGCCTCGGCTGGATGAAGCGGATTCCAAGCCGCCGGCAAAGGGCGATGGCCGACGATTTCATCCGCCGGCTCGACATCCGGACGTCCGACGCCGAAAAGCCGGTCGGACAACTGTCCGGCGGCAACCAGCAGAAGGTCATGCTGGCGCGCTGGCTTGCGACCAATCCCGAATTTCTCATTCTCGACGAGCCGACGCGCGGCATCGATGTCGGCGCCCATGCCGAGATCATCCGCCTGATCGAGGAATTGTGTGCCGGCGGCATGTCGCTGCTCGTCATCTCGTCCGAACTCGACGAACTCGTCGTTTACAGCCACCGCGTCGTCGTCGTCCGCGACCGGGCCCATGTCGCCGAACTCGTCGGCGAGGAGGTGACGGCCGAGCGCATGGTGCGGGCCATCGCGGCGCAGGAAAAAGCACCCGCCCACGCCCCGTCGCCGGAGGCCGTGTCATGAACGCGCGCTTCCTGAGGCGGATCGCCCCGCAGATCGCGACGCTCGCGGCGGTCGTCGCGCTGATCGCGCTCGTCTTTCCCGGCTTCTTCGACATCTCCTTCGCCAATGGCCGGCTCTATGGCAGCCCGATCGACATCCTCAACCGCGGCGCGCCCGTCGCGCTGCTCGCCATCGGCATGACGCTGGTCATCGCGACGGGCGGCATCGACCTGTCGGTCGGCGCCGTCATGGCCATCTGCGGCGCGGTCGCAGCATGGTGCGTGCGCCAGGACTACGCCTTGGTATCGACGCTCGCCATCAGCCTGTCGGCGGGCCTTGCCTGCGGCGCCTGGAACGGCTTCCTCGTCGCCGTGCTGCGCATCCAGCCGATCGTCGCGACGCTGATCCTGATGGTCGCCGGGCGCGGCGTCGCACAGCTCATCACCGAAGGCGCCATCCTCACCTTCAACCATGAAGGCCTGATCTTCATGGGTTCGGGCGCGGTCTTCGCCATCCCGACGCCGGTCCTCCTCTGGCTGGCGATGGGCGCGCTCGTCACGCTGATCGTCAGGCGCAGCGCGCTCGGCCTCCTGATCGAGGCGATCGGCGTCAACCAGCGGGCCTCGATGCTCTCGGGCGTCAATGCGCGGGTGCTGATCGTCGCGGTCTACATGACGTCCGGCCTTTGCGCCGCGCTCGCCGGCATCATCGCCGCTGCAGACATTCGCGGCGCCGACGCCAACAATGCCGGCCTCTGGCTGGAGCTCGACGCCATCCTCGCGGTCGTCATCGGCGGAACGTCGCTGCTCGGCGGCCGGTTCTCGATCATCGCCTCGCTGATCGGCGCCATGATCATCCAGGCGGTGAACACCGGCATCCTCCTGTCGGGCTTCCCACCCGAGTTCAACCTCGTCATCAAGGCCGGGATCATCCTCGTCATCCTCGTCCTGCAGTCGCCCGCCTTGCGGGTCGCGACGACCTTCCTCAAGCCGGCGAGGAGCTTGCGATGAACGCGCGCCTGTTCCCGCTCGCCGCGACCATCGCGATCTTCCTCGTCGCCTATGCGATCTGCTATGCGCAGTTCCCGGCGATGCTGTCGACGCGCGTCGTCGGCAATCTCCTGACCGACAACGCGTTCCTCGGCATCGCGGCAGTCGGCATGACCTTCGTCATCCTGTCGGGCGGCATCGACCTGTCGATCGGCTCTGTCATCGCCTTTTCGGGCGTCTTCATCGCCGTTCTCCTGCGCGACACCGGCCTCGATCCGCTGCCGGTCTTCGTCATGCTGCTCGTCATCACCACGCTGTTCGGCGCGGCGATGGGCGCGGTCATCTATTTCCTGGAGATGCCGCCCTTCATCGTCACCCTCGCCGGCATGTTCCTGGCGCGGGGCATGGCCTACGTCCTGTCCATCGACAGCGTGCCCATCGCCCACGAGACCTACGACGCGCTGCAATCGCTCTACTGGCTCATGCCGGGCAAGGGACGGCTCACCTTCATCGGCGGGCTGATGCTGGTCGTCTTTCTCGCCGGCATCCTCGTCGCCCATCGGACCCGTTTCGGAACCAACGTCTATGCGCTCGGCGGCGGCGTGCAGACGGCCCGGCTGATGGGCGTTCCCATCGCGCGCACGACGATCCTGATCTACGCTTTGTCCGGTTTTCTCGCCGGCCTCTCCGGCATCGTCTTCTCCCTCTACACCTCGGCCGGCTATTCGCTCGCGACCGTCGGCGTCGAGCTCGATGCCATCGCTGCCGTCGTCATCGGCGGGACGCTCCTGACCGGCGGCAGCGGCTTTGTCGCCGGAACCTTCTTCGGGGTGTTGATCATGGGGTTGATCCAGACCTATGTGATCTTCGACGGCACCTTGTCGAGCTGGTGGACGAAGATCGCGATCGGTCTCTTGCTTCTGGCGTTCATCGTGCTGCAGAAGGGTTTGGTCGTTCTGACCGAGCGGCGGCAGTCGGCCGCGAGAACAGGGTAGGGGAAAAAGGTGCTCAAGACCGCGATATCGGGACAGGTTGCCAGGAACAGCCATTCCCATGTCGTGCACGAATTGGGCAAGTCGATCGTCGGCGGCGTCTATCGCAGCGGCTCGATCCTTCCGGGCGACACCGAGCTTGCCGAGCGCTTCGACGTCTCGCGCACCGTCCTGCGCGAAGCGATGAAGACCCTGACGGCGAAGGGGCTGGTCGTCCCCCGGGCGCGTATCGGAACGCGGGTGACCGAAAGCTCGACCTGGAATTTCTTCGACGCCGACGTCCTGACCTGGCATCTGGAACGAGGCGTGGACTTCGCCTTCCTGCACCACCTGTCCGACATGCGACTGTCCTTCGAGCCGAACGCGGCGCGTCTGGCCGCCGACCGCGCCACCAAGGCCGACATCGAACGCCTTTACGCCTGCGCCGACGCCATGGAGAACGCCAATTCGGAGGAAAGCTTCGCGCTCGCCGACCTGGCCCTGCACATCGCCGTGCTGGACGCCTCGAAGAACCCGTTCATGTATTCGGTCGGCACATTGATCGAGGCGGCGCTGGTGACGAGCTTCAAGGTCAGTTCGCCCTATGGCGAGGTGGCGCGGCAGAACGCGACCGCGAAGGCGCACCGCGCCATCGTCGAGCGGATCGAAGCGCGCGACCCGGACGGCGCCGCCCGCGCGATCGAACACGTCATCGTTGACGGGCGTGACCGCATCGCGAAGACGGCCCATTCGGCATCGAACGAGCCGGCCGCGACGTAGGCTCAGAGCGGGCTGGCGATGGCCTTCGTCTCCAGGTAGGAATCGAACACTTCCCGGCCGCGCTCGCGGCCCCAGCCCGACTGCCGGAAGCCGCCGAAGGGCATGGCGCTGTCGCCGACGAAGTGCCGGTTGATGCCGATCGTGCCGGCCCGCAGGCGCGCGGCCATCTTGTGGGCGACCTGCAGGTTCTGCGTAAAGATGCTGGCGGCGAGGCCATAGGGGCTGTCATTGGCCTGGCGGGCGATGCCGTCGAGATCGTCGTCCGTGAAGCGCAGGACGCTCAAGACCGGCCCGAAGATTTCCTCGCGCACGACGCTCATCTGCGGGTTCAGGCCGGCGAGGATCGTCGGCTTGTAGAAATAGCCTTCGCTCCCCATCGCCTCGCCGCCGGTGACGACGGATGCCCCCTCGCGCACGCCCTGCGCGGTCATCGACGAGACGCGTTCGAGCTGCGTCGACGAGATCAGCGGACCCATCTGGCTGCCTTCGGCAAGGCCGTAGCCGACCTTCAGCGACTGCGCGGCGGAGGCGACGCCGTCGACGAGCCTGTCGAACACGCTTTCATGCGCATAGACGCGCGAGCCGGCCGTGCAGATCTGCCCCGCATTCGAGAAGATGCCGCTGGCGACGCCGGGAATGGCGAGCGACAGGTCGGCGTCCGGGAAGACGATGACCGGGCTCTTCCCGCCAAGTTCGAGCGACACGCGCTTCAGGTTCGTCGCAGCCGCGGCCGTCGCGATCGAGCGGCCGGTGCTGGTCGAGCCGGTGAACGCGATCTTGTCGATGTCGGGGTGATTGGCCATGGCGGCGCCCACCTCGGCTCCGCCGAGGACGACGTTGAAGACGCCCTTCGGGAAGCCTGCCTCGAGCGCGAGTTCGGCGAGGTAAAGCGCGGTCAGCGGCGTCTGCTCGGCCGGTTTCAGCACGATCGTGCAGCCCGCCGCCAGCGCCGGCGCGATCTTCCACGCCGCCATCATCAGCGGCCCGTTCCAAGGCACGATCTGGCCGACGACGCCGACCGGTTCGCGCAGCGTATAGGCATGCCATTCGCCGGGCGAGGAGACGGGGATCGTCTCGCCCGTCAGCTTGGTCGGCCAGCCCGCCGTGTAGCGGATGAGATCGACCGACGGGCCGACATGGCCGGCCTTTGCGACCGCGACCGGCATGCCGTTATTGATCGACTCCAGCTCGGCGATCGTATCGGCGTGCTGCTCGATCAGGTCGGCGAGGCGCCAGATGAGCCTGGAGCGCTCATTGGGCTTCATGGCGCGCCACGGCCCGCCCTCGAACGCGCGGCGCGCGGCGTCGACCGCGAGGTCGACATCGGCACCGGCGCCGCAGGGCACGTCGGCGATGATTTTGCCGAGTCCGGGGTCCATGATCTGCGAGACGGCGCCGTTCGCCGCCTGCCTCCATTCGCCGTCGATCAGCATGCCGTGCCGGCGGTCGATATAGTTCTGCGTCGCCGCGCCGGGCGACTTGATGTGGACGTTCATGGAAAATGTCTCCGGATCGGGTCAGGCGGCCATGTCGATGACCTGGCGCACCGGGGCTCCGGTCCTCAGATTGTCGAAGGCGGCGTTGATGTCGCTGAGCTTAATCTTGTCGGAGATCAGATGGTCGAGTTCGAGCCGGCCCTGCATGTAGTATTGCAGGATGTTCGGGATATCGACGCGGAACTGGTTGGAGCCCATCGAGGAGCCCTGGATCTTGCGGTCGCGGATGAACCAGGAGCCTTCGAGCTCGAGCTTCATGCCCGGCTTGAACATGCCGAGGATGGTCGCGACGCCGCCCTGCCGCAGCATGGCGAAGGCCTGCTCGGCGGTCTTCTTCAGGCCGAGCGCCTCGAACGAATAGGGCACGCCGCCATCCGTCATGTCGATCACCGCGGCGACCGGATCGGTCGTCGAGGCATTGATCGTATCGGTCGCGCCGAGTTTGCGGGCGAGCTCCAGCTTGCTGTCGAGCATGTCGACTGCGATGATGCGTCCCGCGCCGGCGAGCCGCGCGCCGCTGACGACCGACAGACCGACGCCGCCGCAGCCGATGACGACCACCGTCGAGCCCGGCTTGACCTTCGCCGCATGAATGACCGCGCCGACACCCGTCAAGACGCCGCAGCCGACCAGCGAGGCGCGGTCGAGCGGGATGTCGGGATTGATCTTCACGATGGCATGTTCATGCACCAGCATCATCTCGCCGAAGGACGAGAGGTTGGAGAACTGGTGCATCAATTTTCCATTGAGCCAGAGCCGCTGGGCCTTGCCCGCGGGCAATTTCACGTCCACGCTTTCGCAGATGTTCGGATGGCCGGTGACGCATTGCGGGCAGGAGCCGCAGAACACCGAAAGGCACGTCACCACATGGTCGCCCTTCTTGACGTAGGTCACGTCCTCGCCGACCGCTTCCACGATGCCGGCCGATTCATGACCCGGCACGAAGGGGGTCGGATACGGATAGGTGCCATCGGCGAAATGGAGGTCGGAGTGGCAGACGCCGGCAAAGGCGGTGCGCACGAGCACCTCGCGCCGGCCCGGCTTGCCGATCTCGACATCCTCGATCGTCATGGGTTGGCCAGCTTCCCAGATGACTGCAGCTTTCATGTTTCCGGTCCTGTGTTCCGACATAGGGTATGGCCAAACGGCACTTCGCGAGCCATACTGCAATCTGTTGACAGTTGACGTCAAGAGGGATTGCGCTAGGGTGCCCATGCGGCATGGGTGGCCGAAATTCCGCCCAAATCTGCGATCAAATGGGGCGATATCGGCATATGTAGACTGTTGACAGAAGCGGTTTGCGCGGCTTAGATCGCTTTCACGATTTGTCGGCGCGCCGGAAACGAATGGCCGTCGTCTGCCGCCGGGGCCGGTCAAAGACCCCTATCCGGCGGATCAGACCGAAAGAGGTTGGCGCATGGTCCATTTTCTAGCCAAACGCATCATGCAGTCGGTCCTGACGGTCCTCGGCGTCGTCACCGCCGCCTTCTTTCTCGTGCGGCTCGCCGGCGACCCGTCGCTGCTCCTTCTGTCGGCGGAAGCCTCGCAGGAAGACATTGCCCGCATGCGCGAGGCGCTTGGCCTCAACCGCCCCCTGATCGTCCAGTATTTCGACTTCATCTGGAGCGCCCTTCAGGGCGATTTCGGCGTGTCGCTGCGCCAGAACGTCTCGGCCATGTCGCTCGTCCTCGAGCGCGTGCCGGCGACGCTGGAACTGGCTTTGACCTCGTTCATCGTCGGCATCGGCCTCGCCTTCATCCTCGGCATCGCCATGCGCATGACGAAGGCGCGCTGGCTGCGCGAAGTCATCATGTGGGTCGCGCTCACCCGCCAGGCCATCCCGATCTTCTCCTTCGGCCTCCTGATGATCCTGATCTTCTCGGTCTGGCTGCGATGGCTGCCGTCGCTCGGTCGGGGAACATGGTCCCATCTCGTGCTGCCGGCGCTGACCCTCGGCACCTATGAACTCGCCCTCTATCTGCGCCTATTCAACGCGTCGCTGGCGACCGAGCAGCGGCAGGACTACGTGCGCACCGCCTATGCCAAGGGGCAGGGGCGCATCCAAGTCCTGCTCGGCCACATGCTGCCCAACGCGCTCCTGCCGCTGGTCACCGTGGCCGGCATCAATCTCGGGCTGCTGCTCGGCGGAACCGTCGTGACGGAGACCGTGTTCAGTTGGCCCGGCGTCGGCCGGCTGATCGTGCAGTCCGTCAGCCAGCGAGATTTTCCCGTCATCATCGCCGGCGTCTTCCTGATCTCGCTGATGTTCGTCGTCATCAATCTGATCGTGGACATCCTCTACGGTATTCTCGATCCGCGCGTGAGGTTGGCCTGATGCTTCGCCTGGGTATCCTTCGGACCATCGCCGTCGCGCTTCTGGCGCTGATGCTGGTCCTCATTCTCGTCATCCCGCTCCTGCCCTTCTACGACCCCTACACGCAGAATCTCGGCGGCAGCCTATTGCCGATGGGCGGCAGGTCGTTCGACGGCAAATTCTACCTCCTGGGAACCGATACGCTCGGCCGCGACATGCTGAGCCGGCTGGCGCTCGCCGGGCAGGTCTCGGTGATGATCGGCCTCGGCGCCGTTTTCGTCAGCCTCGTGATCGGCGTCGCGCTCGGGCTGATCGCCGGCTATTTCCGCGGCCCGCTAGAATCCGTCATCATGGGCATCGCCGACCTCCAGCTCTCCATCCCGCGGGTCCTGCTGCTGATCGCGGTCGCGGCCATCATCGGGCCGAGCGTGACCATGCTGGCGCTGCTTCTCGGACTGACGAGCTGGGTCTCGTACGGCCGCGTCGCGCGCGGCATGGCGCTCAGCCTGCGCGAGCGCGAATTCGTCCTGTCGGCCCGCACGCAGGGCGCCAGCGCGACGTGGAACATCCGCAAGCACCTCCTGCCGAACGTCATGCCCCAGATGCTGATCGTCGGCTCCTACGAGTTCGGCCAGATCATCGTCATGGAAGCCTCGCTGAGCTATCTCGGCCTCGGCGTCCAGCCGCCCTTGCCGAGCTGGGGCATGATGGTCAGCGAAGGCCAGACCTATCTCGCGCTCGCCCCCTCGCTCGTCGTCCTCCCAAGCATCGCCCTCTTCGTCCTGGTCGCCGGCCTGCAATTCCTGTCCCAGGCCTTCACGTCCGAGAACGAGGTCGTCGGCGCACCCGAAAGGTCCAAACCATGAGCGTCCCGACGCACGAGGCCGAGCCGATCCTGGTCGTCCGCAACCTGTCGATCGACATCCCCAAGGCGGACGGCATCACGCGGCTGGTCGACGACGTCTCGTTCGACGTGCGCCCCGGCGAGGTGTTCGGCATCGTCGGCGAATCCGGCTCGGGCAAGAGCATCACCATGCAGGCGGTGCTGGGGCTCCTGTCCTCGCCGCTGAAAATCACCTCCGGTAGCATCAAACTGCGCGGCCGCGAACTGACGGATTTGAGCTTCGAGGAGATGCGCAAGATCCGCGGCAAGGTCATGTCGATCGTCTTCCAGGACCCGATGACGACGCTGAACCCGGTCCTGCGGATCGGCGCCCAGATCGGCGAGGCCGTGCGGCTGCACAACCCGTCCATGTCGAAGCAGGACGTGAACAGGCGCGTCATCGATCTCCTGTCGCTGGTCGGCATACCGAACCCGGAGCGCCGCGCGCGCCAGTTCCCGAACGAGTTTTCAGGCGGCATGCGCCAGCGCGTCGTCATCGCCATCGCCATGGCGAACGAACCCGATCTCCTGATCGCCGACGAGCCGACCACGGCGCTGGACGTCACGATCCAGGCGCAGGTCATGGCCGTGCTGGCCGAAATCCGGCAGCGCACCGGCGCCGCCATGGTGCTGATCACGCACGATCTCGGCCTCGTCGCAGAGACTGCCGATCGCATGGCCGTCATGTATGGCGGGCGGATGATGGAAACCTCGCCCGCCCGCACGATGTTCGAGGCGCCCGCCCATCCCTACACGGCCGGACTGATCGAAAGCCTTCCGCGGATCGATCGCAGCGTCAGCCAGCTTTATTCGATCCCCGGCTTCGTGCCGGATCTCGCCAACCGTCCGAGCGGCTGCGTATTCCATCCGCGCTGCGCGATGTCGAACGGCCGCGCACCCTGCTGCGAACAGCAGCCGCCGCTGCGCGAAGTCGGCGAGGAGCGCCTGTCGGCATGTCACTTCCCCGAGGAAGTCGCCGCCTGTCAGGCCGAGCAGGAGCGGTTGATCGCGGTTCCCGATGGCTCGGTCCAGCCTCTGGCAACCAGCGAAAACTCGATCCTCAAGGTCGAGGCGCTGGAAAAAGAGTTCAAGGTCGGCTCCGCCTTCTTCGGCAAGGGCGAGCGCATGAAGGCGCTGCGCGGCATTTCGTTCGACCTGAAACAGGGCAAGACGCTCGGTCTCGTCGGCGAATCCGGTTGCGGCAAGTCGACTCTCGCGCGCGTGCTGCTGCGCCTTCTCGATGCCTCGGGCGGCAACGTGTTCTTGAATGGCGAGCCGTTCCTCGAACTGAAGGGCAGCCGCCTTCGCGAGAGGCGGCGCGACCTGCAGGTCGTCTTCCAGGACCCGTACTCCTCGCTCGACCCGCGCATGACGGTGCACGAGGTCATCGCCGAGCCGCTGCGCATCCAGGGCAAGTACGATCCCGCGCGCATCGACCAGTTGCTCGAACATGTCGGTCTGACGCCGGAAGCGGGCAAGCGCCGGCCGCCCGAATTCTCCGGCGGCCAGAAGCAGCGCATTGCGATCGCGCGCGCACTTGCGCTCAATCCGGACGTGCTGATCCTCGACGAGGCGGTATCGGCGCTCGACGTGTCGATCCAGGCGCAGGTCATCAATCTGTTGAAGGCCCTGCAGACCGAGCTGGGCCTGACCTACGTCTTCATCTCGCACGATCTCTCCGTCGTGCGTCACATCTCCGACGAGGTCGCGGTCATGTATCTTGGCCGGATCGTCGAGCATGGACCGGTTCGCCGCGTCTTCGAGCACCCGGCGCATCCTTATACGCAGGCGCTCCTCTCCGCGATCCCGCAGCGTGGCCATGCAGGCACGGCCGCCAAGCGCATCATCCTGACGGGCGACCTGCCCAACCCGATGTCGCCGCCCTCCGGCTGTGCGTTCCGCACACGCTGTTTCCGCGCGGTCGACGAATGCGCGCGCGTCGAGCCCGAGCTCGCGCCGCGAACGGCGCCCGGCCATTTGAGCGCATGCCTGTTCGCCGGCGAAAATGGACCGGAAACCTCCGCCCGCGTGCGTCAGCCGGAAGAAACAAACGCCTGACGCGATCGTCGGGCGCGGCGAACGCGCCCGACCGCCTTATTGGTGCGGAAACAGATTGCCCGGATTGATGATCCCGTCCGGGTCGAGCTGCCGTTTCAGGTCGGCGAGGAGCCCGGCCGTCTCGGGAAGCCGCGTTTCGAGATAGGGATATTTCCGGCCGATCTGCATGTGGACGCCGCCCATCGCGCGCCAATCCGCCATGATGTCCCACGACAGTTCTGCGACCGCGCGTGCAGCCTCGGGGTTCGGCTCGCGCTTGCGCAGCCTGGCGCGCTCGCCCTCGTTCATGAACTGCGTATGGATCGGGTAGGGCGCATCCGACCAGCGGATCAGCGTCTCGATGCCGACGCCCGAGGGGCCGTGGGTCGAGAGCAGATAACCCCGGTCGATGCCGTTCGCCTTCATCGCGCCGGCATGGCGCTCAAAGGCGGCCTCGGTGCGCTGGAAGCATTCGCCGCCGCGCGAATTCGGAACGACCGTGTGCAGCCAGTTCATCCGTTTGCCGGACGGCGTCAGGAGGCCGTTCATGCGCGGAAACGGGATCGCCCGCATGACGCGCGGAACCGAGGCCGGGATCGGCTTGCCGCCGGCGTCCTTGGCGATCTGCTGTACCCGCCGCAGGCGCGAACGCGCATCCTGCCGGTCGCGGCCCTCGACGATGCAGTTCATCAGGTAGCCGATCTTCGACGCGAAGCGCCGGCCCTGCATCGCGATTCGCGCGGCGTCCGCGACGCCGGACACGAGCGACCCGCTGCCCGAAATCACCGAGCCGAGCGTCTTGAAATCCGCCGCCAGACCCTCGCTCTCCATCCGGCTGCGCGCCGAGAACGGGTCCATGCCGAGGCATTCGCTGGCCAGAAGCTCCGAGCCGATCTGCCCCATGGCGCCAAGCTGCGCGACCGGATCGTCGAAGGAGTAGGAGCATACGCCCGTCTCCGCCGCTGCCGGAACAAGCTGCAGCGTGATCTCGACCTTGATGCCGAACGCACCGCTGTCGCCGAGGAAAATACCGGTCAGGTCGGGGCCGTAATTGCGGAAGAAGGGGCTCGCCGCCTCGTTCGACGCGGCCGAGCCGGTGACGAGAAGGTCGCCGGTGCCGGTGACGAGCTTGAGACCAAGCACGCTTTCGGCCGACGTGCCGCGCGAGGCCGAGCCGTAGAACTTCGCCCCCTGCGACAGGCTCGCGCCGATCGTCGCAAAGAGGCCGGAGAACGTGCCCCAGAAGGGCGTCGTCAGGCCGAGCGGCCGCAGCGCCTCGCGCAGGGCCGACCAGGTCACTCCCGGCTCGACCGTCACGTAGCGGTCGATCGCATTGATCTCGATGATGCGGTTCATGCGCGTCATGTCGACGATGACGGTTCGCGCGTCGGACGGAATGTAGCCGGCGCTGTAGGACAGGCCGGCCCCGCGCGTGGCGAGTGACAGCCGCAACTCCCGCGCCGCGCGCACCAGGCCCGCGACCTCGTCGGCCGTCTTCGGCGAGGCCACCGCCAGCGGCGCATGCTCGGCCGTGTAGTAGATGTCGGTGCGGTAGAGTTCGAGATCGTCCGTCGACAGAGCGAGTTGCGGCAGGCGTGCCGACAATTCGGCAACGATAGAATGGTCGGCGGCGCGGGTCATGATGCGAAGCTGCGCCTGATATATTGCCCGGTGCCGATCGCGTCCTCGACGAGCTTTCCGTCCGAAACGACCGGCCGGCCGCGAACGATCGTGTGCAGGACGCGGCCTTTCAAATCCCACCCGTCATAGATCGTGTAGCCGGCATCGCTCTGCGTCGCCGCATTGCTGGCGCGCTGCGTGCCTTCGAGGTCGACGATCGCCAAATCCGCGTCGAAGCCGACGACGATGCCGCCCTTGCGCCCCCAGAGCCCCATCGACCGCGACGGCTTTTCCGCCAGCAGCGAGACGAGGCGCTGAAGGGGAACGCCGCGCTTGTGATACCCCTCCGACAGCATGACGGGGAGCAGCGTCTCGAGCCCCGGGCAACCGGGCGAGGCCTTCCAGATACCGCCGGACTTCGCGCTGGCCGCGCGGTGGACATGGTCGGTCGCGACGGTATCGACCGAACCCGATGCGATGCCTGCCCACAGCGCTTCGCGGTCGGAGGCCTCGCGCAGCGGCGGGTTGATCTTGCCGACATCGCCGCCGGTCCAGTCGACATCGTGCGTCAGATAGTGCGGGCACGTCTCGATGGTGATGTCGACGCCGCTCGCGCGCGCATGCTCGGCGGCCGCCAGCGCCTCGGCCGACGAGGTGTGGACGACGTAGATCGGCGCGCCTGCCGCCTTGCACAGGAGCGCCGCGCGCTGGATTGCGTCGGCCTCGATGAAGGGAGGACGGCTGGCGTTCCAGGCGGCAAGGCCGCCCTTGCCGTCCGGGTCGGCCGCCATCACCGCCTTGCGCAGGAACTGAGCCACCTCGATGTTCTCGGGATGCGGGCACAGCACCGCGCCGTTCTCGGCGCAGGCCACCGCCAGGCGATAGAGAAACGCGTCGTCGATGTCCGGCAGCCCGAGCCGCGCGCCTTCGCCGCCGCGATTGTTCATGAAGATCTTGAAGCTCGGCACGCCGAATTCGCGCACATAATGCGGAACGGCGGCAAGCTGGTCCTCGGTCGAGATGATCAGGTGGTAGCCGAAATCGATCCGCGCGCCGGCGCTCGTGACCGCGACCACGTCGTCGAAGATTTCGCGGTGCTCCTCGGCGGCGAGCAAATACGGGATCATCGTCGTGATGCCGCCGGAGGCGGCCGCGCCCGTCTCCGAGATCGCGTCGCTTGCCGCGCGGGGCCGCGAGATGTCGGCGCCGTGGCCGAGATGGAGATGCACGTCGATGATGCCGGGCAGGACGGTCAGCCCGCGCGCATCGAGCGTTCGCTTCGCCTCAGTGGATGTTCCGGGCGACAGGATGGCCGCGATCTTTCCGTCGAGGACGGCGATGTCGGCCGGCGCAGGGTCGGCATTGGGAAGCGCCACCGAACCGTTCCTGATCAAGAAATCATAGGTCATCGGGCCCTCCGGCAATTGCGATCTTCAGGAATAAAGCTGTTCGAAGTGGTCGAACTTGTCCTTGCGCACGGCGGCCTGCCGCGTGTCGAAGGAGGCAAGCCGGTCGACGACGCCGTCCAGCGAGCCCTTCTCCTGCAGGCTCGCCAGCACTTCGGTGACCGATTGCAGCGCGCTTTGCAATGCCGCATTGGCATAGAGCGTCGCGCCGAAACCCATCTCGGCCAGTTGCTCGCGGGGCAAGGGCGGCGTGCGCCCGCCATGGACGACGTTGACGATCTGCGGAACCGGAATGTCGCGCGCGATCCGCGCCATGTCGGCGACGGTCGTCGGCGCCTCGACGAAGGTGACGTCGGCGCCGGCTTCCACGAAGGCGAGCGCGCGGTCGATCGCCTCGTCAATACCGCCGACCGCGATCGCATCCGTCCGCGCGACGATCTGGAAGGAACCGTCGACGCGCGCATCGACCGACGCCTTGATCTTCTGGATCATCTCGGGAAGCGGGATGATGGCCTTGCCGGCAAAATGCCCGCACTTCTTCGGGAAGACCTGGTCCTCGATCTGGATGCCGGCAGCGCCGGCGCGTTCGAGCATTTTTAGCGTCCGCTGCGCGTTGATCGCATTGCCGAATCCGGTGTCGCCGTCGACGAGAACCGGAATGTCGACCGCATCGGAAATGGCGCGGACGTGTTCGGCGAGTTCCGAAAGGGTGACGAGGCCGATATCGGGAACGCCGAGATACATGTTGGCGATGCCCGCGCCGGTCACATAGGCGCATTCATAGCCGAGCGATTCGATGACGTTGGCGAAAAGCGCATTGGGCGTGCCGGGCAGTATCGTCGCCTCCCGCCGCTCGAAGATCGCCTTCAGTTTCTTGCTTTTCGTCGTCACGCGAAATTTCCTGTTGCGGCGCGACGCCAGCGACGCCGCGGAGAATTCTGCTGGACATGCATAGGGGAAATCAATGTAAACTGTCAACAGATTGGCGAGAGTCACGCTTGCGAGACCGCAGGAAAGGCGAAGGTGCAATGAATTCGGCTACAAAATGGCCTGTCGACAGGAGCTTCGTGGAAACCGCCTTCGGCAGCCTGCACTACGTCCGCCAAGGCGAAGGGCCCACACTTGTCATGCTCCACGCGGCGCCCTGTTCGGCCAAGGTCATGGAACCTCTGCAAGCCGAATGGGCGGCGCATTTCACCACCTTCGCCTTCGACCTGCCGGGCTTCGGCCTCTCCGATCCGCCGGCCGCTGAGCGGGTCGAGACCCATCATCTGGCCGATGCCGTTGCGGCGGCCATCACCGCGCTGGGTCTCGGCAAGGTCACGCTCTACGGCCGCCATACGGGCGCCGGCGTCGCCGTCGAAATCGCGCGGCGGCACCCCGATCTTTGCGCCTTCGTCCTGACCGACGGCTATCCCGTCTTCGCCAACCCCTATGACGAGCAACGGCTGGCGCAATATTTGACGCCGATCGTACCTGCCTGGGACGGAAGTCATCTCACCTGGACCTGGTTCCGCTACCGGGAACAGCACATGTTCTGGCCGTGGGACCGCCCGGCCCTCGCCAGCCGCGCGGATACGGACCTTCCTGACCTCGACTTCCTCCATCGCGGCACGGTCGAGCTTCTCGAAGCCCGCGAAACCTACCAGCGTGTCTATGCCTCGGCCTTCCGGCATCCGGGGCTGGCGGTGATCGACGAGGTGAAGGTGCCGGTCTGCTACGGCAACCGGCCGGGCGACAGCCAGCACAAGACCGTCCGGCGTTATCCCGATCACGCCTGGGTCCATGTCTTCTCGCGCGACCCGGACGAGGCCGCCGCCGAGGAGCTGCAGATCCTGCGCGAGCATGGCTGGTCTGAACCGGCACAGGCGTTTCGCGGTCCGTCGATCCACGGGCGGTCGACGCTGCGCGACTACATCCCCGACGCGCTGGCGCCGATCTACACGCGCGGCGCCGGGCTCGACCGCGACGGCACGCCGCTTCTCGTCCTCCACGATCTGCCCGGCGGCATCGATCTCCACCTCGCGGAGATCGACCGGCTCGGGCAGGCGCGACCAGTCCTCGGCTTCGACTTCTTCGGCAACGGCAATTCCCGCGTCGGGCACGATTTCGTTCCGTCCATCGACGCCTATGTCGACCAGCTCGAACACGTCCTCGGCCATCTCGGCTGGGAAAAAATCCATCTCCTCGCGAACGGAACCTCGGCGGCCGTCGCAGCGGAATTCGCGAGCCGTCACCCGGACCGCGTCGGGCAGATCGCGTTCCGCTCTCCGCCGCTGATCGAAGCCGATCCGGTCTTCGCCGCCGCCTACGCGCCCGACATCTCGCCCGAATGGTCGGGCGGCAACCTGCTGAAACTCTGGCACCACCTGCGCGACCAGGAACTCTGGTGGCCGTGGTTCGAGCGCAGGATCGGCAATGCGAAGAAGACGGAGCCGAGAATCGAGCCGGAAGCGCTGCAACGCCGGGCGCTGGTCCTCTTGAAGCAGCCCTGGCATTACCAGGCGATCTGGCGCGCGGTGCTTGACTGCGACCTGTCGGCCCGCCTGGCATCGATGGCTCATCCCGCTACGGTTGTCAGCGAACCTCGCGACATCTTCGCCTTCGCTGCGCCCCGCGCCGCGGCTGCGCTTGGCAGCGGACCGGTCATGGACCTCTCCGATCCCGACGCGATCGACCGTCTCGGCGACTGGTTCGACGCGCCGCGTCAGTAGCGCGTCGGGCGCGGCACCGGCGCGCCGGCCGCGCGCATTTCCTCCGGCAGGATCGGTTGGTGCGTCGGGAAGAAGCTGAACGGATCGGCGTCTTCCCAATGGGTTTCCTGGCGGCCGCCAAGTCCGCGAAACAGGATCAGCGCGCCGGTGGGCGACCCGTAGGGGCCATGCTTTTCCATCGGCGGCCGGAAGCAGTATGCGCCCGCCTGCATCGTCCCCAGTTCGCCGGCCAATTCGCCGGACAGGAGGAAGAATTCCTGCACGATCGGATGGCGCTCGGCGCGTTCGCCGCGGCGAAAGGCGATGGTCGCCGTGATGTAGGTCGTCTCGCCAGTAACCGGGTCTTCGCGCAGCACGCGCATACGCGCCCCGGCCTTCATGGCGCCCAGCCCGAACTTGTCGAAATCGCCGTCCCACTGGCCGGACGAGACGTCGATCTGGCGCACGAGGCGGCTGGCGATCAATTCGGCGTCCGTCTCGACGCCCGCCGGCCGAACATCCGAGCGGAAATAGAGAAGATGCGCCCCGCGCGGTGACGTGATGGCGTTCTCGCCAAATCCGCTCGGCAGGAACGCATAGGCATTCTCGCCATAGCGCACGCCGCCGATCTCGACAGCGCCATCGAGCAGATAAATCTCCTCGTCGAAGGAAAGCGTCGCACTTTGCCGGATCGCGCCGGCGGAAAGTTCGAGCACGCAGCTCAATGCGCCGGATTGGTCATCGCGGCTCAGCACCTTCATGCGCGCGCCGCTCATGCCGAGCGGAGCGGCGTCTTCCCACGCCAGATGCTGAGCCTGGACGAAATCGATATGTGGACGCATTCCCGTCTCCCTGCCTGCGCTTTCGGTTCGACAACGGCTATATCACTGCTTTCCATGTTCACAAAGACAACTGTTGACAGTTTTCAGGAGCGGACCTAGGGTCAGCGTCATGGGGATCGTCCCGCATCGCGCAATGGGAGACGTTGAATGACCTATTTTCGTAAGATATTGAACGGCATGGGGGCGGCCGCGCTTGCAGCCGCAATCCTCGCAGCGCCGACCGGCGCGCTGGCCGCGCCCGAGACCATCGCCGTGGCGCTGCCGGGCGACTTCCCGGGCCTCGACCCGAGCAAGGACACCTCGCCGCTGGGCTTCAACTACCGGCTCAACGTTTTCGACGCGCTGACCGAACTGCAGCGCGACGGCCAGATGAACCCGCGCCTCGCCGAGGAGTGGACCTTTTCCGAAGACCTGACGGAATGGACGTTCAAGCTGCGTGAGGGCGTGAAATTTCACGACGGCAGCCCATTCAGCGCCGATGACGTCGTCTTCACCATCGAGCGCATCCTTGCCGACGAGGCGACCCCCGTCCGCACTTTCCTGAAGCTGGTCAAGTCGGTCGAGAAGGTCGACGACAACACGGTCAAGTTCACGCTGATCCAGCCCTACGGCATCTTCCATCGGCAGATCAGCTACGTGAACATCATGTCGAAGACCTATTTCGACCAGGTCGGCGACGAGGGCTATGCCACCAAGCCCGTCGGCACCGGCCCCTACAAGCTCGTCGAGTGGGTCAAGGACGACCGCATGGTGCTCGAGGCCAACCCGGATTATTGGCGCGGCGCGCCGGCGATCAAGCAGGCGACCTACCGTCCGATCCCGTCGGAGGCGAGCCGCGCCTCGGCGCTCCTGTCCGGCGAGGTCGATCTCGTGCCGGCGCTGCCGCCGTCGCTGATGGACCAGCTCAAGTCCTCCCCCGAGCTCAAGGTCGACGTCGCGCCCGGTTTCCGCGTGATCTTCGCCGCGTTCAACGTCAACACCCCGCCGCTCGACAACCCGCTGATCCGCGAGGCGATCGACAAGGCCATCGACCGCAAGGCCATCGCCGAGCAGTTGCTGCGCGGCCTCGGCAAGCCGACCGGAATCATGGTTCCGCCGATGAACATCGGCTACGATTCCTCCTTCACGCCCGTCGAATACGATGCCGAGGCGGCCAAGGCCCTCGTCGAGGAAGCCGGCTACAATGGCGAGGTCATCTCGATCCAGTATCCGAACAACAACATCGTCATGGCGAACGAGGTCGTGCAGGCGATCGCCGGCTACATGACGGCTGTCGGCCTGAAGGTCGAGATCAAGCCGATGGAGTTCACGGCGTTCTTCCCACTCTGGCTGCAGTCGAAGCTCGACAGCATGTATTTCTTCGCCTTCGGCTCGTCGCAATACCACGCCGAGACCGTGCTGACGACGATGTATGAAGAAGGTTCGCACGCCTACAAGGTCGATCCCGAGATCGACCGGCTCCTGAAGGAACAGCGCACGCTGACGGACCCCGCCGAGCAGACCAAGCTCATCGCCGACGCCTTCCGGCGCAGCAACGAGAACCGCTACCATCTGCCGCTCTATGACGAGATGCAGGCCTTCGGCGTGAAGGCGGAGATCGACTACACGCCCTGGCCGGACGGCTTCGTGCGCCTCTACGATTTCAAATAGGACTGGGGCACAGTCAGGGCGGGGCGGTTCGCTGCCCCGCCATGTTTTTCGGAAGACAACTGGATAGTTCGATGCAGACCCAAGCCGGCCCCTTCACCCTGCCCGACATGCTCCACCAGCCGTCAGAAGCGGTGGGCGCCTTGCAGGACAGTCTCCTGCAGCGCATGGTCGAGCTCTGCTACGAGCATCACCCCTACTATTCGAAGCTGATGCGGAGCGAGGGAATCCGGCCGGAGCACATCCACAACCGCGCCGAACTGGAGCGCCTGCCGCCCTCCTCGAAGAAGGAGTTCCTCGCCGACCCCGAGGCCTTCCGCATGCGGCCCGAAGGCCTGCCGGGCAATGAGGGCACGCTGTGGAAAGTGCTCTACACGACCGGCACGACCACCGGCCGCCCCGCACCGATCTACGTGACCGCGCACGACCATTTCGCCTATATGTATGCCTTCCAGGACCGCAAGGACCTGATCGGCCTTCGCGACACCGACCTGATCGCCAATCTCTTCCCGATGACCGGATTCCCGATGGGCGCCTATTCGCGCGCGGCCGACGAGGCGGGGGCCGTCGGCGCCGCCATCATGTTCGGCAATACCGGCCGCACCGACGCCATGTTCCCGGTCAACCGCAGCCTCGATGCAGCGGTCGCCGCGGCCGCGCGCCACCGCGTCACCGTGCTGTGGGGCGTCGCCGGCTTCGTGCGCCGCGTGCTGATGCGCGCGCAGGAGCTCGGCGCGGACTTTTCCAGCGTCCGCATGGTGATGACCACCGGCGAGGCCTCCTCGCCGGCCATGCGCGAGGATTTCCGCCGCCGCATGCGCGAACTCGGCTGTGCCGACACCGTCATCGTCAACCGCTACGGCTCGACCGAGCAGGGCGGCACGATGATCGAATGCTGCGAAGGCAGCGGCTTCCACTCCGGCCTGCCGGACCAGCTCTTCCATGAGGTGGTCGACGACGAGACCGGCCGACGCCTGCCCGACGGCACGCCCGGCATGCTCGCCGTCACCCATCTCAATCGCCGCGGAACGGTCTTCCTGCGCTACAAGGTCGGCGATGTCGGCTCGCTCGACCATTCGCCCTGCCCGCATTGCGGGCGCACCTCCGTGCGCCTGTCCTCGCGGCCCGTGCGCACCGGTGACATCATCAAGATCAAGGGCGCGCTGGTGAATCTCGGCAATCTGAAGGAAGAGTTCGACCGGATGCCGGGTGTCGACGAATACCAGATCGTCGTCACCTCGCAGGACCCGTCCGACCCTTTCTCGATGGACGACCTCGTCATCCGGCTCGCGCCGTCCGCCGATGCGCTCGACGGCATCGCCGCGCGCATGGCCGAGGAGGTCACGCGTCTGACCAATCTGCGGCCCACGGTCGAACTGGTCGAGCGCGACCAGATCTACGACCCGACCTCGCCGGCCAAGCCGAAGCGCATCGTCGACCTGCGGCAAGCGCGGTGACGCGCGACGGCGTCGATCTCGTCGTCGAAGACGCCGTCGCCACCATCACGATCGGGCGCGAGGCCAGGCGCAACGCGCTCGCGCACCGCCACTTCGCCGATCTCATCCGTCTGCTGGATGAAGCCGACCGGGACGAGGCGGTTGCCGTCATCGTCCTGACGGGCGAGGGCGACCGCGCCTTCTGTGCCGGCGCCGACATCAGCGCTGGGGAAACCTTTTTCGAGACGATCGGCAAGCGTCAGACGACGGGGCTCGGCGACTTCCTGCGCCGCGCGCATCGGCTGACCAAGCCGCTACTCGGCCGCATCAACGGGCACTGCTATGCGGGCGGCGTCGGCCTGCTCGCGGCGTGCGACATCGCCGTTGCGGCCGACGACGCGCGCTTCGCCCTGCCGGAAATCAGGCTCGACCTGTTTCCCTTCGTCGTGCTGGCCGGCCTGCGCGGCAAGGTCGCCGCATCCTTCGCGACCGAACTCGCCGTCACCGGAACGCCCGTCAGCGCGGAGCGGGCGGTGCGGATGGGACTGGTCAATGAAATCGTTTCGCGCTCCGACCTCGACGCCGCCGTCGCGGCGCTCGTTGGCATCATCGCGGCCCAACCGCGCCAGGCGATGCGCAGCGGGTTGGCCTCGCTGCGGGCGCTGGATAGCGAGGCCTTCGACGAGGCCATCTCGCAGGCGGAAGAACAGACCCGCCGCCTCGCGGCCGCGCGTCGCTGAACCCTAGATCTTCGCGAGCGCGTCCAGCGTCTCGTCCGTCGACATGACGTCGGCATATTTCGCCGACATGTCGAACAGGTTGACCAGATGCGAGGTATGCGACCGGTCGTAGACCGCGTCATGCGGCACGACGACCCGGTAATTGTAGGCGAAGGCGTCGACCACGCTGCCGCGCACGCAGCCGCTCGTCGTGCAGCCGGTCACGACCAGCGTGTCGACGGCATTGTTGATGAGATAGCTCGTCAGCGGCGTGCCGAAGAAAGCGCTGGGATGGCGCTTGGGCAGCAGGATGTCGCCAGCGGCCGGCGCCACCGGCGGCACGAACTCGTAGCCCTTGGCCGCCACACCCATCAGCGCCGGCACCTTGTCGGCAAGGCGCCCCGTATCGAACGCCTCCTTCGGCGCGACGTAAGGGTAAATTACCGGCCAGCCGTTCTCGCGGAACACCGGCAGCAGCTTTTCGATCTGGCTGACGGCCTTCCAGCCGACCTCGCCGCAGGAAGTCGGGAACTCCTTGATCGACTCCCAGAACGGCTTCGGTTCGGTTCCGATCGTGCGGTACTGGACGTCGATGATGAGAAGCGCCGGCCGCGTGCCCATTCCGGACCGCTTGCCGAAGCCGGCGGCCTCATAGGCCTTGCGTTCGTCGAGGCTGATTACGTCGTCCCAGATCGCCGTCATGTCGTCGCGTTCCCATGTCCAAGGTCTGACCGGCATGATTACCGCTGCGCGCCATATTGTCAACAGTTCACAATTTGGGGTATGATGCCTTTGAAGTATGCGCCGACCGTTCGCGGCCGCAGCGAATGCAAGTCTGGTGGATGACCGTGCCGGCTGCACGATCTTTGGCCAGTCGGCGTTGGCATTCGGCGCTTTTTCGGGCATCTGTTTGTAGACAGTCAACGCACAGATTATTCGGCGCCGGACCGCGAATCGTCGTCTTATCGCATCGAGGAACCGCACAATGAGCAACATGCAGCCAATCGTGAGCACCTCCTTGAGTGCCGAGGCGTTCGACAAGGTCGTCGAGGCAATCACGTCCGGCGAGTTCGATCCCGGCCAGCGCCTGTCCGAGGCAGAACTTGCCCGCAATCTCGGCATCAGCCGCGGCCCGCTGCGCGAAGCGCTCGGCCGGCTGGAGGGCAAGCTCGTCAAGCGCACGCCGCGCATCGGCGTGCACGTCATCTCCTTCGCCAAGGAGGATCTGGAGTCCCTGTTCCTGACCCGTGAGGCCCTCGAAGGCATGGCGGCGCGGCTCGCCGCCGAGCGCATGACGGACGAGCAGCTCAAGGATCTGCGCGCGCTGCTCGACACCCACGCCCACCAGCCGGAACTGGCGGCCGGCGAGGCCTATGTCCAGCGCTCGCGCGACGAGGACTTCCATTTCTCCATCATCCGCGGCGCCAAGAGCGAGCGCCTGGAGCGCCTGCTGATGGACGAGATCTACTACCAGCTTCGCATCCACCGCCGCAAATCGAGCACGCAGGCCGGCCGCGCCAAGGCCGCGCTCAACGAGCATGTCCAGATCGTCCAGGCTCTGGAAAGCCGCGACCCCGACCAGGCGGAAGCGGCGATGCGCACCCATGTGCGCAATGCGCGGTTCAGCTCGATCGCGGCGATCGCGCAGGAACAGCCCGCGCCGGCGGCACCGGGCAAGCGCACCGCGGTCGCCTGAACAACTCGCTTGCTTGCAAAAATGGCAAAGGCCGCGTCCCAGGTGCGCGGCCTTTTTCAATCGTCCGGAAGCTTCCGCTCAGCCCGGTAGGTTGAAGACGCGAAGCGCGTTGTCGCGCAGCAGCTTGCGCTTGGAGCCGGGCCGCATGTCGAACTCGTGAATCTCCGACATCGCACGCTCCGGGTCGATCACCCACCAGTCCGTTCCGAAGAGAAACTTGTCCTGCCCGTAGGTGTTGGCGAAATGCACGGCCGAGGCGCCCCAGTGCTTGGGCGCATAAGCATCGCCGCACATGAAGACGTTTGAGTGCTTGGTCGCGACGCTGATCATCTCCTCCGTCCAAGGATAGCCGAGATGGATGCCGATGATCGTCAGTTCGGGAAAGTCGATCGCGATCCGGTCGAGCGCCATCGGGCGGGCGACGGTGGCGAGTCGGTTGTCGGAACGATAGACCAGACAGTGCCCGACCTGCATCATGATAGGGATGCCGAGTTCGGCGCAGCGCGCATAATAGGGATAGTAGATCGCCGCGTCCGGCGACTGGCCGAACCAGTGCGGATAAAGATGCGCACCGACGAAGCCGTACTCATGCACCGCCTTGTCGAGTTCCTTCAGGCCGGCGATGCCGCGCAGCGGGTCGATGCCGGCGAGCCCCGAATAGCGGTGCGGGTACTGCTGGCAGGCCTCATGGATGTATTCGTAGGGGATTTCCGTCGACGTGCTCATGCGCCGGTCGCCGCAGCGCGTGGCTATGAGAAGCGAGCGCTCGATCCCGGCGCGGTCCATCTTCTCGATATATTCTTCCGGCGTCAGGCCCTTGCGCGGGCCATCGGCCATGCGCACCTTGTCGCGAAAGTTCTCGTCCGTCGGCACGCGCTTTTCCGCGATCACCCGCGGCGTGTAGAAATTCGTCACGATGTCGATCGCGCCGTAGCCATCGACGGTGTTTTCAGGACGGAACGGATAGCTGGTGGCGGTCATGTCGTTTTCTCTGGATGGTGTTCGACACAGACAGGCATCAAAATGCCCAAACTGTCAACAGTTTACTAAGTGGCGCTATCCGACGGTCCCACCCAGGATCGCGCGATGTCGTCCGTCGTGACGATATCGGCGAACGACCACGCCATGCCGAACAGCGCATAGTGATTGCGCTCCGGCGTCGTCTCCGCCACCGCGTCCCTCACGACATAGGTGGCGTAGTCGCGCTGCCCTGCATCGCGCACGGTCGTCTCGACGCAGATATTCGTCGTCACGCCGCACACGACGATGTTACGGATCGCCATGCCGGTCAGCACCGGCTGCAGCCGCGTGCCGTAGAACGAGCTCGCCCGCGCCTTGTCGATCACGATCTCCTGCGGGCGCACGTCGAGTTCGGGGATCAGCTCGATCTCCTCGCTGCCTTCGCAGAGCGAATTGAGGTCGATCCGCATCTGGTTCCGCGCCCGACGATGCAGGGCGAAGTCGACCATGCCGCGCGTATAGACATACCGGGTGAAGACGATCGGAACGCCGGCCTTGCGCGCAAGGTCGACCAGCCGCAGCGTCCCCGGTATGGCGTCGCGCAACGGCAGCACGTCCATGCCAACCTGCCCGAGCGAATATGAATTGTCGAAGAAGCCGCGCTGCATGTCGACGACGAGCAGGAGCGTTTCCTGCCTGGGCACGTCGCCCGTGTGCATGGGGATTTCGAGCATGACGGCACCGTTCGGCTATTGGCTTGCAGCGATGAGAAACGGGCCGCGCCGGGAACTCTCCGCGGCGCGACCGGGGCAGGAAAGGGCGGGTCTACTCGAACTCGTAGAGCCGCACGAAACCGTCAGGCCACGGTTCGTAGCCGAGGCCTTCCTTCATGCCGAAGGCCTGCATCTCGTCGTAGAGCGGCAACTCGTAGCGGTCTTCGTTGCTGAGCTTGAAGATTTCGCTGATCGTCGCCTTCTGCTCTTCGACATCGGTCTGCGTGCGCTGCAGCTTGACCAGTTCGTCGATCCGCGGATTGACCTTGTAGATGCGCGAGCCCTCCTCATACATCGAGGTCAGGATCGTGTCGCCGTGATACTGGGTGGAGCCGTAGGCAAACATGTACATGCTGTCGAGCTTCGTCTGCAGCCACAGCGGGAAGAAGGCCGTGAACTCCAGCGGCTGGATGTCCACTTTCAGCCCCGCGGCGGTCATGTAGCCGGCAATGGCTTGCACGACCTCGTTCGCCATGACGATGTTGTTGCTGGGATACTGGATGCTGATCGTCTCGCCGGCATAGCCGGATTCGGCGACCAGCTTCTTGGCGAGATCGGGATCGTAGGGCGTCGGCGTGAAGGATGGATCGTAGCCGATATTGTTCGGCGGGATCATCATGCCCGTCGCCTTGCCGAGCCCGCGCAGCAATTGCTGGGCAATCGCCTCGCGATCGATCGCGACGTCGATCGCCTCGCGCACCTTGGCGTTGTCAAGCGGCGGCGTGTTGACGTTGAACGCCGCGAAGATGACGCGCGATCCGGGCGCCTGACCGGCCTCGATGCCGGGGGAGTTGCGCATCTGCTCGAGCAGCGACGGCGGCAGCGACGTGACGAGGTCGACTTCGCCGCTGGCGAGCGAAGCGGCGCGGCTTGCCTCGGCGGGTATGGGCCGGAACGTCGCCGCCTTGATCGCCGGCGCGCCGCCCCAATAGTCGGCATTGGCTTCGAGCACCAGCCGGTCGTCCTTGATCCATTCGACGACGCGGTAGGGCCCGCTGCCGATCGGCTTGGCCGCGAACCCTTCCTCGCCGACCTCCTCGAAATAGGCCTGCGGCATGATGTTGATGAAGCTGATCTGCCGGTGGAAGATCGCGTAGGGCTGCTTCAGCCGGAAAAGCACCGTTCGGTCGTCGACCAGCTCGACCTCGGAGACGAGATTGAGGAATGTGCGCGTCGGCGATTGCGGATCGTTGAGAATGTATTCGACGGTCCACACGACGTCCTTCGCCGTGAGCGGCGAGCCGTCATGGAATTTGACGTCGTCGCGCAGCTTGAACGTCCATTCCGTCAGGTCCTCGGAGAAGGACCACTCTTCGGCAAGGCGCGGCCGCATGTCCCCGTTCTGCTGGAGCGCGGTCAACTGGTCGAAGACGTTGAGGCGGTAGTTGAAGCCGAGCGGCGACGTATCGCGGCTGGGGTTGAGCGACGGAAAGTCGCCCGGCAAAGCCACCGTGATTGTTTCCGGAGCGGCCCAGCCCGGCGACACCCCGGCCGCCAGTGAAAGCGCCAGAGCGGCAAGCCGCACGTTTCGCATGAGGGAACGGTAGAGCAATGGAACCTCCTCCATTTCGTTGAGCCGCGGCCACCGGCCATGGGCGCCTGGACAGTTTGAAGGCGGCCCCGTCGCCGAGTTCTCCGAACCCGTCCGCACGCTCCGCCCGGCGAAAAATGCGGCGGTGGCCTGCCTTTGCGTAAACTGTCATCTGTTGACAATCGTGTCAAGCAACCGGGCGTCGTGAACGGCGCGGCTGAGCACAGGGTCGTCAGACCATGGCGCGCGGTCCCGGACGGCGCTCGAATGTGCGTGTTTTTATGCTGTAGTGGCGCACCCGACAGGATTCGAACCTGTGACCTTCGCCTTCGGAGGGCGACACTCTATCCAGCTGAGCTACGGGTGCATGTCGGGCGCGCGTGGCGCGCCGGTAGCCGCGTCGGTCATAGCCGAAGCCGCAGCGCGCTTCAACAGGTGATTGGCGCCGGCGCCGCCGGGATGCCGGTCGGCGAAGGGTGCGACAGTGCGGCGCGCCGTGCGATCGTCACCTTTTGGCCATCGCACCTTCGGATTGCCGACGCATTGGGCTGACAGAAGCCCCCGCATCGTCAACGATCCCAGAGCGACCATGCACCGACCGTTTGCCGCGGCGATTCTTTTCGCCTTCGCCGCCTTTTCCGCGTTCGCGCCCGCCCTTGCGGCGCCCCTTCCGCAAAAGCCGGAAATTTCCTCCGAAAAACCCGTCTACCGCAGCTACAACAAGGAGATCGAGTGCCTGACGGCGGCGATCTACTTCGAGGCGCGCGGCGAGCCCGTCCGCGGCCAGAACATGGTCGCCCAGGTGGTGCTCAACCGCGTCGAGAGCGCTTACTATCCCGACACAGTCTGCGACGTCGTCTACCAGAACGCCCATCGCAAGAACGCCTGCCAGTTCTCCTTCGCCTGCGACGACCTGCCCGACGCATTCGCGGAACGCCCCGCTCACCGCATGGCGCGCAAGATCGCGATCTTCGCCTTCAACTGCGATGATGCCTGCAAGGCCTCGCGCGGCGAGATCGCCCAGTCGACCCACTACCACGCCGACTACGTCGCGCCCTTCTGGTCGAAGAAGCTGCAGAAGACCGGCAAGGTCGGCAGCCACATCTTCTACTTCACCGCTTCGATGTAGCCGCCGACGTCTGGCGTTTCGCGCAGCATTCGGCCACGGTTGCGCCGAAGCGGAGGCGACGGTGACAAAGCGTATCGTGTTGGTCGGCGGCGGCCATACGCATCTCCAGCTCGTCGAGGCGTTCGGCAGGCGGCCGCTCGCGGGCTTGAGTGTCGTCCTCGTTTCGCCGGAGCGCATCGCCGCCTATTCGGGCATGGCGCCGGGCGTCGTCGCCGGTCACTACCGCGCCGACGAACTCGAAATCGACCTGGAGCGTCTCTGCGCCGCGCACGGCATCGAATTTCGATGCGGTCGGGTCGTCGGTATCGACCGGAACGCAAAACGGGTCGCCCTCGAGGACGGCTCATCCATCCCCTACGACTTCCTGTCGCTCGATATCGGCAGCGTGCCCGCAACCGCCGGCATCACCGGCGCGGCCGAAAACGCTTTGCCGGTAAAGCCGATCGGCAATTTCCTTCGCCACCTCGACGCGATCCTCGACGCCCGGTCCCACCAGACCCGCATCGCCATAGTTGGCGCCGGCCCGGCGGGCGTCGAGATCGCGCTGGCGCTGCATCACCAGCTGCGCGAAGCTGGGCAGCGCGCGGCCCTGTCCCTGGTCGCGGCCGGCCCGATCCTCGAGGATCTGCCGACCGGCGTGCGCCGCTACTTTCGCCGCTTGCTTGCGCAGCGACACATCGCGTTGCTCGAAAACGCCCCAGTCAGCGCCATCACGTCTGACGCTGTCCACCTCGAAGACGGACGCGAAATCGCCTCCGACCTGACGCTTCTCGCGACCGGCGCCGCCCCTCCCGTCTGGCTCGCCCGAACCGGCCTCCAGCTTTCGAACGGCTTCGTCGCAGTCCACCCGACGCTGCAAACCCTGACCGACCCGGACATCTTCGCCGCCGGCGATTGTGCGGAAATCGTCGGCATCCCGCGGCCGAGGGCCGGCGTCTTCGCCGTCCGCGCAGGGCCGCCGCTCGCCGCCAATCTGCGCGCCTGCGCCGAAGGTCGGCCGCTCCAGCCATGGTCGCCGCAGAAGAAGTATCTGGCACTCCTTGCCACCGGCCCCAGACACGCCGTCGCCGTGCGCGGCCGGTTCTTCGTCACTGGGCGCTGGGTCTGGTTCTGGAAGGATCGGATCGACCGCAGCTGGGTTCGCCGCTTCCGTCCCTGATCCGATTCGTCGCGCGCCCCCTTGACGCAGCCATTCGTTCGCGCCACAACTGGTATGACCACTGTAAGGCCACTGGGAGGAAAAAGTGCTTTCGGAGGGAGCGGAGGAACTGCTCGGCACGGAAAAGGTGTTCGCCTATTTTCGCGAACAGCTTCTGTCCGGCGCGCTCAATGCCGGCGACCGCCTGCTCGGCGAGCGCGAACTGGCGCTGCGCCTCGGCGTGTCGCGCCCGGTCCTGCGCGAGACGCTGCGCTCCCTTGCCATGCTCGGCTTCCTCGACATCCGCCACGGCAAGGGCGCCTATGTGCGCCATGCCGACGTGTCGGTCCTCACCGATTTCTTCACCTTCTGCCTCGCCCAGCAGCCCGACATTCTCGACGACGTGATGGAAGCGCGCGTCGCGATCGAGTGCCAGGCGATCCGCCTTGCCTGCGACCGCGCCGGCGCCAGCGACATCGAGCGCATCGGCGGCCTCTTGCAGACGCTGCGCGAGACGCTGCACGACCCGATCGCGGGCGCCGAGGCGGACTTCGCCTTCCACATGGCGTTGGTCGAGGCGAGCCGCAGCCCGGCGCTGATCATGCTCTACCAGTCGATTTCCGAGCTTCTGCGCCGCAGCCACGTGCAGCGCCGCCGTCAGACGACGGTCGTGCCGGACATTCGCGATTCCCTGTTCGAGGCGCACCGCGAGGTGTTCCTGTCGATCGTCAAGCGCGACGGCGATGCCGCCGACCGTCGCCTGCGCGATCACTTCGCCATCGGCGATGAGCTCCGCCGCAAGAGCTACATCGCTGCGTTCACGGAGGCTGCGGCGATCAGTCGAGACCAGTCCATCTAGGGAGGAAACCCAATGTTCCATTCGCGTATCCTGAAACTGCTTGCCGCGACGGCGATTGCCGTCGGCGTCGCCGCCGGCGCTCATGCCGCCGAACTGCGCTACGCCCATGTCGGCGCCGAAGGCGACATCCAGACCGTCTATGCCGCGCAGGCGGCCGAAGGCATCGCCGCCGCCACCAGCGACGAAGTCACCGTCACCGTCTATCCGGCGAGCCAGCTCGGCGGCGTCGCCGAAATGGTCGACGGCGTGCGCATGGGCTCGATCCAGATGGGCCACCACGACTTCGCCTCGCTTGCCCGCCTCGTTCCGGAAGTCGCCGTCTTCAACGCGCCCTTCATCTATCGCGACGGCGCCCACGCGCTCGCCGCCACCGATCCCGAGACGTCGCCCGCGCTGCAGGCGATCAACGAGAAGCTCGTGGAGCAGGGCGTGCGCATCATCGGCCGCATCTATCGCGGCGACCGCCACATCTCGTCGAACTTCGAGGTCAAGACCCCCGAAGACCTCGCCGGCAAGCCGTTCCGCGCCGTGCCGCTGGAGCTGTGGGTGTCGATGGTCAAGGGCTTCGGCGCCATCCCGACCCCGGTCGAGGTCGCCGAACTGCCGACGGCGCTGATGACCGGCGTCGTCGTCGGCCAGGAAAACCCGCTGACCATGATCGCCTCGAACAATCTGAACGAGGTGCAGTCGCACCTGGCGATGACCGGCCACATGCGCGCCGTGCTCGCCGTCTTCGTCAACGAGGAGATCTGGCAGGGCCTTCCCGAAGAGCAGCGCGCCGCGATCACCAAGGTGCTCGACGACGAGGCCGAGAAGTCGCTGCAGATGGCGACCGATTCCGAGGCCGAACTGGTCGAGGAGCTGAAGGGCCGCGGCATGACCGTCGTCACCGAGGCCGAAGGCCTCGACGTCGAGGCGTTCCGTACCAAGGTCAGCGCCCAGATCGCGCAGGACTTCCCGAACTTCGCCGAGCTGATCGACCAGATCGAAGCCGTCGAGTAATTGCCAAACGAAGCCGGCGGCGGCGCTTTCCCGCTCGCCGCCGGCATTCCTTTTTTCTAAATGTCTGGGGAGACCGCGATGCGCTTGCCCGAACGCGTCCTGACGACCGTCGTCGTCATCGTCATGGCGGGACTGGTCCTCGTCCCGACCGCGCAGGTGATCATGCGCGGCGTCTTCACGCTGCCCTTCATCGGCGCGGAGGAATTGACCCGCTTCCTGCTCATCTGCCTGGTCTTCCTCGCCTATCCGCTCGTCGTCGAGCATGGCGAGAACATCGTCATGGGCGAGTTCAAGGCGATGATGCCGAAGCGGCTGCGTGCGGTCGTCAATGTCGCCATCTCGCTGTCGGGCATCGGCATCACTCTTTTCATCGCCTGGGTGACGGCGACCAACATATCGAAGAACCTCACCAACGCGACGCCGACGCTCGGCATCCCGTTCTGGATCTTCCTCGGCGCGACGCTCTTCGGTTTCGCCGTCGCGACGATCGTCCATCTTCTCCACCTGCGCAAGCCGCCGCAGGCCGACACCAACATCGCGGTCTGAGGGGATAGATCGACATGGGCTTCCTCGTCGTCATCGCCTTTCTCGGCCTCTTCATGCTCGGCTTCCCGGTGGTCTACGCCGTGCTCCTGCCATCCATCCTCTATGTCCTCGTCGAAGGCCTGCCGCTCGGGCTTCTCGCGCAGCGCGTCACCTACGCGCTCGATTCCTTCCCGCTGGTCGCCGTGCCGCTCTTCATCTTCGTCGGCAACCTCATGAACCTGTCGGGCATCACCGACCGCATCTTCCGCTTCGCCTACACGCTGGTCGGCCGCATCCCCGGCGGCCTCGCGCAGGTCAACGTCTTCGGCAGCCTCGTCTTCTCGGGCATGTCGGGCGCTGCCCTCGCCGATATCGGCGGCCTCGGCCGCATCGAGATCGACGCCATGAAGAAGCGTGGCTTCGATCCCGCCTTCGCCGGCGCCGTCACCGGCGCCTCGGCGACGCTCGGCCCGATCTTCCCGCCGTCGATCCCGCTGATCGTCTACGGCTCCGTCACTAGCGTTTCGATCGTCCAACTCCTCGTCGCCGGCATCATGCCCGCCATCGTCTGCACGGCACTGCTGATGCTAACGGTGCTGATCGTCGCGATCCGCCACGGCCACCCGCGCGCCGACCGCGGCCCGACGATCCGCGAGGTGGTCAGCGCGTTTCTGCCCGCGCTGCCGGCGATCATCGCGCCCGTCCTGATGGTGGCCGGCATGACGGCCGGGGCCTTCACGCCCACCGAGGCCGCCGCCATCACTGCGGTCTACGTCGTCGTCATTTCCGGCGTCGTCTATCGCGAACTGACGCTCGCCCATCTGTGGAACTCCGCCGTCCTGACGGCGCGCAGCTCGAGCGCGATCCTGATCATCGTCGCGGCCGCCGCGCTCTTCGGCTGGATTCTCGCCGTCGAGCAGGTCCCGCAAACCTTCGCCGCATCGCTCCTGTCGCTCTCTCAGGACCCGCTGATGCTGCTGATCATCGCGAATCTGATCTTCTTCGTCGCCGGCATGTTCCTCGATTCGACAACCGCGACGCTGCTCCTCGTCCCGATCATCGCGCCGCCCCTGGTGCTGGCCGGCGTCGATCCGGTGCAGCTCGGCATCGTGACGATCTTCAACCTGATGCTGGGCCTCCTGACGCCGCCGATGGGACTGTCGCTGTTCCTCGTCTCCGACATCGCCAAAGTGTCGATCCGTCAGCTTTTGCGCGCCCTTCTGCCCTTCTACATTCCGCTCTTGACCACGCTTGCGATCCTCACCTTCGCCAAGGATTTCACGCTCTGGCTGCCGCGGATGATCGCTCAGTAAGAACTCACCCCTGGAGACAAGACCCAAATGCGCATCGTAATCGGTTCGGACCATGCCGGCTTCCCGCTCAAGTCCACCATCGTCGACTATGTGAAATCCCTCGGCCACGAGGTCCAGGATGTCGGCTCGTTCGACCCGAACCCGGTCGACTTCCCCGACATCGCCCGCCAGGTGACCGACAAGATCAACGCCGGCGAAGCCGAGCGCGGGCTGATGGTCTGCGGCACCGGCGTCGGCGCCTCCATCGCGGCGAACAAGGTCAAGGGCATCCGCGCTGCCGTCTGCCACGACGTCCATTCCGCGCACCAGTCGGTCGAGCATGACGACGTCAACGTCATGTGTATCGGCGCGCAGATCGTCGGGCCGTGGCTCGCCAAGGATCTGGTCGAATCCTACCTCAAGGCCGAATTCTCGACCGACGAGGACTTCCGCCGCCGCGTCGCCAAGCTCGCCGACATGGACGCCGGCCGCTGATTTAGCATCGAGCGTCCTCCCAAGGGAGACGCTCCGTTGCGGCGGCGCGCATTGGGGCCGCGCCGCCGCAACGTGTTTCTGAGGCCTCGAACGCTCAGCGCATCGGCGCGAGCAGCGCTTGTTGCGGCACCGGCCGCGCGGCCGACGTCGTCGCCACGGATCCTACCATCGGCATGTACTGCTCGATGAGCTGCTCCATGTGGGAATTGCGGCTCTTCGCCGTCTCGCCGCCCATCACCACCGCCACCATCCGGCGCCCGCCGCGCTCGACCGAGGTCGCAAGGTTGAAGCCCGACGCGCGGATATAGCCCGTCTTCAGCCCGTCGACGCCCGCCACGCGGCCGAGAAGATCGTTGTGCCCGCGAATGGTCTTGCCCGCATAGCTGAACTCGCGATTGGCGAAATAGTGGTAGTGGTGCGGAAAGCGCTTGTTGAGCGCGATGGCGAGAAGCGCCATGTCGCGCGCCGTCGTCCGCTGGCCGGAATCCGGCAGGCCCGACGCGTTGCGGAACGTCGTCGAGCTCATGCCCATCTGGCGCGCGCGCTGCGTCATCATCGCCGCGAAATTCGATTCCGTCCCGCCGAGGAATTCCGCCGTCGCCACCGCGACGTCGTTGGCCGAGCGGATGATCAGCGCGCGGATCGCGGTATCGACGTCGATCGCCTCGCCGCGGCGAAAGCCGATCTTGGTCGGCTCCTGCCCGCGCGCATTGTCGGAAACCGGGATCAGCGTCTGCTTGCCGATGCGGCCCGAATCCAGCGCCTCGAACATCATGAAGACAGTCATCATCTTGGTCAGCGAGGCCGGGTAGCGAAGCTGGTCGGCATGGACCGAATAGAGCGCGCGGCCCGAGCTCGCATCGACGACGATGGCGGCATATTTCTCGGACGGGATCGGCGGGGGCGGCTCCGGCAGCACCGAGGTCGAGCAGGCGGAGACGAGCACCGCCAGCGCGAGGAGCGCCGCAATGGGCGATCCGAACGCACGCCTCAACAACCCGCCCATCCGCAAAGCTCCCGCAAAACCATGTCCCCGTACCATCGTTCTGCACGAGGCATGGTTAAGCGGCAATGAAGAATGACGTTACTTCGCCACCCCGCCCCAGATCGCCTCGGCGGTCTCGACGACGAGGTCGAGCTTGCGGCGCTGGTCGTCGAACGAGATCGAATTGCCTTCCTCGGTCGAGGCGAAGCCGCATTGCGGCGCGATGCCGAGCTGTTCGAGATCGGCGAACTTCGCCGCCTCGTCGAACTTGCGCTTCAAATCGTCGAGCTTTTCCATCTCGCCCGTCTTGGTGGTGATGAAGCCCGGCAGCACGCGCTTCCTGCCCTTCGGCAGAAGGCGCAGCGGCTCCAGCCCGCCGGCGCGCTCGCTGTCATATTCCATGAAGTAGATGTCGACGCCCGTCTGGTTGAAGACGGCGTCCGCCGCCGGATCGTAGGCGCCTTCGGCCGCATGGGTGGAGCGGAAATTGCCGCGGCACATATGCATGCCGATGACCATGTCGTCCGGCCGGTCCTTGATCGCGTCATGCATCATCTTGGCATACTGCTCGATCAGCCAGTCGGGATCGGTGCCCTGTTCCTTCTGCGCGGCACGGTGCTTCGGGTCGCACAGATACGCGAAGAAGATGTCGTCCATCTGAAGGTAGCGGCAGCCGGCATCGTAGAATGCCTTCACGACCTTGGCGTAGGTCTTCGACAGGTCGGCGAAAAGTGCTTCCGGGTCGTCGCGATATTCCTTCGGGTGGATGTCGTCCTTGGCCGTACGGAAATGGCAGCAGCTCGGGCCGGGGATCGAAATCTTCGGCATCACCTTCGTCTTCGCCGCGACATAGCGGAAATGGTCGAGCATCGGGTGATCGTCCGGAAAGTCCAGCTTGCCGGTGATCGTCGGGAAGACCGGCCGCAGCTTGACGCCGGCAAAGGCGACGCCCTTTTCCGGCGCGCGCTCCTCCATGTCGAAGCCTTCGAGCCCGCCCATGAAATCATAGTGCCAGAACGAGCGCCGGATTTCGCCGTCGGTGACGGTCGGCAGGCCGGCCTCCTCCTGCATGCGGATCGCCTCGTCGATCGCCGCGTTCTCGATCTCCTCGAGTTCACCGGCATCGATCGCCTTGTCCTCGTAGAACCGCTTGCGTGCATCCTTGACCGATTGCGGCCGAAGCAGGCTGCCGACATGGTCGGCGCGGAAGGGCGGGGTGGCGGTCGCGGTCATGGCAGTCCTCCGGATGTTTCGCTTGGGCGCCGTCTGGCTACCATGCGAAAGTGGTGCCGGCCAGCGCTTCCAAGCCGGAAAGTTCTATCGTATAACAATCACGGGACATGCAGGGAGGAACCCATGTTTAACTTGAAAGCCTTGGCTGCCGGCGTCGTCGCCGTTGCAGCCTTCACGACCGTCGCCGCCGCGCAGGAAACGACGCTTCGCATTCACCAGATGCTGCCGCCGCAGGCCACCATCCCGGCCGAGGCGCTGAAGCCCTGGGCCGCCAAGGTGATGGAAGAGTCCGGCGGACGTCTCAAGATCGAGCAGTATGACGCGATGTCGCTCGGCGGCACCCCGCCGCAGCTCGTCGACCAGGTCACCGACGGCGTCGTCGACATGATCTGGACCGTGATCGGCTATACGCCCGGCCGCTACCCGTCGACGGAAGCCTTCGAGCTTCCCTTCATGGTGACGACCGGCGAGGCGACCTCGAAGGCCTTCCATGAATATTGCGAAAAGTACTGCATGGAAGAGTTCGCGGGCATGAAGGTCATCGCCTTCCACACCCACGGCCCCGGCCTGATCCATTCGAAGAACCCGGTCGACACGCTGGAATCCATGCAGGGCGTCAAGATCCGCGGCGGCTCGCGCGTCATCAACCAGATGCTCGAAGCGCTGGGTTCGACGCCGATCGGCATGCCCGTCCCGGCCGTTTCCGAAGCGCTGTCGAAGGGCGTCATCGACGCGACGACCATCCCGTGGGAAGTGACGCCCTCGCTGCGCGTCTCCGAACTCGTCAAGAACCACACCGGCTTCACCGGCGACGAGGGCCTCTACACGCAGACCTTCGTCTTCGCGATGAACCAGGCCTCCTACGACGCGCTGCCGGACGACATGAAGGCGATCATCGACGCCAATTCCGGCATCGAAGCCGCGGCCATGTTCGGCCGCGTCATGGATTCGGGCGACGAGAAGGGCCTGAAGATCGCGCAGGACCTCGGCAACAACATCATCACCCTCGACGAGGCCGAGACCCAGCGCTGGAAGGACACCGCCGCACCGCTGATCGACGCCTGGATCGAAGAGATGAACGGCAAGGGCATGGACGCCAACGCCATGGTCGACGACGCCCGCGCCATGATCGCCAAGCACCTCGGCTCCTGATCAGCCTTACGCAAAAAAGCCGGCCGCGAGCAATCGCGGCCGGCTTCTTCATTACAATGCCGGGGTCTTGAACGCTGGGACGATAGGCGCGGGAGAAGGCGGCCCGGTTGGCGAACTGATTCTGAAGGCAGCGCAAACGGTGGTGAGCGTCATCCCGGCCGAAGTCCGAGCGAAGCGAGGCGAGAGCCGGGATCCAATCCGTGACCTTGACATTCACGGATTGGATCCCGGATAGCCGCGCGCCGGTGCGGCTTCCGGGATGACGCCTCGCCGAACACCCCCCGCTTTCAACCCCTGAAATTCGACCCCTCCTCATCCAGGATCGACTTCAGCTCCTCCAGATGCCGCTTGGCGGATGCAACCGGATAATTGTCCATCTGCGTCGCCACGCGCTCGGCGATTTCGTCGGACAGGTGCCGGATCAGTTGCCCGGTCCAGAGCGCCTTGATGTAGGTCTCGCAGGCGCGCTCGAAATAATAGAGGCGGTCGAACGTGTCGCCCACCGTCTCGCCGATGATCATGACGCCGTGATTGCCCATCACCATCACCTTGGCCTTCGGGTCGGCGAAGAGCCGCGAGCAGCGCTCCCCCTCTTCCTCGAAGGCGAGCCCGCCATAATGCGCGTCGACGACCTGCCGGCCATGGAACATGGCGGAGTTCTGGTCGATCGCCGGCAAGAGCGAATTCTCCAGCGAGGCGAGCACGGTCGCATGGACAGAGTGAACGTGCATGACGCAGCGCGCATGCGGCACGTTGCGGTGGATCGCGCCGTGCAGGCCCCACGCCGTCGGATCGGGCGCGTCGGGGCGTTTCATCGTGTCGGGATCGTTGGCGTCGATCAGCAGCAGATCGCTCGCCTTGATGCGCGAGAAATGCATCAGGTTCGGATTGATCAGGATCTGCGTTCCGCCCTCGTCGACGGCGAGCGAAAAATGGTTCGCCACCGCCTCGTGCATGTTGAGCCGCGCCGTCCAGCGGAAGGCGGCGGCGAGGTCGCAGCGCTCTTCGTAGAAGGGCAGGTTCGGGCGGCGCGTGTCGGCAAGCTGGGTGACGCTCATCGGGCAGTCTCCTGTTCGGGTAATCTGCCGCAGCATGTCGCGCCGCGTCCTGCCGCGCAACCGTCAGCTTGCCCGGCGCAATTGATCCAATCCGCCATGCTCGACCAGGAAATCCACGATTTCGTCGACGCCTTTTCCGCGCGAAAGATCGGTGAAGGCGAAGGGCTTGCCCGCCCGCGCCTTGATCGCGTCGCGCTCCATCTCTTCGAGATCGACATTCACGTATGGGGCGAGATCGGCCTTGTTGACGACGAGGAAGTCCGAGCGCGTGATGCCTGGCCCGCCCTTGCGCGGAATGTCGCCGCCCTGGCAGACCGAGATGACATAGAGCGTCAGGTCGGCGAGGTCCGGCGAAAAGGTCGCCGCCAGATTGTCGCCTCCCGATTCGATGAAGACGATGTCGAGGCCGGGAATCCGCACCGTGAGCTGGTCGATCGCCTGCAGATTGATCGAGGCGTCCTCGCGGATGGCTGTGTGCGGGCACCCGCCCGTTTCCACCCCGACGATGCGGTCTTCCGACAGCGCCTGCAGGCGGACCAGCGCCATCGCGTCTTCCTTGGTGTAGATGTCGTTGGTCACGACCGCGACCGAGTAGCGCTCGCGCATCGCCTTGCACAATTTCTCGGTCAGCGTCGTCTTGCCGGAGCCGACCGGCCCGCCAATGCCGACCCGCAGGGGTCCGTTGGAAGAAGTCATGAGCGGAACAGCCTCGAATATTGCGTTTCGTGGTTCATGGCGGCGATTTCGGCGATGAAGGCCGAACCGCCGATGTCGTCGAGCGTGGAGCCGGCCGCCCGCGCGGCGATGTCGAGGATCGTCGTCTCCATCTCGCGCAAGAGCGCGACGCCGCCTTCCTGGCCGAGAAGCGAGAGCCGGATGCCGGCCTGGATCTGGTTCGAGACGAAAGCCTGGAGATAGGCCGCGATCGTCTCTTCGAGCGGTAGGCCGTTGCGGCCCGCCGACGCGCCGAAGACGACAGGGTAGGGCGAGGTCGCCGGCAGCATGAGTCCGTCGCTCCATCCAGCGACCGCCTTCGCGAAAGCCCCGCCTTGGGCCATCGTCTCCAGATGCCGCTCGGCCGAGCCGGCCATCGCCTCGCCGAGTTCGGCCAACTCGCCAAGCTCGCCGCCATCGCGCCCGCGCCGCCAGCTTTCCGCGACGAGCACCACGTCGTTCCAGCCGCTCCCGTATCGCATCAGCCCGTCGAGCCATGCGCCTAGATCGTCGGCTTGTCCGTCCGCCGCCGCCCGCTCCAGCCCATGGCTGTAGCTGAACGAGCCGATCGGAAAGGCCGGTGACAGCCAGGCCATCAGCCTGAGCGCGTGCATCGTCTCAGCCATGGTCGTGGCTGTGCGAATGCGGGTGGTCGTGCCCGTGGGCCTTGCCGGAATAGGCGCCGCGCACCGGCTCGAACCCGGCCCGCACATGGGCGACGGTTGCGCCCAGTCCTTCCAGCATCGCCTCGATCACATGATCGCGCAGGATGAGGATGCGGTCCTCGTCGATCTGCGCGGCCAGATGGCGGTTGCCGATATGCCAGGCGAGTTCGACCAGATGCAGCCTGTCGCGCGGGCGGATTTCGATCAGCTCTTCGTTCGCCGCCGTGACCTCCGCAAGCGCGCCATTGTCGAGGAGCAGGCAGTCGCCGGCGTGAAGCGCGACGGGTTGCGGCAGGTCGACCAGCACCCGCGCGCCGTTCTGAAGGATCAGCAGCTTGCGGCGCAGGTGCCGCTCGTCATGGGCGAGCGCCACGGTGCCGACGACCTTCCTGTCGCCCCGCGCCTTCGCTTCCACCACGCCGTTTGCGCGAAACATCATGCGGCAGCCGCCTCCGTTTCCCGCGCCTTGGCGCGCGCCAGCGCCGGCCGGGCGAGGACCCGGTCGAAATAGGCATTGACCCGGGCGGATGCGATCTCGAACTTCGCCCCGCGCGCCCACTGCCCGCAATGGCCGAGGATCACGTCCGCACAGGTGAAGCGGTCGCCGAACGCAAACTCGTTGTCGCCGAGCCGCTTGTCGAGCGTCGCGATGTCCTGCGCGAATTCGGCGTTGCACCAAGGCCCGACATCGGCGCGCAGTTCCTCCGGCAGCCGCAATCGGTGCTTCAGCTTGTTCCAGAGCGGGGCCTCCAGCTCCGACTGCGCGAAGAAGAGCCAGGAGGCGATCTGCGCGCGCTCAGTCGCGTTCGTGCCGCCCATGCCGTGGTCGGAATGCTTGTCGGCGAGGTAGAAGACGATCGCGGCCGAATCCGTAACGACCAGATCGCCGTCGACCAGCGCCGGCATCCTGCCGCTCGGATTGTAGCGCAGCATCGTCTCGGTATGCATCTTCGCCTTGACGATCTCGTAGGGTTGATCCAGTTCCTCCAGCATCCACGTGACCCGCGTCAGCCGCGAGCCGGGCGATCCGACAGCCTGGTACATCAATGGTTCTCCACCTGCTCGGGGTGGACGATCTCGATCTTCCGCTCGATCAGGTGCGGGGCGCATGCCTCCCGCCAGGCGGCCAGATGCGCGCTTTGCGAATGTGCGGTCAGCGCCTCGCGCGTCTCCCATTTCTCCACGAAAACCAGCCGGTCCGGGTTGGCGACATCGACGTGAAGGTCGTAGGCGATGCAGCCATCCTCTTTCAGCGTCGCCTCGCGGCAGAGACGCGCCGCCTCGCGCAGATGGTCGAGCGTGCCGGGCTTGATGGTGAGCGTGGCGAAGACGTAGATCATGGAACCTCCCGTTGAATGGCGGGCACGCTAGAACAGAAAATACCGCTGCGCCATCGGCAGCACGGTCGCCGGCTCGCAGGTCAAAAGCTCGCCGTCAGCGCGCACCTCGTAGGTTTCCGGATCGACGTCGATATGCGGCGTGGCATTGTTGAGGATCATCGATCGCTTGCCGATCCCGCCGCGCGTGTTCTCCACCGCAACCATCGCCTTCTCGACGCCGAGCCGTTCCCGAAGACCACTGTCGAGCGCCGCCTTCGAGACGAAGGTGACGGAGGAATTGGTGATCGCCTTGCCGAAGGCGCCGAACATCGGCCGGTAGTGAACCGGCTGCGGCGTCGGGATCGAGGCGTTAGGGTCGCCCATCGGTGCCGCCGCGATCGTCCCGCCGACGAGCACCATGTCCGGCTTCACGCCGAAGAAGGCCGGGTTCCAGAGCACGAGGTCCGCTCGCTTGCCGACCTCGATCGAGCCGATCTCCTTCGACAGCCCATGCGCGATGGCCGGGTTGATTGTGTATTTGGCGATGTAGCGGCGCACGCGGAAATTGTCGTTGTCGCCGGTTTCCTGCGCAAGCCGCCCGCGCTGGCGCTTCATCTTGTCGGCCGTCTGCCAGGTGCGGATCGGCACCTCGCCGACACGGCCCATGGCTTGGCTGTCCGACGAGATGATCGAGAACGCGCCCATATCATGGAGGATGTCTTCGGCCGCGATGGTCTCTTTGCGGATACGGCTTTCGGCGAAGGCGACGTCCTCGGGGATCGACGGCGAGAGGTGGTGGCACACCATCAGCATGTCGAGATGCTCGGCGATCGTGTTCACCGTATAGGGCCGGGTCGGATTGGTGGAGGAGGGGATGACATTGTCGAACCCGCAAACCTTGACGATGTCCGGCGCATGGCCCCCGCCCGCGCCTTCCGTGTGGAAGGCGTGGATCGTCCGCCCCTTGATGGCGGCGATCGTGTTTTCGACGAACCCGCTTTCGTTGAGCGTGTCGGTGTGGATCATCACCTGGATGTCGTGATCGTCGGCCACCGTCAGGCAGCAGTCGATCGCTGCCGGCGTCGTTCCCCAGTCCTCGTGCAGCTTCAGCGCGCAGGCGCCGCCCAGCACCATCTCCTCCAGCGCCTTCGGCCGCGAGGCGTTGCCCTTGCCCGAAAGGCCGATATTCATCGGGAACGCATCGAAACTCTGGATCATCCGCGCCATGTGCCACGGCCCCGGCGTGCAGGTGGTGGCGAGCGTGCCGTGGGCCGGCCCGGTGCCGCCGCCCAGCATCGTCGTCATGCCGGCCGTCAGCGCCTCGTCGATCTGCTGCGGGCAGATGAAGTGGATATGCGCGTCGAACCCGCCGGCGGTGAGGATCTTGCCCTCGCCGGCGATCGCCTCGGTTCCGGGCCCGACGATAATCGTCACCCCGTCCTGCGTGTCCGGGTTGCCGGCCTTGCCGATCGCATGGATGCGCCCGTCCTTCAGGCCCACATCGGCCTTGTAGATACCGGTGTGGTCGACGATCAGCGCATTGGTGACGACGGTGTCGACCGCGCCCTCGCTGCGCGCTGCCTGGCTCTGGCCCATGCCGTCGCGGATCACCTTGCCGCCGCCGAACTTCACCTCCTCGCCATAGACGGTGAAATCGCGCTCCACCTCGATGAAGAGTTCGGTGTCGGCGAGCCGAACCTTGTCGCCCGTGGTCGGTCCGAACATGCGCGCATAGGCGGCGCGCGAGAGGCGGCTATGCATGGAAGGCTCCTGCAGATTCAATGATGCCAAGGGCTTGGCGGGACCGCGACACGCTCACGTCACATTGCGCATCTTGCCGCCACGAAATGACCAGCGAATGACCCCGTTCGGTGCGCAACCGAGCGCCCGGTTCGACATTTCCCCTCCAGCCGCTTTTGAGCGGTGATCGTGAGCAAGGGACAGATTTCAAATCGAACCAAAAAGGATTTTCACGATGAAACGGATTATTGGACTGACGACCGCTGCCCTGATGGGCGCTTCGATGATGGTTGCCCCCGCGCTTGCCCAAACGAGCGTCGGCGGCGGCGCAACAGGCGGTGTCAACGCCGAGACGGGCGTGACCGGCGGCGTCAATGGTGGTGCGGATGCCGAGACGGATGTCGAGGCCGGCGCCAGCGGCAGTGCGGGTGCCGATACGACCACCGGCACGATGACCGACACCGAAACCGATGCCGGCACGACCGCCGCGATCGATTCGGAAGCCACCTTCGACGGTGCGCTGACGGCGATCGAGGGCAACGCGGCCAGCACGACGGCCATCGAGGCGATGACCGAAGTCGGCAGAGTCGAGGTGATCAAGATCGGCGAGCTCGAAGGCGCCGACATGACGGCGCTCGAGACGGCCAAGACCGAGAGCGAGGCCGAGATCACCGAGCTGCAGGCTGCGCTCGAGGCCAACACGGCCGTGACGACCGCGCTTGAGGCGGAAGACGTGGCTGCTGCCGATGTCGTCGCCGCCGAAATGGGCGCCGCCGGCGAACTGGTCGTCTATGTCGAGTAACGTGTTTTTGGCGTAGCGACAAAGCGGCGCGGGCTTGGACCCGCGCCGTTTTTTTGTGTTAGGGAAGGCTCGCTTCGCAGTTGCGGTAGACGCGGCTGCACCCCAGATTCGCGCGACGACAAGATGACCGAAGGACCGATAACGATGGCTGAGACCAAGTTCCGCAACTCCACGCCCCTGGCGCTCGTTCTGGCTGGCGCGTTCGGATTGGCGGCCCTCCCGGCCTTGGCTCAGGGCCTCGACAGCGAAGGCGCGATCGACACCATCATCGGCAGCGACGTGAAGACCGAGGAAAAGAGCGCCGTCGACGAAAGCGAGCGCGTGATCGCCGCCATCGAGGCGACCATGGACAACGCCCAGCTCGTCCGCCGCGCCTTCAACATCGACGAGGTCGAGATCGTCTTCCTGCCCGAAGTGGGCCCCGAGGTCGACGCCGGCGACAGCGGCATCACCGAAAAGCGCGAGGAATTCGCCGACCAGATCGTCGAATTGCAGCAGTCGATCGAAGGCAGCGCGATCTTCTATCATGCGGTCGATTCCCGCCAGATCCTGGTGCGCGACATCGTCGCCATCGAATTTGCCAACGAGAACCGCACGGCGACGATCTTCGTCGCAGGCGCGGCGCCCGCGGGCGCGACGCCGTCGACGGGCGGAGAGGACGAAACCGCCCCCGCGGAAGCCGGTACGAACACGGCGGATTGACGGCGCGGCATCGGCCTAGAGCCCGCCCATGATCTTCTGCTGGAAGCCGAAAATGCGCCGGCTCCCGCCGATCGGGACCAGCGTCACGTCCCGTTCCTGACCCGGCTCGAACCGCACCGCCGTTCCGGCCGCGATGTCGAGCCGCATGCCGCGCGCCGCGGCGCGGTCGAAGACGAGCCCCTCGTTCACCTCATGGAAATGGTAGTGGCTGCCGACCTGCACCGGCCGGTCGCCCGTATTCGCCACCTTGACGACGACGGTCGCCTTGCCGGAATTCATCTCGATCTCGCCGGCGGCGGGAATGATTTCTCCGGGGATCATCCGCGATCCTTCCGCGACGGCGTTCGGGCCTTCCGACGGCTGCGCAGTCGCCCGATGGCGACGATGGTGACGACGACCAGACCCGCAACGACGAGCGGTTCCAGACCGATGAACGGATGATGGTGGTCAGCAGTGCCGACCGCATGGGCGGCCGGGTCGAGATGGGCGAAGGCCGGCGTCGCGGCAAGAAGGAGCGCAGCGGAAACAAGGCGCGTCGTCATCGGATCTTTCCTCATGTCGCGGTCAGCGGATCGGCTCGTGGACGGTCACGAGCTTGGTGCCGTCGGGAAAGGTGGCCTCGACCTGCACGTCGTGGATCATCTCCGGAATCCCGTCCATCACCTGGTCGCGGGTGACCACATGCGCGCCCGCTTCCATTAGGTCGGCGACGGAGCGCCCGTCGCGTGCGCCTTCCACGACGAAGTCGGTGATCAGCGCGATGGCCTCGGGATGGTTGAGCTTTACCCCTCGTTCGAGCCGCTTGCGGGCGACGATCGCCGCCATCGCGACCAGGAGCTTGTCTTTTTCCCGCGGCGTCAGATTCATCGCGTCTCTCTCAGCTTGTCCAAATCTTGGGCAGTCCTGCCCGTCCATTGAGCAGGCCGACGAGGGGGATCAGCCGCGCCCTGAGGGCGTAGCCGTCCGTCGCGACAAGTCTGGCAAGAAGCTTGCCAGTCGGGCCGACGCGCCAGAAGCTCGCCCCGCCATCCGTTCCGATGATCGCGCGCGCCGGTTCGAGCAGCCGCTCGGCGTCGGCGCCGATCGTCAGCAGCGTCGCGACGGCCCGCCCGCCATTCGTGACGACGGGACTGCCGAGTTGCGCCGCGACGTCCGGCCCGATCCGAAAATCCTCGGCATGGACGAGCCTGCCGTCGAGGCGCACCCGCCAGCGATCGTGGAACGTCGCGTGGTCGACGTGCTCGCCCATCGCCCGGCGGCCGAAGATGGTGGCTTCCAGAAGGAGCGCCTCGCTGCCGGCCGCCAGATCGACATCGAGCCGGCGCCGGAGCGCGGAGCCGTCGAACAGGATCGTCTCCTGCGGCAGCCAGGCCACGCGCGCATCGGCGCCCGCCCGGACCGCCACCGACAATTCCGCGTGTCCGCTGTCCGCCCGATAGATCTTTTCGCAGGCCTGCGTCGTCAGGGAGAGACGGGTTCCGGCCGCCGCCTCGATGGTCCAGTCGACGCGGTCGCCGCCGGTCAGACCGCCCGCCGTATTGATCAGCACCGCTTCCAGCGCCTCGCTTTCGGGCGCCGGAAAGCGGATTTTCGCCGCCCCTTCCTGGAAGAGGCGGTCGAGCCGCGTTTGGCCGTGCGACTGCTTGACCGACAGCCGCCCCGTTGCGCGCACGCGCTGCAGGGCCGGATGGTCGGCGCGGATCATGTTCACCGGCGCGGCCTTATTGCGGCGTCATGCCCCGCATCCGCTCCGATCGGCGGCGCAGGAGTTCGATCGTCGTCAGCAGCGCGATCGAGAACAGGACGAGCACGGTGGCGACGGCGAGGATCGTCGGGCTGATTTGTTCGCGGATGCCCGACCACATCTCGCGCGGAATGGTGCGCTGCTCGACGCCGGCGAGGAAGAGCACGATGACGATCTCGTCGAACGAGGTGATGAAGGCGAAGAGCGCGCCCGAGATCACGCCCGGCAGGATCAGCGGCATGGTGATCTTGCGGAATGCCGTCGCCGGCGAGGCACCGAGGCTGGACGCCGCCCGCGTCAGCGAATGGTCGAAGCCGACCAGCGTCGCCGTCACGGTGATGATGACGAAGGGCGTGCCGAGCGCGGCATGCGCCATGATCACGCCCGGCAGCGTGCCGGCGAGGCCGATGCTCGAATAGAAGAAGAACATGCCGGCGGCCGAGATGATCAGCGGCACGATCATCGGCGAGATCAGGAGCCCCATGATCAGGCCCCGGAACGGCATCTCCCGGCGCGACAGGCCGAGCGCGGCGAGCGTTCCGAGCACCGTCGCGATGATCGTCGCGAACACGCCGATGACCAGCGAATTGCGGATCGAGTTCATCCACGCGGCCGAGTTCCAGAAGTCGCGATACCAGCGCAGCGAATAGCCCTCGGGGTCGAGCGACAGCATTTTGCGCGTGTAGGTGAAGTAGGGTTCGACATTGAACGACAGCGGGATGATCACCACGATCGGTGCGATCAGGAAGAAGAAGACGAAGCCGCAGAAGATGCGGAACCCGTAGTACCAGGTGCGTTCGAGCGGGCCGGCATAGGTGGGTAGCGCCATGGTCTCGTCCTCAGCCCAGCTTCACGTTGTCGATGCCGACGATGCGGTTGTAGACCCAGTAGAGGATCAGGACGCCGGCAAGCAGAATCGTGCCGAGCGCGGCCGCGAGCCCCCAGTTCAGCGAGTTCTGCATGTGGAAAGCGATCAGGTTCGAGATCATCTGGCCGCTCTGCCCGCCCACCAGCGCCGGCGTGATGTAATAGCCGATCGAGATGATGAAGACGAGGATCGCGCCCGCGCCGATACCCGGCACGGTCAGCGGCACATAGACCTTCCAGAACGCCGTCCAGTTGTTGGCGCCGAGCGAGCGCGCCGCGCGCATGTAGGAGGGCGAGATGCCCTTCATCACGCTGTAGAGCGGCAGCACCATGAACGGCAAGAGCACGTGCGTCATCGCGATGATCGTGCCGAGCGCATTGTGGATCATCGGCAGCCGGCCGCTGTTGGAGATGAGGCCGGACCAGACGAGCAGTTCGTTGATCACGCCCTGCTGCTGCAGCAGCACGATCCACGCCGTGGTGCGCACGAGGAGCGAGGTCCAGAACGGCAGCAGCACGAAGATCATCAGGAGGTTGGACGTCCGCATCGGCAGGGATGCGAGCAGGAACGCGATCGGATAGCCGAGAAGCAGCGTCGTGCAGGTGATGGCGATCGAAAGCGCCAGCGTGCGCAGGAAGAGCTGCACGTAAACGCGCTGCGTCTCGGGCTGGCGGGCGAGTTCGCCATCGGCATTGTACTGCATGTCGACGGCCGAGATGTAGTGGGCGGTCGTGTAGGGCCGGCCCTCGCGCTTGAGGATGTGCCAGATCTGCATCTCGCCCCAGCGGCGATTGTCGTCGATCACTGCTTCGCGGAACGGCGCCTCGAGTTCGTCGGCCTCGCGCGCGAGGCCTGCAACGAGGCTGCGCGCGCCCGAAAGTTCGTAGTTGAGGCGGATCGCGAGCTGGCCGATCGTGCGGTTTTCCTGCGCGGCCGCAAGGTCGGAGACGAGTGCGGCATAGGTCTCTTCGGACGGCAGGTCCGCGCCGTCCCAGTCGGCGAGCGCGTCGACCGTCTGCGGCAGCGTCGCGACGATCACCGGATTGTCGACGCTGCGCCACATCATCTGCGCGATCGGGACGACGAAGGTGATGAGGATGAAGGCGAGCAGCGGCGCGACGAGCAGGAAGGCAGTGATCTTGCGTCGCCGCTCGGCGCGCTTCAGCGAGACCTTGAGCGGCACGCCGTCGGCCGTCACCATGTCCCGCGGTCCGGGGTCGGCGGAAGAAGCGGCCGGGTCGAGCGCTGCCTGTGCCATCGGCTCAAAAACTCCTCGCAGGGCTCGGCCTGCGGTATCGTCGGGAGATTGGGGAAGCGGGCGCCGAACGCCCGCTTCCGTTTCAGATGCTACTGGAGCATCCAGCTTGCGTAGCGCTCGCGCAGCTCGTCGCCGTAATCGGTCCAGAAGTCGTTGTTGAGGACGATCGGCGCCGTGTAGTTGTCCGGGTTGGTCGGCATGTGCGGTCCCATGTCGATGCCCAGATCCTCATGCTTGCCGACGAGCGGGGCGGAGGAGGCGCGGGCCGGGCCGTACGAGATGTACTTGGCCTGGTCGGCAAGGCGCTGCGTATCGGTCGCCCAGAACAGGAACTCCTTCACGGCCTCGACATTGCTGGTGCCGGCGGGCACGACCCAGCCGTCCCATTCGACGAGCTGCCCGTCCCAGATGATCTCGAAGGGCTGGTCCTCGGTCTCGGCGGCAGCGAAGAGACGGCCATTGTAGCTCGTCGCGAACGCGGCTTCCTTGTCGGCGAGGAGCTGCGGGCCCTGCGCGCCTTCGGTCCAGAAGATCAGGTCGGACTTGATCGTGTCGAGCTTGGCGAAGGCGCGGTCCACGCCCTCGGGCGTCTCGAGCGTCTCGTAGATCTCGTCGAGCGGCACGCCGTCGGCATAGAGCGCCCATTCGAGATTGCCGGCCGGGCGGTCCTGGATGGCGCGCTTGCCGGGGAACTCTTCCGGGTTGAAGAAGTCCGCGATCGTTGAGGGCGCCTTGCCTTCGTCGAACATCTCGGTGTTGTAGCCGATCACGGTCGAGTAGACGATCTGCGGAATGAAGCAGTCGCCGAGCGAACCGGGCAGGAAGTCTTCCGACGCGGGCGTGCCGTCGGGTGCCGGCGCGAGCCACTCGTCCGCGTCGATCTCCATGATGATGCCCTCGTCGCAGGCGAGTTGCGCGTCGGACGGCAGCATGTCGACGAGGTCCCAGGTCACGTTGTTGGCCTGCGACTGGGCGCGCAGCGAGGCGAGCGCGTTGGCCGAGCCGTCATCGTTGAGGAAGCGGATGCTCGGGTTCTCTTCCATATAGGGGTCGAGATAGGCCCGCTGCTGGCTCTCCGAATAGGCGCCGCCCCACGAGACGACGGTGAGCGAAGTCGGGTCCTGTGCGTAGGCGCCGATCGCGAGCAGGCTGACCGCCGCTCCCGCACCGATCACCTTGAAACGTGAAAGCTTCATGACGTTCTCCTCTGGTTTCACCGATGGTTCCTGCATCGGCTTCGTGCTCTTCCACGCCGTGCGAAGACGGCGATTCTGTCCACGCCAAGACGGCGTTTTTTGTCAGGCGTCGAGCGCCCGGCAATCCTCCGCGGCCCAGCCGACGCGCACGGTCTCGCCCGTCGCCAGACGGCCATTGGTGTCGGCGTTCGGCACCTTGATGATGAAGTTCGGGTTGCCGCACACATTGACGCGCGTGCGGATGTGGTCGCCGAGATAAATCAGCTCCTCGACGCGCGCCTCAAAGCTGTTGGCGACGTTCTCCGGCGGCGCGATGCGCACGCGCTCGGGCCGCAGTGAAAGTGTCGTCTTCTCGCCGGTGCCCGACACGTTGACCGGCAGCGCCTGAATCAGCGATCCGTCCGTCAGCCGCACCGCGCAGCTCCTGCCGTTCATCGCCTCGACCTTGCCGGCCAGCCGGTTGTTCTCGCCGATGAAGGAGGCGACGAAGGCGTTTTCCGGCCGCTCGTAGAGGTCCGCGGGCGCAGCGAGCTGCTGGATCACGCCGTCCTCGAACACCGCGATGCGGTTCGACATCGTCAGCGCCTCGGACTGGTCATGCGTGACATAGACGACGGTGACGCCGAGATCGTCGTGGATGTGCTTGATCTCGTACTGCATCTGCTCGCGCAGATTCTTGTCGAGCGCGCCGAGCGGCTCGTCCATCAGCACCAGCGTCGGCTCGAAGACGAGCGCCCGCGCCACCGCGACGCGCTGCTGCTGGCCGCCGGAAAGCTGCGCCGGCATGCGGTTGCCGAGCTGCCCGAGCTTGACCATGTCGAGCGCGCGCTTGACCCGCGTCTCGATCTCCGATTTCGGCATGGAGCGCACCTTGAGCGGAAAGGCGAGGTTCTCGGCCACGGTCATGTGCGGGAAGAGCGCGTAGTTCTGGAACACCATGCCGATGTCGCGCTTGTGCGGCGGCACGTTGTCGATGCGCTCGCCCTTGAGGCGGATTTCGCCATGGGTCGCGCTCTCGAAGCCGGCCAGCATCATCAGGCAGGTCGTCTTGCCCGAGCCCGAGGGCCCCAGCATCGTCAGGAATTCACCCTGCGCGATGTCGAGGTTCAGGTTCTTGACGACAAGAGTCTCGCCGTCATAGCTCTTCTGGACGTTTTGGAAGCGAACGAATCCGGGTTCGTCCGCGCCATTGCTGACGCTTACCATGAACTCAACTGTTCCCCTGTTGTCCTTGGCATCATGGCCGGACAGTCTTTGCTTTGGCCCTAGGATCACCATATCCGGGCAAATTGCAACAGTGGCCGGCAGTGCTTGGTCCAGTTTGCCTGTTTGCGCCGTGCGCTTGTCTCTTCGCGCTGCAATATACATCGCAACTATTCGCTTTGCGCTATCGCCGCGCATCGACTGCGCGCTATCTGGGGGCGTTGAATTCCCCCGCATCGAAGGAGACGGACATGATCGAGAAGACCGAATTCTACATCGACGGACGCTGGGTCGCGCCGAGCGCGCCGAAGACCCTCGACGTGATCAATCCGGCCGACGAGCAGACCTTCGCCGTCATCTCGCTCGGCTCCGCCGCCGACGTCGATAAGGCCGTCGACGCCGCGCGCCGCGCCTTCCCCTCCTGGAGCCGCACCACGAAGGAAGAGCGCGTCGCAGCGCTCGAGCGCCTGCTCGAAGCTTACAAGGCCCGCGTTGCTGACATGGCTAAGGCGATCTCCGACGAGATGGGCGCGCCGATGAAGCTTGCCATGGAAAGCCAGGCCGCCGTCGGCGTCAGCCACATCAAGACCTTCATCCGCACCCTGAAGAACTTCGAGTTCGAGCACGCGCTCGACGAGCGCAATCCGCAGGAACGGATCGTCCATGAGCCGATCGGCGTCTGCGGCCTGATCACGCCATGGAACTGGCCGATGAACCAGGTGACGCTGAAGGTCGTCCCGGCGATCGCCGCCGGCTGCACGGTCGTCCTGAAGCCGTCCGAGGTCGCGCCGCTCTCCTCCATCGTCTTCGCCGAGATCATGGATGCCGCAAGCTTCCCCGCCGGCGTCTTCAACATGGTCAATGGCGACGGCCCGACCGTGGGCGAGGCGATGTCGCGCCATCCGGGCATCGACATGATGTCCTTCACCGGCTCGACCCGCGCCGGCGTCGCCGTCACCAAGGCGGCGGCCGACACGGTCAAGCGGGTGACGCTGGAACTCGGCGGTAAGTCGCCCAACATCGTCTTCGCCGACAGCGACCTCGAAGCCGCCATCGTGCGCGGTCTCGACCACTGCTTCGAGAACACCGGCCAGTCCTGCAACGCACCGACCCGCATGCTCGTCGAGCGCTCGGTCTACGACCGCGCGGTCGAACTCGCCGGCGAACACGCGAAAACCGTCAAGGTCGGCAATCCGGCCGAGGACGGCGATCATATCGGCCCGCTCGTCTCGCAGGCGCAGTTCGACAAGGTGCAGGGCCTCATCGATATCGCGGTCAAGGAAGGCGCGCGCGTCGTCGCCGGCGGCGCGGGCCGTCCGGAGGGCTTCAACCGCGGCTACTATGTCCGCCCGACCATCTTAGCCGACGTCACCAACGAGATGACCATCGCCCGCGAGGAAGTGTTCGGCCCGGTGCTGGCGATGATCCCGTTCGAGGGCGAAGACGAGGCCGTCGCCATCGCCAACGACACGCCCTACGGCCTGTCGAGCTACGTCCAGACCGGCGACGCCGAACGCGCCCGCCGCGTCGCCCGCCAGCTCCGTTCCGGCATGGTCCAGGTCAACGGCGCCAGCCGCGCCCCCGGCTCTCCCTTCGGCGGCTACAAGCAGTCCGGCCTCGGCCGCGAAGGCGGCAAGTTCGGCCTCGAGGACTTCCTCGAAGTCAAGGCCGTCGCCGGCTGGCCGCAGTAAGGCACGCCGAGCCGCGGCGAGTGTTTTGGGCCGTGCATTATACCGCGTGGTACTGAATGACCTGAGATCGAGGAACCCGGAGGCGGTGCGAGCAATACTGGCCGACCGTCGCATGAAGACGACTGCTGGCCCCCGATCTCAGCTCGCTGCCGATACGACACGAACTCTTTCCGCCAGCGAAAAACGTCGAACGCCAGCGCCGTCCCTCTCCGCCGTCACCCCTGTGCTCGTCACAGGGGTCCAGGCCTCGACCCTCAGCCCGACGCAACGCCGGTCAGCCTGCCGCATTCGATGGCGCGTTTGTCCGGCACCCCAGGACCCTCTTCAGACCAGACCAAGTGCGCCCCAAAAGAACGCGTCATCGCCAATTCGCCACCCGCAGCGTTGCTCGGACACTCGCCCATACGACCGCTGGCCCCACGGTGCCCGGGCCAGGAAGCCGTGACTCCACCCAAAGGCGCTGACGATGGCTCCATTGCGGCAGGGCTCCAACCCGACACGAACGCCACCCCGAGCGCTGAGGGTGAATCGCCTGCCCCTCCCTCTCCGCCGTCACCCCTGTGCTTGTCACAGGGGTCCAGGCCTCGACCCCTCAGCTCGACGCACCGCCGGTCAGCCTGCTCATTCGACGGCGCCCTTGTCCGGCGCGCCCACCCTCTTTCGACCGAACCACGTGCGGCCGAAAGAGCACGCATTTGGCGCTTCGTCACTCCCAATGATGCCCGATTGCCGCACCGACACGACCGCTGGTCCCACGGTGGTACGGGGCCGAGACGTCATGAACGCCACTCAAAGGCGCTGACGATGAATCACCTGCCCCTCCCTCTCCGCCGTCACCCCTGTGCTTGTCACAGGGGTCCAGGCCTCGCCCCCTCAGTCCGGCGCCGCGCCCGTCAGCCTGACGCATTCGGTGGCGCACCCAAGACCCTCTTCCGACCGAATCACATTGCGCCCGAAAAAACCGCGTCATCGCCATTTCGCCCCACGAATGCACGCCCGGGCGCCCGATCAACGCGACCATGCCCACTGACCGCGCATTGGGAGCGGCCCTGTACCCCATCGCCGAAACACGCAATCGTCTCATATGGTTAACGCCCGCGAACCCGCAGGAATGCCCGGTTTGCAGGCAGATTTGTGTGTGCGGATTGTCACAGCAGTCCCGTCACGCATGTGGGCAACGTGCCGCTCGATTGACACCACCGATCACCCGACCTTAACCTTTTGTTAACGACACGAAAATCGTGCGAAATCGGGGTTTGGGCGAATGGGTGGTTCTTCGAAATCACTGCGATTGCTTGCGGTCGCGATTCTGGCAGGCGCCGTGGCGCAGGCCGCGCCGGCGACCGCCATGCCCGCCGCCGGCGCGGGTATGGAAGCCGGCGGGCTGACGTCGCAGCCGATCGGCCACTACGACCTTTGCCAGCGCAGACCCGGCGAATGCGCGATCCGCCCGATCGACCGCGGGCCGCTGCCCATCGACAACGCCCTCTGGCGCACGATCGACCACATCAACCGCTCGGTCAACGAGGCGGTCGCGCCACGCAGCGACCTCGAAATCTACGGCCGCGACGAATGGTGGGCCTATCCCGTCAACGGCGTCGGCGATTGCGAGGACTACGCTCTCGAAAAGCGCAGGCGCCTCGCCGAAGCCGGCGTCTCGCTCTCGAACATTCTCCTCACCGTCGTGCGCAAGCCCGACGGCGAAGGCCACGCCGTCCTCACGGTGCGCACCGACCGCGGCGATTTCATCCTCGACAATCTCAACAACGACCTGCGGCCCTGGTACTCGACCGGCTACAAATTCCTGAAGCGCCAAGCCTCGAACCACACCGGCCACTGGGTCACCCTGCGCGAAGACCGCAACATGCTGGTCGGCGCCCTGCAATAGGGCACTCTTCCGGGACGGCGCGAACCTCCATGGCGGAGCACTAAGCCTGGACCGGGCGCAATCCTGCAACCCGTCCTTGGTTGCGTTCATTCGTCTGCACCGAAGGTTCGCCGAAGATTGCAGCCCGTGGCGATGCCTCCGCCAATCGCGAACCCGACAGCTCACCCACGCTCAAGCATCTTGCGATCCCAAAATGCGGCTCGCATTTTACGACGCCAGCCGCTCCATCCGAGCTGCGCTCGTTTGGATGTAAGTTCTTCTCGTGCCGTCCCTTAGCCATCGTTCGACCGCCGGCGACACCTACGCCGCGGCAGCCAGCCGTTCCCCCGCCATCCGGTACGAGATCGCCTCGGCCAGATGAATGCGCGCCACCGTCTCCGCGCCGTCGAGATCGGCGAGCGTGCGCGCGACCTTGAGGACGCGGTGGTAGGCCCGCGCCGACAGGTTCAGCTTCTCGCTTGCATCGCGCAGCAGAGCCGCGCCGGCTTGATCGGGCGTGGCGACGGTTTCGATGAGCCCGGCGCTGCAATGCGCGTTGGTCGTCGCCGATGACAACCCCAGCGCTGCATAGCGTGCCGCCTGCAATCCCCGCGCGGCGGCGACGCGCGCCCGAACCGCTTCGCTCTTCTCCGCCCGTCCCGGCGCGATCAGGTCGGCGGCGCTGACCGCCGGAACTTCGATCCGCAGATCGATGCGGTCGAGCAGCGGCCCGGAGATGCGCGCCTGATAGTCGGCCTGGCAGCGCGGCCCGCGCGCGCAGCGATGGCCCGGCTCGCCCGCCATACCGCACCGGCACGGGTTCATCGCCGCGACGAGCTGGATGCGCGCCGGATAGGAGACGCGGTGATTGGCCCGCGCGATGACGCTCTCGCCGTTCTCGATCGGCTGGCGCAGCGAATCAAGCACGACCGGCTGGAACTCAGGGAACTCGTCGAGAAAGAGCACGCCATTATGTGCCAGCGACACCTCGCCCGGCCGCGCCCGAAGACCGCCGCCGACCATCGCCGCCATCGACGCCGAATGATGCGGGCTGCGAAAGGGCCGTCGGTCCGAAAGCTTGCCGCCGGCAAGTTCGCCTGCGATCGAGGCGATCATCGAGACCTCGAGCAGTTCCTTCGGCGCCAGCGGCGGCAGGATCGAGGGCAGGCGCTGCGCCAGCATCGACTTGCCGGAGCCCGGCGGCCCGATCATCAGGAGATTGTGCCCGCCCGCCGCCGCGACTTCCAGCGCCCGCTTGGCGCTTTCCTGACCCTTGATGTCGGCGAGATCCGGCAGGTTGCAAGGTTGTGGCTCGATCATCGCCTGCGGCCGGCCGAGCACCTGCGTGCCGCGGAAATGGTTCGCCATGGCGATGAGGCTGCGCGGCGCGAGGATGTCGATCTCCGCCCCGGCCCAGGCCGCCTCCGATCCGCAGGCCGAGGGGCAGATCAGCCCGCGCCCCTGCGCATTGGCCCCGATCGCCGCCGGCAGCACGCCGGCGACGGGCGCGATCGTGCCGTCGAGCGCGAGTTCGCCGAGCACGACATAACCCTCCAGCGCGTCCGATGGGATCGCCCCCAGCGCCGCCATCAGCCCGAGCGCGATCGGCAGGTCGTAATGGCTCCCTTCCTTGGGCAGGTCCGCCGGCGCAAGGTTGATCGTCACCTTCTTGGCCGGCATCGACAGGCCCGAGGCATGCAGCGCGGCCTGCACGCGTTCGCGGCTCTCCGCCACCGCCTTGTCGCCGAGCCCGACGATGTTCATGCCGATCTTGCCAGGCGCGACCATCACCTGGACGTCGACGGGCACCGTTTCGATGCCCTGGAACGCGATCGTGCGGACCCGTGAAACCATGTCTTGCTCTCCTTGCGGAAAGACAAGCATGGATTGCAGATCAAATCAAGAACAAGACGCGAACAAAATGGAGCATAGGTTGCAGTCGGGTTGTCCCGGGTTGTGCGGGTGGAACATCAGCTCCGCTTGGCTTCCACCGCATCCCAGAACAGCGCGGCGATGTCGGCGCCGCCGAACTTCTTCACCTCGCGCACGCCGGTCGGCGAGGTGACGTTGATCTCGGTCATGTAGTCGCCGATCACGTCGATGCCGACGAGGATGAAGCCGCGCTCCTTCAGCGATGGCCCGATCCGCGCGCAGATCTCGCGCTCGCGCGCCGTCAGCTCCGTCTTTTCCGCACGCCCGCCGACATGCATGTTGGAGCGCGAATCGTGCTCGGCCGGCACGCGGTTGATGGCGCCGACAGGCTCGCCGTCGATAAGGATGATGCGCTTGTCGCCCTTGCGCACGTCTTTCAGATAACGCTGCACGATGTAGGGCTCGCGGAACATCTGGCCGAACATTTCCAGCAGCGAGGCAAGGTTGCGGTCCGCCTCGTGCAGGTGGAAAATACCCGCGCCGCCATTGCCGTAGAGCGGCTTGACGATGATGTCGCCGGCCTCGCGGCGGAAGGCGGCGACTTCCTGCGGGTCCTTGGTGATCAGCGTTTCCGGCATCAAATCGGCGAATTCGGTGACGAAGATTTTCTCCGGCGAGTTGCGCACCCAGGCCGGGTCGTTGACGACCAGCGTCTTTGGGTGGATGCGCTCCAGAAGATGCGTCGTCGTGATGTAGTTCATGTCGAAGGGCGGGTCCTGGCGCAGGAGAACCACATCCATCTCGCCAAGGTTCACGCGCTGCGGCTCGCCGAGCGCGAAATGCGCGCCCTTGACGTCGTCCACCTGCATGGTCTCGACGCGCGCCGTCACCTCGCCATTGCGCATGGAAAGCCGGTCGGGCGTGTAGTGGAAGAGCTCGTGCCCGCGCCGCTGTGCTTCCAGCGCCAGCGCGAAAGTGGTGTCGCCCGCAATCGAAACGGTCGAGACGTGGTCCATCTGGAAGGCGATCTTCAGGCTCATGAAAGGCTCCGGTCGGGGGCGCTGCGGGCGGGCTGGCCCCTGATCTAGTCGCTTCGCGCCGCCTTGCCAATCGGTCGCGCGCCCATGGCGTCCGGCAATCGGCCGGCACGATACTTTTCCGAAAGCTTTTTCGTGGCAGTTTCGCGCGCAACAACAAAAGACCGCGGGGGAAATCGGCAGCCGTGTCGGGGGACAGGACGGAAACCACGCGGCCGCGCGATGCGGCCGGCCAGATGACGGACAGGCTGACCGGTCTTGGCACGCGTGCGCGGCTGGAGGACAAGATCGCGCGGCTGATCGTCGAGCGCGAGACGGACCCGGCGCCTTTCGCCGTCGCCATCGTCGATCTCGACGGCTTCAAGCCGATCAACGATCTTTACGGCCGCACCGCCGGCGACGGCATCCTGAAGCAGGCGGCCTTGCGCCTGCGCGCCGCGCTCGACGACGCCTCGACGGTCACGCGCATCGGCGCCGACGAGTTCGCGATCCTCGCGCCGATGGTGTTCAGCGCCGCCGCCGCGCGACAGCTTGCGACGACGCTGATCGACGTGCTTTCGGCGCCCTATGACATCGGCGCGCGCACCGTGCGACTGACGGCATCGGTCGGCACGTCGATCTATGAGGATGCGGACGAGACGACCGAGGGCATGATCGGCAAGGCCGAGACCGCGCTCTATGAGGCGAGGCGCACGGGCCGCAACCGCGTCGTCGTCTATTCGCCCGAGCTGGTCGAGGCCGCGCATTCGGTCACCCGCATCGAGCAGGCGCTGCGCCGCGCGGTCTCGAATGGCGAGGTCGAGCCGCATTTCCAGCCGATCGTCGCCATCGACAGCGGCCATCTCCTCGGTTTCGAGGCGCTCGCGCGCTGGACCGACCATGATCTGGGGCCGATGTCGCCCGGCCTCTTCATCCCGATCGCCGAGGAACGCGGCATCATGCCGGACCTGTCGCGGCTCGTCCTCGGCAAGGCGGCCGATGCTGCGCGCAACTGGCCGCGGCACCTGTTCCTGGCGTTCAACCTGTCGCCCGAACAGCTCGTCGACCAGTCGACCGCGCGCGAGGTGCTGGAGATTTCGGCCCGTTCCGGGCTCGATCCGCGCCGGCTGGAAGTGGAGATCACCGAAACCGGCCTGATGTCGCAGCCGGAGACGGCGGCGGCGATCATCGGCGAGTTCAAGCGTGCGGGCGTGCGCATCGCGCTCGACGATTTCGGCACCGGCCAGTCGTCATTGGGCCGGTTGCGCGAATACCCGTTCGACAAGCTCAAGATCGACCGCAGCTTCATCGCCTCGATCCTCAGCGACCGCGCGTCGGAGCATATCGTCAAGGCGATCCTCGCCATGTGCGCGGGCCTCGGCATGGGCGCTGTGGCGGAGGGGATCGAGGAGCGGGCCCAGGCCAGGCGCCTCGCCGAACTCGGCTGCCGCATGGGGCAGGGTTTTCTCTACGGCCGCGCCGAACCCATGCTTGCGACGGCCGAACTGATCCGCTCGCGCGAGAGTTTCAGGCTCGCCGAACTGAAGCGCAGCTAGGCCAGGGCGTGTTGAGATTCAGGCTTGTGCGAGCCGAAAACGGCGGATTTCGAGAACCGGAGCGGAATGTACATTTGGTACATGAGCGCCGGAAGCGCAGAAAGCTGACATTTGCAGGCCGCTCAGGCCTGAACATCGACGCGCCCTAGCCGACGTCTTCCAGGCAGATCTTGGTGTGCCCGGCATTGATGAAGCCGAGCTTGTTCGCCGCGCCGCGCGACAGGTCGAGCACGCGGCCCTTGGCGAACGGCCCGCGATCGTTGACGCGAACCACCACTTCCTTGCCGTTGCGCTGGTTGATCACCTTGATCTTGGTGCCGAAGGGCAGGCTGCGATGCGCCGCCGTCATGCCGTCCGGGTTCATCCGCTCGCCCGAGGCCGTCTTGGAGGTCAGCGCGTACCAGGAGGCGCTGCCGCACTGGGCGCTGGCGATGCCGGCAGAAAGGCCAAGGGCGATCATGCCTGCCAGCGCGATGCCGGAGGAGCGGAGGAAGCGAGCCGTCATGTACGTGGTCCATACCCGTTGAAGATATTATGGCGGGTAGGAGGCGAATGGGGCGCGGATGGGGTCGCACAACCCTCGCGCGAACACGTTTGGAGTCCCGGCGAAACATTGGCCGCTGGGACGCTGCGGCAGTGCACGGCTTGGTTGTTAGCCGCGCGTCAGCGCCGGCGTCTCCCCGGAGCCGATATCCCAGTAAAGCCCCGCCATCATCTCCAGCCCTTCGCGCAGCAGGTGCGGCGGCAAATGCTCGTCGGGCGCGTGCTGCGAGCAGCCGGCATAGGAATGCGGCACCCAGATCGTGCGCAGGCCGAGAATGTCGGCAAAGGCGTCGTTGGGCAGCGAGCCGCCGAGATTGGGCAGGATCGCCGGCCTCTGCCCCGTCGTCCGCTCGATCGATCGGGCCGCGAAGCCCACCCACGGGTCGGCGGGATCGAGACGAGTTGCGCGGAACATCTCCTCGTCCGCTGCCGTCACCTCGACATGCCCAAAGCCGGCTTTCTCGAGATGGCGCCTGACGGCCGGGACGGCGCCCTCGGGATCGACGCCAACGACGAAACGCAATTGCAGCCGTGCAAAGGCGTGGCCCGGAATGGCGTTCACCGGCGCGCGGGGCTCCCCCGCCTCGAAGGCGAGGATTTCGAGCGCGCACCAGCCGAACACCTTTTCCGCCGCCGAAAGCCCCGGCTCGCCCCAGTCCGGATCGATGCGCGGACCGTCCTCGGTGTCGACGACCGGGCAGTCGGCCAGCGCTTCGCGCACGCTGGCCGGCAGTGCCGCGGGCTTCAGTTCCGGCACGAGAATCCGGCCCTCCGGCCCGATCAGCGCCGCGATGGCATGCGCAAGCTGGACGGCGGGGTTGGCGAGAAGCCCGCCCCAATTGCCCGAATGATGCGCGCCCTCGCGCGCCTTGATCTTGAGGTCGAAGGAGATGCCACCGCGCGAGCCGAGAAAGAGCGTCGGCCGATTCACTGACAGCCGCGGCCCGTCGGACGCGATCAGGAGGTCGGCGCCGAGCGCCTCCTTCTCCGCCGCGCAAAGCTCCCGCAATCCCGGCGAGCCGATTTCCTCGCCCATCTCGATCAGATACTTGGCGTTGAAGCCGAGCGTCCCGCGCGTTTCCAGCACGGCGCGCAGCGCGGCGATGTTGACCGCGTGCTGGCCCTTGTTGTCGGCGATGCCGCGTCCGTACCAGCGGCCGTCCCGTTCGGTCAGCGCCCAGGGCGACAGCCCGTCCCGCCAGCGTTCCGCCTGCCCGCGTGTCACGTCGCCATGGCCGTATCCGAGCACGGTCGGCAGCGCCTCGTCCTCGATCCGTTCGGCGATCAGGAACGGCCCTTGCGCCCGTTCGTGCCGCGCGACGCGGCACGCAAAGCCGAGCGCTTCGAGTTCCGGCCGCACTTCGTCGGCGACGTAGCGGTCGAGCTCGCCGGCCGAACCCGCCTCCTGGCTTTCGGTGCGGATGGCGACGCGGCGCGCGAGGACGTCGCGGAAAGTCCCGCTGTCGAAATGCGCCCGCGCGCGGGCAATGGCGTCTTCGCGGCTCATGGTCATCCTCTGCCGACGAACGGCATTTTCGTTGCTGGCGATTTGGTCGCGCCGCGTGCAATCTGTCAACTTTATTGATAACTATGCCGGAAAGCGAAGTGGAGGTGCATGTGGTGGGAATGCAGGAAAACCGGTTCAAGGCGGGGCTGAAGGCCGGCCGGCCGCAGATCGGGCTCTGGTGCAGCCTGACGAGCAATGTCGCGATCGAGCCTCTGGCGGAGGCCGGCTTCGACTGGCTGCTGATCGACACCGAGCACGCGCCGAACGAATTGCCGTCCGTCCACGCACAGTTGCAGGCGGTCGGGCATTCCCCGTCGAGCCCGGTCGTCCGCCCCGCCTGGAACGACCCCGTCGCGATCAAGCGCTTCCTCGACATCGGCGCGCAGACCCTGCTCGTGCCCTTCGTCCAGAATGCCGACGAGGCGCGGGCCGCCGTCGCCGCCATGCGCTATCCACCGCACGGCATTCGCGGCGTCTCGGTCAGCAACCGCGCCAACGGCTTCGGCCGCGTCGCCGACTATTTCGCTCGCGCCAATGACGAGATCTGCCTCCTCGTCCAGATCGAGACGCGCGCCGCGCTCGACAATATCGAGGAGATCGCCGCCATCGACGGCGTCGACGGCATCTTCATCGGCCCGTCGGACCTTGCGGCAGATCTCGGCCATCTCGGCAATTCCGGCCACGAGAGCGTGAAATCGGCGATTTCCGGCGCCATCGAGCGCATCCGCGCGGCGGGCAAGGCCGCCGGCATCCTCGCCCCGATCGAGGCCGACGCGAAGCGCTGGCTCGACGAAGGCTGCCTCTTCGTCGCCGTCGGCAGCGATCTCGGCCTTCTCGCCCGCGGCAGCGACGCGCTGCGCGCCCGCTTCGCCCAACCGGCCTGACGGAGACATTTGATGATCGATCTCTACACCTGGACGACTCCCAATGGCCGCAAGGTCTCGATCGCGCTCGAGGAAATGGCGCTGCCCTACGAGGCCCATGCCGTCGACATCGGCAAGGACGAGCAGTTCGCGCCCGACTTCCTGAAGATCTCGCCCAACAACAAGATTCCGGCCATCGTCGACCGCGACACCGGCCAGTCGGTCTTCGAATCGGGCGCCATCCTGATCTACCTCGCCGAAAAGACCGGCCGCTTCCTCCCCACTGAGGCGAAGGCGCGGATGAAGGTGCTGGAATGGCTGATGTGGCAGATGGGCGGTTTCGGCCCGATGCTCGGCCAGGCACATCAATATCTGAAGTTCAATCGCGGCAAGGCGCCCTTCGCGGAGGAACGCTTTTCCAAGGAAGTCCGCCGCCTCTACGGCGTGCTCGACGGCCAACTCGGCCGCGAGGCCCATGTCGCCGGGCCGGACTATTCGATCGCCGACATGGCGATCTGGCCCTGGGCGTCGCGCTACGAATGGCAGGACATCGACCTCAACGACTTCCCCAACGTGAAGCGCTGGTATGTCGAGCTCGCCGCCCGGCCGGCCGTGCAGAAGGGCTATCACATCCCGAAATTCACGCAGGACATCCCGATGCCGGGATGAGGACTCGGCCCGCTTGACGATCGCGAAGACAGGATCACATGAGAGGGCTGAACGAACCCGCGCAAGGCCGTTGCGATCGATGAAGATTGAAATCACCCCCGCCCGCCGCGAAAAGCTCGCCGACAATCTCTACGGCCAGCTTCTCGAGCAGATCATGCTCGGCCGCCTCAAGGAAGGCGAGCGCCTGCCGTCGGAATCGGAAGTCTGCCGCGCCTTCAAGGTGTCCCGGCCCGTCGTGCGCGAGGCGCTGATGCGGCTTCAGGCCGATGGTCTCGTCTATGCGCGGCGCGGCTCCGGCTCCTTCGTCAAGCAGCGTCCACCGGCGCGGCTGACCGATTTCGCCGCCGTCTCGGACGTCGCCCATCTCCTGCGCGGCTACGAGGCGCGCATGGCGCTCGAACCGCAGATCGCCTCGCTCGCCGCCGAACGCGCGACCGACAAGCATCTGGAGGCGATCGCCGCCGCATTGGCTGCGCTCGAAGCGACCGAGAACGACCGGAATGCGGACTTCGCCTTCCACCGCGCCATCGCCGAGGCGACCGGCAACGAGATCTTCCCCGCGCTCCTGGAATCGATGCGCGAACTGATGCTCGGCGGCATCGACGTGGCCGTCAGCCTCAGCCGCATCGGCTCGCAGGCGCGGCGCGAGCGCGTCCTTGCCGAGCACCGCCAGATCTACGACGCCATCGCCTCGCGCGATCGCGCCGGTGCCGGCGTGCTCATGCACTACCACCTCATCCAGGCCCGCAGTCGCACCACCGACTACCAGCGCCACCCGTAGGCCGCACCTCTAGGCGCGACCGCTTTCGGCCGGCCGCTCGGCCGCATGCGCCGGCACCTCGAGCATGTCGGTCGGCTCGACCGGCGAATGGTCGGGCGCCTCGACCGGGCCGATGCTGACGTTCTGCGCGCGTGGCGCCAGTTCCGGCGCCGGCCATTTCAGATTAACCATCGTGCCCGCGGCCGCCAGCGCCAGCCCGATCAGGTCGGTGACGATGCCCGGCTTGATGAGCGTAATCGCGGCGGCGAAGAACAGGATGCGCGTGATCCAGCTTGCCGGATTGATGAAATATCCGGAGAGCGCGGCCGCGAGCAGCGTCACGCCGATCGTCGCCGAGATCGCGGCAAGCACGATGTCCGGCCATTCGCCGATCATCAGGAGCGCCGGGCCGAAGACGAACATGAACGGGATGATGTAGCCGGTGAGGCCGAGCTTCACCGCATCCCAGCTCGTCTCCCATATGCCGCCACGACTGAGGCCCGCCGCGGCATAGACCGCGATGGCGACGGGCGGCGTGATCGCGGACAGGATGGCGAAGTAGAAGACAAACATATGCGCCGCCTCGACCGGCACGCCGAGCCGGACGAGCGCCGGCACCAGGAGCGCCACCTGGACGATGTAGGCGGGCGTCGTCGGCATCCCCATGCCGAGGATGATGCCCGCCACCATGGTCAGGAGCAGCGCCGGCAGCAGCATGTTCTGCGCCGCGGCGCGCACGATGCCGGTGAAGGTCAGGCCGAGCCCGGTCTGTGCGATGACGCCGATGACGATGCCGGCCGCCGCACAGGCGAGCGCGACGATGACGGCGTTGATCGCGCCGGCCTCCAGCCCGTCGATCAGCTTGGCGATCGAGAACTCGTCGCGTGTCGTCTTGCGCATCAGCACCACCGGCACGATCGAAAGCACACCGACGAGGGCCGAGAACTGCGCCGAGCGTCCCATCATCAGCGCGCCGATGATCAGGACGAGCGGCAGGAAGAGATGGCCGCGTTCGCTCAACACTTCCCAGACTCGCGGCAGGTCGGCCTTCGGCAGGCCCTTGAGCCCCTGCTTCTTGGCCTCGAAATGGACCGCCAGGAAAACGGCGAGATAGTAGAGGAAGGCCGGCAGGAGCGCGTAGGTCGCGACCGTCAGATAGCTGACGCCCATGAACTCGGCCATGACGAAGGCGGCCGCGCCCATGATCGGCGGCATGATCTGCCCGCCCGTCGACGCCACCGCCTCGACCGCGCCAGCGAATGCCTTGGGATAGCCGATCCGCTTCATCAGCGGGATGGTGAACGTGCCGGTCGTCATCACGTTGGCGACCGCCGAGCCCGACACCGAGCCGAACAGGCCCGAGGTCACGACCGCCACCTTGGCCGGCCCGCCGGCCGTGTGGCCGGTCAGCGCCAGCGCGAAATCGGTGAACAGCTTGCCGATGCCCATCCGCTCGGCGAGCGCGCCGAAGATGACGAAGAGCACGACATAGGTGGCAGAGACCTGGGCGGGAATGCCGAACAGCGCGTCGGTCGTCATGTACTGGTATTCGAGCAGCCGCAGGAAGCGCGTGTTGGTGAAGAAGATCTGGTAGCCGAGGAAGAGCAGCGCCGTCACCGCCAGGATCGGCCCCATGGCGCGCCGCGCCGCCTCGAGCACGACGACGATCATCAGGATCGCCATCGCCTGGTCGCTGAGTGAGACCGGCCCGACATAGGCCATGCGTGTGTTGAAATATTGCTGGTAGAAGACCGGATAGGCGCAGGCGACGACCGCGCCGATCAGGAACAGCCAGTCGAACGGGCCCGGCGCCTTGGCGCCCTTTCTGGCGAAGAGCGGCAGCGTCAGATAGGCGAGGACGAGGGCGAAGCCGAAATGGGTCGCGCGCAGCGTGAACGCGTTGGGCGGGCCGGCCCAGGCGACGTAGAGATGAAACAGGCTCATCGACACCGCCACGAATGTCACGACCTTCTTCATCAAGAGTTCGTAGCGCGACATGCCACCCTCCTCGGTGTCATCTGCCTGTCAGGCATGGGAAGCGGGGGAGGGCGGACGCGGACCCGGCCGCGCCCGCCCGAAGACGCCTATTGGGCGACGCCGTTCGCCGTGTAGAAGGCGGTCGCGCCTTCGTGCATCGGCACGCCGATGTCCTGCGCCATTTCCTCCAGCGACAGATTGCCCATCACGGTGGCGATCGCGGCGAGATCCTGCCGGTTCTCCCACATCTGGGTCAGCAGCCCCTCGACGATCTCGGCCTCGAGGTCGCAGCGCGCGATGATGTGCGTCGCATAGCCGACCGCGTTCACGTCCTCGTCCTGGCCGGGATAGGTGCCGCCCGGAATGGTGAGGCTGGTGTAGCCTGGGTTGATGTCGGCGCGCATCTTCTCGACGAAGGCTTCCTCGAGCGGGATGATCGTCAGGTCGGCGCTGTTGGCCAGATCCATCACGGCCGAGGAGGGGATGGTCGTGCCGAGCGCCAGGATGTCGGAATTGTTGTCCTGCACCAGCGCGACGCCGTCCGAATAGGACACGAAGTCGACCGACGACAGGTCGTCATAGGAAAGCCCGGCCGTCTCCAGCACTGCCCGCACCACCTGCTCGGCCGTGTTGCCGACCGGCTGCGTGTTGAGCCGCTTGCCGGCGAAGTCCTCGACCGTCGCGATCCCGCTCGCCTGCGGCGCCACCATCTGGAAATATTGCGGATAGAGCGTCGCGACGTTGCAGACATTGTCGGCCTCCGCCTCGAAGGGCTCGCGGCCCTCGATCGCGTCGACCGTCGAGATCGAATTGCCGAAGCCGAGATCGGCATCGCCGTTCTGGACGCCCTGCACATTGGCGATGCCGCCGCCGGGCAGAACCTGGATCTGGGCGAGGCCGGCGTCGCTCGCCATCGCCTGCATGGCGCCGCCGAGCGGATACCATGCGCCGCCCTGCGGGCCCGTCATCAGGCGCAATTGTTGGGCCTGCGCCGGCGCGGCAATGGCCGAGACGGCGATCACGGCGAGTGCTGTGAGCATTTGGGTCTTCATCGTCGGTCTTCCTCCCTGTTGGACCTGTCGAATTCTGTCTTGAAGCGCCCGATGCCTCAGCCCGGCACCGCCTCCTCTTCCATGCGAAACGGCACGCCCGCGCGGTCGCAGATGTCGTGAAGCTGCCGCGCGAGCTTGCCGGGCAGCGGAATGCCCCGCGCCCTGCGCTCGTCCTCGCAGCGATATTCGGGATCGCCCGCCACCATCACTGGCGCACCGCCGTCGGGGGCGGGCGTCGCGCGCAGGGCATCGGCCATCCGGGCCATGTCGTCCGCGAATTCCTCGCGCGAGCCGCGCATGAGCGCCGGGTCGATCGCCATAACGAAATGGCCGACATCATGGTGCCCGTCGGGCGTCCCGCGCAGCGGCGTCATCGCGGCGCCCGACAGCGTGCTGGACAGGATCTCCACCATCGTCGCCAGCCCGTAGCCCTTGTGGCCGCCGAGTGGGACGAGCAGCGTGTCGAGAAGCGCGGCGGCGGGATCGAGTTGCGGCGCGCCTTGACGGTCGAGCGCCCAGCCGGCGGGAATGGGTTTTTCGGCGCGCTCCGCGAGCTTCAACTTGCCGATCGCCGCCGTCGACGTCGCCATGTCGAGCAGGAACGGCCGCTGCCCCGCGCAGGGCGCGGCAAAGGCGATCGGATTGGTGCCGAGCTTCGGGTCGAGCCCGCCGGTCGGCACGATCGCCGAGCGCCAGACGGAGGAGGTCGACACGCCGATCAGTCCGCGCTCGGCCAGCCGCCGCGCATAGATTCCGGCCGCGCCGTAATGGTTGGAATTGCGGATCGCGACCGCCGAGATGCCGAATTTCTCCGCCCGTTCGCCCGCCATGTCGACGGCCATCATGGACGGCGCCTGCCCGAACCCGCCATCCGCGTCGATCAATGCCACCGCCGCGTGGTCGTGGACGATGCGGATGTCGGGGCGCGCATTGGCGCCGCCTTCCGTGATTTGCCGTTCGTAGAGCGCCAGCATCGCAAGCCCGTGCGACTCGATCCCCATCAGGTCGGCCTCGGTCAAGACGTCGGCCGTCGTGGCGGCATGGTCGGGCTCGAGCCCCCAGGCCGACAGGATGTCCGCCGCCTGGCGACGCCAGATCGCCGCGGGGATCGTGGGCCCCGTTTGCGTCACGCTGTTCCTCCCAGATGCGTCCCCCGGGTCGGTGCCGGCGGGGTTGTCGCTCGGATCGCGAGCGCACCATGAAGGCCGCCCAGTTGTCAATACACTTTACATCCTTGGCGCCGTTTGCCCTGCGCTCACGGCTTGAAGTAGTCCGGCTGCGCGCGGCTGAGCTGCGTCGCGATCATGATCGATTGCGACAGGTGGAACGCCATCGCCGCGTCGGCGGCTTCGTCATCGCCCCCGGCGATGGCCGCGATGATCGCGCGGTGTTCGTCGACGATCCGCGCCGACTTGTCGCCCATCGGCAGATGCAGCGCGCGCAGCCGGTCGATATGGACGCTCTCGCGCCGGAGGACGCGATGAAGCCGCATCAAATCCGCGGCCTCGAACATTGTCCGGTGAAATGTCAGGTCGAGGCTGGCGAAGCCGGCGAGATCGCCCGCCGCCTGGCAGTCGACCTGCAGCGCCGTGACGTGTTCGAGCTTGCGCACGAGGTCGCCGTTCGGCTGGCCGGCCAGCTTGCGCACCACGCTCCGCTCCACCGCGCTGCGCAGGAAATGCGCCTCGCGCGCCTGGCCGAGGTCGATGCGACTGACCAGCGTGCGCGATTGCGGGTAGATGTCGACCAGCCCCTCATCCTGCAGCCGCAGCAGCGCATCGCGCACCGGCGTCGAACTCACGGCATAGGCCGCCTGCAATTCGGTGCGCGACAAGAGGCTGCCGGGCGGCAGCGTCAGCGCGAGGATGCGCGCCTTGAGGTCGGCATGGATGTCGGCCGCCTCATCCACGGCGCGCATGGCAGTCGCTCGCATCGCCCGCGTCTCCTCCCGCCGCTCCGCATTGCTGATACATTAGTGCAGCATCGGCGCCGTCGGTCAACCTGCGCGGTCGCCCTCGCCGGCCAGCTCGACGCGCCGCGGCCGCGCCTGGAAGGCGTCCGGATCGAGCAGGAGCTGCTCTTCCATGAAGATCACCGCACCCGCCACGTGGCGGCGCAGCATCGCTTCGCCCGTGGCCGCGTCCTGCGCGGCGATGGCGTCGAGGATCGCCTTGTGATCCTGCACCAGCATCGGAACCTTGCCTCCTTGCGGCGCCTGCAGGAAGCGGATGCGGTCGAGCTGCGCTTTGCGCGAATGGATCACCGACCAGATTTCGCGCAGGCCCACGAGTTCGAACAGCGACTGATGGAAGAGATCGTCGAGCGGCATGAAGGAGGCGAACTCCGTCTCCGCCATCAGCACCTGCTGCTCGACGAGGATCGCGCGCGGCCGCGAAAGGTCGAGACCCGGCGTGGCGCAAAGCTGGCGGATCAGCGGGATTTCCAGATTGCTGCGCAGGAAATGCGCCTGCCGCACGGCGCGCACGTCGATGCCGGAGACGAAGGTGGCGTGCTGCGGCGCGATCTCGACCAGCCCGTGATCGGCCAGCCGCAGGATCGCCTCGCGTACCGGCGTGCGGCTGACCGCGAACCGGTCGCACAATTCCTTCTCCACCAGGGTTTCCCCCGGCTTCAGGTCGAGCGTCACGATCATGCGGCGAAGCTGGTCGTAGACCTCGTCGGCAAGCGATCGGCGGCGCAATGGCTGGATCATGTGAAACCCCTTGCGTCCGGTATAGCGCCCGCCGCGACATGTTCCAATCCGGGACATCCGGGATTCGGCGGTTGCACACCGCTTTCAAATATACTAGCGCAATAGATTGGATGGAGATTGTCGTGGGAGGCGATGATGATGGTCAGGAAGAAGCCCACTGAATTGCGCAGCGCGCGCTGGTTCGCGCCCGACGATCTGCGCAGCTTCGGCCATCGCTCGCGCATGATGCAGATGGGCTTCGCCAATGAGGAGATGGCCGGTCGGCCCATCATCGGCATCATCAACACCTGGTCGGACCTCAACCCCTGCCACGCGCATTTCCGCCAGCGCGCCGAGGACGTGAAGCGCGGCGTCCTGCAGGCCGGCGGCTTCCCGGTGGAGCTTCCGGCGCTGTCGCTGTCGGAGAGCAACGTCAAGCCGACGACGATGCTCTACCGCAACCTCCTCGCCATGGATGTCGAGGAACTGATCCGCTCGCACCCGCTCGACGGCGTCGTGCTGATGGGCGGCTGCGACAAGACCACGCCCGCGCTGCTTCTGGGCGCGACGAGCGCGAACCTCCCCGCGATTTTTCTGCCCGCCGGTCCGATGCTGCGCGGCAACTGGAAGGGCCGCGTGCTGGGCTCCGGCTCCGATGCCTGGAAGTACTGGGACGAGCGCCGCGCCGGCAACATCACCGATGCCGACTGGCAAGGGCTCGAAGGCGGCATCGCCCGCTCCTACGGCACCTGCATGACCATGGGCACCGCCTCGACCATGACCGGCATCGTCGAGGCGATCGGCATGACGCTGCCCGGCGCGTCGTCCATCCCCGCCGCCGATTCCAACCACATCCGCATGGCCTCCGCCTCCGGCCGCCGCGCGGTCGAGATGGTCTGGGAGGATTTGAAGCCCTCCGACATCCAGACGCGGCAGGCCTTCGAGAACGGCATCGCGGTGGCGATGGCCATGGGCTGTTCCACCAACGCGATCATCCACCTGATCGCGATGGCCCGCCGCGCCGGCGCCGATATCGGCCTCGACGATTTCGACCGCGCCAGCCGGGTCGTGCCGGTCATCGCCAATATTCGCCCGAGTGGCGAGAAGTATCTGATGGAGGACTTCTTCTATGCCGGCGGCATGCCGGCACTGATGGCCTCACTTGGCGATCACCTCCACACCGACTGCATCACCGTGACCGGCCGCACGCTCGGCGAAAATATCGCCGGCGCTGAAGTCCATGACGCAGACGTCATCCGCCCGCTCGATAATCCGATCTACCGCGAAGGCGCGCTTGCAGTCCTTAGAGGCAACCTCGCGCCGGAAGGTTGCGTCATCAAGCCCAGCGCCTGCGACGCGCGCTTCCAGCGCCACACCGGCCCGGCGCTGGTCTTCGACGACTATCCGTCCATGAAGGCGGTGATCGACAGCGACGATCTCGACGTCACCGCCGACCACGTCCTGATCCTGCGCAATGCCGGGCCGCTCGGTGGGCCGGGCATGCCCGAATGGGGCATGCTGCCGATCCCGAAGAAGCTCGTGCGGCAAGGCGTGCGCGACATGGTCCGCATCTCCGATGCCCGCATGAGCGGCACCAGCTACGGCGCCTGCATCCTCCATGTCGCGCCCGAATCCTTCGTCGGCGGCCCACTCGCTCTGGTCAAAACCGGCGACCTGATCAGCCTCGACATTCCCGCCCGCTCCATCCGCCTCGAAGTCGACGACGCCGAACTGGCATTACGCAAGGCCGCATGGAAATCGCCGGAACAGCGCTACGAGCGCGGCTATGGCTGGATGTTCTCCCGCCACATCCGCCAGGCCCATGAAGGCTGCGACTTCGACTTTCTCGAAACCGAATTCGGCCGTCCGGTGGACGAGCCTGCGATCTACTGAGGAGCATCCCCATGGCCCTGTCGAAGGATACCCGCGACAAGCTCAAGACCGTCTCGACGGCGACGCTCTGCACCGCGCTCTACAAGCGCGGCCTGCGCAGCCAGTTCATCCAGGACGTCCATCCGCTCGACCCGTCGAAGCCGACGATGGTCGGCGAGGCCTTCACCCTGCGCTACATGCCCGCGCGCGAGGATTTGAACCGGCTCGAGGTCTTCCGCGACCGCGCCCACCCGCAGCGCAAGGCGATCGAGGATTGCCCGCCCGGCGCAGTGATGGTCATCGACAGCCGCAAGGACCCCCGCGCTGCATCCGCTGGCGGAATTCTGGTCACGCGGCTGATGGTGCGTGGCGTCGCCGGCATCATCACCGATGGCGGCTTTCGCGATTCGGCCGAGATCGCCGGCCTCGCCATCCCCGCCTACCACAACCGCCCCTCCGCCCCGACGAACCTGACGCTGCATCAGGCGATAGACATCGATGTCCCAATCGGCTGCGGCGACACGCCGGTCTTTCCCGGCGACGTGGTCGTCGGCGATTGCGACGGCGTCGTCGTGCTTCCCGCCCATCTCGCCGACGAACTCGCGACCGAGGCTGTCGAGATGACCGCCTTCGAGGATTTCGTCACGGAGGAAGTGAAGAACGGCCGCTCGATCCTCGGCCTCTATCCGGCGACCGAGGAAAAGACGCTGACAGACTTCGCCGCTTGGCGGAAAGTCAGCGGCCGCTAGGCGCCCACGCGACCGGCTCGGCATCGCGCGCCAGCACGTAGAACGTGTCCGCCGCAACACGCGCCCAGTCGCCCTCAACGCCATCCGGCCAGATCACCCGGATTTCGGCCGCGTCCAGGTCGCCAAGCCCGAAATGCCACCAGCCCGTCTGGCCGCTGACATGCCCGCCGCCGGACGTCGCCTCCCGCCGCATCGTCAGGTCGCCGCGCCGGACCTCAATCCACGCGCCGACCGCGTCCCGGTTCGGCCCGGACTGTTCGATCTTCACCTGCACCCAGCGCCCTGCATCGTCGCTCGCGTTGCGCCAGATTTGCGCCTTGTCGTGCCGGTTGACGACGACGAGATCGACCAGCCCGTCGAGGTTGAAATCGGCCAACGCCGCTCCCCGGCCGGTCAGCATGCTCGCCACGCCCGCTCTGTCGCCCGCCTCGAAAAACGTGCCGTCCGGCTTCTGGATCAGGAGGTTGTTCGGGTCCTTCTGCGCGAAGTCCGGCATCTCCCACACATTCCCCTTGGCGACGAACAGATCGACCAGGCCGTCATTGTTGACGTCCTCGAACTGTGCGTGCCAGGCCGTGCTCGGCTGGATTTCGCCGCCGACATAAGGCCGGTGCGCCGTTACCCCTTTGGCGAAGGCGACATCGTCGTAACGCGGCAGCATTTTGCCGGCTTCAAATGGCACGAGCCGCTGCAGCTTGTTGTCGGCCATGCTGGTCAGGAAATAGTCCGGGTAACCGTCGAAACCGAGATCGTAGGAGGCGATCCCCATGCCCCAGATGCGCAACCGCTGCCAGCCTTCCTCGGCCGTGTAGAGGGCCGGCGGCTCGCCGGGCGGGACATGCCAGAGCTGCTCCTGCCCGCCCTTGTAATATTCCCGGTCGTTCGAGACGCGCAGGCTCGCCGTGCCCGAGCGGTTCCAGTCGGTGAACAGCATCGACAGCGCGCAATAGCTCGGCGTCAGCGGCAGCGGCGCGGCAAAGCGGCGCTCGCCCGCCACCGGCCGGTGCAGCCAGTTGTCGGTGCACGACCCCCACGGAAACATCTGCTCGTTGCGGTCGACATAATTGCCGATCGCCAGCGTCGGAAAATCCGCGCCCGTCTCCCACGTCGCCGCGAAAGCGGTGGACCACGCATCGCCGCCCTCGAATCCCCAATCCTCGTTGGCGCGCTCGAACCGGCATTCGCCGAGCCCGCGCAGCACGACATTCTCGCCGACGCGCAGCAGCACGAGATCGGTGATCCCGTCGCCGTCGATATCGAGCGGATAGGCGCCGGCGACCCTGTCGAATTCCGCCCCGCTTTGCGCCGCCTCGAACCGCAGATCGCCGCCAATCTCACCGACGTTGCGATATAACTTCGCCGGCGCGGACCCGCCCGCTAAGAGCATGTCCGGAAAGCCGTCGCCGCTGCAGTCGAACACCGCGACACCGCCGCCCACCATGTATTCCCACGCGCCCTCGAACACGCTGTCGATGCCCGAAGCATCGGTTTCGTCGACGAAATCAGGGACCGCCTGAGCATATGCGCCGGTCGCAAGGCAGACAGCGGCCGACAAGGCGAAGATCGCGCGCATGTCCTACTCCAGCGTCTTCAGCGCCGTCGCAAAGGCGCCGATGCAGCGCCCCTGCTCGAGCCCGCGCTCGATCGCCGCGCGAAAATGGATACCGCCGTAAAGCCGCGACATCGCCGCTTCCTCCGCCGCCGTCCAAAAGTCCGGATAGGCGCGCACGCCAAGCCCTTCGTCTTGGTGGGTCGCGTCCTCAAACGCGAACGCCGCGCCGAAATGCGCCGTCAGCACCGCCGCCGCCGCGCCCGACTGCGTCGAATGTCCGCTCGGATATTCGGGGAAGGGCGGTGTGATCAGGATCGGTTGCCAGTTCGGGTCGATGACCCGGCGGATATAGGTCACCGGCCGGATCAGGTCGTACTCGTATTTCGCGTGCCAGCAGCCGATGAAAGAATCGGCCAGCGCCACGCCGAGCCGGGCGAGAAGGTCGACGCGCTCCGCAACGTCGGCCTTCTTCGCCTGCAGAATGTCCATGGCGATGAAGATCCAGTGGCCGGGCGGCGTCGGCGAGAGCATCGGATCGTCCGACCAGAACCGCGCGATCGCCGTCTGTTCCGGGGTCAGCGCCTTCGAGGTCTCGTAGACCTCCAGCGCCTCGGCGTGGAAGTCGGACCCCACCTCCTCGCTGTAGGCCGGCGGCGGGGGCAGGGGGCACGAGGCGCCGGTCGGCATGGCGAAGCTGCGATTCTCGCCCCATTTAGGCAAAAGCGGCGCCTGCTGCTGCACGACGAGGCTCGTCGGCGCCCAGGCGCCGGGCTTGTCGTTCAGCGCATGGTCGAACGGAAACCCCATATTCTCGACGACGGCCCCGCCATCCTCCATCGACCAGCCGAGCACATGCGCGCCGACAGCTTCGCCATATGCGACGCTTCGCGCGAACACCTCTTCGGGCAGCCCGGCGGCTGTCATCTCCGCCAGGCGCGCCTCCATCGCCTTCATCGCGCGCTGGCCGGTCGGGCCGGTATTGCCGAAGAAATTGCGCACCCCGAACGCCATCGCCGCCTGCATGACGACCGCCTCGTCATAGGCCGCACCCGCCTCGCGTTCGGGCGCGGGCGAAAGCCCGTTCAACTGCCCGGCCAGCGAAACGAGCGTCCCGCCCCCCGCCGCCGCCTCGTAGGCGGTGACGCCGAGATAGGCGAAGGCGCGGCTGGCGACCGGCGGCGAATAGGTCGGCGTGTGCCGAACCAGTTCCAGCACCATGCGATACCAGTTGTGCAATACCTGGTCGGCCCCCGGCCGCTCCTGCGCAAACGCGCCGGTCGCAAAGAGCAGGATGAGAGCGGCCAGAAATGTGCGAAATCGGTTCACGCGGGCCTCGTCAGGCATGTCGTGAACAGTAAGCACAGAGGCTCAATCGCCCGCAAGGCGTCTCAACGGACGGATGAGCACAAGAGCGAAGATGGAGGTTCTCTGCGATCCAAGGCCGCGACTGCGGCCCGGGCTTTCGCCCGCGCCATCGGAGGCGTGAGCGAAGCGAACTTCCCGTGAGATAGAAAAATGGTGGAGCCAAGCGGGATCGAACCGCTGACCTCCTGCATGCCATGCAGGCGCTCTCCCAGCTGAGCTATGGCCCCGGGACCGGCGTATTCTTGCCGGTGCGAGGCGGCTTCTAGCGCCGCCCCGGATCGATTGCAAGCCCAAAAGCGCGGGAAGAATGCTTCGGGCAGACGACCTGACGTCAGGCGTCGTCGTCGTCGTCTCCGACGCCGATGATGTCGTCGAGGCCGTCATCGTCCTCGTCTTCGTCGTCGGCCAGGAACGTGTCGTCGTCATCGTCGTCCAGATCGACGTCGTCGTCATCTTCGTCGACGTCGGGCGAGTCGGAGCCGCCCTTGGTCTCCTCGTCGGCTTCCTCGAGCGAAACCGTTTCGGCATCGCCCTCCTCGACCTCGTCGACTTCCTTCTCTTCGACCTCTTCCTCTTCCTCGACGGGTGAGCCGCTCTCGAAATAGGATCGGGGATAGGACTGTCCGGTATAGGGCGAGACGACCGGGTCCTTGTTCAGGTCGTAGAATTTACGGCCCGTCTCGGGGCAGATGCGCTTGGTGCCAAGTTCGGGTTTAGCCACGGTGAGCCTCATCGTGTCTTCGGGCTTCGACGCCGCCCGCATGGTCCCGGTCGACGGGACGGGCAAGAACGGTCGCGTTCGGATGAAAAAGTGCGGTCCCCATAAACACTGAATGACCGCCTGTCAAAGCCTATGTCAACCGGCAATCGCCGCGTTGGGCCGCACAGGGATGACCGGCGCGAAAACGCGTGTTAGGAAGCCGCCATCCCGTCTGTCGGCGCCCGCGCCCAACCGTCCCGAAGAGCCACGAATGTCCGCACCAAGCCAGCCCAGCCCAGCGACCGCCCGCGCCGGCCATCCGCTTGCCGGAACGGTGCGCGTGCCGGGCGACAAGTCGATTTCGCACCGCTCCTTGATGTTCGGCGGCCTTGCGGCCGGCGAGACGCGCATCACTGGCCTGCTCGAAGGCGAGGACGTGCTGCGCACCGGCGAGGCGATGAAGGCGATGGGTGCCGCGATCGTGAAGACGGATAGCGAGTGGATCGTCCGCGGCACCGGCAATGGCGCGCTCCTCGAAGCCGAGGCGCCGCTCGATTTCGGCAATGCCGGCACCGGCTCGCGGCTGACGATGGGCCTCGTCGGCACCTACGACATGGAAACCACCTTCATCGGCGACGAGAGCCTGTCCAAGCGCCCGATGAAGCGCGTGCTCGACCCGCTGCGCGAATTCGGCACGCAGATCGTCTCCTCGGCCGAGGGCGACCGCATGCCGATCACCCTGCGCGGCCCCAGGCGCGCCGCGCCGATCACCTATCGCGTGCCGATGGCCTCGGCGCAGGTCAAGTCCGCCGTGCTTCTCGCCGGCCTCAACACGCCGGGCATCACCACGGTCATCGAGCCGATCATGACTCGCGACCACACGGAAAAGATGCTGAAAGGCTTCGGCGCCGAACTCGACGTCGAGACCGATGCGCAGGGCGTCCGCCACATCCGCCTCGTCGGCGAGGGCAGGCTGACGGGCCGCACCATCGCCGTGCCGGGCGATCCGTCCTCCGCCGCCTTCCCGCTGGTCGCGGCGCTTGTCGTGCCGGGCTCGGACATCACCATCGAGAACGTGCTGATGAACCCGACCCGCACCGGGCTCATCGACACGCTTCTCGAAATGGGCGCCTCGATCGAGCTTTTGTACCGCCGCGACGCCGGCGGTGAGGACGTCGCCGACCTGCGCGTGCGCCATTCCGAACTGAAGGGCGTCACCGTCCCGCCGTCCCGCGCGCCCTTCATGATCGACGAATACCCCGTCCTCGCCGTCGCGGCGTCCTTTGCCGAAGGCGAGACGGTGATGGAGGGCGTCGAGGAGTTGCGCGTCAAGGAAAGCGACCGCCTGACCGCGACCGCCGACGGGCTCAAGGTCAATGGCGTGACGTGCGTCGAGGGCCACGATTTCCTGCGCGTCACCGGCCGACCGGGCGGTGCGGGCCTCGGCGGCGGCATCGTCAGGACCCATCTCGACCACCGCATCGCCATGGCCTTCCTCGTCATGGGCCTTGCCGCCGAAAAGCCCGTCTCCGTCGACGACCGCGCGATGATCGCGACGAGCTTCCCCGAATTCATGGACCTGATGGCGTCGCTCGGCGCGGAAATCGAATAGGAGTTGCCGATGACGCAGACCAGGGTGGCGATGATCGTCGGCGGCGGCAGCGGCATCGGTGCTGCCTGCGCGCGCCGTCTGGCGGACGAAGGCTTTGCCGTCGCGATCATGTCCTCGTCCGGCAAGGGCGAGGCGCTTGCCCGCGAACTCGGCGGCCTCGGCTTCACCGGCTCCAACCTGGAGCCGGACGATCTGAAGCGCTTCACCGACGTCACGCTCGAGACATACGGCCGGATCGACGCCGTCGTCTCCAGTGCGGGGCACGGCCCCAAAGGCGCGATTCTCGATATTTCGGATGCCGACTGGCAGCGCGGCATGGAGTTCTACCTCCTCAACGTCGTCCGCATCGCGCGCCTGGTCACGCCGACCATGCAGGCCCATGGCGGGGGCTCGTTCGTCAACATCTCGACCTATGCCGCCTTCGAGCCCGAAGAGGCCTTTCCGACATCGGGCGTCTTCCGCGCCGGCCTCGCCGCCTTCGCCAAGCTCTTTGCCGACCGTTACGCGTCGGACAACATCCGCATGAACAACGTCCTGCCCGGCTTCATCGATTCGCTCCCGGAGAAGGACGACCGGCGCGTGCGCATTCCGATGGGGCGCTACGGTCGTTCCGACGAAGTTGCGGAACTCGTCTCCTACCTCGCCTCCGACCGGTCGAGCTACATGACCGGCCAGAACCTGCGCATCGACGGCGGCATCACGAGGTCGGTGTGAGGACGGAAATGGAAAGCCTCCTCGTCATCGCCATCGACGGACCCGCCGCCTCCGGCAAGGGCACGCTCGCGCGCCGTCTCGCCGACCATTACGGCCTGCCCCATCTCGACACCGGCCTGACCTACCGCGCCGTCGCCCGCGCGCTTCTCATCGAGGATCTGTCGCTCGACGACGAGCGCCTCGCCGAACAGGTCGCCGAGGCGCTCGACCTTGCCGCCCTCGACCGCGATCGCCTGTCCGAATACGGCGTCGGCGAGGCCGCCTCGCGCGTCGCGGTCATGCCGGCGGTGCGCCGTGCGCTCGTCGCCAAGCAGCGCGCCTTCGCCTCGACCCCGCCCGGCGCCGTCCTCGACGGGCGCGACATCGGCACGGTCGTCTGCCCGGATGCCGACGTGAAGCTCTACGTGACGGCGTCTCCGGAAGCGCGCGCCCTGCGCCGTCACCAGGACGCGCCGGAGGTCCCCTACGACGACATCCTCGCCGACATCGCGCGGCGCGACGCCCGCGACATGGGTCGCACGGATTCGCCGCTCAAGCCCGCCGACGACGCGCACTTGCTCGACACGACGCAAATGGATATAGAAGCGGCCTTCCAGGCGGCGAAATCCCTGATCGACGATCGGCTCGCTTCCCGGACGAAGTCCTGAAGATCGGACGGCCTGCCTCGCGACTTTGAAGGTCGCGATTGCGGGCATTCGGTTTTTGAACGAACCGGCCTCGTCGCATCCTGCGCCGAACTTTCGATCCTCGAGGATCGATGTGACGCAAGGCCCTGATCAACACCAACCCCGGCGCCGCTCGTGGCCATGCCCGAGCTTCCAGGAGCTTAAATGTCAAACGCAAACCCCACCCGTGACGATTTCGCCAGCCTTCTCGAGGAGTCCTTCTCCGAGAGCCATTCGGCCGAAGGTTCCGTCGTCAAGGGCATCGTCACGGCCATCGAAAAGGACATGGCCATCATCGACGTCGGCCTGAAGGTCGAAGGTCGTGTCCCGCTGAAGGAATTCGGCGCCAAGGCCAAGGACGGCCAGCTCAAGCCAGGCGACGAAGTCGAGGTCTATGTCGAGCGCATCGAGAACGCGCTGGGCGAAGCCATGCTGTCGCGCGACAAGGCGCGCCGCGAGGAAAGCTGGGTCAAGCTCGAAGCCAAGTTCGAGGCCGGCGAGCGCGTCGAAGGCATCATCTTCAACCAGGTCAAGGGCGGCTTCACGGTCGACCTCGACGGCGCCGTGGCGTTCCTGCCGCGCAGCCAGGTCGACATCCGTCCGATCCGCGACGTCACCCCGCTGATGCACAACCCGCAGCCCTTCGAAATCCTCAAGATGGACAAGCGCCGCGGCAACATCGTCGTCTCGCGCCGCACCGTGCTTGAAGAGAGCCGCGCAGAGCAGCGCTCCGAGATCGTCCAGAACCTCGAAGAGGGTCAGGTCGTCGAGGGCGTCGTCAAGAACATCACCGACTACGGCGCGTTCGTCGACCTCGGCGGCATCGACGGCCTGCTGCACGTCACCGACATGGCCTGGCGCCGCGTCAACCACCCGACGGAAATCCTGTCGATCGGCCAGACCGTCAAGGTCCAGATCATCCGCATCAACCAGGAAACCCACCGCATCTCGCTCGGCATGAAGCAGCTCGAGGCGGACCCGTGGGAAGGCATCGGCACGCGTTACCCGATCGGCAAGCGCGTCACCGGCAAGGTCACGAACATCACCGACTACGGCGCGTTCGTCGAGCTGGAGCCGGGCATCGAAGGCCTCATCCACGTCTCCGAGATGTCCTGGACCAAGAAGAACGTCCACCCCGGCAAAATCCTGTCGACGACTCAGGAAGTCGACGTGGTCGTGCTCGAAGTGGACCCGCAGAAGCGCCGCATTTCGCTCGGCCTCAAGCAGACGCTCGAGAATCCGTGGGAAGTCTTTGCCCGCACCTACCCGGCCGGCTCGGTCGTGGAAGGCGAGGTCAAGAACAAGACCGAATTCGGCCTGTTCATCGGCCTCGAAGGCGATGTCGACGGCATGGTGCACCTCTCCGACCTCGACTGGACGCGTCCGGGCGAGCAGGTCATCGAGGAGTACAACCGCGGCGACATGGTCCAGGCGCAGGTTCTCGACGTCGACATCGAGAAGGAGCGCATCTCGCTCGGCATCAAGCAGCTCGGCAAGGATGCGATCGGCGATGCCGCCGCTTCCGGCGAACTGCGCAAGGGCGCGATCGTCACCTGTGAAGTCACGGCCATCAAGGACGGTGGCATCGAGGTCAACCTCGTCGACCACGACATCGAGAGCTTCATCAAGCGCTCGGACCTGTCGCGCGACCGCGACGAGCAGCGCCCCGAACGCTTCTCGGTCGGCCAGAAGGTCGACGCCCGCGTCACGCAGTTCGACAAGAAGACCCGCCGCCTCTCCGTCTCCATCAAGGCGCTGGAAATCGCCGAGGAGAAGGAAGCTGTCGCCCAGTACGGTTCGACCGATTCGGGCGCTTCGCTCGGCGACATTCTCGGCGCCGCGCTGAAGAAGCAGAACACCGACAACTAGGCCGCAAGGCTCCGTTGAACGGACAAGAGACCCCGCCGGAGCGATCCGGCGGGGTTTTTCATGTCAGAAGTCGGTGTCGTCGAAAAGAGCGTCCTGATCCATGGCGCCATGGATGATCCGGACGATCGAAACCTGTGTTTCCATGACTTCGTAGACGATGAGATAGGTCCGGAATACGCGCCGGCGTACTTCACGCTGACGGAAGCGCTCAAGGCGCTCGAAGCGTCTGGGATGACCGGCGAGTGCGGCGCATGTCGCCTGCAACTGCTGCACGAAGGCAATCGCGCGGAGCGGGTTGTCCCGTGCGATATAGTCGCCAATGGTTTCGAGGTCGGCTTCCGCTTCCGGCGAGAAGATGACGTTCACGACCGGCTGGCGGCCATCGCGCGATACTTCGCCTCAAGTCTGTCGAACACTTCGTCGGCCGGCTTTCCCTCGCCCCTGTCGAGCGACGCCAGCCCTTCTGCAATCATCTTGTCGAGCGCTTCCAGCTTCGCTTGCCGCTCCTCCAGCAAACGCAGCCCGTCGCGCAACACCTCGCTTTTCGAGTTGTAGCGCCCCGACGTCACCAGCTTGGCGACGAACTGCTCCAGATGCGGCCCAAGCTCAGCACTGATTGCCATGACGACCTCCATTCCAATAACTGTTATTGAATGTGCGCCGCCATCGATGCGAATTCAAGTCCGCGATCGCGAGGAACATCACCGCCCCTTCCACGTTAGCCATGCAGGACGGCAACGACCCGTCACCAAGGTGCAGAACGAGGAAGGAAAACGCCATGAATTGGAATCAGATCGAAGGCAATTGGGAACAGTTCAAGGGCAAGGCCCAGCAGAAATGGGGCAAGCTCACCAATGACGATCTCGATGTGATCAAGGGCAACCGCAAGGAACTCGCCGGCAAGATCCAGGCTCACTACGGCAGGAGCCAGGAAGAAGCCGAGCGCGAGATCGACGACTGGTCGGCCCGCCACTGATCGCCGGACGATCCGACGCGAATTGGAATACGACGACTGGCCCGCTCGCGTAACTGAGCGGACCCGGTCCGGCAGAAGGCCTCGCTTTCGAGCGGGGCCTTTTTCTTGGGCGCGCGAGGCTGGCAGGAGGCCGTCGCAGCCGCTACGCTCCGTCTGAACCGACGCATGCGAGGCCCTCGATGAAGACGATTTTCTCCCCCCGCCACGCCGGCCATTCCGGCAATCTCGAACTCATCGACGGCGCCATCGTGCCCGCCTTCGAGATGCCGTCGCGGGCAGAATTCATCAAGGCGCGGATCGAGGAGGTCGGCCTAGGTCCCATCGCGGAACCCGCCGAGCACGATCTGGCGACGGCCAAGAAGGTCCACAAACCGGGCTTCATCGATTTCCTGCCGCAGGCCTATCCCGAATGGGAAAAGACCGGCCGCACCGGCACCGCCATGCCCTTCACCTGGCCGACGCGCGGGCTACGCGGCGATGTCGAGCCGAAGACCATCGACGCCCGCCTCGGCTTCTACTCATTCGATGGCGGCGCGACCTTCGTCAAAGGCACGTGGGACGCGATCAAGTCCTCGCACGATACGGCATTAACGGCGGCCGGACTGGTTCAGGCCGGCGAACGCGCCGCCTTCGCGCTGTGCCGCCCACCCGGCCACCATGCCGGGTCCAGCTTCATGGGCGGCTACTGCTTCATCAACAACGCCGCCGTCGCCGCGCAGTGGTTCCTCGACAATGGCGCCAAGCGCGTCGCGATCCTCGACGTCGACTACCACCACGGCAACGGCACGCAGGAAATCTTCTATGCCCGCGCCGACGTCCAGGTTATCAACCTCCACGCCGATCCGCTGGTCGAATACCCGTTCTTCCTCGGCCATGCCGACGAGACCGGGGAGGGCGCCGGCGAAGGCTTCAACCACAATTTCCCGATGCCCTTCGGCACGACCTACGCCCGATGGGCCGAGGCGCTGGAAGAAGCCTGCCGCCGCCTCGCCGCCTACGGCCCGGACGCCGTCGTGGTTTCCCTCGGCGTCGACACGTTCGAGAAAGACCCGATCTCGAAATTCAAGCTGACCACCGGCGACTACCCGAAGATCGGCCGCCGCATCGCCGCGCTCGGCCTGCCGACGCTCTTCGTCATGGAAGGCGGCTACGCCGTCGCCGAAATCGCCGTCAACGCCGTCGGCGTCCTGCAGGGTTTCGAGGGCGGTTAGGCCGCCGGCTTCGTCCATCTGGGAAACGGATCGGGCAGCCCTTTCCACAGATCCGGCATGAAGATCGGCGCATCGACGAGGCAGGAATCGAGTTCCGCGCGGATGCGCACCTCGTTCATCGGATGCGTGCCGATGAAGACGATCTCCTGCCGCCGGTCGCCCCAGACGGGGTCGAGATAGTCCGCCATCGCCGCATGCCAGTCGGGGTCTTGCGGCCAGCGCGCCTTGGGTACGGCGGCCCACCACCAGCCGCGCTTTTGCGTGCGCACCAGCGCGCCGGCCTGGCTGATCTCGCCGACGAAATCCGGGCGTGTCGCCAGCCAGAAGAACCCTTTCGCCCGGATCACGCCCGGCCATTCGCGGTTGACGAAGGCGTTCAGCTTCGCCGGCTGGAACGGCCGCCGCGCGCGATAGACGAAGGAGCGCACGCCATATTCCTCCGTCTCCGGCACGTGGTCGGCAAAGCCGTTCAACTCCTTGAACCACAGCGGATGCGTCTCGGCCTTGGCGAAGTCGAACCGGCCGGTGTCGAGGATGTCGCTAAGATCGACGCGGCCGAAATCCGTCTCGATCACATGCGCATCCGGGTTGAGCGCGCGAATGATGCTGCGCGCCATGTCGAGTTCGCCCGCCCGCGCGCTGCCGGCCTTGTTGAGGACGATCGTGTCGGCGAACTCGATCTGCTCGACGAGCAGGTCGACCAGCGCCCGCTCGTCCCCTTCGCCCGCCGTCTCGCCCCGGTCGCGCAGGAAGTCAGCGGAGGAATAGTCCTTCAGGAGATTGGCCGCATCGACCACCGTCACCATCGTGTCGAGCCGCGCGATGTCGGACAAGCTCGTCCCCGCCTCGTCGCGAAATTCGAAGGTGGCCGCGACCGGCAGCGGCTCGGAAATCCCGGTCGATTCGATCAGCAGATGGTCGAATCGCCCTTCGGCTGCCAGCCGGCGCACTTCGGCCAGGAGATCGTCGCGCAGCGTGCAGCAGATGCAGCCATTGGTCATCTCGACCAGCCTCTCGTCGGTGCGCGAGAGGTCCGCCCCGCCGTCGCGCACCAGCGCCGCATCGATGTTCACCTCGCTCATGTCGTTGACAATGACGGCGACGCGCCGCCCCGCGCGATTGTTGAGGACGTGGTTCAGAAGCGTCGTCTTTCCGGCTCCGAGAAAGCCGGAAAGCACGGTGACGGGCAGGCGCGGATCGGCACGCATGGGAAACTCCGTGTTATAATATAACATCATTGGTTCGAAAGAAGGGGCGGGCCGCAGCACCGCCCCTTGGATCGGTGGAAGCGCCTAGCCTTCGCCGGCGAGGCAGGTCGTCAGCGACGTCGTCAAATTGCGGATCAGGTCGAAGTAAAGCTCCGGCCCGTCTTCCAAATCCGCGCCCAGCGGGTCGAGTACGCCGGCTTTCGCGTCCGTTCCCTCGGTGATGACAGAGACGAGGCGGGGCTCGAATTGCGGTTCGGAGAAGACGCAGGCCGCGCCCAGTTCCTTCACCCGCGCCTGGATTTCCGAAAGGCGCTGCGCCCCCGGCATCACGTCCGGGCTCACCGTGATCGATCCCGCCGCCTCGATGCCGAACCGCTTCTCGTAATATTGATAGGCGTCGTGGAAGACGACGAATCCGCGCTTCTCGACACCGTCGATGGCGGCCTGGGTCTCCGTCATCAGCGCGTCGATCTTCTGAACCGTCGCTGCGGCGTTGGCCGCATAGGCCTGCGCGTTCTCCGGGTCGGCTTCGCTCAGCGCCGCCTCGATCGCCCCCACCATGGCGCGGGCATTTTCAGGGTCGAGCCAGAAATGCATGTCCTGGCCGCCATGCGCGTGGTCGTCATGGGATTCGGCGGCCTCTTCCTCCTCGTCCTCATGCTCGTGGGCATGATCATGCGCGTGGTCGTCGCCGGCCGCCGCATCGTCGGTTTCGTCTTCGTGGTTCTCGAACGCCCCGTCCTCGCGATAGGCAAGCTTCGTCAGCCCTTCGGCCTCGCCGAGTTCGACCACCTTCGCGCCTGCCGACAGAGTGTCCAGCGGACCGTCGAGGAACATTTCGAGATCGTGCCCGACCCAGAACACGGCGGATGCGCTCTCCAGCATCTGCGCTTCGGACGGCCGCATCGAATAGGTGTGCGGCGAGCCCGCGCCGGAGACGAGCAGCGACGGTTCGCCGACCTCGCCCATCACCGCGGCCACCAGCGAATGCACCGGCTTGATCGACGCCACCACGCCCTCGAATGCCGCCGCCGGACCCGTCGCCCCGACCGCCAGAGCCGTACCTGCCAGCAGCGCCCCGCCAAATCTCGTCATCGATCTCTCCTGTGTAATGATATTACATTCATTGCGTAACGCTATAACGTCCGCTATAGCGATCTGGCAACCCCGACCGGGACGGATATGCAAAAGACATTCCCATGCTGAAGACCATCGAAAGGGCGGGCGAACCGCTCGTGCAGCTCTCGGGCGTCGGCGTCCAGCGCGCCGGGCGCTGGCTCGTGCGCGGCGTCGACATGGAAATTCGCCCGCGCGAGATCGTCACGCTGATCGGACCGAACGGTTCGGGCAAGAGCACGACGGCCAAGACCGCCATCGGCATCCTGAAGCCGCAGGAAGGCGCCGTCGCGCGCAAGCGCGGCCTCAAGGTCGGCTACGTGCCGCAAAAGCTCGCCATCGACTGGACGCTTCCCTTGACGGTCGAGCGCCTGATGAAGCTCACCGGAACGCCCTCCGCATCTGAGGTCGCCGAGGCGCTCGAGGCCACCGGCGTCGCCCACCTCGCGAAGGCCGAAGTGCAGGCGCTCTCCGGCGGCGAGTTCCAGCGCGCGCTTCTCGCCCGCGCCATGGTGCGCAGGCCCGATCTCCTGGTCCTCGACGAGCCCGTCCAGGGCGTCGATTTCTCCGGCGAGGTCGCGCTCTATGAACTCATCCGCAATATCCGCGACCGTACCGGCTGCGGTATCCTCCTGATCTCGCACGATCTTCATGTGGTCATGGCCGACACCGATACGGTCATCTGCCTCAACGGCCATGTCTGCTGTCGCGGCACGCCGCAAAACGTCGTCGCAAGCCCGGAATATCTGAAGCTCTTCGGCGCCCGCGCGGCCGAGACGCTGGCGATCTACCGCCACCGGCACGACCACACCCATCTCGCCGACGGCCGCGTGCTTCACGGCGACGGCACGGTCACTGACCACTGCCACCCCGCCGACGGCCATCACGACCACGCGCACGATCATTCCCACGGACACCGCGATGCTTGACGGCTTCTTCTCCCGCGCCCTCATCGCCGGCATCGGCCTTGCGCTCACGGTAGGCCCGCTCGGCTGCTTCATCGTCTGGCGGCGCATGGCCTATTTCGGCGACACGATGGCCCATTCGGCGCTGCTCGGCGTCGCGCTGGCGTTCCTGTTCCAGATCAATCTGATGGCCGGCGTCTTCCTCGTCGCCTCGCTCGTCTCCGTCGCACTTTTGTTGCTGCAAAGGCGCGGCGCGCTGTCCACCGACGCCCTTCTCGGCATTCTGTCGCATTCGACCTTGGCGCTCGGCCTCGTCATGGTCGCCTTCATGAGTTGGGTGCGCGTCGATTTGATGGGTTTCCTCTTCGGCGACATCCTCGCCGTCTCGCGCACCGACATCGCGCTCGTCTATGGCGGCGGCGCGATCATTCTGGCGCTGATGGCGTGGCTCTGGAAGCCGCTTCTCGCCGCCACCGTCAACGAGGAACTGGCCGAGGCCGAAGGCATGGCGCCGGAGCGCTCGCGCTTCGTCTTCATGCTCCTGATGGCGCTGGTCATCGCCATCGCGATGAAGATCGTCGGCATCCTTCTGATCACCTCGCTCCTCATCATCCCCGCCGCCACCGCCAGGCGCTTTTCCACGACGCCCGAGCAGATGGCGGTCCTCGCCTCGCTCATCGGCGTGGTCGCGGTCGTCGGCGGCCTCTACGGCTCGCTCCACTTCGACACGCCCTCCGGACCGTCGATCGTGGTGGCTGCGCTGGTCCTGTTCCTCGCAAGCCTATTCTCCTTCACCCGACGCCCGGCGGGAGCGCTGCAATGACCGCACATGATCTGACGAAGAACCAGGAAATGGTGCTCGGCGCGCTCTCGGCCGCGGACGGCCCGCTCTCCGCCTACACGATCCTCGACCGCCTGCGCGACCGCGGCTTCCGCGCCCCGCTCCAGGTCTATCGCGCGCTCGACAAGCTCCTCGACTACGGCCTCGTCCACCGGCTGGAATCGATCAATTCCTTCGTCGCCTGCGCCCACCCGCACTGCCACGCCCACGGCAGCCTCGCCTTCGCGATCTGCGAGAAATGCGGTCAGGTCGAGGAATTTTCCGACGCCACCGTCCAGTCCCGCCTCGCCGACTGGTCGCGCGACCACGGCTTCAAACCCGCGAAAACCGCCATCGAAATCCGCGGCACCTGCGCGATCTGCCTGGCGGGTTGATCAACCCTGTCGGCGTCATCCCGGAAGCCGCATTGAGCGAAGCGAAAGGCGGCTATCCGGGACGCATTCCGTGACGCCGAAGATCGCTACGCCCGCAAACCCTTCCCCCGCCGCTTGCGCCCGTAAAGCTCCAGCCGGTGGTGCACGATGTCGTAGCCGAGTTCGCGCGCGATCTCCTGCTGCAGCTGCTCGATCCGCTCGGAATGGAATTCGATCACCTGGCCCGTGTCGAGGTCGATCAGGTGGTCGTGATGCTCCACCCCCGCCGGCTCGAATCGTGACGGCCCGCCCTCGAACGCGTGCCGGTGGATCGCACCGACACCTTCGAGCAGCTTCATCGTCCGGTAGACCGTCGACAGCGAAATCCCCGAATCGATCTCCACCGCGCGCTTGAAGATTTCGAGCGCGTCGGGATGGTCGCCGGCCTCCGCGAGGATCGACAGGATCACCTTGCGCGGCCGCGTGATCCGGACGCCCGCCTTGCGCAGTTCGCCTTCATAGTCGGGTCGGATCGGGGTCGTCTGGTTCATGGCGCGAATTATGCGTCAGTTGAAAATGAGATGCAAAGACGGTTCGCAACTAAACACTTCAGTTGCAAACGATTTGCAATTGCATTGACGTCCGCTTCGCCTGACGCTACGTATGACCCATAGCAACCTGACCGGAGCCCTTCATGACCGTCCTGCGCCGCCTCGTCCTTGCCGCCGGCCTCATCGCCGCCGCGACTCCCGCCTTCGCGCAGGATGACCAGTTCAAGGTCGTGACGACCTTCACCGTCATCGCCGACATGGCGCGCAACGTTGCCGGCGACGCAGCCGTGGTGGAATCGATCACCCGCCCCGGTGCGGAAATCCACGAATACCAGCCGACGCCGCGCGATCTCGTCCGCGCGCAGGACGCCGACCTGATCCTCTGGAACGGCCTCAACCTGGAACTCTGGTTCGAGCGCTTCTTCGCCAACCTGTCCGACGTGCCGAGCGCGGTTGTGACCGACGGCATCGAGCCGATGGGCATCGGCGAGGGCCCCTACGAGGGTCAGCCGAACCCCCATGCCTGGATGTCGCACGACGCCGCGCTGATCTACATCGACAACATCGCCGCCGCCTTCTCCGAGCACGACCCGGACAATGCCGCGACCTACGCGGCGAACGCCGAGGCCTACAAGGCCAGGATCGACGCCATGGTCGCGCCGATGCGCGACGCCTTGGCGGAAATCCCCGAGGAGCGCCGCTGGCTCGTCACCAGCGAGGGCGCCTTCTCCTATCTCGCCCGCGATCTCGGCCTGAAGGAACTCTATCTCTGGCCGATCAACGCCGATGCGCAAGGCACGCCCCAGCAGATCCGCGGCGTCATCGATGCGATGCGCGAGAATTCCATCCCCGCCATCTTCTCCGAAAGCACGGTCTCGTCCGCGCCGGCCGAGCAGGTCGCGCGCGAGACCGGCGCGGCCTATGGCGGCGTCCTCTACGTCGATTCCCTGTCGGAAGAGGGCGGCCCGGTGCCGACCTATCTCGACCTCCTGCGCGTCACCACCGAAACCATCGTTAAAGGCCTGTCGGAATGAACGTCGAAGGCCGAAAACCCGTCGCCGCCGCACCGGACGGGCTGACCGTCGCCGGCGTGACGGTCACCTACCGCAACGGCCAGACGGCCCTGCGCGACGCGTCCTTCGCCATCCCGCGCGGCACCATCACCGCGCTGGTCGGCGTCAACGGCTCCGGCAAGTCGACGCTCTTCAAGGCCATCATGGGCTTCGTCCCGTCCGGGTCGGGCAGCGTCACCATCATGGGCGAGCCGGCCGGCCGTGCGCTCAAGCGCAACATCGTCGCCTATGTCCCGCAGGCCGAGGAGGTCGACTGGAACTTCCCCGTCCTCGTCGAGGACGTCGTCATGATGGGCCGCTACGGCCATATGGGCTTCCTGCGCATCGCCTCTAGCGAAGACCGGCGCATGGTCGACGCCGCGCTCGCGCGCGTTGGCATGTCGTCCTACCGCAAGCGCCAGATCGGCGAACTCTCAGGCGGCCAGAAGAAGCGCGTCTTCCTCGCCCGCGCGCTGGCGCAGGAGGGCCGGGTGATCCTGCTCGACGAGCCCTTCACCGGCGTCGACGTCACCACCGAGGAAGCGATCATCAAGCTCCTGCAGGAACTGCGCGCCGAGGGCCGCATCATGCTGGTCTCGACCCACAATCTCGGCTCCGTGCCCGAATATTGCGACCGCGCGGTGCTCCTGAACAAGACAGTGCTCGCCGCCGGCCCCACCGACGAGGTCTTCACCCACGAGAATTTGCAAAAGGCGTTCGGCGGCGTGCTGCGCCACTTCACGCTCGGCGGCTCGGACCTCCACGACGATGCCGACGCCCGCAGCGTGACCGTCCTCACCGACGACGAGCGCCCCTTCGTGCTTTACGGCGACGAGGCCAGGAAGATGCACGGGCACCGCGAATGATCGAGGCCATCTTCGAGCCCTTCACCTATTCCTACATCTTCAACGCGATGTGGGTCAGCGCGCTGGTCGGCGGCACCTGCGCTTTTCTCTCGGCCTATCTGATGCTGAAGGGCTGGTCACTCATCGGCGATGCGCTCAGCCATGCCATCGTGCCCGGCGTCGCCGGCGCCTACATGCTCGGCCTGCCCTTCGCCGCCGGCGCCTTCCTGTCGGGCGGGCTCGCCGCCGGCGCGATGCTCTTCCTCTCCGCGCAGACGAAGCTCCGGCAGGATGCGGTGATCGGGTTGATCTTCACCTCCTTCTTTGGCCTCGGCCTCTTCATGATCTCGCTGTCGCCGGCCTCGGTCTCGATCCAGACCATCGTCCTCGGCAACATCCTTGCCATCACCCCGGCCGACACGCTCCAGCTCGTCCTCATCTCTGGCATTTCGCTGGCGATCCTCATCGCGAAATGGCGCGACCTGATGGTCGTCTTCTTCGACGAGAACCACGCCCGCTCGATCGGCCTTCGCCCGAACGTGCTGAAGACCGTCTTCTTCACGCTGCTCGCCGCCTCCACGGTCGCCGCGCTCCAGACGGTCGGCGCCTTCCTCGTCATCGCCATGGTGGTGACGCCCGGCGCCACCGCCTATCTCCTGGCCGACCGCTTTCCGCGCCTGATCGTCATCGCCGTCGCCATCGGCTCGCTGACGAGCTTCATCGGCGCCTATGCGAGCTTCTACCTCGACGGCGCGACGGGCGGCGTCATCGTCGTCCTGCAGATGCTGGTCTTCATCGCGTCCTTCCTGTTCGCGCCCAAGCACGGCCTCGTCGCCGGTCGCCGCGCGGCGCGTCTCGAACGCGAGGCTGCCCGATGATCGACACGCTCCTGATGCCGTTCCAGTTCCCCTTCATGGTCCAGGCTATGGTCATCGCGGTGCTCGTCGCGCTGCCGATGGGCCTCCTGTCGCCCTATCTCGTGCTCAAGGGCTGGTCGCTGATGGGCGACGCCATCAGCCATGCGGTGCTCCCCGGCATCGTCATCGCGTATGTCGCCGGCCTGCCGCTGGCCCTCGGCGCCTTCGCGGCCGGCCTCTTCTGCGCCATCGCCACCGGCTTCCTGAAGGACAATTCGCGCATCAAGGAAGACACCGCCATGGGCGTCGTCTTTTCCGGCATGTTCGGCCTCGGCCTCGTCATGTTCGTCGCCATCGAGACCAGCGTCCACCTGAACCACATCCTATTCGGCGACGTCCTCGGCACCACGTGGCGCGACATCGGCGAAACCGGCGCCATCGCATTGGCAACCGTCCTCGCCCTCGTGATCTTCGGCCGCGATTTGATGCTGTTCTCCTTCGATCCCGGCCACGCGCGCACGGTCGGCCTCAAGGTCCGCCTCCTGCATTACGGCCTCCTGACGATGCTTTCGCTCACCATCATCGGCGGCCTGCAGGCGGTCGGCATCATCCTGGCCATCGCCTTCCTCATCGCGCCGGGCGCGACCGCGTTTCTCTTGACGCGCACCTTCCGGTCCATGGTCGTCGCCAGCGCCGCCATCGCGGTCCTCTCGGCTGCGACCGGCATCTACCTCTCCTTCTTCATCGATTCCGCCCCCGCGCCGACCATCGTCCTCGTCATGTCGACGATCTTCGTCATCGCCTTCGCGTGGTCGCAGATGCGCGATGCCCGGTCGCGTCAGGCCATCGAGGCGAAAAACGCTCCATAAGGCCCCAGCTTGATCTCGCCCTTTTCGTAGGTTCCGGCGAATCCATGCTCGTCGAGCGCGGAAAGCTTCAGGTCCTCCACCGCCAGCGACACCCAGCCCGAGCCGAGATTGAAGGCACACAGCATCCGCTCTTCCGCGTCCCGCCGCTCGAACACCAGCGCGTCGCCTTCGGCCACGAGGAACGTGATCGACCCCTTCACCAGCGCCTTGTGCCGGCGCCGGAACGCCAGGAACCGGCGATAGTGCTCCAGCACTGAATCCGGCCGCCCGACCTGGGCCGAGACCGACAGCGGCCCGTGCGCCGGCGCGACCGGCAGCCACGGCACCGCGTCCGAGAAGCCCGACGCATGGTCGCCCTCTTCCCACACCATCGGCGTGCGGCAGCCGTCGCGGCCGCGATATTCGGGCCAGAAGCGAATGCCGTATGGATCGCGCAGATCCTCGAAGGCGAGTTCGGATTCGGGCAGTCCCAGTTCCTCGCCTTGGTAGAGGCAGACCGAGCCGCGCAGCGAGAACAAGAGCGCCGAGACAATCTTGATATAGGCCACCGGATCGGCCTCGCCTTCGCCCCAGCGCGAGGCGTGGCGCGTCACGTCATGGTTCGAAAACGCCCAGCACGACCAGCCCGTCCGGGCCACGGTCTCGAATTCCTCCAGCACGCGCCGCACGTTCGGTGCGGTGATCTTCATGGGTTGCAGGAAGTCGAATGCGTAGCACATGTGAACGCGCTCGTTGCCGGCCGTGTAGGCCGCGACGATGTCGAGCCCGCGCTGCGCGTCGCCCACTTCGCCGACCGCAGTCGTCCCCGGATATTCGTCCAGCAGCGCCCGGAAGCGCCTCAGGAAGTCGAGATTCTCCGGCTGGCTCTTGTCGTAGAGATGGTCCTGGTAATTGTAGGGGTTCACCGAAGGCGCGATGGAATCGTTGCGATGATCCTCGTGCAGCGGCGGATTGTCCTCCAGCCCCTTCGAGTGGAAGTAGAAATTGATCACGTCGAGCCGGAAACCGTCGACGCCGCGCTCCAGCCAGAACCGCACGATGTCGAGCAGTTCCTCCTGGACCTCCGGGTTGTGGAAGTTCAAATCCGGCTGCTCGGCGAGGAAATTGTGCAGGTAGTACTGCCGCCGCGGCGAATCGAACTGCCAGGCCGAACCGCCGAACATCGACAGCCAGTTGTTGGGCGGCGTGCCGTCCGGCTTCGGGTCGGCCCACACGAACCAGTCCGCCTTGGGGTTGGTCCGGTTCACCCGGCTTTCCAGGAACCAGGGATGCTCCAGCGCCGTGTGCGACATGACGAGGTCGATCATCACCCTCATGCCAAGCCGGTGCGCCTCGGCGATCAGCGCGTCGAAATCGTCGAGCGTTCCGAACATCGGGTCGACGTCGCGATAGTCCGAGATGTCGTAGCCGAAATCGCGCATCGGCGACTTGAAGAAGGGCGAAATCCAGATCGCGTCGACGCCGAGCGAGGCGACATGTGGCAGGCGGCGCACGATGCCGGCAAGGTCGCCGATCCCGTCGCCGTTCGAATCCTGGAAGGAGCGCGGATAGATCTGGTAGATCACCGCGCCGCGCCACCACTCGGCGTCGAAATCCACGCCTCGCGCGGGCGAAGGGTGAGCGAGGTTCGCTCTCACATCATCCATCTCGGGTTCCATCGGCTGGTTCAACGACTGCCCGAACGGGCGCGGTGCCCGCAACAGAGCCAACAAATGTGAAGTTTTGATAGCAAACAGGTCAATTGCACGCCGTCAGGAACAGGACCGGCCCAAGCGAAAAGAGCGTCGAGGCCAACGCGGCCCACGCCGCCATCCACGCCGCCGTCTCCATGAAAGGCCGCAACGCCAGCCCCGATCCACCCGCAGCCCGCCGACGTTCCGCAGCGATTCGCACGACCCACCATCCGGCCGCGAGCGAGACGAGCAGCAGGCACACCAGCACGGCTCGCTGCACCGAGATGGGGCCAAGAAACGCCCGATCCCATCCGAACGCGCAGCCGACCGAGAGCATCGAATAAAGCGCGACGAACGCTCCCGACCAGACGATGAAGCCCGCGAGGAGCCACATCACACGGCTGGCCGGAACAGTGTCGGAAACGCTCATTGCCCGCCTCCCTGGATGGCGACGATCAGCGGCATGACGAGGATCAGCGCGATGCCGACGACCCCCGTCAGCGCCGTATAGTCGTGCCAGAGCTTGCCGATCCGCAGATCGAGGCTGCGCCGCGCGGAGACGAACCCGTTCACGATCCGCCAGACGCCGTAAAGCGCGAAGACGATGCCGAGCGCCGAATGCAATGCCGTATAGGCAAGCGTCACGAAAGCCGTCGCGGCATAGGCGTGGCTGGTCGGGTCGGGCAGGGCGGTCTCGATCAGGTAGAGCAGCAGTCCGACGGTCACGACATGCGCCCCGGCCGAGGCGAGCAGCAGCGGCAATGCCCCGCCGCCCTCCGCATTCGCCGCCACCGCCATGCGCGACAGGAGCGCCGCCCCGACGACCGCGATGGCCGTCATCAGCGGCAGAACGAGGCCGGTCTCCACCAGTTCGGCCGGCGGCCAGCCCGGCGCGACCAGCCAGAGGAAGAACACCGCGAAGATCAGCGAGGCATAGAGCGTCCCGTTGCAGGCGAGCAGGAACACCATTCCCCACCAGGAAGGCGGCCCGTCCGCCTCGTAATGCGGCGGCGCGGCCAGGCCGTTGCCGATGTCCAACTCGCCATGGTCATGGCGCAGTCCCGTCACGTTGGTCCAGGCGAGGCAGAGCACCAGCGTCACCGCCAGCGGAACCAGCGCCAGCCAGTAGACCTTGAACAGGAGGCACAGCACGAAAAGCCCGATCGCGATCGCCGTATAGAGCGGCAGGAACGTCCGGTTCGGCAGCACGATCGTCTGGTCCGGCCGCCCCGTCGTCATGTCGACGCCCAGCGTCTCCTGCCAGCCGTTGCGGGCAAAGCCCAGATAGCCGTTGCCGGCGGCCAGATCGTTGCCGATTTCGTGCGGGTCGAGCATGTCGCCGCGCCGGTCGACCAGCGGCAGCGAGGCGAAGTTGTAGCTTGGCGGCGGGTTCGGCTGCGCCCATTCCAGCGTCCGCGCGTCCCACGGATTGCGCCTGTACGGCTTGCCGAACTTGAATTGCAGGATCACGTCGATGAGGATCAGTGCGAAGCCCATGGTCAGGATGAAGCCGCCGATCGAGGACAGAAGGTTCAGCCAGTCCCAGCCGACGCCCGACGGGTAGGTGTGGACCCGCCGCGGCATCCCGCGCAGTCCCGTCAGGTGCATCATGAAGAAGGTCATGTTGAAGCCGACGAAGATCAGCCAGAAGGCCGGCACCGAAAGCTTGTGCATCGTCAGCCGCCCGGTCACGTGCGGCAGCCAGTAATAGGCGGCCGCCAGCATCGGGAAGACGAACCCGCCGACGAGCACGTAGTGGAGGTGCGCGACCACGAAATAGCTGTCGTGCACCTGCCAGTTGAACGGCACCATGGCGAGCATCACCCCGGTCAGCCCGCCGAGCACGAAGACGAACAGGAAGCCGAAGATGTAGAGCATCGGCACGTCGAAGCGCGGCTTTCCGTGCGCCAGCGTCGCCAGCCACGCGAAGATCTGCACCGCGGTCGGGATCGCCACCAGCGCGCTCGCCGCCGAGAAGAAGGCGAGCGCCAGGTGCGGGATGCCGACCGTGAACATGTGGTGGACCCACAGCCCGAACGACAGGAACGCCACCGCGATGATCGCGACGATCACCGCCCGGTAGCCCATCAGTTCGCGCTGCGCGAAGACCGGGATGATGGTCGAAACCGCGCCCGCTGCCGGCAGGAAGATGATGTAGACCTCCGGATGCCCGAACAGCCAGAACAGATGCTGCCACAAAAGCGAATCCCCGCCCCGCGTCGGGTCGAAGAACGGCAGGTCGAAGGCGCGCTCGAGTTCGAGCAGGATCGAGCCGAGGATCAGGGGCGGAAAGCCGATCAGCATCATCCCGGCGGTCACCAGCAGATACCAGGCGAAGATCGGCATCCGGTCGAGCGACATACCCGGCGCGCGCATCTTCAGGATCGTGACGGTGATCTCCACTGCCGCCGAGATCGCGGAAATCTCGACGAAGGTGATGCCGAGCAGCCAGACGTCGGAGTTGATCCCCGGCGTGTAGGTCGACGACGACAGCGGCGTATACATGAACCAGCCCGAATCCGGCGCCACGCCCGCAAGCATCGCGACGATCAGGATCGAGCCGCCGAAGATGTAGCAGTAGAAGCCGAGCGCGGTCAGCCGCGGAAAGGCGAGGTCGCGCGCGCCGAGGAGCTTCGGCAGGAGATAGATCGCGAACCCTTCGAACATCGGGATCGCGAAGAGGAACATCATCACCGTGCCGTGCATGGTGAAGATCTGGTTGTAGACTTCCGGCCCGACGAAGGCCGTGTTCGGCGTCGCGAGCTGCGCCCGGATCAGCATCGACAATATGCCGCCGATCGAGAAGAACACGAAGGCGGCGATGATGAACCGGCGGCCGAGGATCGTGTGGTTGACGGCGGCGAGCTGCTGCAGCCCGCGCGGCGTGTGCCAGATCTCGTCGAGCTCGCGGTGCAGCCGCACAGCGTCGGTCTTGCGCGTCTCGCTCATCGGCCGGCCTCCGCGAACGCCGTTTCGCGCGCATTGTCGTAGTCTTCCGGAGCATGGGCGACGACGGTGAAGCGCATCGTCGTGTGCCCGCTGCCGCAGAACTCCGCGCAGACGCCGCGATAACTCCCCGGCCGGTCGGCCTCGATCCGCAAGACGTTCTCGTGGCCGGGAATGGCGTCGATCTTGCCGGCTAGCCGCGGCACCCAGAAGGAATGGATCACGTCCTGCGTCGTCACGACGACGTCCACCGGCTGCCCGGCGGGAATGTGCAGCTCGCTCGTCGTCGCGTCGCTGTCGTCATAGCCGAAGCGCCAGTTCCATTGATGCGCCTGCGCATAGACCCTCAGCGGCGCCTCTTCCAGCGGCCGCGGGATCAGCCGCTCGCCGAGCACGAAAGCGGACGTGACGAGCCCGACCAGAACCACGCTCGGCATCACCAGCCCGCCGCCGACCAGCCACTGACCGACCGAAAACCGCGCCATCGTCGCCGGCCGCCACCAGGCGAGCGCGTAGAGCGCGCCGACCATCGCGAAGAGGAATGCCGCGCCCCAGAACATGATCCACCACAGCGTCGCCACCGCACCCGCCGCCGGCCCGGCCGGGTCGAGCGCCGAAAGCGGCCCGGAACATCCGGCCAGAAGCAGTGTGGGCGCAAGCAGCCACTCGACACGGGTCCGGCGCGCGCTAGAATCGGGCTGTGCGGAACGGGGCAGGGTCGTCTCCGTTGGGGATGAGTAAGAGGGCCGGCAATGAACGAGACGCGCGACCGGGGCAATCCCGTCATCGAAGAAGTCGTGGAGGAAGAGATCACCTCCACCGTCGCCATCGCCGGCCATCCGATCCACGCGATGAGCGTCCATTTCCCCATCGCACTCGTCTTCGGCGTCCTCGGTTGCGACGTGTTCTACTGGTGGACGGGCGATCCGTTCTGGGTTCGCGTGGGCATCTGGGCGGCCGGATTCGCCTTCTTCACCGGCGTCGCCGCCGGCATCGTCGGCACGCTCGAGCTGCTGCTCGTCGCCGGCATCCGCATGCGCGTCGCAAGCTGGACGCACGCCGTCGCGGCCATGACGCTCCTTGCCATCGCCGGCACCAATTGGGGCCTGCGCGTCATGGACGACAGCACGATCCTGCCGCACGGCATCCTGCTCTCGGCACTCGCGGCCTTCTTTACGGGTCTCGCCGGCTGGCATGGCGGAAAACTGGTGTTCGATCACGGTGTCGGCCTCATCGTGACAGCCAGGGAATGAAGCCGCCGACGATGTCGCGCAGCGCGCCCGGCCGCACCCATTCGGCCGGCACCCAGTCGAAATCGAGCGGCGGCTTGGCGAGCACCACGGCAAGCGTGAGCGCCACTACGATCGTCGTCACGATGGTGACGGCGACGAAGCGCCAGGCCGGATACATCTCGCCCTTCTCGAACAGACGGATGATGACGAGGCCGGTCAGGATGTGGATCACCACCAGCACGCCGACGAACGCCATCTTCAGCGAGAACCACTCGACGAAGGTCGACTGCAGGAAGACGAGCCCGATGCCCGATCCGATCGCGATGAACGCCGCCGGCGAGATCAGCGACACATAGGCGAAACGCACTAGCCCCTGCAGCCGGTAGAGCGCGTCGTCGTTCTCGACCGTATGCCGTTGTGCGTAGAGCCCCGGCAGGCAGATCAGCCCGGCGCACCAGATCGAGATCGCGGCCAGATGGACGAATTTCAGCCAGACCATCAGCGCGACCGCGGCGAGGTGAACGAACGCATCTCGCCGAATTGCCGCCATGCGATGACCAGCGCCACCGCCAGGTAGGGCAGCGCCGCCGGCACCCACATCAGGAGGCCCGCAAGCTGCTGATCGCCGAGCGGCGTCAGCCCGTACGGCAGGGTGGTTGTCGCATGCGCCGCGTAGAGCGGCCGCGCCGCAAAGGTCAAAAGCGCGCCGAGCATGCCCATCTGCACGATGGAGCCAAGGAGGGCGGACAAGGCCGGGCCGGCCCGCGCGGCGAAAATGCCCTGCCACATCGCAAAAGCCGAGAAGAACAGCGACAGCTCCATCAGCCAGTAGGCCGGCACGGACGACAGCGCCCGGTCATAGGGGATCGGCGCGTGCCAGACCCACATCAGGAGCGTGTGCGCGAGGAAAGCCGCCGACAGCGGCAGCTTCGAAAAGCGCGTCGGCAGCGCCAGCGCCAGAAGCGGCGCGGCGGCTGCCACGAGCAGCAGATGATGGACGATCCGGGCCGAGAACAGCGCCGAGGAGAGCGCGCAGAGCGGCGAAACGAACGCGACGAAGAGCACCGCCAGCGCCGCCGGCCCATAGGGCGACCGCGCCGCCTCGCGCCAACCCGCGCGCGACATGGCGAGCCCGCCCGCGCCGATTGCCGCGAAGACGGCGAGCAGCAGTGGGTCGAAATTCCAGCTCGACCAGAAGTCGGCGGGAAGCGGCGCGGGTCCGCAATAGGGGATCGTGTCGGGGCTCATCGCGTCCAGTTGGAAAGGGCTACGAGGCCAGCGTAGCGGAAATTCGGCCCGACGGAAGCCGCCCTCAGACGATCAGCTTTTGATAAAGCCCCCAGCGCCGCGTGATCTTTCCCTTCGGCAGCGCCAGCACGATCAGCGCGAGACCGGCGACGACCGCCGAAGCGATCTCCGCACCGCCCGCCTCGACGAAGAGGAGCGACCCGATCAGGAGTGCGCCGAGCGCGACATTGACGTAGCGGGCCGGCCGTCCCGTCTCCGCCAGCGCGACCACCGCGAAGGTCAGCGCCAGCGAGCCGACCACGTGGGTCACGTTCGCCATGCCGCCGTCCGAGCCCAGCGTCAGCGGCGTGAACATCAGCCACAACGCCACCAGCATGGAAAGCGCGAGGCTCCACGGCAGTCCCATCCCGCCTCCGAAGAACGAGCCCGCGACTTCGCCGGGCGTCATCTCGAAAGTGCGGCGCCTGGCCGGTTTCGCCTCGCCATCGTCCGTGTCGCCGGTGAAGAAGATGCGGATCACCGGCTCGCCCTTCTTCCACTTGCGGTACAGGAACTCCGACGTCGCGACGAGTTCGTCGAGCGAATAGGGAATCTGCAGGAGCATCGCCGCCGCACCGATCAGGCACAGCGTGCAGAACGTGCCGATGACGATCGGCTGGATGATGATGAAGCCGATCGAGACGATGCCGAGCGGCACGATCAGGACGCCGAAGGCGATCGTCACCCACGGCATCGTGCGCCAGCGCCGCTGCGAGCCGACGAGCCCGATCACGATCTCGATCAGATAGACCGCCGCGCCCATGCCCGCATCGGGGATCGGAAACGCTTCCGAGACGGTCGACGTCACGACGTCCTCGCTGCCGTTCAGCCCTTCGCGCGTTCCGCCGAAGAACGGGTCCCACGCCGCGTCGATGTGGCCGAGCTGGTAGGCGGCGAGATAGCGCGAGAAATAGAGCCCGACGAAGGCGAGGAGGATGATCGGCATGCGCTGCAGCCAGCTCGACGGGTTGTAGCTCCATCCCGGCGGCACGTCCGGCCCGGTCATCTGCGCGACCGGGCTCACCCCCGGCTCGGGCCGGACGCACAGCGCCAGCGCCATCACGAGCGTGCCGACCAGCGTGCCGTTGAGATATCCGGCCGCCGACGGCGTCCAGAAGACGAGTGGCGCGAACAGGATCCAGAACCCCACCGCCGCCGCCGCGAACCGCACCATCGACAGCCGCCACGAGAGCGACAGCAACCCGAGCCCGAACAGCACGACCCCCGATGCCATGTCGCTCCAGCCCAGCCAGCTATCCGCATAGCCCATCGTCGCCGGCGAAAAGATCATCCAGCTTCCGAGCGCCGCATTGGCGAAATGCGCCCAGATGAAGCGCGCATGCTCGTCGCGCACCATCTCCTCGTGCCGCGAGCGGATGTCCTCGGGGTCTTCGCCGCGCGCTTCGGCCGTTGCCAGCCAGTCCGGCGGCGTCAGCCCGTTCTTCTCGTACCAGCCGGCGGGGTCGCCCTTCAGCTTCGCGACGATGGTCGACAGCGACGTGCGGATCGAATGACGCGGCTGCCAATCGAGAAGCTCGTTCGCCCGTGAGATGTCGAGCGCGTAATGGTCCTCCGCCATGTCGATCATGAACGGTCGGATGAAGGGCTTCTCGCCCTTGTCGATATCGTCGGGAATGATCGGCTCGGCCTTCACCTCGGCGAACGCGCCGATCTTGGCGATCGGCTTCGGCACCGAAAACGTCTCCCAAACCTCCTCGCCATGGATCAGCCGTCCGATCAGCGTCTGAAGCTCGTCATAGGGCACCGCGTCGGCCTCGCCGGCGAGGATCACGCAATCCTCGGGCAGCGCGTCGCGCTTGTCGACCGCCAGCTTGAACAGCGCCATCATGTCGTCGCGATGGATGAAGGACTGCCCCGCCTTCACGTCGCCGGAGTAGAGATGCGCCTTCATGTCGCGCTCGTAGATGCGCGCGATCTGGTGCGCGAGCGTCGGAACCGAACTCTCCTCGTCATAGAGCCCGGCAAGGTGCAGCAGCAGGATCGGCATCGACCCGCGCTCCTGCCGGATCACCTCTTCCGCCTTCGCCTTCGATTTCGGGTAGGCCCATTTCGGCGCGACCGGCGTCTCCTCGTCGATCGTCTCGCCCGGTTCGCCGGCCTCGTGCACCAGCATCGTGCCGGAATAGATGAAGCGCTCGACGGAAACGTCGCGCAGCGCGCGCATCAGGTGCCGCGTGCCGTCGACATTGACCTTCTGGTAGAGCGGATGTTCCTCGCCGGAAAAGTCGAAATAAGCCGCGAGATGGATGACGGCGGCGATCCGGTCGTCGAATTCCGAGGTTACTTTCCGGACCGCCTCGCGCGCCGATTCTTCCGACGTCAGGTCGACCTCGAACAGCGGGCACTCGGCCTTCTTGCCTTCGACGTCGAGCCCGACGACCCGATAGGAATCCGCCAACTCACCTGCCAGCGCCCCGCCGAGATTTCCCGCCGCGCCGGTGATCAGGACGACCGGCTTTGTCTCGTCTGCCATGAATGCGCATCCCCCTGGCCGTTCATGTCGTGAACGCCAGCCCGCGCCTCATGTTCCGCCTATCCTGCGAGGAAATCCCGCAAGAGCGCAATCTCGCGCGCGCTCGCCAGGGTCGGCGCGTGGCCGCATTCGTCGAAGGTCACGAGACGCGGTTTCGGCCCGCGCGTCGTCATCTTCTCGGCGGTCTCGGCCGAAAGCACGTCCGAGGTCTTGCCGCGCAAAAGTAGCGTCGGGATCGTCAGCCGGTCATAGGACGACCAGATGTCGAGGTCGCCCTTATGGTGCGTGAACTGCGCGACGATCTGCGGGTCGTAATGGACGGTGACGCGGCCGTCGTCGGTGCGGCGCGAGGAGGTGTCGGCCATGCGGCGCCAGAAGGCCGGCGTGTTCTTGCCGAAGGGCGCGTAGTTCTTGCGCAGCCACGCCTCGAGGTCCTCGATGCGCTCGTAGACGGGCGGGTTGCCGACATAGTCGACGATGCGCCCGGTTCCCGCCTTCGGAATGTCCGGTCCGACATCGTTGATGACGAGATGGGTGATGCGCCCGTCGAGCACGCCGGCGGCGAGCGTGACGCCGATCAGCCCGCCCATCGACGTGCCGACCCAGCGCGTCTTATCGACGCCGTAATGGTCCAGCATCGCCTTCGCCGTCGCGCCGAAGGTGGCGTAGGAATAGTCGGTCGCCGGATCGCGCGCCCAGCTCGAAAGCCCGCGCCCGAGCGTATCGGGGCACATGACGAAATAGGTGTCGGAGAGCGCCTCGGCGACCTCGTCGAAATCGCGCCCCGTGCGCGCGAGGCCGTGCCACATGACGAGCGCCGGGTTCTTCCGATCGCCCCATTCGGTGACGTGGAGCTCGAATCCGGCGGCCGGAACATAGGTCGATAAAGGCTTCATTTGCGACCACCCTTGCCGAGCAGCGTGCCCGCTATGCCCGACGGAAAGAAATAGACGAGGAGGATGAAGAGGACGCCGAGCCAGAGCAGCCAGCGATCCGGGTTGAGAAGGTCGGGCAGGAGCGGCAGGCCGGCCGTGGCTTCCGCGCCCACGCCCATCAAATCCTTCAGGTAGAACTGCGCCAGCGTCATGATGACGACGCCGACGATCGCGCCGACCATGGTGCCCATGCCGCCGATCACGACCATGAGCAGGACGTCGATCATGATGTCGAAGGAGAGCGTGACGTCCGGCCCGGTATAGCGCAGCCAGACCGCGCGCAGCACGCCGGCGAGCGCCGCGACCACGGCGGCGATGCAGAACACCGAGGTGCGGTAGGCGACGACGCGATAGCCGATCGCCTCGGCGCGCATCTCGTTCTCGCGGATCGCCTGAAGGACGGTGCCGAGCGGCGAGCGCACGATGCGAACCAGGAGGTAGAACAGCGCCAGCGAGGACAGGAAGACGAAGTAGTAGAGGTAGAGCCGGCCGTTGACCGGTACGCCGAACAGGCGGACCTGGTCGCCATTCGCGTCCTCCAGCCGGTTGGCCGGCGAGAAGAAGCGCGGGATCTCGTAGGTGATGCCGTCCTCGCCGCCGGTCAGGTTCGACAACTGGCTGGCGAGCACCATCATGACCGAGGCGGCGGCCAGCGTGACCATGGCGAAGAAGATCGCCTTCACCCGCAGCGACAACAGCCCGATCAGCACCGCGAGCACGAAGGCCGCGAGCACGCCGAGGGAACCGCCGAGGACGATCGCCTCGAAGCCGCGCCCCATCGTCTTCAGTCCGATGGCCGCGCCATAGGCGCCGAGGCCGAAGAACATCGTGTGGGCGAAGGACACGATGCCGGTATAGCCGATCAGGAGATCGTAGCTTGCGACCAGCACGATGAAGACGCAGATGCGCGCCGCGACTTCCTGCGCCCGCACGTCCGGGAACAGGAACGGCGCGAAGAGCAGGCAAACCCCGACGATGGCGGCGAATCCGTAGACGATGACGCGGCCGATCGTGACGCGGGCGGACGTGGTGCGCATTGGGGTGGCGAGGGATTGAACGGTCATTGGGATGCGGCCTTGCGCTCGACTGGAAGGCGGCAGCGCTCACCCCCCTCTGGCCTGCCGGCCATCTCCCCCTCAGGGGGGGAGATCACGCACGTCAGGAATTGAGAATGCCTTGAGACGTCGACGAGCGGGGTGCGTCGCTTCGGTGAGTGATCTCCCCCCTTGAGGAGGAGATGGCCGGCAGGCCAGAGGGGGGTAGCCTCGCGCATCGTCCTCACCCCTTCACGGCAGGCTTGAGGCCCCACGGGCGCCACAGGAGCACGATCATCATCAGGATCATGGTCGAGGCGAGCGCCAGCTTGGGGAACAGGAAGGCGACGTAATTGGTGGTCAGCCCCACCATCAGCGCGCCGAGGAGCGAGCCCTGGATCGAGCCGAGGCCGCCGATGATGACGACGATGAAGACCATCACCATCAGTTCGGAGCCGAGCGCCGGCGTGATCAGCCCCTGATAGCCGGCCCACATCGCGCCGCCCATGGCCGCGAGCGCCGAGCCCGCCATGAAGACGCCGATGAACAGCCGGTCGATGCGAAACCCGAGCGCCTCGACCATCTCGCGGTTCTCGACGCCGGCGCGGATCAGGAGGCCGATGCGGGTGCGGTTCAGGGTGAAATGCAGGATGACGTAGACGGCGAGGCCGAGCAGGAAGGCGAAGATGCGGTAGATCTCGACCGCGACGTCGCCGATCAGGAACGAGCCGGTGAGGATCGCCGGGCGCGGGACGGGCATCGGCGTGCCGCCCCAGATGACGAGCAGGATCTCCTCCGCGACGATCAGCGCGCCGACCGTGATGAGGATCTGCCGCAGATGGTCGGCATAGACCGGCTTGATGATGACGCGTTCGAAGAACCAACCGGCAAGCGCCCCGAAGGCCGTCGCAGCGCCGATGGCGGCGACGAGCGCGGCGATGTTGAGGACGGCGCTGTCGCCGCTGACCCAGATGCCGAGCGACGCCAGCATCGTCGCGCCGATGAAGGCGCCGAACGAGACGAAGGCGGAATGGCCGAAATTCAGCACGTCCATCAGACCGAAGATCAGCGACAGCCCGGACGCCATCAGGAAGATCATCATCCCCATCGCAAGGCCGGCAATGGTGAGCGTCAGCCAGGAGGATGGACGGCCGATCAGCACGAAGGCGACGAGCGCGAGAATGACGGGCAGCAGCATGACGCCGCCGAAACGGGTGAAGGTGGCGGAGAGGGATTTCATTGTGTCTGGCTCCGCGGATTCTGCGATGTCGACGATCCTTCACGCCCCCCTCTGTCCTGCCGGCCATCTCCCCCGCAAGGGGCGAGATCGGCTAGTTGCAAAGATCGGAGCGCGTGATCTCCCCCCATGTGGGGGAGATGTCCGGCAGGACAGAGGGGGGCAACGTAGGGCACAGGCGCTTCCATCAATGCGCCTCCAGCGACAAGCTCAACAACCGCGCCTGCAACCCCGCATCCGCCGCAAGCGCAGCCATCTCTCCCCGATGGACGATGCGCCCGTCGTCGATGACCGCCACCCTCCGCCCCAGCGCCTTCGCAAACAGGAAATTCTGTTCGACCAGCAAAATGGTCGTCTCCTCGCCGATCTCGCGGAACGCGTCGATCATGTTGCGGATGATCGCCGGGGCGAGGCCCTTGGTCGGCTCGTCGATGAGGATCAGGTCGCGCCGCTCGATGATGGCGCGGGAGATGGCGAGCATCTGCTTCTGGCCGCCGGACAGCGCGTGGGCCTGGCGGTCCCAGAACTTTTCCATCGCCGGAAAGATCGCGAAGACGCGGTCGAGCCGCGCCTTGTCGAAGCGGCCATGCGTGGCGGCAAGGCGCATGTTCTCCTCGACTGTCAGGCCACCGAAGATGCCCATGTTCTCCGGCACGAAGGCGATGCCGAGGCGGGCGATGTCCGACGTGTGCATCGCCGTGATGTCGCGGCCGCGAAAGACGATCGCGCCCTTCTTTGCCTTCCACAGGCCCATGATCGTGCGCAGGGTCGTCGTCTTGCCGGCGCCGTTGCGGCCGAGAAGGACATGGACGCCGCCCTCCGGCACGTCGAGCGAGATGCCGTGCAGGATGTGGTATTGCGCGATGTCGGTGTGGACGTCGTCGAGCCGCAGGATGGCGTTCGTCATGCCACCTCCTCCGCGCCGACGCCGAGATAGATTTCGCGCACGATCGGCAGCGCCATCACCTCGGCCGGCTTGCCGTCGGCGACTAGCTCGCCATTGTGGAGCACCACGATGCGGTCGGCGAGCGCGCGCACCACGTCCATCTTGTGCTCGACGAGCAGGATCGTCTTCGACCGGTCCTTTTTCAATTCGGCGATGAGTTCGAGGATCACCGGCGCCTCGTCGACGGACATGCCGGCGGTCGGCTCGTCGAACATGAAGATGTCGGGCTCCATCGCCGCCAGCATCGCCACTTCCAGCTTGCGCTGGTCGCCAT